>OLLN01000141.1_pt1 | contig 55831 bp, 53 predicted proteins | sample 1604281 | NCBI WGS metagenome assembly OLLN01 (sample SAMEA104055716, study PRJEB20765) | soil metagenome | biome: Arctic tundra; feature: Polygonal ground; material: soil | place: USA | collected 2011-09 | depth 0-0.5 m | reverse complement strand
GAGATGGAGCGCTCTGTGAAGAAGGTTCTCAATCGTCGCAAGGGCTCCACCCCGGTTCCCACCCCGACGCCAACCCCGACCCCGGCCGAACTGCCGCCCGGCGCGAAGGGTTTCATGGCGCCCCGTCCGGCCGCGGCCAAACCCGCCGAGCCGGAAAGCGTCGCCGACCTTTTCGACAAAGCCCTCGACGACGTGACCAAGAAGTAGACCCCGTATACGCCGCCCCCCTCTGGCCGGGTGGGGGGCGGCGCTTTCCGGGTCCCGCTTCAGATTTGCGACGTCCTAGCGATCGAATGTCCATCCCTCGGCCCGCATGAGATCCAGCAGCGTGATGCAAGGGATGTCGAGTGCATCACAGACATCCGGGATGTTGGGGCGGTCGGCGTTTCTGGTTCGTCGTTCTCCGGTGATGACCGTGCACTCCTCGGTCTGCGCAAGCGCCACTACGAATGGATCCGCGGCCGAACGGCCGCTTCGCGTATCGAGCAGCTTCTCGTGTTCGGCCAGGATACCGGTGACGGCGATCTGGATCTGGTCCTCTACCGGTACGAAGAGATCCGGCCGCTTCTTCGCCCATTGATACACGTCGTCATCCTTCCGTTCGAGCTCGATCAGCACCTCCTCGGTGGCGCGCAAGCTGCCATCCGCGATCAGATCGTCGAGGCGTGACCACACTCCCGGCATGACGTCGGGCGGGTAATAGCGCTTCCATCCATCGAGGAGAGCGCTGGTGTCGATGCTGTATCTCACGGCAAGACGGCCGCACCGCTCGTGGCATGGCGTTCGATGCTGGCCAGGTGCCGCAACTTCACATCGAGGTAGTCGGCCACATTGCTTGATGTGATCCGTTCCTGGTGGTAGCTCTCCAGCACGAGCTGCGCAAAGAGACGGCCGACGCGGCCCAGCGCGAGTACGTCCGGAGGCGCGAAGCCCTCCTGCTCATCGCGGTGGCGCCGCCACTCTTCCGCATACTCAGCGCGCTTGCGGCGGTAGAAGGGCTCGGTGGTGCGCCCGAGGATCAGGAGCCGGCGCAGGATGACTTCGCGGCTCACGCCATAGCGGCCGGCGAGTTGCTTCAAGCCTTCGTTTGACCATCCGGCCGCGTTCGCACCTCTGACTTGCTTCTCCGCCAGCAACGCCTCGCGCGGTACCAGAACCGCACCGGCCACGTGATTGCAGAACACTTCGACGCGGTCCTCTTCGGGAGGCCGCGTGGCTCGTTCCTGCATGTCGCAGACACCGCCGCTCCGGAGAGCAACGTGCGTCAGCTCGTGCAGCATCGAGAAGACACGAGCGTTCGGAGAATCGCCACCGTTGGCGACGACCACTGGCAGCGGGCGGTCGGCGATCGAAAAGCCGCGCATTTCATCGAGGTCAACGCGCGAGGTCTGAAACACGAGGACGCCGTGGCTCTCGAGGGCGGCACGCCAGTGATTCAGGGAATCGTACGGAGCTCTCCGCGAAAACTGGTCCCCGAGGTCGATGTCGAGAAAGGCGCGAAGTTCCGCTCCCGTCTTTTCCGGATCATGGTTCAGCGATGCGGCAAACGTAAAGCCAGGTGGCTCGATCGCCAAATCGCGCAGCAGCTCGAGAGCGATCTCACGCCGCTCGCGCGCGTATCGCATCTCCATCCGCAGCGCGTAGGTTTCGTGGTCAGCCACGATGCCCGGCAGCCTCCGGTAGTCGTGCATCGGTTTGAACATGCGAGGCGGTTTGGAAAGGTAGAAGAGTGCAATCGGGCGGCGATAGACGCGGGCGAGCTTACGAAGCTGCGGGATCGATGGCCGATCGTCTCCAGCCTCCCAGGCGGTAAGCTTCTCTGGTTTTACGGTGGCCTTCTTCGCCGCGTCATCGACGCTCAGCCCGGAGCTCTCGCGCGCCCACCGAAGAACTTCGGGATTGATCAGCGCAGCTCTTTTAGCCATGGCGTATCTCATGATGATAGCCGGGTTTGACGCTCTTGTTGCTGGTTGAAGGGCGGTAGCGACAGTCAAGGCAAAGACCTGTCCGATCAAGCTACAGGCCGTAGAACCTCAACAACTCGAGGACAACGACGTGAATATGCAGCTCGTCGAGTATCTGCTCGAAGAGAGTGGCGACAGATCGTCAGCGCCGCCAGCGGTGAGGACGCGCTCTCCATCGCCCGCGGCGGCCAGCAGGTCGACCTGATCCTGATGGACATTCACCTGCCGGGCATCGATGGCCTCAGCGTCGTCCACGAAATGAAGACCGACGACCGCACGAAAGCGATCCCGATCCTCGCCCTCACCGCCCACGGCATGCGCGGCGACCGCGACCGCTTCCTCGAAGCCGGCTGCGACGGGTATATCTCCAAGCCGATCGATGTGAAGACGTTTCTGACGTCGGTGAGGCAGTATTTGAGTGCCTAGCGTTTCATCCGTTACCAACGCAGACTTCTTGCGCTAACTTCACGGACGAAACATTAGTCTTCATCGTCGGCTTCGCTTGCGAGAGTGCGTCTTCTCCCATGAATCCTCCGGTTCTGGCCTCTTTTCGAACCACACGTCTCGCGTCTCGTTACGGCACGCGACGTACTGTTCGTGCGCCCGAGCGATCGTCCGGCGATTCAGCTCGTCAACTCCGCGCTGGTCAGTCTTGAGATATCCCTCAACACCCGCCACCCACGATAAGACCAAAATCTGACGGGGCGACAGCGGAAGGGTCAATTCTACGCTTTGCTTGACGAGGCCAGGGCTGTGACGGAAGAACGGCGGCACCTTGTGGGCCTCCGTGTCAATCAACACGCAGGGGTCGTCCGAGGTTATAAACCCGAGTGGGTCATCCGTCCCTATCACAGCCAACTTCATCTTCGTCAGAATCGGTAGCATCACATCGATCGTCACGCCGAGTGTGAATCTCATCGGGTTCTCGACGACAGCCACAATGTCTTCGTACGATCCGCCCGGCTCGCTTCCCTCACCAATCTGGTTCCCCGGATGGTTCACGAGCGCCCTCCGCTCGGCGGGAGTCGAGCGGTCGTAGTGGTTGATCATCATCTCCATCTTCTCTTTGACCTTGCCGAACTGATTGCGGTGATGGTCACGTTTGGCACGCGTCCGAGCAGACATGGCCGCCACGAATGTAAGTAGGTCCAGGCGGTCCTTTACTGAAGTTATCTCCTCTTCCCGCGCCAGTCTCTTTCGAATTTTGGCGAACTCCGATTCCAGGGCGGACAGACTTTTTTCGATGCGTACGTTCCGCGTCCCGTCATCCTCCATCACGGTATAGAAGTCGGTCTCCGAAAAGATGTTCTCCGGTGACTTGCGCCTCCCGTCTCGCCCACGTGCCGCGAACACCCATACGTACGGCGTCATCTCGGCCGGTGTGTCCGCGTCACACCACGCTGCGGTATAGCTGCTCGGCACGAAATGCTGATCTTTGAACTCTCTGCCCTTTGCCATCGCGGTCACCTCTGTCCACAGCCACCTTTTGCCCCACGCGTTACGCCCTTCACGTCTTGACTCCCTATGCTTCTGTCTCTTATCGACATCGCATTCTGTGCCTTGAGGCGCGAGAATGCTTCACGACGCACGGTTCTCAGAATGGCTCCGACCGCGGTTGTGGAAGACGGTAACGCGCGACGAAGTCGCGCAACCAACGGACAACCGACAACGCGCGGCCGCCAGGCCGCGCATTCTCACAGTCCGTCGTACTTCGAATACCCGCGCTCGCCCCAGAAGTCGCGCGGCTGATCGGCGGTGTAGGCGATCTTGGTGATCGCTTTGATGTTCTTGAGGCCGAGTTTCATCGGGGCTACGAGGCGTAGCGGGGCGCCGTGGCCGGCGCCGAGGGGGGCGCCGTTCAGGTGCGTGGCCAGGAGTGTTTGAGGGTGGCGCGCGGTCGGTAGATCGATCGAGACGTAGTAGGGATCGGGATTGCCGTTGCCATCGAGGTTCACCGCCGACTCGATGGCCGCCCACTTCGCGCCTGTGGCCGGTGGATAGCCGCGAAGCAGGTCGGCGAAACGGACGCCGCTCCAGCCGGCGATGGCGCTCCATCCTTCGACGCAGCAGAGCCGCGTGATCTGTTCGTGCTGGGCGAGGGACGACAGGTCGGGCAGGCGCAGAACGACATCGTTGCCGGACGCCAGTCCCGTCAAGGTCAGCGTCCACTCTTTGATGTAATCGGGCGAGGGGGTGCGGCCTTCGTAGTTGTTCCGTAGCGGAGTGATGTCGCCTCGGCGGTAGATGCGCACCGTCCGACTCGGCGAATACAACGCCTCGGCGATGTCATCATCGAACGTCAGTGCACGATTCTGAAACCGCTCGCTGCGCTCGCGCGTTGCGCCGAGGCGGGCGGCAAGCGTGTCGAGCGCGTCGGCGGTGTGCTCGCCGAAGATCTTCTTCTTCGATCCCAGCGGCGCGATCCACCAGAGTCCTGCCAGCGCCGCGAACGCGCCGGTGCCGAAGAGGATGAAATCACGCCGCGACTGGCGGCGCAGCTTTTTCTCATCGACAAAGCGCTCAGGCAGCTCGCCAGCCGTTTCTTCAGTCATGGCTTCCTCCGATGCGGTCCGACCATCCCACGATCATCGAGCGCATCGTGTCCCATCCATCGACCAGCACGAGCACGACGTGCGGAACGAGAAAGAGGATGAAATAGATCATCACCGCGAAGTGGACGATGCGCGCGCCGTCGTACGGGCCGAAGAGCCGCTCCAGCCACCAGAACTGCACCGGCTTGTGCATCGCCCAGCCGCTGGCGAGGGCGAGCGCGCCCGCGATGGGCATCGACGCATAGGCGCCGCGCTGCAGCGCGTTGTACTTCGTGGTGATGTGGGGATGCTCCCACGGACGCCGCAGGATCTTCATCGGGACGACGCCGGCGTAGTAGCGGACCATCGCGAATCCGTCGGCGATCATGCTGCGCCGCGGCAGCAGCGCGCGATACCCGCCGCCGAGGAGCAGGCCGAGGATGTAGACGACGCCCGTGGCGAGGAAAAGATAGACGAAGAGCCAGTGCCAGCGCAGCGCGCCCGCCAGATTGAACACGCCGAGGCCGAAGTGATCGTAGAACCAGAAGCCGTCGGCCTTGGCGCCGGGAACGTGGCGGGCGATGGCGATGCCGAGGCCGGCGAGATAGTCGCGGCTGTGCGTGACCGGATCGGGCTTGTGCAGGAAAACCGGCGAAGCCCAGTAGATCGACAAGCCGCTGACGACGAGCGCAAAGAGGATCGGCACGTTCAGCCAGTGCGACAGCCGCACGAGGGCGTGATGCTTGATGACGACGAGGCGCTGGCCGGGGTGCTCGTCGACAACTTCGATTACTTCCGCGGGCCCTTCCTCGACGGAAGGCGCCTCGGTCGGCACTTCCTCGATTGCTGCGCTCTCCGCAAGCGCCGGCCCGTTGTCCGCAGGTTCATCCGCGTCCATCTGCGAAATCTGCGGATCAGCAACGGCAGGCACTTCATCCGCGGGTTTATCTGCGTCCATCTGCGTCATCTGCGGATGAAAAACGGCTCCGCAGATGACGCAGACAGACGCAGATAAACTACCATGCGCCTCCTCATGCGCATACTCGTTCTGGGCGCCGGCCGCATGGGCTTTGGCGCAGTCCACGATCTCATCCAACAGCCCGACGTCGATGAAGTCACCGTCGCCGACGTGGCCGCCGATCGCGCCAACCATGTCGCGTCCGTCGTCGACGGCAACGTCACGCCGCGCGCCATCGACGTCAGCAATCACCAGGACGTCGTCGCACTGATGCGCGGTCACGACAGCGCCATCAGTTGCGTCAACTACTGGCTCAACGAGCGCCTGGCCCGCGCCGCCATCGAGGCCGGCACAAACTTCTGCGACCTCGGCGGCAACAACGACGTCGTCGATGCCGAGCTGGCACTCGACGCGGAAGCGCGCACCCGAGGCGTCAACATCGTCCCCGACTGCGGCCTCGCGCCTGGCATGGTGGCAGTGCTCGTCGCGCACGGCGCGGCGCAGTTCGAGACGCTCGACGAGATCCACATCCGTGTCGGCGGCCTGCCGCAGAGTCCCAAACCGCCGCTCGACTACCAGCTCGTCTTCTCGGTCGAGGGGCTCATCAACGAGTACATCGAGCGCGCACGCGTCATCCGCGACGGCCGCATCACGATGGTCGACTCGATGACCGAGGTGGAGGAGATCGATTTTCCGGCACCGTTTGGGAGGATGGAGGCGTTCCAGACGTCCGGCGGCACGTCGACGCTACCCGAAACGTTTCTGGGCAAGGTGCGCGAGCTCGACTACAAGACGATCCGCTATCCCGGCCACTGCGCCAAGTTCAAGACCATGATCGACCTCGGCCTCTGCAGCAGCGAGAAGATGACGGTCGACGGCGTGCAAGTAGCGCCGCGCCGCGTGCTCGGCGACCTCCTCGTCCGCAATCTTCCCGCCGACGAGCCAGACGTCGTCCTCGTCCGCGTCGAATTCGTCGGGGGCGGGAAGCGGCTCCGCTACGACATCATCGACAGTTACGACGAAGCGACCGGCCTCTCCGCGATGATGCGCACGACCGCGTTCCCCGCGTCGATCGTCGCCCTGATGATGGCCCGGGGCCAGACGACGCAAAAAGGCGCCCTCCCGCAGGAGCGCTGCATCCCGCCGGAGCTGTTCATGCAGGAGCTGGCGAGGAGGAAGATTGTCGTTCACATGTCGTGAGAGCACAGACAGGAGTGTCTGTGCCACATAGTGCCTCCATGTAGCAAGTACTTGTGAATCGGGCTTGATGTGGCACAGACACTCTTGTCTGTGCTCCTCGGGAGGATAATGTCCCCATGCATCTGATCCTGCGCTGGGCACTGAACACACTCGCGCTCTTCGTCGTCGTCACGATCGTGCCGGGGTTTCACTACCGATCGATCGTGTCGCTGGCCATCGCCGCCCTGATCCTCGGTCTGCTCAACGCCATCATCCGGCCCATCCTCGTTTTTCTCACGCTGCCGCTGACGATCGTCACGCTCGGACTCTTTCTCATCGTCCTCAACGCCGTGATGCTCGAGCTGACGGCCTTCTTCGCTCCCGGATTCCGCATCGACGACTTTGTGGCCGCCCTCATCGGCGCCATCGTGCTGGCCATCATCTCGTGGATCACGAACCGCATCGGCCGCAAGCCGGAGAAGGAGCGCTGAAGCGCAGGCAAGCTGACACGCGGAAGCCAATCCCGTACACTAGGGCCATCGCCGATTCGAAAAGGGAGCCTTGCTTTGAACATCATCAAGAACCGCGTTAACGACGTGACAGTGCTCGACATCCAGGGCGTGATCAAGCTGGGGGAGAGCGCGCGCGAGTTCTCGAGCTACCTGGAGAAGGTCCTCAACGATGAGACCGGTCCGGTGATGATCAACTTCGAAGCGATCAACTACATGGACTCCACCGGCCTCGGCGAGCTGATCGGCTACCTGCAAAAATTCGAAGACCGCCAGCGCAAGATGGCGCTGGTCAAACCGTCGCACCGCATCCTGGCCCTCCTCAAGATCACCAAGCTCGACACCGTCTTCAAGATCTTCGACTCACGCGAGACGGCGATGGAGTACCTCACGGATACGGCGGCGTAATCGTGGGGAGCGCCGGCGGCCCGCCGGCTGTACCGCCGCCGGCCCGGCGGCGACCCTTGCCCGGCACCACCTTTGCGACTAGCATTCACCGCCGTTCATGACCCACACACTCCTTCCTGTCCTGATCATGATGCTCATCGCCGTCGTCGTCGGCGTCGTGATGCTTGCGCTGGCCTGGTTCGTCGGCGGGCACGCCCGTACCGCTTCGAAACAGGAGCCATACGAGAGCGGAGTGCCGTCGCTCGATGAGAACCGGAAGCGCGTCAACGTCCGCTTCTACCAGATCGCCATGTTGTTCATCCTCTTCGACATCGAGGCGGCGTTCCTCTACCCGTGGGCCGTCATCTACCGCGAGGCGTCCACCGGCGCACAGGGCATGTTCCTCTTCGGCGAGATGCTCGTCTTCATCGTTCTTCTCGCTGTCGGCTACGTTTACGTCTGGAAAAAGAAGGCATTCGATTTTTAGCCATGGCTGATCTCCATCCCGATAATCCCTACGCTCCCGATCGTTTCCCCGATAGCAACAAGCCCGTCGAATTCCCACCCGAGGCGAAGAAGAAATTCGATTACATCCTGACCAGGTATCCGACGAAGGAAGCGTCGCTGCTGCCGACACTGCATCTCGTCCAGGAAGTGTGGGGCTGGATCTCACCCGAAGCTGTGTTGTACGTGGGAGAGCTGCTGGATCTCTCGCCGGCGACGGTGTTCGGCGTCGTCTCGTTTTACAACATGTACAACCAGAAGCCTGTGGGCAAATACCACCTGCAGGTCTGCACGAATCTGAGCTGTATGGTCCGCCGAGCCTACGACATTTACGACCATCTCTGCGACAAGCTGGATGTTCAGCCGGGCGCCACGACCAAAGACGGCCAGTACACCGTCGTCGAGGTGGAATGCCTCGGCTCCTGCGGCACCGCTCCGGTCGTGCAAGTCAACAACGAGTACCACGAGAACATGGACGTCACGAAGATGGACGCTCTGCTGGCGGAGTTGAAGTAGTGAGAGGCAGAGATCAGAGATTGAGAGATCAGAGATCAGGATCAGAAAACCTCGGCGAACTACTGATCTCTGATCTCTAGTCTCTGATCACAACAAACACATGGATCAAATCAAAGTCCTCCTCGCCAACATCGACAAGCCGAATTCGACGTCGATCGATGTCTATCTCGACGGCGGCGGCTACAAAGCTGTCGAAAAAGCGCTCAAGATGACGCGCGACGAAGTGACGCAAGTCGTCAAAGACTCCGAGATGCGCGGCAGGGGAGGCGCAGGCTTTCCCACCGGCATGAAGTGGAGTTTCGTTCCCAAGAACGCCCCCAAGCCCACCTGGCTGCTCTGTAATGCTGACGAATCCGAGCCCGGTACGTTCAAAGACCGCGTCATCATGGAAAAGGATCCGCACCTTCTCATCGAAGGGATGATCATTTCCGCGTACGCCATCGGCTCGAATCCGATGGCGTACATCTACATACGGGGCGAGTTCTATTACGGAGCGACGGTTCTCGACAAAGCTCTCGACGAAGCGCGCGCCAAAGGCTACCTCGGCAAGAACATCCTCAGCAGCGGCTTCGACTTCGACATCACGGTCGCAAGAGGCGCCGGCGCCTACATCTGCGGCGAAGAGACCGGCCTCATTGAGTCGGTCGAAGGCCACCGCGGCCAGCCAAGGGTGAAGCCGCCGTTCCCCGCTGTCATCGGCGTCTTCGGCGGACCGACCGTCGTCAACAATGTCGAGACGCTGGCCTGTGTGCCTCTCATCATCAACAACGGCGCGGAATGGTTCAAATCATTCGGCACACCCAAGAACACCGGCCCGAAGCTCTATTGCGTATCGGGCTCTGTGAGAAAACCGGGCGTCTATGAGTTCCCGATGGGCATCAACCTCAAAGAGCTCATCTACGATCACTGCGGCGGCATTCTCGGCGACCGCAAGCTGAAAGCAGTCATCCCCGGCGGTGCCTCGGCGCCAATGCTCAAGCCCGACGAGATCGACCTGCCACTCAACTTCGATGCCGTCCAGAAAGCCGGCTCCATGCTTGGCTCCGCCGGGGTCATCGTCCTCGACGACTCCGTCTGCATCGTCGACGCCGTCTGGCGCCTCGCCAAATTCTTCGCCCACGAAAGCTGCGGCCAATGCACGCCCTGCCGCGAAGGCACCAACTGGCTCGAATCCGTCCTCGACCGCATCGAAAGAGGCGAAGGCCGCCCCCAGGACGCCGACCTCCTCCTGTCGATGTCCGACAACATCGGCGGCAAATCCCTCTGCGCCCTCGGCGACGCCGCCATCGGCCCGGTCATCTCGTCCGTCAAGAAGTTCCGCGACGAGTTCCTGTACCACATCGAGCATAAGGCCTGCCTGCCCGAAACGGTGCGGTATCGCAGGCTGGATCGCGCGGTCGCGGCGCATTAGGTATGCGGTAGCGCAGTCGTGTGGTCGCGCCGTAGCGCAGGGCAAATCGGGAAGCGCGCAACTGTCATTCCGAGAGGGCGGGGCGGCGGGTGGGCGAGGAATCTCCCTACGGTAAGACGATCACCGTTCAGTCTGCCCGGCGTGAGCAGAAAGGCACTTTTCTTCCGCCCCTAACCGAGGTACCCTCGGTTTGAGGCGTTGTCATGAAGGAGCACAAGTTCAAAGTCGTGGTGCTGAAGGACGGACAGGTCGTCGTTGATGGCGTGCCGGTGACCGAAGGGAGGAAGTGGAGGTCACGATTCGGGTCGAGGATCCCGTGCCGGTCACGTATCCGCTTTTTGGCCTTCCGTTCCGCTACGACGAGCCGTTTGAGCCTGCCGTTGACCCATCGGAGTGGGATGCTCTGAAGCGGAAGCGAAAGCGTTCGTAGCGCCGCCGGCCCGGCGGCTGGCCCGCTGGCGGCCCGCCGGCGACTGATTACGCCCGGGAGAGCTGTTCCTGCGCTGCTTGCGAGCAATCTGTCACAATCGAAGCGATGAAGAATCGCACGGGCGATAGCGCCGAAATACGACCAGAGAGATCGCAGACATCGGCGCCTGTCTGGACCTTCGTCATCGCAGGTCTGCTCTGCGGTTTTCTCTACTCCGTTGTCGTTCCTCCTTTTCACGCGCCGGACGAGAAATCGCACTTTCTTCGTACCTGGTACGTGAGTGAGGGACACCTCGGCGCTATTCGCTCGAGCGGCGCGGTGGGCGTGATGGTCCCGCCGGAGGTGAAGGAGCTCGGCAGCCGGTTTGGTGGGCGCGTGACTTGCGATCCCGATGCAATCCACGCGGCCCTTCACGCTCCGCCGGTGTCACGCGATCGGGTATTTGCCGAAAACGCGCTCCACGCATGGGCGTCGCCGGTTGTTTACGTGCCGCAGGCGGTCGGAATTGCGGTCGGGCGGGCAGTGGATGTTTCACCACTAGCCTGTCTGTACCTGGGCCGTTTTGCGAACGTGATTGCCGGAGTGCTGCTCATCGGTCTGGCGATTGCGATTTTTCCATCCTATCGCTGGCTCGTGGCGTTGATGGCATTGACGCCGATGGCGAACCACCTGCGCGGTTCGTTGTCGCTCGATTCGGTGACGATGGGCGCCGGCTTTCTGTTCCTCGCGCTGGTAGCAAGACTCTGGTTTTTCGAGCGAGGAGAGGTTCCATGGCGGACGTGGATCGCGATCACGATCCTGGCCGGCCTTGTCTGCCTGACGCGGACGACCTATGCGCCGGTGGCAGCGTTGCCGCTGTTCATCCCCTCCGGCCGATTTCGGCGAGTGTGGAGCGCGCGTCTGATACTCGCGCTCGCCATTGTGCTGGCTCTTTCATCCGCGTTTATGACCGCGGCTCGGAACTGGACTCCCTTTCGCCCCGGGATCTCCGATCCGCAAGGGCAATTTCAATTTATCCTCAGTCACCCAATGGCGTTCGCAAAGGTGCTCTGGCTGGAGCATGTCATTCACGCCAAGTGGTATCTGATTTCGATGGTTGGTGATCTCGGATCGGGGGCATCGGTCGTTCCGCTGCCGAAGCTCCTGGTCGTCATCTATTTCTTGGCGATCGTTTTCCTGCTCATCAGCGATACCAATGAGCAAGTCGTAATCAAAGCAAAGGAGCGCGCCCTCTTGGCTCTGGTCTGCGTTGCATCCACCCTCGCGATCGCGCTGGCGATTTACACGTCTTGGAATCCGGTGGGCTGGACGGTCATCGACGGATTGCAGGGACGCTACTACCTTCCCTTCGTGCCGGCAGCATTTTTCGTCGTCCATCGTGCTCGCCGAGGAGTGTCGCAACGGGTTCGGATGTTCGTGGTGGCCGGTGTCGTCTGTTTATCCACCGTCATCGCACTCGATCGCGCCGTTAACGTCTGGTATCCCCGAGGTTGGTCGGGCTGGCGGAACGCTTACTGCGGCCGCACTGGCGCCTTCCCCGTGTTGAGATAGTCGATCAGAATCTGCTTGCGGTGGGGGATGAATCCGTCGCGCATCCCGTCCGAGATCAGGTAGCGCTGTCCGCCTTCTCCCGGTCCTTCGTATCTTCGGTCACGTGCTGGATGCCGTTGATGGAGTGCGGGAAGCTCTATGAACAGCACCTGATTTGCACCTCTACGGTCGAAGGCGCGCGTCGGATTGAGTCATCGATTACCAGGGAGCGATAGAATCTGCGTCATGCCGCACGCTCAGCCCGAGGTTTGAGAAATGCAAGTCGCGTTCGGGATGAAGGCCCATTCCGGCTGGGCCGCGCTCGTCGTCGTTGGCATTCGCGACGGCGAATTCGCGGTTGTCGACCGGCGCCGCGTCGAGCTCGTTGAAGAGGAGTGGGCAAAACAGCCGTATCACGCTGCCGAAGAGATGAAGGGCGCCGAGGCGCGCGATCTGGTCGGCCGAGGGATCGACTCAGCCCGTCGGCTCGCAGTCCGGGAGTTGCGGGCCGCGGTGAAGCGAGAAAAGGAACGGAAGAACGAAGTGATCGCTTGCGCCGTGCTGACCGGGAACCCGATGCCCGATTGGAGTGTGGAGGAGATCCTGTCGGTGCACTTCCGCATGCACAAAGCTGAGGGGGTGCTATTTCGAGATGTACTCGCTCGCGCCGCGGAGACCAGCGGACTAAGACTGGTCGCGATCCCGGAGAAGCAACTGATGAAGCACGCGGAGAACGCGCTCGGCGTCGCTTCGAGTGCTCTGGTCAGGAAGGTCGCCGCGCTCGGAAAGGTCGTCGGACCTCCGTGGGGGAAGGATCAGAAGGATTCCGCGCTGGCGGCGATGGTGGCGTGGCGGGAGATCTGATCCAGCTATGAGCGACAGAGTCTTGACACCTACCCAGGAGCTCAAATGAAAAAGAACTTATTCGAAGAGCTTGTCGAGAGCATCAAAGAAGCAGGCAAGATCCACCGAGGAGAAATGAAAGCGTCGCGCGAGTTCGCCTTTGATCCACAGGACGTCCGCGCGATCAGAGAGAAGCTTCACAAATCGCAATCAGAATTTGCCCGCATGATCGGGGTCAGCGTGTCTACGCTTCAGAACTGGGAACAGGGGCGGCGGCAACCCCATGGACCGGCCCGAGCTTTACTGGTAGTGGCATCAAAAGCCCCCGATGTCGTTGCGAAGGCACTGTCCCGAACCACGCGCCGCGTCGCGTAACTGGTCGTACCAACTCGCATGAAGGTCGAGACCACCGTCACACTGTCCGAGGAGCTTCTCGCCGCGCTCATCGACCGAGCCCCCGACGCAACGCTTCGATCCGGCCTTGTCGAGGCTGCCGTCCGCACCTATCTCGTGCGGCTTCGCAAGCGAGACTCCTCAAACGACCTCGAGATCATCAATGCCCACGCGGCGGAACTCAACGCGGAGGCAGAAGATGTTCTTTCCTATCAGGTCATTCCTTGACGCGCTGTGACTTATATCCACCTCTTGTGAACGGGTCTAGAAGATGGACGTCGACGTGCTGCGTCGCAGAACAGTCGTTCAATGGCCTCAGTCATCCGAGCAGGCCATGTTCATGACCCCATTCAATCCACGCGCTCGTCATTTTCTCGATGTCGCCCGCGGCATCGTCGGGTATGGGGTTTTCGCCGGTGATCGCGTTCAACGCAGGAAACCAGAATCTTCCGGTCTCTTCAAGGTCCCGTAGCATCAGTGGGAGCACGGATGGTCCAAGCGCGATGATCTGGCGATACGCCGGGTGTGCCATCAGCTTGATGGGCGACGACAGGTGAGCCGTATCGGCAGACCAGGAAAGAGCAAGCTCCTCGAACGCAGCCTTCAGGCTCTCGTCGGTATGCTGCTCGGCAACCTCGGCCATCTGCTTTCTTGGCATGGAGTTCTCCCTGCGATTCTACCGCAGCGCCGTCCGCTTGGTTGAGCAGACTCTTGCAAGAAGGCACCCATCGATATCGATTGCAGCCGCGCCAACCTCCGAGTAGTGTTCCCGTCGCAAATCGTCAGATTGGAGGCACGCTTGAAAACTGTCCTGCTCACGATGTCCGTGTTCGTATCGGCGGTTGCGCTCTTCGCTGCGGAGAAGCCGGCCACACCGAAGACCGCCACACCGAAGCCAGCCACAACGAAGGCCGTCAGCCCGAAGGCCGCACCGGCTGCCGCTGACTACAACGAGATCTTCAAAGGCATCAAGTTTCGGGAGATCGGGCCTGCCGCGATGGGCGGACGCATCGACGACTTTGCCGTCGTCGAGAGTAATCCCGACATCATCTATGTGGGCACAGCGTCTGGCGGCGTGTTCAAAACCATCAACGGTGGCACGACGTGGGAGCCGGTGTTCGACGATCAGCCGGTCTCCACGATCGGCGATGTCACCGTTGCGCCGTCCGATCCTTCCATCGTCTGGGTCGGCAGCGGCGAGGCGAACAATCGCCAGAGCTCTTCGTGGGGCAACGGGGTCTACAGATCGACGGATGCTGGGAAGACCTGGAAGCACATGGGGCTCGATGCCACGATGCACATCGGCCGCATCGTCATCTCTCCCTCCGATCCGAACACGGTCTACGTTGCTGCAGGAGGCAACTTGTGGGGTCCGTCGAAGGATCGCGGGGTTTACAAGACGACCGATGGCGGGAAGACGTGGAACAACGTGCTCTTCGTGAATGAAGACACGGGCGCGAGCGACATCGCCATGAATCCCGACTCGCCGGGCACGCTGATCGCGGCGATGTATCAGCGCCGGCGCACCGTCTTTGGCTACAACGGCAGCGGACCCGGTTCCGGTTTGTACAAATCGACCGATGGCGGCGCCACGTGGAAGAAGCTGGAGAAGGGGCTGCCGTGGGATCCGGATGCGAAGAAACCGGCAGCTTCGGCTGACAAGGACAAAGTCGTCGATCCCGAAGCGGTCAAAGAGATTGGCCGGATCGGCGTCAATTTCTACCGGCGGAACGCCAACGTCGTTTATGCGCTGATCGAGCACGCGAGCGGCGGCGTCTTCCGCAGCGACGATCAGGGCGAGACGTGGACGCGCGCGTCGGAGACGAACCCGCGCGGTCAGTACTACAGCCAGATCGTGATCGATCCGAACAACGATCAGCGCCTGTGGGTTGCCGGCGCGCAGATGTACTACTCCGAGGATGGCGGGAAGACGTTCAAGAGCAACCTCGTGCAGAAGATTCACGGCGATTACCACGCCATTTGGATCGATCCACGCGACTCGGATCACATGATCGCCGGCTCGGACGGTGGCATCTACATGAGCCACGATCGCGGCAAAACGTGGGATTACCTCAACAACGTCGCCATCGGGCAGTTTTACGAGATCGGTCTGGACATGCAGAGGCCGTATCGCATCTGCGGCGGACTGCAGGACAACAACGTCTGGTGCGGACCCTCGGCCACGCTCGACACGCACGGCATCGCCAACTCCGACTGGTTTACGGTCGGCGGCGGCGACGGCTTCTATGCGCTGTTCGATCCATCCGATCCGTCAACCGTTTACGGCGAGTCGCAGGACGGCAACCTGCTGCGCCGCAATCTCAAGACGCACGAGTCGCGCTCGATCCGGCCGCCGGCAGCAGAGGGAGAGCGCCTTCGCTTTCAATGGAGCTCGCCGCTGGTGATCTCAGCATTTGATAGTAAGACCATCTACTACGGCGGCAACTACCTCTTCAAATCTACCGACCGCGGCGATTCCTGGACGCGCCTCGGCGGCGACCTAACCACCAATCAGGATCGCGACAAGCTCCCGATCATGGGACGCGTGCCCGATAAGCTCACGATGTCGCGTCACGACGGCGTGCAGGCGTGGCCGGAGATCACCACGATCAGCGAGTCGCCGCTGAACCGCGATCTGCTCTACGCCGGCACCGACGATGGCAACCTCCAGGTCACGCGCGACGGCGGCAAGTCGTGGAAGAACGTGTCGCCGAAGAAGGGGACGTACGTCAGCCGCATCGTCGCATCGCGATTCAACGAAGGCACGGCCTACGCGACGCTGGACGGGCATCGTAGCAACGACTTCGGCGTCTACGTGTTCGTGACGGCGGACTACGGCGAGACGTGGAAACCAATCCGCAACGGACTTACCGACGACGCCGGCACCGTTCATGTCATCCGCGAGCATTACCGCAATCCGAAGCTGCTGTTCCTCGGCACGGAGCGCGGCTTGTACATTTCCAACGATCAGGGCGGTCGCTGGACTCGCCTCAAACTCAATCTGCCGACAGTGCCGGTCGACGACATCGCCATCCATCCGCGCGAGAACGACCTCGTGCTGGCGACCCACGGCCGCTCGATCTGGATACTCGACGACCTCGGGGCGGTCGAGCAGATGACCGACGCAATTCCATCCGAGGATTTGCACGTGTTCAACGCCCGAACCGCGACGGAGTGGCGCCTCGCCAACCGCAGCGGCGTGACCGGGCACAAAGCGTTCTTTGGACCCAATCCGCCGAATGGCGCGCTCATCACCTACTTCCTCAAGAGCAAGCCGGCCGAAAAAGAGAAAGTGAAGATCACCGTCAGCGACAAGGATGGCAAGGTCATTCGCGAGATCGACGGCACCGGCGACGTTGGCGTCAATCGTGTGACGTGGGACCTACGAACGCGGAGCGCGAACGAAGCGCCGCGCGAGGAAGGGGCAGGCGCTGGAGGCACCGGGGCCGAGTCCGAACAGGCCGGCGGCCAGGGTGGTGAACAAGGCGCGGCCGGAGCCGGTGGTGGTGGTGGTGGCGGGGGCGCGGGTGGCGGTTTTGGCGGGAATCAGGGGAGCCGCGTCGAGCCGGGCGAGTACACGGTAAAAGTGGCGTCAGGCAAGATCGAGCAGTCGACCAAAGTCGTCGTCGAGGATGATCCGCGGATCGAGATGACGGCGGCGGATCGGGCAGCCCGCCGTCAGGCGCTGAACCAGCTTTCGCAGATGGCGCAGCGGGGAGCGGCCACGCGGCGATCGATCACCGGTCTGCATACCGCGCTCAAGGATTACAAGAAAACGAAGCTGCCCGAAAACGTGCAGAAGGCGGTCGAGGAGTTTACGAAGAAGGTCGATGATCTCTGCATCAAGGTTGGAACTCCCGCGCAATGCGGTCAGCCCGCGCTTCCCCTCGGATGGGCAGGACCGCCCGTCGTCTACACGCCGCCGGCCGTGGCGCAGCGCATCACGCAGTTGCTCGGCGGCATCGAGAACTATTCGACCGCGCCAACCGCGTGGCAACTCGATCAGGTCAAGGTGCTGCAGAGCATGCTCGCCGAGGTCTCGACGGCGGCGCAGACACTGACGAAGACGGATCTCGAGGCCCTGAACAAGATGATGCGCGACGCAAACGTGCCCTACATCGCCGTCCCCGCGGGCGGTGGTGGCGGCGGCGGGCGGCGGCAGTAACGTGGAGCGGCGTCCCGCCGGCAACGGCGGGACGTCTCGACTCAGCGGCGATCCATCAGATCAAAGAGCTTGTTGCGGTCGAGCAGATCCACACACGGTTGCTCGGCGGCTTTCCATCCGCGGAGTACCAGCTTTGGGTTGCTCGATTTCCGTTGCTGAACGAGAGCCTGGCGGAGGAGGTCGTTTACCACTTCCTGAACGGTGCGCCCCTCGCGTGCGGCCAGTTCTTTCATTTGTTTCAGCAGGTCGTCGTCAATGGCAAGCGTCGTTCGACTCATGCATCAGAGTTTATGGATCATGCGTCACGATGGCAAAGCGATCGTTATCAGTACTGCGGGTGTCTCTTTCCGGCGCGTGATGTAATCCCTCCCCGATGCCCGACTTTCGCCGAACACTGGAGCGTGCGTTCCGGCGCCGCATCGTCGTCAAGGACACGGCGGACGCAGTCGTGGCGTCGGGCGCGAGCGCGCAGCTCGACGAGATGCTTGCCGGCGATGCCACGACTGCAGTGGCCGCGGGCACCATCGCCATCATGCTCGCTGGCGTCGCGGCGTTCCTCAATCTCTACGCGACGCAACCGCTGCTACCGATGTTCGCTCACTTGTTTGCAGCATCGAAAGCTGCGGTAGGAATGACGGTGAGTGCAGCCACGATCGGTGTGGCGCTCTCCGCACCGTTCTGCGGATTGATCGCCGAGCGCGCAGGCCGCAAGCGGGTCATCGTCATGTCGACGTTGCTGCTGGCAATTCCGACGCTGCTGGCATCGACGGCGACGTCGCTCACGATGTTGATCGTCTGGCGATTCCTGCAGGGCCTGGTGATGCCGGGGATCTTCGGCGTGGCCATCGCCTACATCGCCGAGGAGTGGCCGCCGGGGAACGTGGCGCGAACGATGTCTCTCTACGTCAGCGCCACAGTCCTGGGCGGGTTCCTCGGGCGCGTCGTCATCGGCTACGCGGCCACGCACCGCATCGTTCCGTCGATTGCGCCGAGCTGGCGCGCCGGCTTCGTCGTCATCGGCGCTTGCGATCTTCTGTTCGGACTCGCCATCGCGCGTTGGCTGCCGCGTGACCGCAAGGTAGCGGTGGCGACGGCGCAGCCAGGTGGCGGCGTTCTGCGCCATCTGCGCAATCCCAAGCTGGTGGCGACGTACGCGGTCGGCTTCAACGTGCTCTTCTCGCTCGTGGCCGTCTTCACCTACATCACGTTCCATCTCGCGGCGCCGCCGTATTTGCTGACTCCGGCCCAACTCAGCTCGCTCTTTGTGGTCTATCTCGCTGGACTGATCGTCACGCCGATCGCCGGAATCGGCATCGGACACTTTGGTTCGCGGCCCGTGCTCATCGTCGCAGTCCTTGGTTCGATGATCGGTGTGTCGATGACGCTCTTTCACTCGCTGCCGCTGATCATGGCTGGTCTCGTGCTCTGTTCGTCAGGCGTGTTCGTTTGCCAATCGGCGTCGACAAGCTACATCCAGATGGCCTCGCTACCGGGAGGACGGGCATCGGCGGCCGGACTCTATGTCGCGTGCTACTATACCGGCGGCAGCGTCAGCGGCGTGCTGCCGGGATACTTCTGGCGTTTCGGCGGATGGACCGCGTGCGTCGTGCTCGTGCTCGTCGTGCAGCTCATGACGATCGGCGTTGCCGCGATCGGATGGCGGGAGTCGTGATCGATGTCTACTTCATCGACGTGAACGTTTCGCGTGATGTCATCGGCGCGCTCGCGGAATTGCTCACGGAAACGGAACGGGCGCGGGCGGACCGCTACCGATTCGACGACGACCGCCGCCGCTCCATCGTTGCCCGGGCGGCCACGCGGCGGATTCTCTCGCGATTGACCGGCATAGCTCCGCGCGAGCTGCATATCGTCGAAGGGGAGCATGGAAAGCCAGGACTGGCCGGTGGCGAGATCGAGCTCAACGCCAGCCACTCCGGCGATCTCGTCGCGCTTGCGTTCGCGCGCGTGACGCCCGTCGGAATCGACGTTGAGCGGCGGCGCAAGCTGCATGATGCGCTGGCACTTGCGCGGCGTTACTTCTCGGAGGCGGAGCTCGCATTCGTTGAAGGCGCGGAGGACATCGGCGCGGCTTTCTTCATCGTCTGGACGGCGAAGGAAGCGATTGTGAAAGCGAGTGGCAAGGGGATAGGTGCGAGCGACCTTCGCGGATTCACGGTTCCGTTTGGTGCCGCGCGGCTGCAGCAGGTCACTGGCACGTGGAGCGTGGCAACGCTCGAACCGCCGATGCACGGCTATCACGCTGCGCTCGCCGCGCGCACCGGTGTCGAGCCAGTCAATCAGAGCACCGTCGATGCGTCGTCGCTTCTGTAACGGTTTGTTTTACACTTGATGCAGTGGTGCGACCGGTCGAAGAGCAGAGAAAGTACCAGCGCGTTACGCTGGTCCGCCCGCTGGTCGCGCGGATCGGTGCGGCGCGCGTTTACGTCACCGAGGCATCGCTGAGCGGACTTCGGGTGGCGCATCAGAGCAACATTCCGGCCGAGGGATCGATCTGTGGGATCGTCTTCGAGTGGGATGGCATTCCGGTCTCGCTGGAGTGCCGCGTCACGCGCAGCACGCTCTTCAAGGCCGCCCGCAGCGCCCGGGAAAAAAGCGTTTACCACGCCGGACTGGAGATCGTCCGCGGCGGCGACGCCTCGATCATGACGCTGCGCGACATGATTATCGGAATCGTGGCCCGCGCGCTCGACGAGCAGAAAGCGAACGCCCACGGCATCCCACCGATCGCCGCCCAGACCTTTCAAACGGGAAAGGGAACGCTGTTTCTGAGATATGAGCTGATCAACGGCGCATGGCGTCACAGCGAGACGAAACGGCCGGAGCAGCCGATGAACGGATTCACGATCTCCGCCGAGGAAGATCCGGACCACGTCGCCATGCTGTGTGAAACATTCGCGAACGCCGACCTCGAAGGTCAGGCGCTGATCAAGCTGATGGCGGAGCTCAGCATCAGCAAAGCCGAGGGGATTCCGACGCGAAGGTATTTCCCGTGAGGAGAGATCACGCGGAGACGCGGAGGGCGCGGAGAACCCCCTCCGCATCTCCGCGCCTCCGCGTGACAAGGTCTTGAACTACGGCTTCGGCGCAGCAGCGGCCGACTTCGCGAAGTCGCCCGCTTTGACGATCGTGATCTTCGACGGATCGATCCACTTCTTCGTCGCCGCGTTGACCTGCTCCGCTGTCAGATCGGAGATCTTCTTGTCCAACGCTGCATCCCAGGCCAGCGTCCGATTCGTGAAGAGCTCCGCGGCCAAGGTCCGCGACAGTCCGGCATCCTGCGCCCGTCCCAGCTTGCGGCTTTCCAGCAGGCCCTTCTTCGCTTCGGCGATCTCCGCCGGCGTGAAGCCTTCTTTCACAGCCTTATCCACCTCTTCCTTGAATGCGGTCTCCAGCTTCGCGGCGTTTTGCGGTGCGTAGATCGCGAACGTGGTGAAGGCGCCGTTCTTGTCGAACGCGCTGGCCTGAACATTCGAGCCGACGCCGTAGCTCAAACCTTCTTTCTGGCGGATGCGGTTGCCGAGCCGCGAATAGAGCGTGCCGCCGCCGAGAATGTAGTTGCCGAGGACGAGGGCGGGGTAATCGGGATCATCGTCGCGAAGCTGGAGATTGACTCCGGCCATGAAGATGGCGTTGGCCTTGTCCGGCGTCTCCATCGACTGATTCGTTGCCGCAGTGTCGTGATAAATGCGGGGAACGCGCACGAATGTCGTAGTGCTCTTCCAGGATCCTGCGATCTCGGTCAGTTGCGCGGTGACCTGCTTCGGATCGAAGTCGCCCACCAGCGCGACCTCGGCGTTCGAAGCGCCATAAAAAGTCGCATAGAAATTCTTCACATCCTCGAGCGTGAGCGCGTTGACGTCTGCGATGTCTTCCTCGGACGTCGTTACATAGCGAACGTCGCCCTTCGGATAGGGGTTCATCCGCCGCTGAAACTCCGTCGAGCCGACCGACTGCGGATCGCTGCGCTGCTGCTCCGCCTGCGCCAACTGCTCCTGCTTCCACTGACTGAATTCCGAAGCGGGGAAAACCGGATCGTGCAGGATCTCGCCGACCAGCGCCAGCACCGCCGGAAGATTCTCGCGCGTCGTCTCCACGTTGACGCTGAGCTGCGTCGCTCCGCCGCCGATGTTCACGCGTGCCTTCAGCTTGTCGAATTCATCCTTGAGCTGTTGGCGGGTGTGCTTACTCGTCCCGCGCATGAGCATGTCCGCCGCGGCCACGCCGGCCGTCGAGCGGTTCATGAGCGTCTTCTCGTCGCCGAAGTGCAGCGCGGCGGAGACGTTCACCGTTGAACCGCGCGTCTTCTTCGGCAGAAGGGCGATCTTCAATCCGCCTGTCAGCGTCGTGCGCGTTGTGCGCGCATCGATGTTCGCAGGCGAAGGATCGAACGCCTCGCCGGCCGCGATGGCGGCGTCGCCTTTGTAGTCCTTGACAATTGCCGCGACGTCGGACGGCGGCGGGACCTCCGCGCGAACCGGCTTCTTGTCGGGGATGAACTCGCCGACGGTCCGGTTCGAGGCGATGAAGTAGGTGTTCGCGATGCGCTGCACGTCTGCCGGCGTGACCTTGCGGATGCGGTCACGGTTGAGGAAGAAGAGGCGCCAGTCGCCGGCAGCGATCGACTCGCTGAGGGCAATCCCGACGCGATCGGCGGCGTTGAGGGTCATATCGATGTTCTTCAGCATGCCAGTGCGGGCGCGATCGACTTCTTCTTTCGTCGGCGGCGTGGCTTTCAAGTCGTCGATCGTCTGCAGAAACGTTTTCTTCGCATCATCCAGCGACTGCTCCTGCCGCACCTCGGCAGAGAGGGTCACGAATCCCGGATCGTGCAGGCCGGGCATGAAGCCGCCAACCGACGTCGCCTTCTTCGGCTCGACGAGCGCTTTGTAAAGCCGGCCCGATGGCGTGTCGATCAGAAGCCGCAGAAGCACTTGCGCTGCCGCCGAGTCGGGGTGCGACTCCGCCGGCACGTGATAGGCAACGGTGAGTGCCTGCACGTCGCCAACGCGTTTGAGCGTGACGGCACGCTCCCCATCCTGGGCCGGCTCGGCCGTGTACGGCTCATCGAGCTTGCGCGCCGGACGGGGAATCGGTCCATAAATCTTCTCGACCTCGGCGAGCGTCTTCGCTTCGTCGAACTTTCCGGCCACTAGCAGGACGACGTTGTCCGGCTGGTAGTACTTGCGCCAGAAGGCCTGCAGGCGATCGATGGGGACGCGCTCGATGTCCGCGCGCGAACCGATCGTCGAATGTCCGTAGTTGTGCCAGAGGTAGGCGGTAGAGAGAACCCGCTCGTCGAGGACGTTCTCCGGATCGTTCTCGCCCATCTCGAACTCGTTCCGCACGACGGTCATCTCGGAATCGAGGTCCTTGCGGGCGATGAACGAGTGCTGCATCCGGTCGGCTTCGAGCGCAAGCGCGAACTTCACGTTGTCGTCGGTGGCCGGCAGGATCTCGAAGTAGTTCGTCCGGTCGTACCAGGTCGAGGCGTTGTAGTTGGCGCCGTGCTCTTTGAGCGCCTGCGGGATATTTTTGTGGTCCGGCGTTCCCTTGAACATCATGTGCTCGAGGAGATGGGCCATCCCGGTCTCACCGTAGCTCTCGTGGCGCGAGCCGACGAGGTAGGTGAGGTTGATGACGACCGTCGGTTTGGTTTGATCGGGAAAGAGGAGGACGCGCATGCCGTTGGCAAGGTCGTACTCCGTGATTCCTTCGACAGACGTGATTTTCGCGGCTGCGGCCTTCGTTGGCGTTTTGGCCGCCGTGGTCGCTTTCTTTGCAGTCGCCGGCGCGGCGAAGGACGCCGCCGCGAACGCGACGAGGAACAGGCACGATATCCACTGTTTTCTCAAGGGTTCTCCTCTGGTTTCGTGGTTTAGGGACGCCATTCTGCAACTTCAGGCGTCCTCGCGCTACTTCTGCCGTGAACGAAAGAGAGACTTTTCACGCGGAGACGCGGAGAAGCGGAGAAACCCTCCGCGTTCCCCGCGCCTCCGCGTGACCGGTTTTCTTTTCCGAAACACCGGTGTCTCACATCCCATAACGGAGGATGCAATGCGACACCGAATTCTGATTCTCGCTCTCTCACTTCTGGCAACTCAGGCTTTCGCCGCCCGCACCAGCGGATTCGCTCTCAACGTGCTCGTCGATGACGTGGCCCGATCGGAGTACTTCCACGGCGGCACCGTCTACATAGAAGCCGTTCGCGGCTCGAGCTATAGCCTGCGCCTGACGAACCCGACGCCGTATCGTGTCGCCGTCGCGCTGTCGGTCGACGGTCTGAACACGATTGACGCCAAACACACCGACGCCCGCAGCGCCTCGAAGTGGGTGCTGGAGCCGTACGAGTCGACGACGATCTCGGGCTGGCAGGTCAGCGACCGCGCCGCGCGCGGCTTCTACTTCACCGGCGAGCGCCACTCCTACGGCGCCAAACTCGGCCAGACCGAAAACCTCGGTGTCATCGAAGCCGTCTATTTCCGCGAGCGCCAGCACGACGCCGAGATCTACCGGCATTCGTTTGAGGGTGAACGCTCCAACGCCGCCGGAAGCAGCAGTGCCCAGCCCTCTCCGCCCGCCGGCCTCGCCGCCCCGTCCGCCAAAGCGCAAAGGCACGACACCGCCGACGACTACGCCGCAACAGGCATGGGCGATAAAGCCGAGCACGAAATCTACAGCGTCGACATGGGCCTCGACCCCACCCCGGTTGCCTCGGTCCGCATCCGCTACGAATTCCGCCAGCAACTGGTCAAGCTCGGCATCCTGCCGCAGTACGTGTCCCCGCTGGCACGACGGGAGCACGCGAGCGGCTTCGGGGGGTATTGCCCGGAGTAAGTCTCAGCGTTGCGAGGCACGTAGGTAATAAGGAGTGCGGTCGTCTCGACCGCGGGCACTCGGGCGTCCTCGCCCGAGTGCTGTTAGGGCGGAGGTCGAAATTCGTCGACGTTCTTGCTGGCGTTGAAAAACACGACTTCGTAGTTGTTGCCGCGCGATTCGCGTCGCGTTACCTCGATCATCCGTTGTGACATCAGATTCAGCGCTAGGCAGTGCCTCCAAGTTCGCGCAGGCGTTGACAGGCCGCGGCGATAGCGTTAAACCATGGCCATGAAATCGCGCTTCGTCCAGATTGACATTTCGCTAGGAGCGCAGATTCCGAAGGCGCTCCTCGAACAGCCTCGGACGAACGAGGATGTCCAGATCGAGGCCCCGACTGGGGAGATCGTGATCCGATCAACGTGTCCGCGAGCAGGGTGGGAGGAAAGCTTTCGCCTCATGGCGGAACGTGGAGACGATCGATTGCTCGACGAGACGCTCCCCACGTCGTTCGATGGAGAGGAGTGGTTGTGGTAGTGCGATCTCCTGAATCCTTTCCTCCATCGGGCCAGATAGCGGCAAAGCCAGACCGTAGTTTTCAAGCGCGCGTCGTGCGCGGCACGCGACGCAAGTTTGCCACCGCGCTCGCGAAGGTCGCCGATCGGGCACCTGACCGCTCGGATCGCCTCGGCACGGGAGATAGAAAGAAGGGACGCTGAGGGCGCGGCCTTTGCCCGCTCCGACGATTCACACCCTCGGCTCGGCCGCAGCCTCGTAGAGCTCGTGAACATCGAGCCGCGCTCCGACGAGCAGCTCCGCGGCCGCGCCTTCTGGCACGATGGCTGAGCGCCAGCGGTTGTCGTTTTCGCGTGTCCAGATTTCGACGGAACGGTCGCGATGCGACACGAGGACGTACTGCTTCAGCGACGGAAGCGTTTTGTAATGCTCGAACTTGTCGCCCGTGTCGTAGTCCTCGGTGCTCCGGCTCAGGACCTCGATGATCAGCGTGGGGTTGGTGACTGCTTGCGGGTCGTCTTCATGGCGTTCGCTTGGTCCGCAGATGACGGTGACATCCGGGTACGTGGCCAGGCCGGACGGTGTGCGCACGCGCAGGTCGGCGTCGTAGGCCCGGCAGTTGCCGCCGCGAAGTTGCGCGAAAAGCAATCCGATCGTGGCTGCGGCGAGGGCGGCGTGTTCCGGCGTGCCTCCGGCCATCGCGTAGATCTGGCCGGCGAGGAACTCGTGCTTGACATTGCTCGAGGCCTCGAGCGCGAGGTAGTCCGCGTACGTGAAGTTGCTCTGGTGAAGAGGTACGGACATCGGGACGATTATCGCATGCGCGTGATCGCTTCGGATTACCGCCCGTTGCTCGTCGAAATCTTCATTCGGCAGCGGCAACGCGTTATCATCGATCCATCCTTCAATTCATCGGGAGACGATCGACAATGAAGAGAGCCATCGCGGCGGTTGTTTGCGCGCTTTCGTTCTTCGCTGTTTCGCTTTTCGGGCAGACCAGCGCTTCACTCACGGGCATCGTGACCGCCGAGGGGCGGGCGTTGCCGGGTGTGGTGGTGACGATCTCCTCGCCGGAGTTGCAGGGGACGCGACAGACCATAACAGGCGACGGCGGCGCGTACAGCTTTTCCGCGTTGCCTCCGGGCGAGTATGCGATCTCGATGACGTTCGGGGGGATGGAGACGCAGCGGCTGCATTCTTCGCTCCGCCTTTCGCAGACGTCGCGTGTCGACGCAGTATTGAAGCCTGCCGGGACAAGCGAGGCCATCACCGTTACCGCCGCGGCGCCGTCCGTGATCGAGAGTCCGCAGATCTCCACCAACATGACGCTGCCGTTCATCGAGCGTCTGCCGATTCAGCGTAATCAGCTCGCGACCGCGCAGTTCGCTCCGGGCGTCAACGGCAACACGCTCGCGAATGGGGAGCTCTACATCTCGGGTGGTCCCGGTTACGACAACCTTGTGCTTGTCAACGGCGTTGCCGTCACGGAGCAGACGCGCGGGCAGATGCGGCCGATGTATGTCGAGGATGCCATCCAGGAAACGACCGTGCTGACCGGCGCGATCTCCGCCGAGTACGGCCGCTTCAGCGGCGGTGTCGTCAACAGCATCACGAAGTCGGGCGGCAACCAGCTTGCCGGCTCGTTGCGCGATTCGCTCAGCAATCCGGCGTGGGTGGCGCAGTCGCCTGCGCTGGAAACGCGCGAGAACAATCTCAATCACGTCGGCGAAGGCACGCTGGGCGGATTCCTGATCCGCGATCACCTCTGGTTTTTCGGCGCTGGACGGTGGGCGAAGAACGACACGTCGCGGCAGACGGTCTCCATTCCGGGTTCAACGACGAATCCGATCTCGCCTGCGTCGCCGGCGATCAGTTATGCCGAGGGGAATGATCAGAAGAGGTATGAGGCGAAGTTGACGTCGCAGATTGGCGCGCGGCAAACGCTGGCCGCGTCGTGGTTCGGCGTCAACACGAAAGGAACCAACGCGCGTTTCTCCGCGAATCTCTACGACGAAGCCAGTCTGACCACGCGCACCGATCCGGAGTCGCTTATGGCCGTGCATTACAACGGCATGGCCGCCACGAACCTGCTGCTGGAAGGCCACTACTCGGCGCGCAAGTTCTCCGACCGCACGGGCGCGCCGACGACGGACTTGATCGCGGGAACTGTCCTTCTCGACCGCAGCAACAACAACACACGTTTCCACTCGCCGTCTCTCTGTGACATCTGCGATGCCGAGCGCCGCAACAACAAGGATGTCCTGCTCGAAGCTCACGACTTTTTCGACGCGAAATCGTTCGGCAGCCACGACCTCGTCGCCGGCGTCGATCGCTTCACCGAGAGCCGCTATGCGAACAATCATCAATCGGGCAGCGACTTCTCGATCTTCGTGACAAAGGCGCAGTACAACAACGGTGTGATCTATCCGGTGATCACGCCGTCGAACGCGAACGGCGGCGGCACGTTCATCCGCTGGACGCCGATCCTCACGCCCGCGAGCGCGAACGACCTGCGCACGGATTCAGCGTTCGTCAACGACACCTGGAGCGCGACGTCGCACCTGACGCTGACGGTCGGCGCGCGATTCGACCGCAATCACGCAGTCGATGCCGACGGCGTCGTCAGCTCGAACGATTCCAAGCTCTCGCCGCGGCTCTCCGCGCAGTACGACCTTCGCGGCGACGGACGGCATCGATTCTCGGTTTCGTTCGGTGAGTACGCCTCGCGCATCGCCGACAACATCGCCTCGTCGAATCAGGCGTCTGGCAACGCTGCGGCCATCGACTTCGCATACCGCGGTCCGGCCATCAACAACACGTCGCTGACTGTGCCGATGGATGACGCGATCCGTCGCATCTTCGACTACTTCAACAATACGCAAGGCGGGACGGCCAACCGCACAGCAGTCAACCTGCGCGCCAACGGCTCGCGCACGATTCCCGGCTTCGCAACCTATTTCGACGGTTCGCTGGCATCGCCATCCGTGCGCGAGCTCACAACCGGTTACGGCGCGCAGATCGGCAGGAACGGTTTCGTTCGCGCTGACTATGTTCATCGCGATTGGCGCGACTTCTACGCGGCCAGCGTCACCACGGCCACGCAAAAAGCGAACACGCCCCTCGGCATCCCCGTCGATCTGCAGCTCGTCCGCAACAGCAACAACATGGTGCGTCAGTATCGCGGCGTGCAGTTGCAGGCGCGCTGGACGCCGGGCCGTTTCGACTTCGGCACGCACTACACCTGGTCGAAGCTGCGCGGGAACGACGACAGCGAGAGCGCGACGACAGGTGCCACCGCGAACATCGATCCGACGCTCTTCTACCCCGAGTACTTCGCGTACAACCGGGCCGCGCCGATCGGATACCTGGCCGGCGATCAGCGTCATCGTGTTCGTGCCTGGGCTGGCTACAGTCTGCCGCTGCCGGCTGGTTCGCTCGAAGCGACAGTCATGCAGAGCTACGAATCAGGAATGCCCTACTCGATCGCCGGCGCGATCAACTTCACACGTTACGCCGGCGCGCCTGCGAACCTCGGCTACAACTCGGTGCCCAACGGCCTGTACTACTTCAGTGGACGCGGCGACCTTCGCACGGACGCGACGCGCTCGACGGATCTCGCGCTGCGCTACAGCGTTCGCGTCGCCGCGATCGAGTTTTTCGCGCAGGGCGATCTGCTCAATTCTCTTAACAATGCCGCGATCTTCGATCCGCAGCGCCTGAGCACGACGGTCACGACGGCGGCGACGTCAGCAACGTTCCTGCCGTTCGATCCGGCGAAAACGACGCCGGTGCAGTGTCCGACGGGAGCCGCGCCAGCGGTATGCACAGCGATGGGCGCGAACTATCAGTTGGCGTCGAACTTCGGGACGCCGCTGAACAACCTCGCGTACCAGGTGCCGCGAACCGTGCGGATGTCGTTGGGGGTTCGGTTCTGAATTTCTGAAGCACAGACAAGAGTGTCTGTGCCACATAACCTCCGCTTTGAAGTAGACACTGGTTACGGACACTCTTGTCTGTGCATGAAACGTGTGAAACTGGTGCTCATGAAAGCGCACGTAGTCTTCCTGGTGCTTGTTGCTGCCTCTGCTTTTGCCAGCGAACCGGGGCATTGGGCCGAGGTGAATGGGCATCGGATGTATTACGAGACGAGTGGCTCGGGGCGGCCGCTGCTATTGCTGCATGGCGGCGGCAACACCATCCACGGTTCGTTCGCGAAGCAGCTCGATGTCTTTGCGAAGACGCATTCGATCATCGCGCCGGAGCAGATCGGACATGGGCATACGCCTGATGTCGGGGGGCCGCTCACGTATGCGCGCATGGCCAGCGACACGGCGGCGCTACTCGTCAAGCTCAAGCTCAAGGATGTCGATGTCGTCGGATGGAGCGACGGCGGGATCGTGGCGCTCATCCTTGCCGTTCAACATCCGGAGCTCGTGCGGCGCGTCGTGGTCAGCGGCGCGAACTTCACGCCCGAGGGCTATCTGGCGGACGACTTGCGGCAGATGCGTGCCAGAGATGTGGAGTCGCCGTCGACTCTCGATCAGAGGCTCAATCACCTTTGGGCGACATCGCCAACGAAGGACGAGTTGAGTCCGGCGCTCCTGTCGGGAATCCACAAGAGAGTGCTCGTCATGGTTGGCGACCACGACGCCATCCAGCTCGATCACACGATCGCGCTTTATCGCGCGTTGCCCGATGCGCGGCTCTGCATTCTTCCGGGAACGGGACACGGAACGTTCATTCAGCGGCCGGAGTGGGTGAATGCGATCGTGGCGTCGTTTCTGGACGAGCCGTAGGTCTGTGCCTCATTGCATTCACTGAGTTGCAGAACGGTCACCAGCCGCGATAGAAAGATGGGGATGTCGTTGGGGGTTCGGTTCTGAATTGCAGCGCATAATCGAGGAGCATGTCGCCGCAACTCGTTTTCCTCTCGCTGTTTCTCGGTTTGATCTCCGGACCAAACGATGTCTCTTTGCAGGCGGGACCGGAGATCAAGTCCATTCGCATCCTGCTCGACGGCCGTCAGATTGCTGCGATGAAACAGCCGCCGTGGCATGCGACGGTCGATTTCGGTCCCTCCATCGTTCCCGGCGAGCTGGCCGCTGTCGGTTACGACGCGCATGGATACGAAGCGGCGCGTGTGACGCAAACGGTCAATCTGCCGCGGCCTGAGGCGGAGTTCGTGATCGTATTGCAGAACGACGCCAGCGGGACGCCACGATCGGCCGCACTGCGCTGGGAGCATCTGCTCGGGGCGAAGCCGGTCAGGACGTCGCTTACCATCGACGGGAAACCGATTCCGCTCGACAGCACGAGCAGCGCGCGCCTGCCGCGGCTGGACATGAATCACCCGCACGTGATCGCCGCCGAGATGAAATTCGACGATGGATTCAACATGCGCCGCGAGCTCATCGCCGGTGGGGCAATCAGCTACACGGCCGATACGCAGTTGACGGCGGTCGGTGTCAGACAGGCAACCGCGACGCCACCGGCCGATACCGGCGATTGCTTCACCAGCGCCGGATCGCCGGTGCGCATGGCGGCGATCGAGAAGAGTCCTGCGCTCGTCGTCGTCGTACTTGATCCTGATCCGCAGGAAGCCATTGGGGCGCTGAGCCCGGCGAGGAATCCGTCGATGTACTTGAGTGGTAGAAACGACGTGCGGCACCTGATCCCGCTGGAGTCCGGCACGCGGATGCGTGTTCTGTGGCCGTTCGCGAAGCAGCACAAGACGACGAGCAACGCCTCAGCGTTCCTGTTTCCACCGTCGAACGATATCGACGCGAGCGAAGGAGGCCTGGTGTGGCTGCTCACGCGAACGTACGGCGAGCGAGTCGAAGAATCCGAGCCGCGCCGGATCGCCGACGCGGTCGGCGTTGCCGGTCTCGAAGCCATTACCAGCGCGAACCGCCGCGCAGTCGTCCTCGCGCTGAGCCGCTTCAAAGACAAAAGTACGCACGATGGTGCCTCCATTCGCAACTATCTCGCATCGATCGGTGTGCCGCTTTTCGTCTGGTCATTCACCGGGCCGCGGCCGGAACTGCGCGACACCTGGGGAGAGGTCGACGATGTCTCGTCGCACGGGAAGCTGAAGGTTGCCGCCGCCCGTCTGCGCGCGGAGCTCGCGTCGCAGCGCGTGGCCTGGATCGCCGCCGATCCCGTGGCCGCGCTGCGGATCACTCCCACCGGACGCTGCGGAATCACGCCGATGGCAGCGGCGCGGTAGTCGATGACAAGAGATCAGGAGATCAGAGACAAGAGAGATCAGTGACAGGAGATCAGGAGCAGGAGATCAGGAGATCAGAGACAAGAGATCGGCCTGATCTCTGATCTCTGATTATCTCTGATCTCTAGTCTCTGATCTCGCGTCGTCACTCTTTCAATGCAGCGCGTGCCGCCTCCAGCATCTGCTCCGGCCGCGCGCGGATGCGGAGATCCTCGGTCAGGTTGCGCCAGCGCACGATGCCGTTGCGGTCGACCAGGAACTCAGCGGGCCGCGCGATGTCGTGTCCGCCCGGGCTTTCTCCTTTGTGCAAGAGGTCGTATCGCCGGATGATCTCGGTGTTGGGATCGGAGAGAAGCGGAAAGGTGTAGCCGGTTTTCTTCACGAGATCGCGCGACTCCTCGGGCGTGTCGACACTGATCGCAACCGGCTGGATGCCGGCGGCGCGGAACTCGGCGAGATGATCTTCAATACCCCGTAACTCGGAGTTGCAGAACGGTCACCAGTAGCCGCGATAGAAGATGAGGATGACGCCCTTCGCCCCGGGCTCGGCCAGCAGTTGTGCGAGCGCAACCGGCTTTCGATGGATATCGAGCAGGACGAAATCGGGCGCCTTGCTGCCGACGGCTGGCGCGTTCGAGGAAGCAGGAAGCCACCTCGCGCCGATGAATATGTCCCAGCAGAAGAGGACGCAGAGGAGTACTCCGAAGACAGTCGCGATCCACGCGCCGGTCCGTCGTCCCGTTGCGCGGCGAAGTCCGATCACTAACAGCGCGATGGCGATGGCAAAGAGAACCAGATTTACCCACGGGACATCGCGCGTGATGGGAAAACGGGCGAAGAAGACAAAGTAGCTGATGAACGCTGCGATGCTGAGCGCGAAGCCGGACCAGAGCTGCCAGTTGAAACGCGGTTTCATGGAGCGGGCGATGATACGCCGTATGCGCCCGGCGGCGATTCACGATCGGCGCGCGAATCACGATCGGCGGCGAGGACGCCGCCGGGCCAGCCGCCGGGACGGCAGCGTTCCGCTTCGCTTCACGCTACTTCTTCAACACCTCGTCACCGTCGTGCTCGACGCCATCCGTGCCGGCGCGCGCGGCTTCCTGCTCAAAGACATCTCGTATCAACAACTGATGAGCGCGATCCGCGCTATTGCCGGGGGAGGAACGGTGTTTCAACCGGCAATCACGCAGCGTCTTCTTCGCGCCGCCGGAACGCCCGCTCCCGACGCGATGCCGATCGAAGAGCAGACCGCACGCGAGCTGGAAGTGGTTCGCCTCATGGCCGGCGGCTACAGCAACAAAGAGATCGCCCACGCCCTCGGCACCGCCGAGGGAACGATCAAGAATCAGGTCTCGAGCATCCTCTCGAAGTTCGGCGTGCGCGATCGAACGAGGGCGGTGCTGAAGGCGCTGGAAGCGCGGCTGCTGTAGTCACGAGCCAGGCTTGTTTCAGATATCGGCGTCTTAAACCATTTGAGCTATCACGCTGGATGAGCGAAAGGAGTGCGGTCGTCTCGACCGCGGGCACTCGGGCGTCCTCGCCCGTGTGCTGTCAGGGCGGAGGTCGAGATTCGTCAACGGGTTGAGGCACTTCAAGCGATCTCGACATCTCGTCAGCGACGCGCTGCCGAGCGAGGTCATCGATCGGCCTATTGACTGAAACCTGTTGCCAGTCAAGAGGCTCCCCGCAGCGCAAGAGAAGGTCGTGATAGTGCGGATTAGTCACCATTTCTGGTGATTTAGGGTGATTTTGGGGCTCATTCGTTCGGTTTTTTGGATTCGGACCCTCGATTCTTCAATGCGTATCGTCGATTTGCCGATGCGCAGCGATGAATCGACGATTCACATCGTCAATTTGACGATGCGGAGCAATGAATCGACGATGCACATCGTCAATCTGACGATGTGGAGCAATGAATCGACGATGCACATCATCAATTTGACGATGCGAAGCGATGAATCGACGATGCACATCGTCAATCTGACGATGCGCAGCAATGAATCGACGCTGTGCATCATCGATCTGACGATGTGTAGCGATCAATCGACTCTGTACATCGTCGATCTGACGATTCGCATCATCGAAATGACGATGCCGATCGTGGATTCGATGATGCGCATTCAAGATCGTTGAGTACGTATTCAAGAGCGTCGAGTACGCACTCGATATCGTTGAGTACGCATTCGAAACCGTTGACTACGCCCGGAAGATCGTTCACTACGCTTGGAAGATCGTTCGCCACGCAACCAACGATCCTTCGCCCCGCACGGTCGAAGCATGGCTCCCTGGTTCCCGTCGTTGCCTCCGTATTGACGGATTTTGGAAACAGGGCGTGCCCGAATGTCTCGCACGCTTGGTGGCCTGCCCTCGCCACAATCCCGCCACATTCCTGGTGTTGGTTCTCCTCATCTGACCACTCGTACGTCACATCGGGGCGTCATATTGGTCGCGAAGGATCGAAGGAGATGGCGATGGGGAGCAGCGACACGACCAACACGGAATACGAACCGCGGGTCCCGAGGGGACCAGTGAATTCCGCGTCACAAAACGGCAACGCCTCCCGTGCTAGGCTCCGCCGCATGAAGCGAGCTGTTCTGACGATCGTCCTTTTTCTTACTGCTATCTCTTCTTTTGCTGCCGACAAAAACCTCACCATCGTCAAAGCCGGACCGATCGGCGAAGTAGCCAATCTGGCTGAGGCCAATGAGGTTCGCGTCGTCTTCAGCGAGCCAATGGTTGTCGTCGGCAAGATTCCGAAGGTTCTCGACGTGCCGTGGTTTCACGTCGAGCCGGCGATCAACGGCTCGTTCCGGTGGTCGGGAACGACGACTCTGATCTTCACGCCCGATCCGAAGACGCCGCTGCCGTTCGCGACGAAGTACGACGTCACGATCGACGCGGCGGCGAAAGCGGTGAGCGGAAAGACGCTCGGCAAGGCGTATCACTTTTCGTTTACCACGCCGACGATCCAGCTTCTGCGCACCGACTGGTATCGCAAAGGCGGCAAGTACGACGGCGCGATCGTCATCGCGCTCTGGTTCAATCAGCCGGTCGATGGTGCAACGCTCGGCTCGCACCTGGTGTTGCGCACGGTCGCTCACGAATTCAAAGCACCCGCGCTTCCGGGGCGCGACCGCCTCGCGAAACTCGAGCCACCGCAGCCGGCCGCGTTCGACGCGAAGATAGCGAAGGCGCAGCAGGCCGCGGCAAGCGACGGACAGCCGGTGCTCTCATTCCTTGCGACGGAGTGGGACAAGAAACACTTCAAGCCGGCGCCGGAGATGGTCATCGTCGAGACGAAGCCGGGCGTGCCGCCCGACACGAACCTGCAGATCTTCGTCGACGACAAGCTGGCAAAGAACGCGGACAGCGTTGCCAGCGGGCATCCGCAAACATTCACCATCGAGCTGGGCCCGGCGTTCTTCATCGAGAAGGCGGAGTGCCTGGCGGAGTGCGGCCCCGAGTACTACAACCCGATCTCGTTCCGCGTGAACGGCGGCGTGCCGTACGTGAACTTCAAGAAAGCCGTCAGCGTCATCGACGTCACCGATCCGGCGCATGAGGTGCCGGTCACGGCGTCCGAGCCGAAGCGCGAAGTCGATCCGAGCGCTGCTCCCGCGACGCAGTACAGCCTCGACGAGCTCGGATACTCCGTGATCCCTGCGCACACATACGCGGTCCGCGTCGATCCTTCGCTCAAGTCGGAGAGCGGCCAGACGCTCGGCTATACATGGATGGCCGTCATCGAGTACTGGCACAAAGCCGCGTACATCAGCTTCGGCGACGGTCACGGCGTGTGGGAATCGAGCGGCGGCCCGATGCTGCCGTTCCACGCGCGCAACTTCAAGAACGTCACGCAGTGGATGACGCCGTTGTCGCTCGACAAGCTCGTTCCAACGATCGTCGATCTGCAGAAAGAGGGCTTCAAAAAGACGCCTGCAACTGCTGGCGCGCAGCGCAATCTCGCGCCTGTTGCGGACAAGCTGCAGTCGTACGGCCTCAATCTCAAGTCCTCACTGTCAGCATTCTCTAATGGCAGCGGCAACGGCATCGTCTGGGCCGTCATCAAGCCGGGCGACCCGATCGCGAAGTCGAAGACGTATTCCGAGGACACCGCTGGCACGATCGTGCAAGTGACGAACCTCGGTATCACCGTCAAGGACTCGCCGCAGAACACCCTCGTCCTCGTCACGCGGCTCGACAACGCCGCGCCGGTGGCGGGAGCGAAGGTGTCGATCCGGACGATCGAGAACAAGGTCTTCTGGACAGGAACCACCGACGCGAATGGCATCGCCATCGCGCCGAATACCGATCTCCGCGTGGAGCGGAACAAGAAGAACGAGAAGGGCGAGGAAGTTCCGGTCGAGTCGTTTGAAGCATTCGGCCTGCACTTCGTGGTCACTGCTGAAAAAGATGGCGACAGCGCTTACGCTTCGAGCGATTGGAACGACGGCATCACGCCGTGGGAGTTCGGACTCAACTTCGATCTCGACGAAGCGAAGCCGCTTCTTCGCGGCACGACGTTCACCGACCGCGGCGTCTACAAACCGGGCGAAGAAGTGCACGCCAAGATCGTGCTTCGCAGCGACACGCCCACCGGCATGCAGCTCCTGCCGGCCGGCACCGATGTCGACATCGTCGTCACCGACGCGCACGACAAAGAGGTCGACAAGCGCACGGTCAAGTTGAATGACTGGAGCAGCGCGGAGTGGGTGTGGACCGTGCCTGCCGATGGCGTGCTCGGAGACTACGGCATCAAAGCGTCGGTCAAATCGCAGCGCCTGATGACGTTCGGCAGTTTCCTCGTTGCTGCGTATCGCCGTCCGGAGTTCCGCGTCGACGTAACGCTCAAAGGAGCGCCGCCGATCGCCGGGACGAAACTGAACGGCACGATCATCGGCAAGTATCTCTTCGGCGGCGCGATGGCATCGCGGCCTGTGAAGTGGACGTATTCGAAAGTCCCTGTTTACGACGTTCCGTCTGCGATCCGCGAGCGGTTCCAGGAAGGGCAGTGGGAGTTCCTGGGCGAGGACTCCGAGCAGCGCCGTGAAGGCGAAACGATCAACACCAAGGAGCCGAAGCTCGACGCCAAAGGTGAATTGAAACTGACGCTCGATACCGACATCGCCGCGGGCGTGCCATGGAGCTACGTGCTCGAAGGCAACGTGACCGACGTCTCGCGCCAGCAGCTCGCCAACCGCACGGCGTTCCGCGTTCATCCGGCGCCGTGGTACATCGGCGTGAAGTCGCCGAACTACTTCTCCGACGCCACGAAGGGGCTCGACACCGCCATCGTCGCTGCCGCGCTCGATGGCACGGCGACGGCGGGTGTCTCCGTCAGCGTCGACCTTCATCGCATCCAGTGGAACTCTGTCCGGGAGGCCGCCGGCAACGGCTTCTACAACTGGTCTACGGAGCGCAAAGAGCTTCCCGCCGGACATTGGGATGTGACCACGCAGGCGACGCCTGCCCCGCTGCACATCCCGCTCGGCGAAGGCGGCGAATACCTCATCATCGCAACGGCGAAGGATGCCGAAGGCCGCTCGACGACGACACGCACGTGGTTTTACGCGGTCGGCGGCGGCTACACCGCTTGGGCGCGAGCGGACAGCAACCGCATCGAGCTCGTACCGGAGAAGAAGACGTACAAGCCCGGCGAGACGGCGCGGATCATGGTGAAGTCGCCGTGGGAACACGCGACGGCGCTGCTCACGACCGAGCGCGAAGGCGTGCGCACGTGGAAGACGTTCGAGCTGACCTCGACGCAGACGACCGTCTCCGTGCCGATTACCGAGAAAGACATTCCGAACCTCTTCGTCGCGGTGACGCTGCTCAAAGGCCGTTCGAAGGATGGCATCGAGGACGAGAGCGATCCGGGCAAGCCCGCGTTCCGCCTCGGCTACACAGCGCTGAGCGTTGTCGATGCGGCCAAGCGGCTGAAGGTGGCGGTCAAAGCAGATCGCGACGAGTACCGCCCGGCGTCGAAGGCGCGCATCGAAGTCGATGTGCATGACGCCGCCGGCAAGCCTACGCAATCCGAAGTCACGTTGTGGGCCGTCGATTACGGCGTCCTGTCGCTGACGGCGTACGAGACGCCCGACGTGCTCCAGTCGATCTATCTCGAAAAATCGCTGCAGGTCATCAACTTCGATTCGCGCCAGAAGATCGTCAGCCGCCGCGTGCTGACGCCGAAGGGCGAGACGCAGGGTGGTGGCGGCGGCAAGGACGCCGGACCGGGCGTGATGCGCAAAGACTTCCGCGTGCTCGCGTTCTGGGTGGGCTCCGTGGTCACGGACGCGAAGGGTCACGCCAAGACCGATGTCACGCTCCCCGAGTCGCTGACGACGTATCGCATCATGGCCGTCGCCGGCGATCGTGCCTCGCGCTTCGGCTGGGCGCAGAACGAGATTCGCATCAACAAGCCGGTGCTGCTGACACCGACGTGGCCGCGCTTCCTCGCCGTCGGCGACAAGGCGTTCTTCGGCGGCGTCGTCCACTCGCAACTCAAGCAGCCGGGCAACGCGACGGTAACGATCAAGTCGCTCGATCCGTCGATCGTCGAATTCACGCAGCCAACTTCGCAGACAGTTGACATCGCCGCGGAAGGTTCCGCCGAGGTGCGCTTCAACGGGTCGGCGAAAGCCGTCGGCAGCGCAAGACTGCAGATGACCGTTTCGCTCAACAAGGAGACCGACGCATTCGAAGACTCGCTGCCGGTGCGCATCCTCACGCCGTCCGAGACCGTCGCCGCGTACGGCGAGGCGAAGCCTGACGCGAAGGAGACGCTGGCGGTTCCAAAGGATGTGGTGCCGTCGTCCGGCGGGCTGCACGTCGAGCTTTCGTCGACGGCGATGGTCGGTCTGGCCGAAGGCGCTTCATATCTCGTCGATTATCCGTACGGCTGCGCGGAGCAGCGCTCGTCCGGTGCCATGGCTCTCATGCTGTCCTCCGACCTCGGCGACGCATTCGCGCTCCCCGGCATCGATCCGAAGAAGGGCCGGACCATCGCGCAGGCGACTATCAATGAGCTCAACAATTTCCAGTGCGGCGACGGCGGCTTCGCGTTCTGGGCCGGCGAGTGCTACACCGAATCGCCGTACATGACCGCGACCGTGTTGCACGTAATGCAGCGCGGCGAGAAGTTGAAGTACGACGTCAGCAAAGACGTGACGAAGCGCGCGTACGACTACCTCGACGCCAAGCTCAAGGAACCGCGTCCGACGAACGAGGGCTGGTGGCCGGCGTACACGGCGTGGCAGGCCTTCGCGGTGAAAGTGCTAACCGAGGGCGGACGGAATGAGGACAGCCACATCACGCGGCTCTACTCGTATGTCGATCGGATGCCGTTGTTCGGCATCTCGTATCTCGCCGACGCCATGCTGGCGAAGGGAGAGAAAGGTGCGCGCGTCGACGAGCTCACGCGCCGCATCACGAACGGCATCCTCCCCGAGGGCGGCAGCGCGCACGTCGAAGAGCTGTCTGATCCCTACCTTCTTTATTACTGGAGCTCGAGCGTTCGCTCCACCGCCATCGCCCTCGGCACTCTCACGCGCCACGGCGAGAGCGAGCAGATGGTAAAGCAGATGGTGCGCTGGCTGATGAAAGTGCGCCGGCAGGGACGTTGGGGCAACACGCAGGAAAACATCTGGGCGATGGAGTCGCTCGTCGATTACTACCGCAAGTACGAGAGCGAAACGCCGGACTTCACCGCAGTCGTGAAGATCGGCGCGGACACGATCGCCAACGACTCATTCAAAGGCCGCAGCACCGAGGCGAAGAATCACGACATCCCGATGCAGCAGCTCATGGCGCGGCCGGCGGGAGATACGCCGGTGACGTTCGATCGTCAGGGCACAGGCACGCTCTTCTACCTGATGCGTCTGCGCTACACGCCGGCCGGTTTGATGCACGATGCGCTCAATCAGGGTTTCAGCGTCGAGCGGAAGTACTCGCTGAAAACGTTCAAGGCGGGCGATTTGATCAAGGTCACGCTGCGCATCCGCAACACGAAGGAGCGCCGATTCGTGGCGGTGATCGATCCGATTCCCGCGGGTACTGAGCCGGTCGAGTCGTGGTTCGCCACGACCGCAAGCGATCTGGCCGCGGAGCAGAGTAAGAACGATACGCAGGGCGACGACTGGATGTCGTGGTGGAAACACGGCGGCTTCGATCACGTCGAGCGTCACGATGACCGCGTCAACCTTTTCGCCACGCGCCTCGGCGAAGGGATGCACGAGTTCACGTACATGGTTCGCGCCACGACTGCCGGCACGTTCATCACCGCGCCGACGCATGCCGAGGAGATGTACGAGCCCGAAGTCTTCGGGAGAACGGCCAGCGAGGTCATCGAGGTCAAGCCTTGAAGTTTTTGAGAGTGGAGCGCCGGCGGCTCGCCGGCTGGACCGGCGGCGTCCTCGCCGCCGGTCTTCTCGTCTTTGCCGTATGGGTGAGACTCGGTCCCATCCCCACGATTACGCCCGACACTTCGCCCGTCATCGTCGACCGCAACGGCGTCGTGTTGTACGAGCCGCTCACTCCCTCGGGTACGCGCAACGAGTGGCTCGATGTTGTCCCCGAGTCGATCGCGGCCGCGACGATCGCCGCCGAGGATCGCCGTTTCGAGCATCATCCCGGCATCGATCCGATCGCGATCGCGCGTGCGGTCGCGCACGACATCCGCCATCTGCGCGCTGTCGAAGGGGGATCGACCATCACGCAGCAGGTGGCGAAGATGCTGCTCGGCAATCCGCCGAGAACGATCGCCTCGAAGTTGCGCGAGGCCGTCATCGCGCTACGCCTCGAACATCGCTACACGAAGCGCCAGATCCTCGCGCTGTACGTGAATCTCGCGCCGTATGGCGAGCAGACGATCGGCGTCGCCCGCGCCAGCCGGCGCTACTTCGGTTGCGCGCCGGAGGAGTTGACGATCGCGCAGTCGGCGTGGCTGGCGTCACTGCCGCAACGGCCGTCGACGCCGCGCCGCGCGTTGGCCAGGCAGCGCGTCGTTCTCTCTCGAATGCACGCGCTGGGATTGATCGACGACGCCTCGTGGCGCGAAGCGCGCGCCGAGCGGCTGACACTCGATCGCGGTATCCAACCAACGCTCGCTCCTCATTTTGTCGAGCAGGTTCGGAGCCGGTCCGGCACGCAACCAAATCACCTCGTGAAAACAACGCTCGACGCCGTGCTGCAGCAAAACGTTCGCGGCATCATTGCCGCGGAGCGTGCGAACCTGCTTCGTCACGGCGCGCACAGCGTGGCCGTCGTCGTTCTCGACAACGAAACCGGCGGCTGGCTGGCGTGGGAAGGTTCGGGTGATTACTTCGGCTCCGACTTCGGCGGCGCGATCGATGGCGTGACGACGTTGCGTCAGCCTGGATCTACACTCAAGCCGTTCACCTACGCGCTGGCCTTCGAAGAAGGAATCACACCTGCGACCGTGCTCGCGGATGTGCCTTCGCATTTTCCGACTGCCGAAGAAGGGGTCGTCTACACGCCGCGAAACTATGACGGCGGCTATCGCGGTCCGCTGCGCGCACGCGCCGCGCTGGCCGGATCGGAAAACGTTCCCGCGGTTGCGCTCCTGGAGAAAGTAGGACCTCCTGCGTTGCTGCGCCTGCTGCGCGGCACCGGTTTTCGCGATCTCACCCACACCGCCGATTACTACGGCCTCGGACTCACGCTCGGCGACGCCGAGGTCACGCTCGAGCAACTGGTGAGCGCGTATGCGACGTTCGCAAGGGGAGGGACAGCAGTCTCCACGACGATGCTGCTCCGACCCCCGACCCCCGACTCCCGACAACCGCGTATCGTCTCCCCGCGCACCGCGTTCTGGATCACCGACATCCTCAGCGACTCGCACGCCCGCGAGTTCATCTTCGGCCGCGGCGGTAATCTCGATTTTCCGTTTCCGGTGGCGGTGAAGACCGGCACGTCGCAGGCGTACCACGACAACTGGACGATCGGCTACACGCGCGCGGTCACTGTCGGCGTCTGGGTCGGCAATTTCGATCGCCAGGCGCTACGCAGTTCGAGCGGCGTCACCGGCGCCGGTCCGATCTTCCATTCGGTCATGCTCGCGGCCATGCGACGCGCCGGCGACAACGGCGAACGCGAGATCGTCGATCGCCCTGACGATCTCGAACAACAGCCGATCTGCGCGCTGTCAGGACTGCGTCCATCGACATCGTGTCCTGCGATCGAAAGCGAGTGGCTGCCACGCGAAGCCCCGGTCGAGTTCTGCGCCTGGCATCACGCGGGCCGGATCGACTGGCCCGAGGAGTACCGCGATTGGGCCTCTTTGAGGGAACGCCGCACGCCTTCCGCCGCCCCCCGAGCGCTGGCCGGACGCGCGACGCGATTCCGGATCACCAGCCCGTCCAACGACACCACCTACCTCGTCGATCCAACCCTCCATCGCGAGTTCCAGGCGATCCACTTGCGAGCAACAAGCGATGCAACCTGGAGCGTCGACGGAAAGCCGGCCGCGAGCGAGTGGCCGCTGCGCACCGGAAAGCATTCGATCGTCGCCACAAACCGCCGCGGGGAACGCGACGCGGTGGCGATCACGGTGCGGTAGCTGTTGGGAGAATCATCAACCACAGAGACTCAGAGATCACGGAGTTTTCTCTGTGTCCTCAGTGTCTCTGTGGTTAGAGGATTTTTGGTATGCCTACAACGACAGTGACGACCAAAGGACGAGTGACCATTCCGAAGAGCGTTAGAGATCTGCTCCACATCAAGGCTGGCGATCAGATCGATTTCGTCGTTACGGATCATGGCGATGTCGTTCTGCGCAGCGTGAGTGGCGATATCCGTGAATTGCGAGGCATGCTGAACGCCCGCCGGCGAAGAGTGAGCGTGGATCAGATGAACGCGGCTGTTCTGCGGGAGCATGCCACGAGGCACTGACTTGATCCCAATTTCTCGCACGAATCCCGCATAATCAGCGGCATGAACAAGCCTCTCATCGGTATCGCCTCGGACGTCGTTCACCGCGAAGGGGAGCGCGACCGGGCCTTTGTTTACACGACCTATATCGAATCGTTGAAGCGCGCAGGCGCGGTGCCGGTGTTGATCCCACCGCAGCCTGAGAATGCGGCCGACGTTCTCGATGGACTCGACGGGATTCTTCTTGCTGGCGGTGATGACTGCGATCCGGCCGAGTATGGCGAAGAGAAACATCCGAGTTGCGAGCCGATGGATTCTCGCCGTCAGAAAAACGACCTCGGGTTGGCCAAGCTGGCGCGCCAGCGCGGCGTTCCGACGCTCGGCATCTGTCTCGGCGTGCAGGTGATGAATGTGGCGGCAGGAGGGACTCTCATCCAGGACATCGGCTCGGCGGTTGGGACGAAGATCGACCACGCCAGCGAGCCGAGCGACCGTCATCGCCACGATGTGATCATCGACGGCGCCACGAAGCTCGGCAGCATCCTCGGCGCGACGGAACTGAACGTGAACTCCTCGCACCACCAGGCAGTCGGCCGCGTTGCGGATGGCCTGCGCGTCACCGCACATGCGCCTGACGGAATCGTCGAAGGGCTCGAAGATCCGTCGCATCCTTTCTATGTCGGCGTGCAATGGCATCCAGAAGACATGCCCTCAGAACCGTCGGCGACGTCGATTTTCGGCGCCTTCGTCGAAGCCGCGCGCACGCATGCGGCGCGGAAGGAAGCAGCATCGCCGGAATTGTCACCGGTCGGTGCGGCGCATTCGGAATAGCGACTTTCCCGGTGCCGTTTGCGAAGCCCGGACGGGAGGACTCACGTGAAAAGGACTGCTCTGATCGCCGCGATTGCGCTGCTGTTCGTTCAGCAAGCCGTCGCTTCGCCGTGGCTCAAAGAAATTGCGGCCGCGCAGAAGAAGGCGAAAGAAAAGAACCAGTTGATTTTTGTCGACCTCTTCGCCGACTGGTGCGGCTGGTGCCATAAGTTCGAGCAGGAAGTGATCCCCTCGGAGGCGTTTCAGAACGCCACGGACAAGATGGTCCTCCTCCGTCTCAACACCGAGGATGGAAAAGACGGGACGAAGCTGTCGCATGACTACGGCATCAACTCGCTGCCGACCTTCGTCGTGCTGAACAGTGATCTTTTGATCGCCGGTGTCCTCAAGGGCTACTCCCCGCCGAAGGAATTCGCGCTGTCGCTCCAGGATACGGAGGGCAAATACAAAGACTTCATGAAGCGCGTCTCCGACGAACCGTCGATCGCCAAGGATTACGTGAAGCGTCTGGCGCTGGCAAAGGAGTTCGAGTCGCGGGCCGGCTATCCGCAGAGTGAGGCGCGTCTGCGCAAACTCATCGCAGAATCCGCAGTGCCGGTTGGCGTCCGCGATGATGCCTACATCGAGTTGGCCATGACGCAGATGCTGCAGAAGAAGTTCGACGATGCCCGGAAGACGATTGCGAAGTTCCAGACGGTTCAGACCAAGGGCGACGCTTACGAGCGCTCACGGCTTCTCACCGGCGACATCTATCTGCAATCAGGAAACGCAATGGGCGCGCTGGCCGAATACCGGGCGTTCCGGACGAAGTTCCCGAACTCGCAATACAACCGAAATCTCGACATGATGATCGCGCAACTCGAGCGTCAGCTTGGCGCGCCGCGGCGGTAGGACTCCGAAATGTTGAGTGTTGAATGCTGAGTGTTGCATTGCGGTTCCGTCGCTTTCTCCCTTTCGCCCTGCTCCTCTTTACAACGAATTCATTTGCCCAGCTCTCCGCCGGAGGCGCCGCGAATGCCATTCCGCAGCAGGAGTTGATCAAGATCAGCGGCGCGGTAAACGCGCGCACTGGCGACGAGGTCCACGGTGTCGTCACGGCCACAATCGAGAGCGGCTGGCACATCAACTCCAACAAGCCGCTCGACGACTTCGTCATCCCCAGCGCTCTCGTGCTCGACGGAACGACCGCCGACCTCGTGTCCGCCGAATACCCGCCGCACACGGTTCGCGAATTCACTTTCAGCGGTGGCCAGAAGCTCGCCGTCTACGAAGGAACGATCCGCATCCCCTTCACCGCGAAGTTGAAAAGCGGCGCGACGTCGATCAAAGGCAAACTTCACTATCAGGCCTGCAACGACAACGTCTGCCTCCCGCCGCGCGACGCCGACGTGACGATCGATACGGCCGTCGTTGCGGCGACCAGCACCGCACCTGCGGCACCACCGGCTTCCTCAAACTTTGCGCCCCTGTCCGCCGCCCCGAAAGGTGGCGCACCCGTCGCGAACGACCAGCTTTCCGCGGCCTACGCCGCGCACGGCCTGCCGTTGGCGCTTCTCATCCTCTTCATCGGCGGCCTGGCGCTGAATCTGACACCCTGCGTCTTTCCAATGATCCCGATCACCGTCGGTTTTTTCGCCATGCAGAGCGACGGACGGCGTTCGCGCCGGTTCGCGCTTTCGCTGGCGTATGTCATCGGCATCGTCATCACCTACTCGGCCCTCGGCGTCTTCGCGGCGCTGAGCGGCCGGATGTTCGGCTCGTGGCTGCAGTCGCCGGCCGTACTGATCGGCTTCGCCGTCCTGATGCTCGTCCTGGCGTCGTCGATGTTCGGCGCCTGGGAGTTTCGCGTGCCGCAGTTCATCACCAGCCGTTCGGCGGGCAAGGCCGGTCTTGCGGGCGCGCTGACGATGGGACTCTTCGTCGGCATCGTTGCCGCGCCGTGCGTCGGGCCGGTGGTGGTCGCGCTCTTCACGCTGGTGGCGGCAATCGCGAAGCCGGTCATCGGACTGGCCATGTTCGCGTCGCTCGGATTTGGACTCGGCTTTCCTTATCTCATCGCCCTCAATGTCTTCCCGAAACCGGGCGAGTGGATGGTGCAGGTCAAGAAAGCGATGGGCTTCGTCCTCATCGCCATGGCCTTCTACTTCTTGCGCGCGGTCATCGGCGAGACAGCCTTCCACGCCGGCGTCGCTGCCAGCCTGCTGATCGGCGCGGTGTTCCTCTTCGCAAGCCGAGGACCGCGCGGAAGAGCGATGCGGCTGGCGTGTGCGACATTGTTGCTGATCGCCGGGATCGTTTTCGCTATTCCGCCCCGCAAAGGTGCGGAAGTGCAGTGGCAGAAATACGACGCGACGGCCGTCACCGCAGCGAAGGGCAAGCCGGTCATCATCGACTTCTTCGCGACGTGGTGCATCCCGTGTAAGGAGCTGGACGAGAAGACGTTCAGCGACGCGCGCGTGGCGCACGACCTTGACCGCTTCGTGCGGATCAAAGCGGACCTGACGAACGATCAGGATCCGCTGGTGAAGGAGCTGACGAAGCGCTACGCCATCGTGGGCGTGCCCACGGTCGTCTTCATCGATTCGTCGGGACACGAGCAGCCGCAATCGCGCCTGACTGGGTTCGAGAGTGCGGAGCAGTTCCTCGCCCGGACCCAGCAGGTCAAGTGACGATTCTTTCGATCGAGGCGGTCACACGCGTGCGCGAGCGCATCGCCCGCGCCCACGATCTCGCCAACGCGCGCTTCCGCGAAGCTTTTGCAGCGGGGCCGCTCGCGCCGATGGCACACATGGCCATGCAGGCCGCGGCGCTGGTCGAATGCGCTGCCGGCCTGCGCGTTCGCGGAGAGATCCGTTACGACGTGATCGGCGACGAGAGCACACCGTACATCGCCGGCTCCCGAGGGGTTCCTGTTTACGCCGCCTTCGATGTCGATCGCAACGCCGAGGCGGTTTTCGAGTACTGGCTCGTCATCAGCGACATCGTCGGCGCGACCTCATGGCGCATGACGCGGCTGGTGGCGACTGGTGATGAATATGATGCCGCGCTGATGCGGATGCAGTCGCCGCAGATCGTTCGCGCACTCATCGTCACGCATTTGCCATCAGTCGATGTGCGCGAAGACGGCACGGCCTTCCTCGAAGCGACGATCTACACGCGCGCCGAAGAGGAGCGGGTCGAACGGCGCCAACTGCTGCTCGATGTGCACAACGAGTTTCACTACCACGGCCGCGAGCTGATCGCCGAAGGACGTGGTGGTGTACGGATCTAGACCGGCGCAGGCGTTTTCTCAAGCCCGCAAAACCCCGCTCAAGATCTCGTACGATTTCAACTCGTGCCCGAGAAAATTGCGCCGGAAGAACGCCGCCAGCGAGCGGACCTCGAACAGCACATCCGCGGCAATTTCACTCGCCGCGATCTCGCCAACCGGAGTGCGCATGATTGCGTCGAGCGCCGCGGCGACATCGTTGGCGATCACCTGCACATCGCTGGGCGCGCAGTTTGGGCAGACGAATCCGTGCGCATGCGCGTCGAACCGCAACGGTCGCCCGAGCGGCTCGTCGCAGACGTTGCAGTTGCGCAGCGACGGCAGGATTCCGGCCAGCCGCAGCGTCCACACCTCAGCGTACGCCACGACATGCAGCGGTGACGCGCCCGCCAGCAGCGCCTCGGTCGTGCGATCAAGCAGCCGGTAGATCAGCTCCGCTGGATCGCCCGACTGCGCGAACGTGTCGACCGTCTCGGCGAGATACGAAGCCGCAACGCTGGCCGCAAGATTCTGCTGCGCCGGAAAGAGCGACCGGATCAGATCGACGGACTCGATGCGCACCACTTCATCGTTCTCGCGCTCGCTGTAGCCGATGCGCACCTTCGCCAGCGGTTCGAGCGATGCCCCGAATCGCGTCCGCATCGACCGCGCGCCGTACGCATATCCCTTCACCTTCCCATGGTCCGGCGTGAGAAAAACGACCAGCTTGTCGCGCTCGCGAGCCGGAAAGGTGTGCAGGATGATCGCTTCGGTGCGTTGAGGCCGCATCGCGGATGAGAGTACATTGGATGACGCAGAGCGTGTTCGGAGGATCGATGCGCTATCGAGTGGTGCTTCACGAATCGGAGGAAGGCTTCGCAGTGAGCTGCCCGGGACTTCCCGGCTGCTGGTCACAAGGAGCGACCGAGGCCGAGGCGATGGAGAACATCCGTTCGGCGATTGAGGAGTACCTGGCCGTGAAGCTCGAGTTGCAGCATTTCAGCTAGAGCAACCCAAGAAACTCGTCGAGTGGAAGTTCGGCATCGGACAACAGCTTGGCGAGAGTCGATCGCTTGATGGGTTTGTGCGCGGGAACGGTGATCTTTCGGAGCCCAGCCGGAGTTTGCTTGTGCATCCGAATGTGACTGCCGCGCTGGCGAACTGCTACCCATCCTGCCCGTTGGAAGGCGGCGACGACGAAGTTGTAGTTGAGCGACGGAACTTTGATCAAACGACAAGCTCGGCGATCTCGAGTCCTTCAGTGGCCGCGAAGTCGTCTTCTACCGGCTCCAGATACAACTCGATGGCCTCACGCATGTTGGACAAGGCCTCATCGCGTGAGTTGCCTTCGCTGATACAGCCTGGCAACGTCGGCACATACGCGGTATATCCGCCCTCATCACTCGGTTCGAGAACGATCTGAAGCTTCATGAGGTGATGATAACTCTACCCTGCGAGTTGGCCTTCTCGTCTCGTGCGAAAAAACTTCATCAGAATCGCGATGACGAGCGGTAGTGACAGCGCGAGCACGCCCCATGGCAGTAGGAACATCAAGCCGAATCCTGGGGAGGTGATTGCGATGAGGGCCCAGACGATTAGCAGAATGCCGCGCCACGTTTTTCGCTCGGGAAGGAACGCAGCGCCGACGAGGAGAACGAGTCCGCCCACGATCATTCCGCCGGAGATGATCTCCGGAAACCACGTCCCGACCATCCATCCGAAATGCGTCTTGTCGAGCATCACGAGGGCGATCGTCAGCATCGCAAGAGCAGCGAGGGCGACGCCGATCGTCGCGACGATCAGCCGGCCGCGCCGCGGTCCGATCGTCGTCGAGGGGTAGTTCGTCATCGATTCGGACATGGGCATGCCTTTCGTTGGTGCTCGTCGAATTGGTGTTCGGGAGTTGGACTTGCCGTAGTCTAGCAGCCTCGCAATTTGGTGAGTCGGGCGGCGGCGATCCACTGACTATTCGAGCCGCGCGCGGCGGATGTAATCGAGCCGCGGGAACTCGCGATTGAGATAGCTGTTGCCGCCGGCGAAGAGGACGTCCTGATGGCCGGCGCGCATTCCGCCGCCGGATGTTTCGCCGTAGCCGGAGTAGAGGTGGTCGGCGACATCCATGCCGGAGATGACGGCGCCGAATGGAGCGAAGCCCTGGGCATCGAACGAACGGTTGTCGGCGAGGTTGATGAAAATCTGCGTCGCGCGGGTGTTCGCGGTCGTAAACGCGTAGGCGATCGTGCCGCGCGTATTCGACTGCTCCGGCGGATCATCGAGGATCGTCGCCAGGCGCCAGGCTTGGGCAACCCGAGGATCGCCGGGGATTCCGAATTGGGCGAAGACGCCGTGGCGCACGCGGAAGAATCGCTGGCCGTCAAAGAAGTGGTGCGTGACGAGATTGTAGAAGCGGTCCGCTCCGACCGGCGCCCAATCGCGATGCACCTCGACGACGAAGTCGCCCTGGCTCGTGGCAAAGCGGACTCGAAAGTGTTCGGGTGCGCGTGCGTTCAAGCGGGGATCGTGCGGATCGAGCAGCAGGGGAGCGCAGGCGGCGAGCAGGAAGGTGAGGATGTAGATGCAACGGCGCATGGCTGTCATTCTCCGATATCCGGCGACAGTGGAGAGTGGAGAGACAAGAGATCAGAGATCAGGATACTGACGGCTGATCTCTGATCTCTGCTCCGGCCGAACGCGACCCCGCATATTGACACCCTCCTTCGTCGCCGTTACTCTCGCAGTCCGATGAACGCGTCTCGCACCTCGTGGTGGTTCCGCCGCAGCTAGCGGGCAGCGCACATGCGCCCCGCGTTTGGGAAGGGGCGCGAAAAATCTGACGGTTTCAGCCAACCTCTTCTCGAAGAAAATCCGAGTAGAGGTTTTTGTTTGATGAAACTGGCCGTTACGATCTTCGAAGAAACGCCCCAGCGCGCGATTGAGGCGATCCGTGCGTTGGATGCCGATCACGACGCGATCGAGCTACGCGTTGATGCCTTCCGCGGACACGCGGTCGATTGGCCGGCCGTGCGCGCGGCGACGAGCAAGCCGGTCATCGCCACGAATCGCGGCCGAGGGCACGTCGATGTGTCCACCGCGCTCGCCGCCGGGATCGACTTCGTGGATGTCGAGTGGGGCGGCGTGATTCCGAACGTTCATTGCGACCGGATCGTCCTTTCGCATCACGACTACGACGGGATGCCGGATGTCGAGTCGCTCGTGCCAGCGATGCGCGCTGCGGGTTGCGCGCACGTGAAGGTTGCTGTGACGCCGCGGGATTTCGCCGATAACGCTCGGCTGCTTGCTTTGCTTGACGGGAGATCCGATCTCACCGTCATCGGGATGGGCGGCCGCGGGCTGTACGCGCGCATCCTTGCGCCGTTCTTCGGATCGGCAATGCAGTTCGTCAGCGTCGATGAGGCGCACTCGGCAGCTCCCGGGCAATTGGCGCTCGATCGGGCGCTGGCGATTTACGGACCTCATCGCCAGGCCCTCCGGGCCGATACGATCTTCGCCATCACCGGCAATCCCGCCGCACACAGCGGATCACCGGCCATTCACAATGCTCTCTTTCGCGAGCGCGGCGTCGCTGCGGCGTATGCGATCTTCGAAACGGAGAACTTCCTCGACACTGCGGCGCCGTTCGCCCGCGGAGAGCGATTTGCGCCGAAGGGGCTGTCGGTTACCGCGCCGCTCAAGGAAGAGGCGCTGGCGTTCGCGCAGCGCACGGGCGCCGAGATCGCGCCGAACGCGCTCGAAGCGGGCGCGGTCAATACGCTCGTCCGCATCGGCGGACGGATCGTCGCCGACAACACCGACGTCGATGGATTCTCCGCGCTCATCGGCAAGGTCAGTGCACGCAGTTCGGCAGTGGTCGGCGCCGGAGGCACCGCGCGTGCGGCGCTCGTTGCGCTTCGCCGGGCCGGCATCGCGGCGACCGTCTTCAATCGGACATCCGGCAAGCTCGACTCCCGGCCGCTCGACGCGTTGTCGTCGTGGCGCGGCGATCTTGTCATCAACACGTTGCCCGGAAACGTTGTCATTGCGCTGCCGCCTGCCGATACCATCATCGAAGCGGCCTACGGCGGCATCGAAGCGGCTTACGGCGGCGAATCGCGAGCAACCTTCACCGGACTCGATCTTCTTCGCGCACAGGCTGTGCGTCAAAACGAGCTCTTTCTCGAGGCATGCAAATGAATCTGGATGATCTTCGCAAGGATTACGACATCGTTCCCGTCGCGCGTGAGCTGAGCGCCGACGCCATCACGCCGGTGGCGGCATTCGCGGCGCTCTCCGGCGACGGCGAGGCGTTTCTATTCGAGAGCGTCGAGCGGGGAGCGAATGTCGGCCGCTACTCGTTCGTCGGCTTCGACCGCCGGCGCAGTCTTCGCTTCGATGCCACGACACCCGACCCTGCCCGGGTTCTCGACGAAGAGCTGCGGCCGCTGCGCGTCTATCGCGAAGAGGACTTTCCGCCGTTCTTCGGCGGCGCGGTCGGATTCTTCGGCTACGGCGTCGCCGGATGGACCGAGCGCATTCCCGACACGCATCCGAACGAGAGCGGCATCCCCGATGCGCGGCTGCTCTTCTTCGACAACGTCGTCGTCTTCGATCACGTGAAGCAACGCCTCCACGTCATCGCCAATCTCTTCACGTCCGATGCGCATGCGTCGTTCGAAGAGGCGAATGCTCGTCTCGACCGCGCCATCGAGCGGTTGCGCGCCGCGCGTGTCGAATTGCTCGCATTCCCCGAGCACATCGCCGACGTCACCTTCACGCCGAACATCCCGCGCCCCGATTTCGAAGCGGTGGTGCGCGCTGCGAAGGAAGAGATCACAGCCGGCGAAGTCTTTCAGATCGTCCTGTCGCAGAGCTGGAGCGCGGAGTTCCCTGAATCGGAGGCGTTGACGCTGTATCGCGTGCTGCGCTCGGTCAATCCGTCGCCGTACATGTTCCTGTTGCGCACGCCGGAGTGCACGCTCGTCGGCGCGTCGCCGGAAATGCTCGTGCGCGTCGACGGCACGCGCGCGGAGACGCGCCCGATCGCCGGAACGCGCCCGCGCGGCGCGACCGAGGAGGAGGATGCGGAGTTGGAGCGCGCGCTGGTGGCCGATCCGAAAGAGCAGGCCGAGCACCTCATGCTCGTCGACCTTGGCCGTAACGACCTCGGGCGCGTCTGCGTCAGCGGATCGGTCGCGGTCTCCGACTTCTGCCACATCGAGCGCTACAGCCACGTCATGCACCTCGTCACGAACGTCGAGGGAACGCTGCGCGATGACCGCAGTCCTGTCGATCTCTTCCTCTCCTGCTTCCCGGCCGGCACGCTCACCGGCGCGCCGAAGATCCGGGCCATGGAGCTCATCGACGCGCACGAGACGACGCGCCGCGGCCCGTATGGCGGAGCGGTCGCGTATTTCGGGTTCAGCGGAAACATGGACAGTTGCATCACGATCCGCACGATCGTCCTTGCCAACGGCAAAGCATCGGTGCAGGCCGGCGCCGGCATCGTCTACGACTCCGATCCCGCGCGCGAGTACGAGGAAACGATGAGCAAGTCCGCCGCGCTGAAGCTGGCCATCAGAATCGCGACGACCGCCTTGAACAAGCCAACATAGCGCCGGCCGCAGGCCGGCTGGACCGCCGCCGGCCCGGCGGCGACTCTTCGCAGCTTACGGAATGCGCCCGATAGAATGCGCGAACCATGCTCGTCGCGCTCACCCGTGCCGTCCCGCAGTCGATCAGCCGCTGCGAATTGACGCACCTCGATCGCAACCCGATCGACATCGAGCTCGCGAGGACGCAGCATCAAGCGTATGAAGCCGCGCTATCCGACGCCGGTTGCAGAATCGAGCGTCTGCCCGCCGCAGACGAGCTCCCCGATTCCGTCTTCGTCGAAGACACAGCGATCGTGGTCGACGAAGTCGCGATCATCACGCGTCCGGGCGCAGAGTCGCGACGGCCGGAGACAGCATCCGTCGCCGCCGCACTGCGCAACTACCGCGAGCTGGTTTTCATCGAGTCACCGGCAATTCTCGACGGCGGCGACGTGCTGCGCATCGGCCGAAAGGTCTTCGTCGGTCAGTCCACCAGAACGAACGCGGAAGGCTTCCGGCAACTGTCGGCCACACTCATCCCGTTCGGCTATTCCGTGCAGGCCGTCACCCCTCGGGGATGCCTTCATCTCAAATCGGCCGTGACTGGGTTCTCCGATGATGGCGTGGTCATCAACCCGGGGTGGGTCGATGCATCGATGTTCAAAGGAATGCAGCTCATCGCCGTCGATCCCTCCGAACCCTCCGCCGCGAACGTGCTCCGAGTTGCCGGCGTCGTGCTGTGCGCGATGTCGTTTCCGGGAACCGCGCACCTTCTTCGCGACGCCGGCGTGAACGTGCGGACGGTCGACGTCTCGGAGCTCGCAAAAGCAGAAGGCGCGCTGACGTGCTGCAGCGTCATCGTGGAGCAGGTTGGATGACGCAGTGCCGAAAACAGCACGAATCTATTCGCGGCTGCGGTCGCGTTCCTCGCCGCTGCGGTTGCCTTTTGGGGCACCGCGTTCGTGATTTTCGGGCGCTAGCCGATTCCTGAGCCGCAGGTGTTGACCTCACCGCGCGCACGTGCCGGCCGACTGCCCTCGATTCCTCCTTCCGTCCTGCCACGCCACTATCAGAAGGAGCGCGATGCCGATGCCCATCAGCATACCGAGGACGAAGTCGGTGACGTTGTTTGAGTGGCCGGTGCGGTCGAGAATGAGTTGCAGCGTGCCGCGCGCGGCCAGCGCGGCGAGGCCGCAACGAAAGAGAGTGCTGGTTTTTGCGTTGAAAAAGCTCACTTGGGTCTCCGTTTCAGTCGTTGAATCGATACCAGGTCAGTACTGCGATCTTCACCACGGCGGCCGTCGCGATGATCGCGAAGAGATCCCATCGGACGACGTCGTGATGAAAGAGGTTGTAGAAAAACAGAATCGCTGTCAGCAACGCGGCGGCGAGGCCGCCGATGCTCGTCGAGCGGAGGCGGTGCATGAGGAAGCGTTCGTCGATCGTCCAGCCCAGGACCGGCAGCTTCATTTCGGTTTCTCCAGTTTGAAGATTTCGTCCGTCGTATGGCGGAACACGCGCGCGAACATGAGCGCGAGCGAGAGGCTCGGCTCGTAGCGTTGCCGCTCGATCGAGTTGATGCTCTGCCGCGAAACGCCGACCGCGTCAGCGAGCTCCTGCTGCGTCCATCCGCGTTCCGTGCGGAGCTCTTTGACCCGGTTCTGAACCGTCGGCGCCATGGCAAGCATGCTTTCCATGACAATGGTACGCAGACGTAAGACTGATGTCAAGCATGCTTGGCATTCTCGATCACTCGGAGCGACTCCTGCTTACCGCGCCACCGGACTGCTGCTCGCATCCACAAATCGCACCCTCGTCGCGCCGAGCGTGTGCAGCAGATCCGCGATCCTCGCCTCAGCGTTCTGTTGCGCGAGCGGGAGGATGCCTTTGTGGATCGCTTCGTTGCGGATGTTCTGCTCGGCGTATTGCCGGGCGCGGCCTTCCATGCCGACGTCGGCGCGGCGAAAGACGCCCGTGCGCCGGCCGGTGACGCGTGTAGTGCGGTTGTCGATGCGCGAGACGAGGAGTTGAGGCGGCGGAAGGCGTACGACGATCGTGCCGTCGGGTTCGCGGCGGACATCCTCCTGCTTCAACAGCGACAGGTCGACGCCGGCGATGACGTCGCCTGTGGCGTAGAGGGTCAGCTCGTCGCCGGCCAGCGCATTTGGAATGAGGTCGTATGTCTGCTTGATCGTGCTGATGCTGGTGACGCGCATGGTTGCGGTCTCGAGGCGGTTGAGGTCGCGAACGCGCGTCACCAGCGTTCCCAGGTCGACCGTTTCCTCCTTCGAAGTCACGGCGCTGACGGCGGCCTGATCGATGCGGCGAACAAGAAACCAGACGGTCGCCGCCGCGATGGCCACGATAAACGCCGTGGCGCCGAGAAGGGTCAGGATCTGTCGTCGTCGTGTCATGGATTCCAGAATTTCGTTTGCTTTTGGAATTTCCTGCTATCCTTCCGCTCTCCCGGTAGGATCCAAGGAAGAACTCAAGGGTACGGCGGCCCTTCCGGCCTTCGGCCTCCTGCTTTGAAACTGGCCTGATCGACGAATCCACTGATCTCTAATCCGCTGATCTCTTTCCACTCCCTCCGAATCACTCACGAGACGAACCCTACATCCCGCTGTCTCTTCGCAGGCGCCACTGCTTCTCGATGTGTCCGGCAAAGCTTGATCTGCCGGTTTCGAGCCACTCGGTCAGAAGATCGATGCTGATCTCGTCGAGCGAGTCGATGATGGCGAGGCTGGCCGCCTGCGCCACGCGCTCGATCGGCTTCTCGAGCTGTGCGATGACTTTGGCCGATCGGGTCAGACGCCAGGCCAGATCTTCGTCACGAGTCATCGCCAGGATTCTGTTGGCGAGGAGCGTCAGCAACACCGCGCCGTTCCAGTTCGTGCGGCGGTCCCATCGCGGCGGAATGACGAAGTCCTCGGCGTTGATCTCGCCCGCCAGCGCGGCGATGTGACGCTCGGTCGCCAGGCGAATCGGCCCGATGTCGGCGTGGAACAGCATCTCGTAGGTGTCGCTCTGTTCGTCGCCGGTGAGCGATCGAGCCAGCGCATTCCGCGCCGTTGCATCAAGTTCGACCGGCGCTCCGGAGAAGAACGAAGCGGCATATTTCTTTGCCAGCTCGGCGAGCTCGGCTAGTGCAGTGAGATCGGTCGTGACCGGATAGATGATCGGAATCACGACGCCCCACCGCAGTCTCCGTTCCTTTGCCTCGGCGAACAGCGTTTCGATTCGCGGGAACTCGAGTGGCCATGGCGCGATGGCGATGACGGCATCATCCTGAACTTCCGCCGGCAACTCGCCGCGCGCAGAAACGAGGTGGAGTGCCGCGACCTGCTGCTCCGCGCAAAACTGCAACGCTTCCTGGCCACGCCGGAAGATCACCTCGGCAAACTCGGTGGCGTCGATCATCACGGGCGCGTGCAGCGGATGACGCGCGGTGGTGCGCTCGAGATCGTCGCGCACGTTCTCGCACACCGCCACTTCGAAGCGGTCGGCGCACGACGCGCGCAGATCGATGTAGTCGATGGCGATCGGTGCGGCGCGCCGCGGGCTGTAGGGCGCAATCGTCGTGGCCGCCCAATACGGCGGCTCGGGCACGTGCGCGCGCGTCAGCCGCAGATGCTGCGTCTTCTTGTAGACGATCAAGCCGCGACAGTGTAATGCGCGTCTCAGCGCCGGAGGTATGGCGCGACCAGCGATTGCACGTACTTGGCGAGCATGTCGAGCTCGAGATTCACGCGATCGCCCTCGGCCGCGTCGCCGAGGTTGGTGCGGGCGAGAGTCTCTGGGATGAGGGCCGCGCCGAACGTGGAGCCATCAGGTTCGACCACCGTCAGCGAAACGCCATCGACGGCGATCGAGCCTTTGTCGACGATGAGCGCCGCGTACTCGGCGGGATGACTCCAGCGATAGACCGCGAATGCGCCCTCGCGTTTGATGGACTCAAGCGTTCCCACTCCGTCGACGTGTCCCTGCACGAGATGTCCGCCCAACCGCTCGCCGAGGGCCAGTGCCCTCTCGACATTCACGCGCGCTCCGCGAACCAAAGCGCCGAGCGTCGTGCGCGCGAGCGTTTCGTTCGAGACGTCGGTGAGTATTGATCCGTCATCCTGCGGAAGAACAGTCAGGCAGACACCATTGACAGCCAGACTTTCGCCGCGCGCGAACGGCTCCGGATCCTCGGTGCGCAGACGCAGTTGCGCGCCCGACCCGCTTGTGACGAGCGATTCGATGATGCCGGTGCGATGAATGATGCCTGTGAACATTAGGGGGTGGGAGATGACGTGTCCGGAGTTGATGGAGCTGCAGTTGATGGGGCTGGAGTTTCTGGTTCGCTCCCACTCCCCACCCCCCACTCCCCACCC
>OLLN01000115.1_pt1 | contig 57541 bp, 72 predicted proteins | sample 1604281 | NCBI WGS metagenome assembly OLLN01 (sample SAMEA104055716, study PRJEB20765) | soil metagenome | biome: Arctic tundra; feature: Polygonal ground; material: soil | place: USA | collected 2011-09 | depth 0-0.5 m | reverse complement strand
TTGTGCCGGCGGAACGCTGGCGTCCCGCCGGCTGGCCAGGCGGCGTCTCGCCGCCTACTGCGCGGCTCGGCGGCTCAGCATGACACCGCGGACGAGGGTGTTCTGTTCTCCATTCGCAACCCGCTCAGACCCTGGCAACCCAGCAACCCAGCAACCCGGTGCTCAGGCGCTGCGGCGTTTCCAGAGCCGGCGGATCAACTCGTCGAGCGAAAAGAGGCCCGGACCAAAGGCGAGGATGATCAGCGCGACGAGCAGATAGAGGAACGGGGCCGCGCTCGTGAAGGCATCCTGATCCCGGAAGAATCCGACCAGCGCATCGTGATCGGCGGTCACATACGCCACGATGAAGTTGATGGTCAGAGGAATGGCGATCAGGCGCGCGGCCAGCCCGAGGAGGAGGAGCAAACCACCGACGCACTCCAGCGAAGCGACGAAATGGGCGTTCACGCCGGGCATCGGGATGTGCAGGTGCGCGAGGAACTCGGCGAACCGGTCGATGTTCTCCAGCTTCCCCTTCCCTGTTTGGAACAGTTCCCAACCGAACATGAGCCGGAGCACGAGCAGGAGCGGACTGCGCAGCTTGTCGAATCCGCGCGACATGACCACGTCGTACCATCGCACCAGCTTGTCGATCATCATCTCTCCTGTTCGGTGATGGCGATTGCTGCAAAGAGTCCCGCCTCACTCCAGTCGCGGAACCAGCCGAAGAGCTCCTGCTGCTCCGGCATGCGCCGAAAGCGCCGCGCAAACTTCGTGATGGCACTACCGATGGTCTCTCCGGAAATGAGAAGGCCGAGGAAGGTGAACGCTTCCTGCGAAAGCGGCATGCGGTAGACGCCGTAGTCGCGCCGGTAAACGGCAAGCCACGTCTTCCCGCGGCGCGGCTCGACCACGCGCTCCTCACGCCACGCCTGGAAGACTTCATCCGCGTTGCACACAAAGGTCAGAAGACGAAGTGCCGGGATGGGCGTGAAGCGCAGCGCTTCGATCCGCTCTGGCGGCACGGACGCGATCGCGTCCACCGGCAACGGCGCGGCCTCGGCCTCTTCGAACACGTGTGTCATTGCCAGCTCGAGGCGCGCCAGATCGGCCAGGAACGTCCGCCGCTTCAACGCCGAAGCGGCGATGAACTCCGGCAGATGGTCGCCCAGCCGGTTCAGCGTGTAGCTGCGCGACGGGAAGCGCTGCACGTACTCACGCACCAGGTGACCGAACGCGTGCGCGCCCATGGCGTACGTAAGCGCTTCGTAGTCGGCCTCCAGCGCCTCGATCATCCGCAGCATGTACATGGAGTGATAGATCCCGACCCGTTGAATCGGCTGCAACGTTTTCGACGGCAGCACGACCGAATCGACGCCGACCGCCGCCGCCCCGGCTGCCTCGTACACATCGCCAGGATGCGTCACGACCGACTGCATCCACTCCTGCAACGGCGCAAGGGCGAGGTCAGACTGGGGCATACGGGACCTCTGCTTGCGGGGGCCGCGAGTCGGGTATCGGGTGTCGAACGGAATTGATGTTCCTCCCACTCCCCACCCCCGACTCCCCACTCCCCGAATCCCGGAACGCTTCCGCCTTCCGCGCCTCGGCATGCACGGTCTCGAAGTCGGGGATATCCGCATCCCACTCCATCAGCGTTGAGACGTTGCCGGTGCGGGCGCAGGCGCGGCCGTAGAGCTGCCACACCTCGTCGATGACGAAGTTGTCGTGCGTGTCGATGATGTGCGTGCCGTGGTTCGCGTGTCCTGCCAGGTGCACCTGCACGACGCGATCGGCAGGAATGGCGTCGACGTACGTCTTCGGATCGAAGCTGTGGTTGAACGAGCTGACGTAGATGTTGTTCACGTCGAGCAGCAGTCCGCAGTCGCTCTCGGCGGCCAGCGCTGCCAGGAAATCCCACTCCGTCATCGTCGACGTCGCGAACTCGACGTACGACGACGGATTCTCGACGACTAGCGGCGTCTCCAGAAAATCGGAGATGACGCGCACGCGCGCGGCGGTGTGCCGGAGCGATTCCTCGTTGTACGGCATCGGGAGAAGATCGTGGACGTTGCGTCCGCTCACGCCAGTCCAGCAAAGGTGGTCGGAGATCCAGCGGGCATTGACGCCGCGGGCCAGCTCCTTCAGTTTTCGGAGGTAATCGAAGTCGATCGGATCGGTTCCGCCGATCGACATCGAGACGCCGTGAAGGACGATCGGGTATCGCTCGGCGATCTTCTCGAGCACGAAACGGGGACGGCCACCGGTGTCGAGATAGTTCTCGGAGAGTGCCTCGAACCAGTCAACATCGGGCTGCGTATCGAGGATGTGCGCGTAATGCACGGTCCGCAATCCGATGCCGATTCCGAGGTCAGGGAAGTTGAATCGATTCATGGGGTCTCTTTGATGGGGGGTGGGGAGTTGGGGGTGGGGTGTGGGAGAGAGAGCTCGTATGACTGGCCGGCTTACCAGTCGCCGAACATCTCTCCCACACCCCACCCCCCACTTCCCACACCCCGAGGAGGACGGCGGACCCGTCCTCCGGGGAACGTGGATTACGAAGCCTTCGGAGGAACGGCGCAGGAGCCTTTGCCCTTGCACTCATTCTTGCCGCCGGCGCCCTGACCCTTGCAGGCGTTCTTGCCGGCGCAGCTGTGCTTGTATTCCTTCGACGCGCACGAGCCCTGGCCCTTGCAGGCATTCTTGGCGTCGGCGCCGAGGCCCTTGCAGCCGTTGAGGCCTTTACAGGCATGCTTGTCGGCCTTGGCCGTGGTGTCCATCTGCACGGCCTGCGACGACTGGGAGAGAGAAAGCGTTCTCGACCTCGCCTGGTCTGCACGCAGACTGGTACCGGCGCTGAGGCCGGCGATGACACCACCGAGAACGAGATAACGAGCCAGATCACGACTATTCATACAAATCTCCTCCTAAAAGTTGGTTTGAGTACCGACAGACTTACGGCCGACAGTGGGTGATTGGATGCAATGATGCCAGATTCGGACAAAAAAGCGCAGCCTGATATCGCGGGTGCAGTCCGTTTTCTGCGATGAAACGGTGTCAATCGATCGGCGCTGATGATGCTTGCGGTGTGCTGGCCGATCGAAGAGTGCTCCCGAGTGATCGTCCAATCGACCTTGGTGTCATCCTGAGACTGCCGGAGCCGCCCGCTCGAATCGCGATGTTTGCGCAGCGCGTGCTCGGCGGCGGAGGACGTCGAAGGATCTCAAACTTCGCAGATCGTGTTCGTCCAGCGCGAGCGATCGTGATCAAAGACGCCCGAACGAGATCTTCGCATTTTGAGATCCTTCGACCGTCCTTCGCCGCCGATGTCTGCCGGTTGCGAGTGCGGCGAACCTTGCGGCGGCTTCGGCGGCTCAGGATGACACCTCACGTTTTGCGCGTATCGTCAACGGCTTCATCCCGCGCCGATCTTTAGTCCTCCTTTACGCTCAATCCGTCTTCCTGTGATTCACTGATCGCGCATGGATCGCGGAACCAACCCCATCCTCATCTGGATCGCAGCGCTCGGGTCGATTGCGGTCGTCACCGCGGCCGGCTCCGCCTTTAGGCTCAATTCGAACACCGTCGGCTTCGCGTACCTCATCGTCGTCCTTCTCATCTCGGTCTGGGGCGGGTTGCTGGTTGGAACGTTGTCGTCGGTCATCGCGACGCTCTGCTACAACTTCTTCTTCTTGCCGCCGCTCTACACGTTCACGATTCAGGAGCCTGCCAACTGGTTTGCTCTCGTCGCGTTTCTCGTCGCCTCGGTCACCGTGAACCGCCTCGTCGTCGCCGCGCACGTGCAGGCGGAGAAAGCGAAGCAGCGGCGGACGGAGCTGGAAACACTCTACGGATTGAGCATCGACCTCTTCGCGGCCACGAACCGCGTCGGCGCGCTCGGCGAGGCGGCAGGGCGCGCGTTGCAGCTCCTCGGCGCGCGCGCCGGCGGCCTCGTTCTCTTCGACGGCAGTCCGTTCCGGCAGAACGTCGTATCGTGGACCGGCGACAAGCCTGACGAGATCGAAGACCTGATCGCCGGCGTCGGACGCCACAAAGAGCCGCTGGAGTTTCCGTCGCCGCTCGGACGCGACGTCTACCTCCCGCTCATCGTCGGCGGGAAGACCACCGGCGCGCTCGTCGCTCGCGGCACCGAGGCCTCGAAGCAGACGCTCGAATCAGCGGCCCGGCTCGTGGCGCTGGCAGTGGAGCGGGAACGCTTCATCGAAGAAAACGCACACGTCCGTGCTCTGCGTGAAAGCGAAGCGCTCAAGACCTCGCTGCTCCGGGCCATCTCGCACGACCTCACCACGCCGATTACGGCCGTGTCGATTCGAACGGAATCGATCCGGCGCCGCGCGGGAGCCGACCCCGAGTTGCTCGAAGACATCGGTGCCATCGCCGAGGAGACGGCGCGGCTGCGGAGACGCATCGACAACCTGCTGGCCATGGCGCGGCTCGAGGCAGGAAAGTCGAAGCCGCACCGCGAGCCGACGCCGCCCGCCGATCTCTTTCGCGCCACGCGGGAGAACCTTCCCATCGTCTTCAGTGCGCGGCCCATCACGGTTCACGTCGAGCCGGACTGCCCAGATGCCAACGTCGATCCGTCGCTGGCTCTGGAGATTCTCGTCAACCTCGTCGAGAACGCGCACCGCGTCTCGCCGCCCGGTGCCACAATCGAGCTCGTGGCGCGTAAACATCCCATCGATGCGGACAAGATGCGTATCGAGATCCTCGACCGAGGGCCAGGTCTTCCACCCGGCGTGGTCGATGCCGACGGCAACGTGGCCACCGAGACGACCGATCTCGCGCAGCGCGGCCTCGGCCTCGAGATCGCGCGCGGTCTGGCCGCCGCGAATGGTGGCAGCATCGGTCTGGCGCCGCGGGCCGGTGGAGGAACGATCGCACGCGTTGATCTGCCCGCGGCGTCGTTGCCTGACGAGGATCGCACATGATCTCAAGCGTGATTCTCATCGTCGATGACGATCCCGCGATCCGCGACTCGCTGTCGAAGGAGCTGCGCGCCAACGGCTACTCGACGACCACCGCGACCGACGGTTCGGGGGGGATGAGTGCGTTTCAGTCGCAGGTCCCCGATCTCGTCCTCACCGATCTGGCCATGCCGCGCTCAGATGGATTCGAGCTCATCGCCGGCATCCGGGCGTCTTCGCGAGTTCCTGTCATCGTCCTCTCGGTCCGCGGCGCCGATCCCGACAAAGTCCGCGCCCTCGACCTCGGCGCCGACGATTTCGTGACCAAGCCCTTCTCGATGGCCGAGCTCCTGGCGCGCGTCCGCGCACAACTGCGCCGCACCGCGCCGCCGTCGACGACGCTCACTTTCCCCGACCTGTCGATCGAGCTCGACCGCCGCCGCGTCGTGCAGGGCGGACGCGAACTGCGCCTGACACCGACCGAGTACTCCCTCCTCGAACTGCTGGCCACGAACGCAGGCAAGCCGATGTTCATCGAACAGATCATCGCCCGCGTCTGGCGCTCCGCCCCCAGCACGAGCGCCGACACACTCCGGGTGCACATGAGCTCCCTCCGGAAGAAGCTGGAGCCGAATCCGTCCGAGCCGCTCTACATCGTGACCGAGCCGTGGGTGGGGTATCGGTTTATTGCCGAGCCTATTTGATCCGCAGATGACACAGATGTACGCAGATGAAGGGCTTTTATCTGCGTCAATCTGCGTCATCTGCGGATAACCCTTTCGAAACTCTTAAGCCACTCTTAAGCGTTTCTGCTGCCCTGCTCATCGCGTGGCTGATCGCGCCGGTCTTTCATCACGTCTCGCTCATCGCGTTTCTGGCGTGGGTGGGCCTTGGCGCGGACGGATTGTCATCGTCATCCTACGGTCCCGAAGAAGCCTACAAGGCGCTGGGACCGCACTCGCATCTGTCGATCGTGCTCGTGGCGATGGCGCGGCACTGGATCAAGGACCGCGCCAAGGAGCCCCGGTGGAAGAGCCAGCTCGCCATCCATGGAACGGGACTAGTGATGTGCCTCAGCATCCTGGTCATCACGACGCTCGAGAAATTCTCGCAGGGTGGATGGGTGACCGTGGTCATCACAGGACTCCTGATCGCCCTCTGCTTCGCGATCCGTCGTCACTATGACGAGGTCCGCGCAGGCCTGAAGCGACTCGACGACATTCTGACGACGATTCCGCTTCCCGAGACGGGAACCGCCCCTGGCCCTTCGGAGCTGGACGCGAATGTGCCCACCGCGGTGATCAGTATCTCGTCGTTCTCGGGATTCGGGCTGCACCAGATCCTGTCGATCCACAAGGCGTTTCCGAATTACTTCAAACAGTTGGTCTTCGTCTCCGCCGCGGTGGTCGACTCCGGCAATTTCAAGGGCGCCGAGGAGCTCGACAGTCTGCAAACGAACACCGAGGCCAACCTGCTGAAGTACGTGGCCTGGGCACAGGCCCACGGTTTCCGCGCCGATTATCGGATGGCCCTCGGCACCGAGGCCGTGGCCACGGTCGAGGCAATCTGTCTCGACGTGGCGAAAGAATTTCCGCGCGCGATCTTTTTCATGGGACGACTGATCTTCAAGGAAGAGAAGTGGTATCACCGGCTGCTTCACAACGAAACACCCCACGCCATTCAACGCCGTCTGCAGTTCGAGGGGATCCAGGCCATGGTTCTGCCGATCAGGGTGCTCGAGTGAGGGACTTTCGGAACTCTTCATCGACTCTTATTCCAATCTCACGATGACGCTTTCGAACTTCTTAATGAGGCGCCCGCAGAGCAAGTGTTAAACGAGTCAGGACGTCGGCATGACCATCATGACCCGCTCGCTCACATCAGATTCCGGGCAACCGAAAAAGCACCACGCCGTGACGAGAGCGGCGTTGCTCGTCGTCTTCTGGAGCGTTGCGGCGGTGCTCGTCGCCATCATTCATCAGACGATCGATGCAAGCTCGCCTGTGGTCAGCGTCATTTTGAAGGTGGGCGCGATTGTGGTGATTGCGGCGGCGTTCGGCAGGCTGGCTGCGTCCAAGGGCACGCTCAACTACGCGCTCTTCGTCGGTACCACGTGGGTGCTCCTCGACATCGCCACGGAGATCTTCATGACTGTCCGCTCGGGGCACCAGTGGTTTGCCCTGATCGGCTCGCCCGCGAATGGCGGCCTCCGATGCGTGCTGCTGATCGCGTGGATCATCGCGCCAGCGCTGTTCGTCAGAAGCAGGGGATGAGAACGTCGTTCTACAGCTCGAACCTGGTCCCCAGTTCCACCACCCGGTTCGGCGGTATGTGGAAGTAGAGCGTGGCGCTGCGGTCGTTGCGCTTCATCAGGGCGAAGAGGCGGATGCGCAGACGGGTCATAAGAGACGTTCGCTTGTCGTCCGGAGGCACGATGGTCGTACGGCCGAGATAGTAGGTCGTTCGGTCAGGATCGATCGGGATGCCGAGCTGACGCGCTCGCTCGAGCAAATGCGGGGCGTTGGGCTCCTCCATGAAGCCGTAGCGTCCCACGACGCGATGAAAACCGAGGTCGAGCGTCTCGACGTGAACGCGCTCCTCGTCGTCGACCGCTGGCGACTCCTCGGTCGTGATCGTCAGAAGCACCACGTTCTCGTGCAGCACCTGATTGTGCTTGAGGTGGTGCAGGAGAACAATCGGCACGCCTTCGTGGTCGGCGGCCAGGAACACGCCCGTCCCACGCACGCGGTGCGGCTGGTGGCGGGCAAGGCTTTTGAGGAAATCCTCCAGCGGTAGTGCGCCCTCGCGCGTGCAGGCGGCGAGCATGTACCGGCCGGCCTGCCACGTGCTCATGAGCAGGTAAACGAACGCGCCGATCAGCAGCGGCAGCCAGCCTCCGTCGAGGAACTTGAACGCGTTCGCTACGACGAATGCGATGTCGGCGATGAGGAAGGTGCCCGCCACGGCGAAGACCGCGATCCATCGCCAATGCCAGCGCAGGCGTGCCACAGCCGCGAAAAGAAACGTTGTGATCGCCATCGTCGTCGACACGGCCAGACCGAATGCGGCGGCCAGACGGTCAGACGAGCGGAAGGCCAGCACGATGGCCACGGTGGCGAACATCAGCACCCAGTTCAGCGCCGGAAGATAGATCTGCCCGATGACGGAGCCGGAGGTCTGGACGATATGGACGCGCGGACTGAGCCCGAGCTGCGCGGCCTGGCGGGTGAGCGAGAAAACCGCGGAGATGAGCGCCTGCGAGGCCACGATCGTGGCCAGCGTCGCCAGCACGACCATCGGGTAGAGGAACCTCGGCGGTACGCAGGCGTAGAACGGACGCGCCGCCGCGCCCGGATTGCGCAGCAGCATCGCGGCCTGGCCGAGATAGCTTAGGACGAGCGATGGCAGCCCGAGGTAGTACCAGGCCACACGGATCGGCGTGCGGCCGAAGTGACCCATGTCGGCATAAAGCGCTTCGCCGCCGGTCAAACAGAGCACGACCGCGCCGAGAGCGAAGAAACCACGCGCGCCGTTGTGGGCGAAAAAACGAACGGCGTAGAGCGGATTGACCGCCGCGAGCGCTGCCGGATTCGAGGCCAGGGAAACAACACCGAGGATGGCGATGACCACGAACCAGATCGCCAAAACCGGTCCGAATAGTACGCCGACACGGCCCGACCCGAACGGCTGCACCGCGAACAACAGGACCAGGATGCAAACGGTAATCGGGATGACGCTGGGGCCAAGAGCCGGCGTGGCCACCTGAAGCCCTTCCACGGCACTGAGCACCGAGACCGCCGGCGTGATGATGCCGTCTCCGTAGAGCATCGCCGTGCCGACCAATGCCAGCGTGACGAATACGGCGCTGCGGCGGGGAGACATCCCCTTGTCGCCCGTAAGCAGCGCGAGCAACGCCAGAATGCCCCCCTCGCCGCGGTTGCCGGCCCGCATGAGCACGGCCACGTATTTCACGCTCACCATCAGGATGAGCGCCCAGAGAAACAGCGAGACGATGCCGAGGACGTTGTCACGCGTAGGTGTGACGCCGCGAGCACCGTGAAACGCTTCCTGCAGCGCGTAGAGCGGGCTCGTGCCCAGATCACCGAAAACTACGCCGAGCGCGGAAAGGGCCAGTAGCAGCAACGGCGCGGAGCGAGCAGCGGAGTCGTGACCGGGCGCCGAGATCCCTGCTTCTTCGTTCATCAACCGGAGACAATACCGCGGCCGACTGCGCCTTCTGAGCGGTCGCGGACCAACATTTCGAGATTCTTCCGAACTCTTTCGAGATTCTTACGGATTCTTTCGGGCTTCTTCCTCCCTTCCTTGCACTTTCGTGCGGAGGTGCACTGCGTCGCGCTGTTATCAATGCGCGTTCGAGTGAAAAGCATCGACACAAAAAGGAGTCAGGTCCATGGGTAGCAGTAAGCGGGACAATATCGTCATCTACTTTTCAGTCATCATCCTTTTTCTGATCGCGATCACAGCGAGGGCCGATGAACCGAGCTCCGTTACACCGGAGGCAGCTAGCGCGCCCGCCGTCAGCACGGCCGTCAAGCCGGCCGAAGCGGCGCCGAAACCAGAGCCGTTCGCGTTCGCGGACTTCACGCAGGGCGATGACCAGACACCGGGGACGACTCCACCAGCTCCCGCTCCCTCTCCCGCGATCTACGGTTATGTCGAAGGCGGCTACATGTATGACTTCACGTCGCCGGGCTCTAACGACGGCCCAACCTTCATTTTTTACGGCCTGAAAAACAAGGTCAACCTCGACAAAATCAGCTTGAACGCCGAGCGCACGGTCGATCCGACGAAGAAGCAGTTTGACATGGGCTTCCGTCTGGAAGGGATCTATGGCGCGGATGCCGCGTTCATCCACTCCAATGGAATGGGGGATGCGCAGACGGGTCGCAATCAATGGGACCCTCTCCAAGCCTATGTAGACGTCACCTTCCCTGACACGCCGCTGCGACTCCGGATCGGCAAATGGATCGAGCTGGCAGGCTTTGAGCAATTCAGCGCAAATATCTACGGGGCTTTCGGCGATCCGGCCAGGGCACTCTATTCTTATAGTTACCAGTTTCTCTACGCCGAGCCGGGCACTCAGACAGGCGCCCTGGTAACTTACGTGCTGAATCCCCGTTGGACGTTCGACGCCGGCTTGACGCGCGGCTGGAATCAGTCGCTGCGCGACGCCAACAATGTTCCGGACTTTCTGGGCCGGGTGACTTTCGCTCCCAGCGACAAAACGTCCGTCATCTTTGTGATGACGGAAGGCCCGGAGTTCCCCGCTGGCACCGGAAAAAATCTACCGGCGGGCGACAAAAGCAACTGGTGGACCGCCCTGGATCTGGCCGTCACTCACAAGGTCAACGACAAACTGAGCCTTGGAGCGGGCTTTGACTACGTCGAGACACCGCATATTCCCGGCTTAGCGGGTGGTGCCAAGCAATGGGGCGGTGCAGCAGGCTACGTCAGTTACGCGTTTGAACCGCGCCTTACACTGAACACGCGGCTGGAGTGGTATAGAGACTCCGCCAATGGGTTCTCTACCGGTGCACCAATCAGCGCCGGATACGGTGAAGCAACCATGGGAGTAGCCATCAAGCCGTTTCCAAAAAGCAATACTCTCTCGCACTTGCTGTTCCGACCGGAAGTTCGCTACGACCACTCTGACCGTTCGGTCTTCGGCAAGGGCGACCACAACCAGTCGACATTCAGCGTAGGCGCCCTTTACACCTTCTAGAGACGGAGACAATCATGTGGGACTTAATCTTTATCGTACTGACCATCGTCCTGTTCGGCGTGTCGATCGCATACACGCGCGGCTGCGAAAAGATCTGAAGGAGATGTCATGACATTCGAAACGATCGTCGGACTGGCACTGGCAGTACTGGCGTTGATCTACCTCCTCTATGCGCTGGTACGCGCAGAGGAGCTGTGAGGCACTTATGACTTACCTTCTCATTTTGAAGATTGTTGTCTTCTTCCTGCTGATCCTGGCGGTGACGAAACCGCTTGGACTCTTCATGCGCCGTGTCTTTTCCGGCGAGAAGACGTTTCTCGATCCGCTGCTGCGGCCTGTCGAGCGGCTGGTCTACCGCATCGGCGGCGTCGACGAGACGCGCGAGCACGACTGGATGCAGTACACCATCGCCATGCTGCTGTTCAGCGGCGTCGGGTTGCTGCTGACGTATGTGATTCAGCGCTTTCAGCACCTTCTCCCGCTCAACCCGGACAAGCTCGGTGCGGTCGCTCCCGATTTGGCGTGGAACACCGCTGTCTCCTTCACGACGAACACGAACTGGCAAGCCTACGTCGGTGAAGCGACGATGTCGCACCTCTCGCAGATGGTAGGGCTCACATTCCACAACTTCGTCTCGGCGGCCACTGGCATCGCCCTGGCCATCGCGGTCATCCGCGGCATCGCCCGCCACAGCTCGAAAACGCTTGGCAATTTCTGGGTCGATCTCACCCGCGCCACGCTGTGGGTGCTTCTCCCGATATGCCTCGTCTCGGCGGTTGTCCTCCTCTCGCAGGGAGCGATTCAGAACTTCCATCCGACCACCGAGGTGACCACGGTCGAGGGCAAGGTCCAGAAAATCCCCCAGGGACCGGTGGCCTCGCAGGAAGTAATCAAGGAGCTCGGCACCAATGGCGGCGGTTTCTTCAACGCCAACTCAGCCCATCCGTACGAGAACCCGACCCCGTTCACGAACCTCCTTGAGATGTTCCTCATCTTCGCCATTGGTGCCGGGCTGACGTACACGCTCGGCTCGATGATCGGCAAGCAGCGTCACGGCTGGGCGGTGTTCTGGGCGATGGCGATTGTCTTTCTCGCCGGAGCGTTCGTGGTCACGTTCGCCGAGCAGCGCGGCAATCCGCTCCATCAGCGCATCGGCGTTGCCGCCGCTGACGGCAACATGGAAGGGAAAGAGGCCCGTTTCGGCATCGGCGACTCGGCTCTTTTCGCAGCCGTGACCACGGATGCCTCGTGTGGCGCCGTGAACGCCATGCACGACTCGTTTACGCCGATCGGCGGCTCCATCCCGCTGCTCAACATGATGCTCGGCGAGGTGATCTACGGCGGCGTCGGAGCGGGCCTCTACGGCATGTTCCTCTTCATCGTGCTGACGGTCTTCATCGCCGGCCTGATGGTCGGGCGAACGCCGGAGTACCTCGGCAAGAAGATCGAGGCGCACGACGTCAAACTGGCCATGCTCGCCGTGCTCATCCTGGCATTCTCGGTTCTCGTAGGCACGGCCGCCGCGGCGATCACCACGGCCGGCACTTCCAGTCTCAATAACGCCGGCCCGCATGGCCTCACCGAGATGACGTACGCGTTCACCAGCGGCACCGCCAACAACGGCAGTGCCTTCGCCGGCCTCAACGCCAACACCAAGTTCTACAACATCGCAATCGGCTTCGCGATGTTCTTCGGCCGTTTCCTGATGATCATTCCGATCATGGGCATCGCCGGCTCATTGGCGGCGAAGAAGAGGCTCGCCGAAACGGCCGGAACCTTCCCGGTCGACGGACCGCTATTCACGTTTCTTCTCATCGGCGTGATTCTCATAGTCGGTGCGCTCACGTACTTCCCGGTCCTCTCCCTCGGGCCCTACGTCGAGCACTTCCTCATGTATGCCGGAAAGGTGTTCTAAACCATGGCCACTCAAAAGAAACTCTCCCTGTTCGACCGCGCCATTCTTCGCCGCGCGCTCACGGATTCCATCGTCAAGCTGAACCCGCGCCGGATGATGAAGAACCCGGTCATGTTCCTCGTCGAGGTGGGCGCGGTGCTCACCACCGTGCTCCTCATCCCCGGGCTCTCGAAGCACGTCGACTATCTCTTTCAGACGCAGATCACGCTTTGGCTGTGGGCGACGGTGTTCTTTGCGAACTTCGCCGAAGCCGTGGCCGAGGGCCGCGGCAAAGCGCAAGCGGATGCCTTGCGAAAAGCGAAGACGGAGACGACCGCTCGCCGTTTGTCAGGTCCTGACCGCAAAATCGAAGAGCAGGTAGCGGCGTCGCTGCTCCGCAAGGGTGACCTCGTCGTGGTTGAAGCGGGTCAGATCATCCCCGGCGACGGCACGGTGATCGAAGGAATCGCCTCAGTCAACGAATCCGCCATCACTGGTGAATCGGCGCCGGTTATCCGGGAAGCGGGCGGCGATCGCTCGGCGGTCACCGGCGGCACGATGGTGCTCTCCGACCGCATCGTGGTCGAGATCACGTCCGAGCCGGGACAGACGTTCATCGACCGGATGATCCGTCTCGTCGAAGGCGCCGAACGGCAGAAGACACCGAACGAGGTGGCCCTGGACATTCTTCTGGCCGGACTGACGATCGTCTTTCTCTTTGCCACCGTGACGCTCAAGCCGTTCGCCATGTACTCCGGAAGCGACGTCTCCGTCACCGTACTCATCGCGCTGCTCGTCTGCCTCATCCCAACGACGATCGGAGCGCTGCTGTCGGCGATCGGCATCGCCGGCATGGACCGCGTGCTGCAGCACAACATCCTGGCCATGTCGGGCCGCGCGGTCGAGGCGTCGGGCGACGTCAACGTCCTCCTGCTCGACAAAACCGGCACGATCACGCTCGGCAATCGTCAGGCCGTGGAATTCATCCCGGCACCGGGCGTCAAGGCAGAAACGCTCGCGGAGGTTGCGCAACTTTCATCGCTCGCCGACGAGACGCCCGAAGGACGTTCGATTGTCATCCTGGCAAAGGAAAAGTTTGCGCTGCGCGGCCGCGAGCTGGCCACGCTCGGGTCGCATTCGATCGTTCCGTTCACGGCGAAGACGCGCATGTCCGGAATCGATTTCGAAGGCGGCCGTGCCGTGCGCAAAGGAGCCACCGATTCCGTGGCCGAGTACATCAGTTCTATCGGCGGGACGTTCCCGGAGCAAGTGCAGCAAGACGTTTCGCGCGTTGCTGGCGAAGGCGGCACACCGCTCGTCGTCGCCGACGGTAAACAGGTTCTCGGCACGATCTACCTGAAGGACATCGTCAAGGGCGGGATGAAGGAGCGCTTCGACCGCCTGCGCATGATGGGAATCCGCACGGTCATGATCACCGGCGACAATCCGCTAACGGCCGCGTTCATCGCCCGCGAGGCTGGTGTCGACGACTTTCTGGCGCAGGCTACCCCCGAGGACAAGCTCGCGCTCATCCGCAAGGAGCAGGCGAAGGGCAACCTCGTGGCCATGACCGGCGACGGCACGAACGACGCGCCGGCGCTGGCGCAAGCCGACGTCGGGATGGCCATGAACACTGGGACCCAGCCGGCCAAAGAAGCGGGCAACATGGTCGATCTCGACTCCAATCCGACGAAGCTCATCGAGGTCGTCGAGATCGGCAAGCAGCTTCTGATGACGCGCGGCGCGCTGACCACGTTCTCGATCGCCAACGACGTCGCCAAGTACTTCGCCATCATTCCGGCGCTGTTCCTGGTCACGTTCCCGGAACTGCAGGCGCTCAATATCATGCGCCTGGCTACACCACAGAGCGCCATCCTGTCGGCGGTCATCTTCAACGCCCTAGTCATCGTCGCGCTCATTCCACTGGCGCTGCGCGGCGTCAAATACCGGCCGCTCGGCGCGGGACGAATTCTTCGCCGGAATCTGCTGATTTATGGCGTTGGCGGCGTGATCATCCCGTTCATCGGCATCAAGGCCATCGACCTTCTGCTCCACGCTGTTCATCTCGCCTGAGGAGTCACCACCATGGTTGAACACATCAAGATCTCTCTCCGCATCACTGTTGCCCTGCTCGTCATCACCTGCGGGTTCTATCCGGCACTCGTCTGGGCCATTGGACAGGTCGCCTTCCGGCATCAGGCCAACGGCTCCCTGATCGAGCGCAACGGAAAGCCGATCGGCTCGGAGCTGATCGGGCAGAACTTCGCCGGCGAGCGCTACTTCCACCCGCGGCCGTCTGCAGCCGGCAACGATGGTTACGACGGCACCGCATCCGGCGGCTCCAACCTCGGCCCGACATCGAAGAAGCTGCTCGACACGATCAATGACCGCGTGACGAAGTACGCCGACACGAAGCCGCCCGGCGGAATCCCGGCCGACGCGGTGACCGCCTCGGCATCGGGACTCGATCCGCACATCTCACCAGAAAACGCTCTCTCGCAGGTAGCGCGCGTCGCGCACGCGCGAGGGCTTCCGAGCACGCAGGTCGAATCAATGATCCATGCGCGCACCGAAGGCCGATTCCTCGGCATCTACGGCGAGCCGCGCGTCAACGTACTGCTGCTGAACCTCGATCTCGACGGAGCTGCGCCGAAGAAGTAGGCGCAGCACCAGATCATGAAGTGGCTCGATCTCATCCGCTTTGCCGTCTTCCTCGGCGTGGTGACCCTTCTCGTCAAGCCCGTCGGCGGCTACCTCGCTCGCGTCTTCGGGCGCGAGCGAACGTGGCTCGATCCGATCCTGCTGCCGGTTGAGCGTGTCGTACACCGTATCGCGGGATCGGATCCCGACGATGAGATGGAGTGGGGCCGCTACGCGGCCGCCTTCGTCATTTCACCGCGGCCGGCACGCTTCTCCTTTACGGCCTGCTGCGCGTGCAGCGGCTGCTACCGTGGTCCGGCCAGGTGACCGCGTCGATCGCGCCTGATCTGGCAATGAATACCGCGATCAGCTTCGCGACGACAACGACGTGGCAGGCGTACGCCGGCGAAACTGCCATGAGCTATGTCAGCCAGCTCGCCGGCCTCATGGTGCAGAACTTTCTCGCCGGCGCGGCGGGACTGGCCGTGTGCATCGCCTTCATCCGCGGGCTGGCACGGGAGCAATCGAAGGTCATCGGCAACTTCTGGGGCGATCTCGTTCGCGCCATCCTGTGGGTGCTGCTTCCAGCGGCGTTGGTCGTTTCGATCATCCTGATTGCTTCCGGCGTACCGATGACGTTTGCTCCGTATGTCAAGGCGCACGGACTGGAAGGTGGCGCGCAAACGATTGCTCGAGGTCCCGTCGCTGCGTTCGAAAGCATCAAGAACCTCGGTACGGCCGGCGGTGGATTCTTCAACGCGAATGGCGCGCATCCATTCGAGAGTCCTACACCCTTCACGAATCTGCTCCACATGCTCTCGATCGCCGTCATTCCCGCCGCACTCACATACACGTTCGGGAACATGACTGGCCGGCGCAAACAGGGCTGGGTTTTGTACGCGGTGATGTTTGCGCTCTTCGTGGCCGGCCTCATCGCCTGCGACGTCTTCGAGCGCCGCGGCCCGCCGCTTCCCGGAGCCGCGCATGCCCTGGCGGCCATGGAAGGAAAAGAAGTCCGCTTCGGGATCGCTGACTCCGTTCTCACCGCGGTGACGACGTCGAACGGTGCTACCGGTTCCTACGCCGCCATGGTAGACAGCATGACGCCGCTCGGCGGCGCGGTGGTACTGATCAACATGCTCCTCGGCGAGATCGTCTTCGGCGGCCTTGGGACGGGAGTGATCAGCCTGGTCATGACGCTGCTGCTGGCCGTCTTCATCGGCGGCCTCATGGTCGGGCGAACGCCGGAGTTTCTTGGCCAGCATGTCGGCCCGCGCGAAACGAAGTTGATCGTTCTCTACACGATTGCCGGTCCCGCTGCTGTACTGCTCCCATCTGCGCTCGCGGTGGTGACGAGGGCCGGACTGGCCGGATTGACGACGAACGGCGGCGCCCACGGCTTAACCGAGATCCTGTTCGCCTTCGCTTCGTCCTTTGCCAACAACGGCCAGAACATGGCCGGCCTCAACGCCAACACGCCGTTCTACAACGTCGCCACCGCGGTGGCGATGATGGCCGGCCGCTTCGGATTGATAATTCCCGCGCTGGCCCTGGCCGGTTGCTTCGGTAACCAAAAGAGCCGCCCACCGACCGCGGGAACCATCCAGACGGATACGCCGCTCTTCGCCATGTTGCTTCTGGCCGTGATTCTGCTGACGGGAGCGCTCACGTATCTTCCCGCGCTTTGCCTCGGACCCGTTCATGAACAGCTTTCGGCGAGTGCGCATCTCCAGACCCAGGAGAAATCTCCATGAGCATCGGCGCTGCCATTTCGATGACTTCGCCCGATGCGGGCAGGATCATCGCCGCCGCGAGTGTTCGGGCGCAGGAGCGCGGCGAACGCTGCTTCGCGATCATCGTTCTGAGCTCCGGCGCACGAACGAGCCGGGAGAAGGAGATCGTCGAGGAGAATCTCGACTTGATCATGGCGCGGAACGTGGCTCCTGTAGTTCATGAGTCCGCCGACATCCCTCGCGCTCTGGTTTCAGCGGCCAGACACTGCGGCGTCCGGACGCTCTTCATCGGGAGCGCAAGACCGCGCCTCCTTGGCCGGTCGATCCCCGAAAAACTCGTCCGCCTTGCGCCCCCGTTCGACATCGTCATCGTGCAACGAGACGGCGCCGGGGCAGAAGATCGCCGGTGAGCGCAAAAGCGCGAAATTGTGATTGGCTGTGCAATAGTGAGCACGGTAGACACAGTTGCTCGTAGCTCACGGGTGCGAGAAGTGATCTCTCGCAGGAGCATCGGACGGTCGGGCCGCCATCCGAAATCAGGCGCGAGACAGGGCGCGAAGAGCTTCCGCGGGTGTGAGCCCGTTCCGTTCTACCGTGCTCACCGCTGACGTTCGCTTCCGGGAGCCCGTCGTCGCGCAGAGGTCCGACGTTGACGATCACGGAACTACTCGTTGCCCTGCTGGCGATCTTTGCCGCGGCGAAGCTGTTCGGCGAGCTTGCCAGGCGGATCGGCCAACCGGCAGTGCTCGGCGAAATGGCGGGAGGCATCGTCACTGGTGTCTCCGGTCTGCACCTCGTCGACGCGCATAGTCCGCTCATCCACGTCCTTTCGGATCTCGGCGTCCTGCTCCTCCTTTTCCTGATCGGTCTGGAGACGGACATTCACCGGCTGCTCGCCGTGGGACGTGCCTCAGCCGCGGTAGCCGTCGCCGGCGTCCTCCTGCCGTTCGCGGCCGGCTACGGCGTCGGGGCGTTGTTCGCGCTTCCGACGACGGTCTCGGTCTTTCTCGGTGCTTCACTGACCGCGACGTCGGTGGCGATCACAGCGCGCATCCTGTCTGACCTCGGTCAGTTGAAGAGCGACGAATCGCAGGTGATTCTCGGCGCGGCGGTTATCGACGACATTCTCGGGCTGGTCCTGCTCACGCTGGCCGGCGGGATGGCGGCGGGCCGGAAGATCACGATGATCGGCGCAGGAAGAACCTTCGGGATCGCCTTCGGCTTCGTCGCCGTCGCGATCGCGGCCGGGACGATTCTCGCGCCACGCCTCATCGCGCTCACGACTCGCCTTCGCATCACTCGAGCGCTCTTCTTCACATCGATCATGTTCGCATTCGCCCTGGCGTACCTCGCGGACCTTGCGGGCTCCGCGGTGATCATCGGTGCGTTCGCTGCGGGTCTCGCTCTGGCAAGGACGGACCGTGCCCGCGACATCGAGCGCGAGGTCTACCCCATCGCCCAGTTCTTTATCCCGATCTTCTTCGTATCGGTCGGTGCGGCCGTAGACCTGAAGCAGCTCAACCCTTTCAACCCGGCCAGCCGGCAATTCCTCATCATCGGCCTGCTGCTGACGCTCGCCGCAATCGCTGGGAAGCTGTTGGCAGGCTTCGTTGCATTTGCGGGACGCCCCCTTCGAAGGATCGTCATCGGCGTAGGCATGATCCCGCGCGGCGAGGTTGGTCTGATCTTCGCCCAGGTCGGCCTGACGGCGGGGCTGCTTTCCGCGGGACTCTACAGCTCCGTCGCGCTCATGGTGATGGTCACGACGTTCGTCGCGCCGCCGCTGCTTCGGGCGATGCTCCCGCGCCAGACACCGGACGAGGTAAGCACGCTCAGCGACGTCGTGACGGAGACGATGTCCGACGGCACGGAAGCGCAAGTCGAGGAGCGACATCGATGAAGGCGCCATGCTCGGAGGTGCTCTGTGATCACGAAGCCGGGAAAGGGCGATCAGGTATTCTGAAACCATGCCGCGTATGAACGAGGATGTTCGTCCGGACCCGGACGAGCTGCTACGCCTTACCAAGACCGACGACAAGGGACGTGGGCGGCTGAAGGTCTACCTCGGCATGGCTGCCGGTGTGGGGAAGACGATGCGCATGCTCGAGGACGCGCACCGGATGCGCCACGCCGGAGTGGATGTGGCGATCGGTCTCGTCGAAACCCACGGGCGTGAAGAGACGGTCGCGCGCATCGCCGATCTCGAGGTGATCCCGCGCCGCCGCGTTTCGTATCGCAACGTCATCATCGAAGAGATGGACCTCGCCGCCATCCTGGCGCGTCATCCGGACGTCGTCGTCGTCGACGAGCTCCCTCACACGAACGCGCCCGGTTCCAAAAACGAGAAACGCTGGCAGGACGTGGAAGACATCCTCGCCGGCGGCATCTCGGTGATGACCGCGCTCAATGTCCAGCATCTCGAGGGAGTGCAGGACGTCGTGCGCTCCGCTACCGGGATCGATATCAGCGAGCGCGTTCCGGATCGCACGGTGCGCGAAGCAGACTCCGTGATCCTGGTCGACCTTCCCGTGGCGGAGCTTCAGGAACGTCTGCGCCAGGGAAAGATCTATCCGCCCGATCAGGCCACCCGCGCGCTCGATAACTTCTTTCGGACCGAGCTCCTGGTCCGGCTGCGCGAGCTGGCCCTGTTGCAGACCGCGACATTCTCCGGTGGGCCGGTGGTCGTGCAGGGTACGGCGGAGGTGCGCCTGGCGGTTGCGCTTCCCTTTGAGCCGGAAATCGCGCGATCGCTGGTCCTTCGTGCCTCCCGCCTGGCCGGCCGGATGAACACGCGCTGGTACGCCGTCTACGTGCGCCAACGACGCGCGCATGCGGAGAACATCAGCGCCGAGCAACACAGGAAACTCACCGAGAACGTACAGCTGGCCATTTCCCTCGGCGCCACCGTGGTCACACGCGAGTCCGAGGACGTCGCCGGCGCTCTCCTCGACTTCGCGAAGTCGGAAGGAATCACGATGTTCGTGGTCGGCCGCCCCACCCGCTCCGGCCTGGTCAGCCGCGTCGTACCGAGCACCGTGCACCGGTTGCTGGAGCAAGGGCGGGGGCGTGGCTTTGACATCGTGATCGTGGACGTGTAGGGCCAGGCCGAGGTCGTTCATCGCTGACGGGTCTTGACGCCGCGTTGATCCCTCCCGCCAGTCAGAAAGGAGAACCCATGCTGTACCCAGGCCCCACCAAACTCCGCTCGCAACGCGACATCAACCTGTGGCGGATTCCGCTCAAACTGTCGCTCGCGGCCGTCGCGCTCTTCGGCATCACGATGATCCCCGACATCCTCGGCGCGTATGGCGTCATCCACATCCCTGCGTGGCTGACGATGCGCAGCATCGACGACGCGCGTGCGATCCTCTCGGCGATGATGGGCGCGGTCGCGACCGTGCTGGCGCTGATTTTCTCGGTCGCTCTCCTCGTACTGTCGATGATGTCCACACTGTTCGGCCCGCGCCTCTTGTATCGCTTTCTGCAGGACTGGGTAACTCAGGCCACGATCGGTCTGTTCATGGGGGCGTTCATTTACGTCTGCCTCTGTTTCCTGGTTACCCATCAGGACGCCCACACGCGGTTTGTCCCGCAGATCTCGCTCCTCACAAGCTGGGTGCTTGTCGTGTGCAGCTTCGCATTCCTCGTCTATTACAGCCACCGGATCGCGACGTCGATCCAGAACCCCGACATGATCGCGCGCGTCGTGGATGACCTCTACCCTGCCGTCGTCAGCGCACACCAGCGTGCCATGAGCGAGGGGAGCGGTGAGTTACCGGACGACAACGCGATCCTGAGACGTGCCGAGACCGGCGCGGTCGTACCGTGTAAGACAAGCGGCTACTTGCAGCACCTCGATCACGGCGCCCTCGTCACCGCCGCGCGAGACGCGGACGCGCTGATCGTGCTTCGGTCTCGCCCCGGCCAGTTCGTGCTGCGCGGGGAGCCGCTCGCGTCGATCGTGCCGGCGTCCGAGGCGCACCGGCTCGAGGCGGCGATCGATCGTCACATCTCCTTCGGCCGCCATCGCACGCTCACGCATGACAGCGAGTTCGCGATCGCACAGATCGTCGAGATCGCCATCCGTGCGCTCAGCCCGGCGATCAACGACACGTTCACCGGAGTCGCCTGCGTCGATTGGCTCGCCGATGCGCTGCTCGTGCTCACCGAACAGCCGCCACCCGAGGGCAACTGGTACGACACCACGGGCGAACTTCGTGTGTGGATCCCGGCGGTCCGGATCGAGCGACTAGTCAGGCTCGCGTTCAACCAGATCCGCCAGGCTTCGGCGATGACCCCGGCGGTGCTGATCCGGCAGCTCGAGATGATCCGCCGCCTGGGGCCGCGGATGTCCGGGGCCGCGATCCTGGCGCTCGCCGAACAGGCGGATGCAATTCGAGACACGGCAACCGCGCTCGTCGCGCTGGATCGCCGCGACCTGGACGCCGCGTACGGGCGCGCGAAAGAGACTCTCGAGAACTTGTCTCTGACTAGAAGGTAGGAGCCTTCAAACGTAGAATCGCGACGATGCAGAACCTGCTCTGGTATCTCCTGGCCGCCACATGCGAAATCGCGGGCTGCTATTCGGTTTGGATGTGGCTGCGGCTGGGCCGCAGCGCGTGGTGGCTGCTTCCCGGTACGCTCATTCTGATCGCCTTTGCGGTGGTACTGACGAGGGTTGATTCGGCTTTCGCCGGCCGTGCCTTCGCAGCGTACGGCGGCGTCTACATCGTTAGCTCCCTGATCTGGCTTGCTGTCATCGAGCGGACACCACCCAGGATCATGGACCTCGTTGGCGTCGCGCTCTGTCTCGCTGGATCAGCAGCGATTCTTATCGGCGGCCGGTCCTGACTTCACTTCTGACCTTGCCATCAGCCTTCTGGTTAGCAAGTCTCTTCATGGGGTGACTCCTTTGTGGACATCGGGGCGGCGATAGATGGCAAACGAATAGACCACCAGGACCAGGGCCATGATCCCGACGACGCCCGGAACAAACCACGGCGCCTCCTTCTCGTGGAGGAACGGCCCGAGCGCCATCAACAGAACACCGCCGATCACGAAGACAACCCCGCCGAGGCGGTGCGTGCGGAACCAGACATCCTCATCGGCCAGAGTCCAGGGAGTGCGGATGCCGATTAAAAAGTTCCGCGGCACCTTCGGCAGGTAGTTGCCAAGGCCGACGAAAAGAGCCCCGACGAGAAGCGGGACGAAGGTGGAAGACGATCGCACCATGTTCATCGCCGCGAGCAGAGCAAAAACGTGAATTCCGAGCATGAAGACAATGATGATCAGGAGAATGGCGCGATAGGCGCGTGAGCGCGGCTCGATGTCGAAACCGCTCGGGGAGATCGCCGGCAGCGCGGCATAAACTCCGGCCAGGATGAGCATGATCGCCGGAACCAGGAACGCGCCAATGGCTTTCGGCGCGTAGTTGTCGACGTCACCAGCCGCATTCCAGTGAATGGGGACGCTGGCCGGCAGCCTCGAATAGACGGCGATGGAAAGAGCTACGGCAGCGATGAACAACGCAACCACGGCGAGTTTCATGAGCGTTTCCTTTTTCGCTCCGATCCAAAGAGATCGACGAGCATGGCCAGCGTCTCCTCAAACACGCTGGTGTTCAACGAGTAGACTTGGAATTGACCACGCCGTTCGCAACGTACGAGACCGGCGTTCTTGAGAATGTTGAAGTGGTGCGAAAGCGATCCCTTCGTCATCGGAAAGGCCTCGGACAGCTCGCCTGCCGGCATGGCTCGCTTGCGGAGCATCCGGAGAATCTCGCGACGAGTCGGATCGGAGAGGGCCTTGAAGACGTCCTGCGACATTTGATAGTTCGAATACTATCAAACTATCAAATAGTTTCAACCTTTTGTCGGGCCGCTCAGCGATCTCCGGCTCGAATGATCGCGAGCGCATCAACTCCGTCGTGCGCCGACAAGAGCGCGGCGAGAACGCTCTCCTGACGCAGGACTCGAGCCGCTTCCGACAGGAAGCGAAGGTGGAGCGAAGACGCATCCAGCGGGGACACGAACGCGAGAATGATCTGCATCTCGGGACGATTGCTCACCACTCCCGCCGCGTTGATACCGAGACCTGCGATGACGTGCTTCACGTCGTGCGTGCGTCCGTGCGGCAGCGCCACAGGCGGAATGCATGTAGTGCCATCCGCTTCACGCTTCATCACGGTCTCGACCGCAGCGGCAACGGCTTCCGGCGTGAGTCCCGCGTTGGCCAACGGAGTGGCCAGCAGTTGCGAGACGGCGTCGCGCAGCGTTTCCGTACGAAGGCTGACGAGGATGTCTTCGCTTTTCAGAACCTCGGACAGAGACGTCGATACCGCGCCGTTCATCGCGGTCGGATCGTATCAGCAGGAGCAATCGGGAAATGCTCGTACTCTTACCAAGGCAAGGATGACCTCTCGCGTTTCTTCAGTCACTCTGCCGGCGGAAGCATCGATGATCGTTTTTCTTACTCGTGCTTCACCATGGTAGTCATCGACCCTTGCTTTCCTCCGTCCGTTCTGCTGCGCTAATCGTCGATGGTTGCTTTCCCAGCACAGACTCTTACCAAGGCAAGCGTCGATGGTCGATTTTGTACCGCGCGCGATTGCCAAGGTTAGCAGCGAGCTAGTTTTCGTGCCCCGAGCTATTACCAAGGTAATCGTCGACCTATCGATTCGAACCATCGCTGATTCATCCGTAATCTTCTACGGCCGTTGATGAACGCTGAGATCCTACCTTGGTATGAGCAATCCATGCAAACCGAGCCATCGGCTCTTTCCGAGGCAAGCGCGCGTGGATCAATACGCAGCAACGACGCTGACCTGGGTAATCGCTGGCGGATCATTTTCAATCGAGCATGCTTCAGATCTGAGCATCGATGGTGATAAACCAGCATCGAATCTGTCCATGGTTTGAGCCGGAGGTGGGTTATGATGCACCGATGCCACGCGCGATGCGAATCGACCCTGATGCGGCACGTTTCGGCGCCATCCTGAAGCGACTGCGCGAGACGAAAGGGTGGACGCGGCAGAAACTCGCGCAGCGCGCCGGTATGACACCAACGTACATCGGTATTCTCGAGTACGGCGGCAATACTCCGAGTCTGCCGACCGTCCTGGAACTGATCGAAGTCCTCGGCGGCGATATCGCCGACATCATGCGCCGCCTCGCCGCCGCGCGCGTGACACCGGCTCCCGTGCTGCCGCCGACACTGCCGGACTCGGAAACGTAGCCCGCGGCAGCGCGGATCAGTTCGGGTGCTTGCTGGAGCCGCCGCTGCGCTAGCTACCCCTCCTGGAGCGACAGCCAATCGGCGACGTCCTCGTAGGCGAAGAGATTCCCGAACCGCGCCCACTGCACCAGCGTGTCGAACATGTCCTCGTAGTTCTCGCGTGGCAACGCCATGATGATCATCTCGCGGACGAGGTCGCCGTTGGCGCCGTGGTCCGGCCGCTGTTGGAGCATCGCGTAGACGTCCTGAAACAGCCGGAGCTTGAGGAGCTGCTCGCGCCAGATGGCCTTGCGCTCCCCCGCCTCGGCACGCACGAAGCGCCGGCCCTGAGCGGTCAGGACGATGTCCTGTTTCGGTGTGTCGACCAGGTCGAGGAGCTCCGCGGCTTTGGTGATGGCCATGATGTGTCCGAACTCGCGCCCGGTGGCGGCTGCGACTTCGAAAATGTCATCGACGCCGTTCTTCGCATCGAGGTACTCGAGCAGACCGATGACGTCCGAGGTGTCCGTGCGCGGAAGAACCTCGATTCTGCTGGCTCGCGCGACCGCGGAGACGGGGATGTCGGGCATCTCAGCGCCGGTGATGATCTCGTGCAGGTAATCGACGAGCGCCTCCGATTCACGAGACCGCTGATCGCGCGGACGCGGCAGTTTGTTCTCGACGATCGTTCGAACGCGCCCGGGATTGCTGGCCAGGACAATGATGCGGTCGGCCATATACACGACTTCCTTGATGTCGTGACTGACCATGAGGATCGATGATGGATTCGAATCGCGCGGTTCCCACAGATCGATCACCTCAGCGCGCAGCCCCTCGGCGGTGAGCGCGTCGACGTGGCTGAAAGGCTCGTCCATGAACAGGCACTCGGGATTGATGGAGAGGGCGCGGGCGATGCCAAGCCGCTGCTTCATGCCGCCTGACAGCTCGCGCGGATAGGCCTCTTCGAATCCGGCCAGGCCCACGGTACGAATGGCGCGCTCGGCGACCGATCTACGCTCGTCCAGCGGCAGACCCGCGGCCTGCAGCACTGCTTCGACGTTCTGCGTGACCGTCATCCACGGATAGAGCGCGAAGCTCTGGAACACGATGGCGATGCCGGGCGTGAGGCCGCGAACTTTCTGGCCGTGATACAGAACCTCGCCCTGAGTCGGATGGATGAGTCCCGCAAGAATGCGCAGGATGGTCGATTTGCCACACCCTGATGGTCCAAGTAGTGCCACGACCTCGGATGGCTTGATGGCCACGTTGATGTCTTCAAGCACGCGCAGACGCGAGCCGTTCGGCATGGCGAAGTCGTGCGACACATTGCGGATCTCGCAGAGCGTCTCCGTCTTTTCGGATGCGGCGGGAACATCGATCGTCGCTGTCATCACTCACCTCACTTGCACCTATTACTTACTCAGGGAGAATCGGGACTCGGCCAGTCCGTACAGCCGTTTCCAGACTGTTCGATTGAACGTCACGACCACTGCCGCCATGACGATGACGCACGCTCCGAGCCGCGGAAAATCGGCGTGCTCCGCGGCGAGACTGATCTGCGCGCCGAGTCCGTTCGCGGTCATCACCTGGCCCTTGAACGTTACATACTCGGCGACGATGCTCGCGTTCCAAGCACCACCCGCCGCCGTCACCCATCCCGTCACGAGATACGGGAAGACCGCCGGCAGGTAGAGGAATCGGAAGCGCAGCCAGCGGCTCAGCCGGTAACTGCGCGCCGCCTCGCCAAGATCCGAGGGGATGGACGAGGCGCCGGCGATGACGTTGAAGAGGATGTACCACTGCGTGCCGAGGAGCATGAGGACGACGCTGCCCCATCCGAGCGAAACGCCCGCCGCCTTCAACACCGCGATCGCGAGAGGGAACAGCATCGGCGCCGGAAACGAAGCCGCGATCTGCACGATCGGTTGAAAGATCCTCGACAGGCGCGGCGAGAGCCCGATGGCGAGACCTGCCGGAAGCGTCCAGATCGTCCCGAGCGCGGTCGAAAGAAGTACACGTCCAAGCGTCCAACCACACGCGCCGAGGATCGGCAGGTAGCCTCTTGCAGGCAATTGCCCGAGCAGCAGGAACATGCGGTAGCTGCCGAAGAGGAGAATCACGACGAGGAGAGCGAAGAGGCTGAACGACAACACGCGCGAAGCACCTGGGCGCTCTCGCTTCGCTTCCTGCGCATGTGCCACTTGCTGATCGCTCTTGCCGAGGCGGCGGCGAAGAGCGGCAAGGGCGCTGGCCAGCCAGTCGATGACGCTCGATCGCCGCAGCCAGTCGTAAAACCACGATGTCGACGTCTGCTCATCCGAGCCGCCTTCCTCGACACGAAATTTCTGCGCCCAGACGACGACCGGCCGCCACAGCAGTTGATCGAGCACGACGATCATCGTGATCATCGCGAAGATCGCCCAGACCATCGCGCGAACATCACCCTTCGCCACGGCGACGCTCATGTACGAGCCGATGCCGGGAAGGCGGAAATCCCTGGCGCCGAGGACGAACGACTCGGTGATCATCAGGAAAAACCAGCCGCCGGCCATGCTCATCATGCTGTTCCAGACCAGGCCGATCGTGGCGAACGGCAGCTCGAGCCACTTCAGCCGCTGCCACCAGTCGAAGCGATAAATGGTCGAGGCCTCGATCTGATCCTTCGGTATCGAGCGGAGCGAGTGGTAGAAACTGAAGGTCATGTTCCACGCCTGGCCGGTGAAAATCATGAGCACGGAGGCAAGCTCAAGGCCGACGTTGCTTTCCGGAAAGAGCGAAACGAGTGCGAGAACGACGCCCGGCATGAAACCCAGAACAGGAATGCTCTGAAGAATGTCGAGCAGCGGTACGAGCACGCGCTCCGCGATCGGATCCTTCGCCGCCCAGTAGCCGTACGTCAGCGTAAAGAGCAGCGAAAGGGAGTACGCGATCAGGCCGCGCGTCAGTGAATAGAAGGTGTAGAGCGGAAGCGCGGAGAGCGACAGATCGATGTGGACGGCGGGCCGCAGCGTGCGCCACTCGCCGGCGAGCGAAGAGAGTCCGAAGACGATGCCGGTGATGCCGATGAGCAGGACAGCATCGATCCAAACGCCGCGCCGGAAGCGCTCGAAGAACGCGGTAGCCTCGCCCCATGCTCCTTCTCGCGGCCGCATCGTATTGATCCTGTATCCATCGCAGTCAAGCTCTCGAAGACAACGCCAGCATCGTAGCACCCTGGACGACTGCATCCGAAGAACTCCGAGCGGCGTGACGTCCAGAACATGCGAATGTTCAATTGAAGTGGAGTCTGCCCGCGGCCCGACCCGCCGGTCAGGTATTCTGATCGCATGGCCCGCATGAACGAGGACACTCGTCCCGATCCCGACGAGCTGCTGCGCCTCACGAAAACCGACGACAAGGGACGCGGCCGGCTGAAGGTCTACCTCGGCATGGCCGCCGGCGTCGGCAAGACCATGCGCATGCTCGACGACGCGCACCGCATGCGCCGCGCCGGCGTCGACATCGCTATCGGTCTCGTCGAAACGCACGGCCGCGAGGAAACCGCGGCACGCATCGCCGATCTGGAAGTGATCCCTCGTCAGAAGGTTTCCTACCGCGATGTCGTCATCGAAGAAATGGATCTTCGTGCCGTCATCGCACGGCATCCCGACGTCGCTGTCGTCGATGAGCTGCCGCACACGAATGCGCCGGGCTCGAAAAACGAGAAGCGCTGGCAGGATGTGGAAGATCTTCTTGCCGCCGGCATCTCGGTGATGACCGCGCTCAACGTGCAGCACCTCGAAGGAGTGCAGGACGTCGTCCACTCCGCGACAGGAATCGAGATTCGCGAGCGCGTGCCGGACCGCATCGTGCGCGAAGCCGACTCGGTGATCCTCGTCGACCTTCCCGTCGCGGAGCTTCAGGAACGCCTGCGTCAGGGAAAGATCTATCCGCCGGAGCAGGCTACCCGCGCCCTCGACAACTTTTTCCGGACGGAGCTTCTGCTACGCCTGCGCGAGCTGGCGCTACTGCAGACGGCGACGTTCTCCGGTGCGCCGGTCGTCGTGCAGGGAGCCGCGGAGGTACGCTTGGCGGTCGCGCTTCCGTTCGAGCCGTTGATCGCAAAGTCGCTCGTCCTGCGCGCATCGCGCCTGGCCGGACGCATGAACACGCGCTGGTACGCCGTCTACGTCCGGCAGCGCCGCGCCCACCCGGAGAACATCAGCGCCGAGCAACACCGCAAACTCAGCGACAACGTCCAACTCGCCATCTCCCTCGGCGCCACCGTCGTGACCCGCGAATCCGAGGATGTCGCCGGTGCGCTGCTGGACTTCGCGAAATCGGAAGGGATCACCATGCTCGTCGTCGGACGCCCAACGCGATCAGGACTTGTTAGCCGGGTAGTACCCAGCACCGTTCACCGCCTGCTGGAACGCGGTCGCGGATTCGACATCGTGATCGTGGACGTGTAGCTCAGCGTGAGCCTGGCGAGCGTTTCTCCGCAGCAAGTTCGACTTGAATCCGATCGACTAGATATGTTTTGAGGAGCGACTCGTACGAGACATCGCGCTTGCCGGCCAGCCGCGTCAATTCGGCGACGACGAATTCCGGCAACGAGATAGAGATCGTTCGTAGCGTCGGCTTTAGTCGCGACAGAGAACGCTCCTTCGCCTTCGACCAGTCGATGTACTCAGTGGAGTCCGCATGAGACCAAAACTCGCGCTCCTCATCCTCGCTACTGAACGTCGGGATCTTTTTTCTCGTGGAGGGCATATGTTTTCCGTTCACGCGCATTCATTTCGCGCGCTGATATTGGCCGGATCAAATCGTGCCGGATCGTGAATGAAACAAAGAGCCAGCGTCCTGAATTTGTTTGTCCCAAAATGTAGGAACGCTGCTCCTCGTCCGAATGGCCGCGATCGTCGAAGATCGGTCGAGGCCGATTAAAGAAGACTTCTTCGCATTCCCACCACGCGACACGGTGCGAATGCCAATTCTTGTCAATATTCGCCTCATCCCAGTCAAATCCAGAGCAATAGTCAAGCGGATCTCGAACCATCGCCTGCCGACCACCTTCCCAGCCGCTCGAATCTTAGCAGTTCATGCATCCCACGAATTGTGGATAAGTGATCAACTACGACGCCCACTCGCTGGTTAGCTGCTCCTTCGTGAAGCTGTAGGAATTGCAATCGAGGTTGCCCGAGGTGTCGCCCGGAATGCCTGGGACCTGGTTGGGCTGCGCGCCGGTTTTCGAATCGGTGTACTGCCAAAGCCAGGCGGAGCTCCAACTAGCCTGAGGCTGCGGCTGGGGGCCGTACTGCGCCAGCCAGAGGCGATGCGAGCCGAAGAAGGCGTCTTTCGTAGTGCCCATGTCCGTCTTGAACAGGCCGCCGCAGTACAGGACCGGCTTGCGGCCAAGCCGTCCGGCAACCAGCGTGAGGAACTGGCGCGCCTGGTCGAGCGTCATCTGGTTCCCGGCCGTTTCCTCGAAGTCGAGAGCGACGAGCGTTGCATCATCCGGCTGCGCGACCGTGAGGAAGTTGTCAACCTGGTGCCCGACATCCGCGTTGGTGCCCCAGTGATAGGCGCCCCAGAGAAGACCGGCATCGAGCGCCGGCTGGCGACGCTTCGCGTACTCATCATCCTGGCCCGTTGCACCGGTTGTGGCCTTGTGGATGATGCCCCAGAGGCCCGAATCAGCAGCCTGCTGAAAGCTGGTGACATTGTCCAGATGGTAAAGATCGACCACCCTGAGATTGATATCGGCCATAGTGCGGCTCCTCCGTCTTAAATCCACGGACATCTTCTCATCAACCACCAGGAAATGCGAAGGCCCGCGCGAGGCGGGCCTTCTGACTACTTGCCGCTTTTCTTCTTAGCGGCAGTTTTCTTTGCAGGCTTCTCTTTTTCCTTGGCCTTCGGCTTTGGCTTCTCTGCCTTCGGCTTGGCCGCTGCCTTCTTCGCAGGCTTCTTCGGCTTTTCTTCTTCCTCGTCTTCGGGCTCGGCTTTCGCTTTTGCCTTGGTCTCCTTCTTCGGAGCGGCTTTCTTCGCGCCCTTAGCCGGAGTTTCCTCAGCAGCGGCTTCGGCCTCCAGCTTGAAGTCGACGAACTCGAGGATGCACATCTCGGCGGCGTCGCCGCGGCGAGGTCCGAGCTTGATGATGCGGGTGTAGCCGCCCGGACGATCAGCGAAACGCTGCGCCAGCGCGCCGAACAACTTCTGCAGGTTGGTGTCGTCGGCGATGACGCGAGCGATCTGGCGGCGGTTGTGGACGCTGTCGGTGCGCGCCAGCGTTACAAGACGCTCGATCTGCGGCTTCAGCTCCTTCGCCTTCGGAAGCGTGGTGATGATGCGCTCGCGGTCGATGAGCGAGGCGAGCTGGTTGCGGAAGAGCGCGTTGCGATGCGCGCTCGTACGTCCCAGCTTGCGATTGACCATTCCGTGTCTCATTGCGTTCTCCTCACTTTCCTCAACGCCGGACGACTAGTCGCGCATCTCGGCGCCGCGCGGCGCGCGGGTCATGCCGAACGACAGACCGAGCGATGCGAGGACGTCTTTGATCTCGTCGAGCGACTTGCGGCCGAAGTTCTTCGTCGACAGCATCTCCCGCTCGGTTCGCTGCACGAGATCGCCAAGCGTGCGGATGTTGGCGTTCTTGAGGCAGTTGGCGGAGCGGACGGAGAGGTCGAGCTCTTCGATCGGCTTGGTGAGCATTTCCGCCATGCGCGGATCGACTTCCGGTGCTGCCACATCCTCGGCTTCTTCACCGCGCGCTTCGAACTGGCTGAAGATGCGGAGGTGATCGCCGAGGAGGTCGGCGGCGAGGCCGACGGCTTCCTGAGGCGAGACCGCGCCGTTCGTCCACACTTCGATGACGAGCTTGTCGTAGTCAGTCATCTGGCCGACGCGCGCGCCTTCGACGTGATAGTTCACGCGGCGGACCGGCGAATGGATCGAGTCGATGGGGATGTAGCCGATCGGCAGATCGCCGTCGGCATTGCGGTCGGCGACCTGATAGCCGCGGCCGCGCTTGAGACGCGCTTCGAGCTTGAGCGAGCCTTCCTTCGAAAGCGTGGCGATGTGCGCCGTCGGATCGAGGATCTCGATGTCGGAGTCCTCTTCGAAGTCAGCGGCGGTGACGACGCCCGGTCCCTTCTTCTCGAGGTAAAGCGTCTTCGAACCTTCGCCGTGCATGCGGAACGGTACCTGCTTGAGGTTGAGAACGACGTCGGTCATGTCTTCGACCACGCCGGTGAGCGATGAGAACTCGTGGAGCACGCCTTCGACACGGACGGCCGTGATCGCGGCGCCTTCAATCGATGAAAGAAGCACGCGGCGGAGCGCATTACCGATCGTCGTACCGAAGCCGCGCTCGAACGGCTGAGCGGTAAAACGGCCGTAGTTCGGCGTGAGAGTTTCGGCATCGTAATCGAGCTTTTTGGGTTTCTGGAAATCTGACCACAACATGTGAGCGGCCTCCTCGCTGTATCGGCTGCCGGCCCTCGGGTGTCGGGTGTCGGGATTGGATTTCCCCGACAGCCGGCACATGAGAGCCGACAGCCAGACTTAGTTACTTCGAGTAGAGTTCGACGATGAGCTGTTCCTGGATCGGCAGGCGGATGTCTTCCCGTTTCGGAAGATCGTTCACACGGCCGAGGAACTGATCGGGATTGAGCTCGAGCCACGACGGAATGCCGCGGCCGCTGGCCGTTTCGACGGCCTGGCGGATCTGGTCATTCTTGCGGCTCTTTTCGCGAACCTGGATGACATCCCCTTTGCGACCCTGGTAGGAAGGGATGTTGATTTTCTTGCCGTTCACTTCGATATGTCCGTGGCGCACGAGCTGGCGGGCCTGAGCGCGGGAAGCGGCAAATCCGAGGGAGTAGACGACGTTGTCGAGCCGGAGCTCGAGCTGGCGAAGAAGATTGTCGCCGGTGATGCCGGTCTTGCCCGCGGCGCGCTGAAAGTAGAGCCGGAACTGGCGCTCGAGCAGGCCGTAGATGCGCTTGACCTTCTGTTTTTCGCGAAGCTGGATTCCGTAGCCGAGAACCTTGGAACGGCGGCGGCCATGCTGACCAGGCGCGTAGTTGCGGCGCTCGATCGAGCACTTATCTTTGAAACAACGGTCGCCCTTGAGAAACAGCTTCATACCCTCTCGCCGGCAGAGCCGGCAAACGGGATCCGAGTAACGTGCCACTAGACCTCCTGAAGTTTCGCGCCCGTCCCACCATGGAACGTCGCGTGTACGGCGGCTGCTGCACGCCGTACGGAACTGCGGACCGGAACTACGCGTACCGGAAAACTCTTAGCTCTTAGCTGTTAGCTCTTAGGAAGGCAGGCGCGCCTCGATTCCCCTGAGAGCTAATAGCTAGGAGCTAAGAGCTGACAAAATCAAACTCTGCGACGCTTCGGCGGACGGCAGCCGTTGTGCGGGATCGGCGTGACGTCCTTGATCGACTTGATGTCGAGTCCGGACGCGGCCAGAGCGCGGATGGCGGACTCGCGTCCGGCTCCCGGTCCCTTGACCCTCACATCGACCGAGCGCACGCCATGCTCCTGCGCGAGCTGCGCGGCATTCTGAGCTGCGACCTGGGCCGCAAACGGCGTCCCTTTGCGTGAGCCTTTGAAGCCGATTCGGCCAGCGCTCGACCAGGAGAGGGTGTTACCCATCGGATCGGAGATGGCCACGATCGTGTTGTTAAACGAGGCGTTGATTGCCGCCACGCCGTGCGGAATGCTCTTCCGCTCTTTCTTCTTCGTTCCCGCGCGGCGGGCTCCAGCTTTCGGTGCTCGTGCAGTTGCCATTGTTTTTCCTCGGGGAGTGGGGAGTAGGGGGTGGGGTGTCGGAGACACGATGCTCAATCTCTCACACCCCACGCCCCACTCCCCACTTCCAGTTTCCTTATTTCTTCGTGGCCTTCTTCTTGCCGGCGATGGCACCCTTGCGGGGACCCTTACGCGTGCGGGCATTCGTATGCGTCCGCTGGCCGCGCACCGGCAGACCGCGGCGGTGGCGCATACCGCGGTAGCAGTTGATCTCCATCAGACGCTTGATGTCGAGTCCGATGTCCTTGCGCAGATCGCCTTCGACCTTCCCCTCGTCGGTGATGACCTGGCGGATCTTGCGCACGTCGTCCTCGGAGAGATCCTTGACGCGCGTGTCTTTATTGACTGTCGCCTTGCCGAGAATGTCGAGCGAGCGCGAACGGCCGATGCCGTAGATGTACGTCAGGCCGACTTCGACCCGCTTGTTCAGTGGAAGGTCCACACCTGCGATACGTGCCATTGGTTAAAAGCTCCTAGCCCTGCCGCTGCTTATGTTTCGGAATCTCGCAAATGATGCGAATCACGCCCTGACGACGGACGATTTTGCACTTCACGCAAATCTTCTTGACGGATGAACGAACTTTCATGATCAGCTCACTTATATCGATACGTGATGCGACCTCTTGTCAGGTCGTACGGTGACAGTTCCACGAGGACTTTGTCTCCCGGAAGGATACGGATGAAGTGTTTCCGCATTTTGCCGGAGATGTGCGCGAGCACCTTGTGCTTGTTCTCCAGCTCGACCTGAAACATCGCGTTCGGCAATGTCTCCAGGACGGTTCCGGTCACTTCAATCGCTTCTTCCTTCGACATGTTCCTCCTGGTTTTAGCTCTTAGCTCTTAACGGTCAGCTCTTAGGGTTCCCTGGGGTTCCTAACAGCTAATAGCTAACAGCTCAGAGCTACCTCCACTACTTACCCAACACCACCGGCCCATCAGCCGTAATCGCAATCGAATGTTCGAAATGCGCGGCCAGCGTGCCGTCGATCGTTCTCGCGGTCCATCGATCCGCGTCAGTGCGCACGTCGTCGATGACTCCATCCCTGCCGGCGCGCTCGATCCGCGAGCGCAGCTTTGATCCGACCTCGCACAGCATCGGCTCGACCGCCAGCACCATCCCCGCCCGCAACTCCAAACCGCGTCCGCGGCGGCCGTAGTTATAAACCTGCGGGTCCTCATGCATCCGGCGTCCGATCCCATGTCCGACAAAGTTCCGGATCACATGGAAGCCGTGATGTTCCGCATGCTCCTGAACCGCCGCGCCGATGTCGCCGATGTGCCGGCCGGGACGCATCTCGTCGATGGCCAGGTCGAGACATTCGCGCGTCGTGTCGATCAGTTCCTGTGCGCGCGGCGTGACCTTGCCCACCGGAACCGTGATCGCGCCGTCGCCAACGAAGCCTTCGAAGATCGAGCCGAAGTCGAGTCCGACGATGTCGCCTTCCTCGAGCCTGGCGCGGTTCGGAATGCCGTGAACGATCACGTCATTGACCGACGAGCAGACAACCGCCGGATAGGGCGGAAGTCCCATCGGAGCATAGCCTTTGAACGGCGATTTCGCGCCGCGCCTGGCCAGCTCTTCCTCGGCGACCGCATTCAACTGCGCTGTCGTCGCGCCCGGCTTGATCATCGACCGCATGATCTCGAGGATGTCGAGAACGATCCGGTTGGCGCGATCCATTACCGCGATTTCTTCGCGGTTCTTGAGGATCGGCCCTTTCATTCGATCGAGCATGGTCAGGAGAGGGATCTCTCTATACGTTCAAAGACCTCATCGACGGGACCGATCCCGTCGACTTCGCGCAAAACCTGTTTCGTCTTGTAAAACGTGGCCACTGGAAGCGTCTGACGATGAAACGCTTCCAGCCGTTTCCGAACGGCAGTCTCGTTGTCGTCCGGACGAGCGATCAGCTCCGCGCCTTCCCGGTCGCACACTGAGTCGACGGCGGGGGGAGCGGATTCGAGATGATAGATGGCCCCGCAGACCGGACACGACCGGCGCAGCGAGATCCGTTTGACGATGGCCTCATCCGGGACCAGCAGTTGCAGAACCCGGAGGCCATCGGCCTCATTCCCTGAGCCATTTCCCTTACTGTCACCTACGATCGTGTCGAGCTTCTCAGCCTGGACGACCGTGCGCGGGAAACCGTCCAGAATGAATCCACGCTCCGCGTCCGGTTTCGCCAGACGATCGTTGATGATGCCGATCATCAGCTCATCCGACACCAGCGCGCCGGAGGCCATGACCGGCGCAGCCTGCTGCCCGAGCGCGGTGCCGTCGGCGATTGCCTCGCGAAGCATGTCGCCCGTCGAGATGTGGGGGACGCCATGCTGCGCGGCAAGCCGCTTCGCCTGGGTTCCCTTTCCGCTTCCCGGCGGACCGATGAAAATCAGCTTCACGAGTTTCGATCCTTACCCGCGCCGTCCGCGGATACGGCCGCGTTTCATGAATCCGTCGTAATGGCGCATGACGAGTTGCGATTCGATTTGCTGGATCGTGTCCATGGCCACACCGACGACGATCAGCAGCGAGGTGCCGCCGAAGTAGAAGTTGAAGCCCATGCCTTCCGTGAACCACAGCGGAAGAGCGCGATCGAGCGCGGCGCCTACACCAAATGGCAATTGGTTCACGTGCACGCCGGCAATCAGGAACTCGGGGAGGATGCAGACGGCAGCCAGGTACAGCGATCCCACGAACGTGATGCGCGTGAGCACGCGGTCGATGTAGTCCGAGGTCTTCTTGCCGGGGCGGATGCCCGGGATGAAGCCGCCGTACTTGCGCATGTTGTCCGCGGTATCGACCGGATTGAAGACGATCGACGTGTAGAAGTAGCCGAAGAAGATGATGCCGACGACCTGCAGCAGGTAGTAGAGCGGCTCACCGACGCGCATCTGGCCGCCGATGGCCTGCGCCCACGGCGTCTTGATCATCGAGGCAATCGTCTGCGGGATGACCAGAATGGACGAGGCGAAGATGACCGGGATGACGCCGGCGGTGTTGACGCGCAGCGGGAGGTACGTGTTCGAGCCGCCGTAGACCTTGCGGCCCACGACGCGCTTGGCGTATTGCACTGGTATTCGACGCTGCGCTCGTTCCATGAAGACGACGAACGCAACGACCGCGGCCATGAAGATGATCAGGCCGAGCATGGCGAAGAGGTTGCGCTGACCGTTGCGGACGTCGTCGATGACGCCGAGCACTGCGGACGGCAGACTGACGACGATGCCGGCGAAGATGATCAGCGAGATGCCGTTGCCGATCCCGCGCTCGGAGATCTGCTCACCGAGCCACATGATGAACGATGTGCCGGTCGTGAGCGTGAGCACGGTCATGATGGGGAATCCGATTCCCCACAGAGAGTCCTGCACGGACACCGGCACGAGCGGAGCGCCGCCGGGAGCTGCCTGCGACTTCAGCCAGAAAGCGACGCCGAGCGACTGGACGATCGACAGTGCCACGGTGCCGTAGCGCGTGTACTGGTTGATCTTCCGGCGCCCCATCTCGCCTTCCTTCGAAAGTTTCTCGAGGTACGGCCAGACGACGGTGAGGAGCTGCAGGATGATCGACGCCGAGATGTACGGCATGATGCCGAGGGCGAAGACGGAGAGGCGGCGCAGGGCGCCGCCGGAGAAGAGATCGAGGAAGCCGAAGACCCCGCCCGACATCGCCTTGAAAAACTCCGCGAGCGCGACCGGGTCGACGCCGGGCGTTGGGATGTGCGATCCGAGGCGGTAGACAGCAAGAAGCGCAAACGTGAACAGCACACGTTTGCGCAGGTCTTCGATTGCCCAGATGTTGCGGAGTGTCTCGAGGAAGTTCAAGTTACTGAATCTCCTGGCAGGTGCCGCCTGCCGCTTCAATCTGTTTGCGAGCGGTCTCGGAGAACTTGGTCGCGTGCACGGTCAGCTTCTTGGAGAGCTTGCCGTGACCGAGAACCTTGACGCCGTCGTTGCGGCCCTTGACGAGGCCAGCCTGGCGAAGGGCTCCCTCGTCAATCGTGGCGCCGTTGTCAAAACGCTCGAGGTCGGAGAGGTTCACGACTGCATGGATTTTCTTGAAGATGTTCGTGAAGCCGCGCTTCGGCAGACGGCGATGCAACGGCATCTGTCCACCTTCGAAGCCACGCATACGCGAGAAGCCGGCACGTGACTTCTGCCCTTTCTCGCCGCGTCCCGCGGTCTTGCCGTTGCCCGATCCCGGGCCGCGGCCGACGCGCTTCTTCGAGTGGCGCGAGGTTCGTTTCGGTTTGAGGTTGTTGAGTTCCATGATTTTCTCCGGGTGTCGGGTGCCGGGTGCCGGGTATCGGGGTTAATGCTTCCCGAGAGCCTGCAACCGACAGCCGAAAACCTCTTTCGTTCTACGACTCCACTACCTGCACGAGATGCGGGATACGGGCGATCATGCCGCGCGTTTCCGGCGAATCGACTCGTGACGTTACTCGGTGCATCTTGCCAAGTCCGAGCGCGCGGAGCGTCTCGCGCATATAGCGCGGGCAACCGATGCCGCTGCGGACCTGTTTGATCTGGATCATCTTCTTCTTGCTCTTGGCGGCGGGGCTCATGCTTCGGTGCCCTCCTCCACGCCGCGGAGCGCTTTGTACTGCGCTTCGCTGCGAAGTTGAGCGAGTGCGTCGAACGTGGCCTTGACGACGTTGTGCGGGTTGGCGGTGCCGAGCGACTTCGTCAGGATGTTCTGGATCCCTGCCGACTCGAGAATGGCCCGGACCGGACCACCGGCGATGACGCCTGTACCTTCCGAGGCCGGCTTGAGCATGACCTGCCCGGCGCCGTAGTGGCCGAGAACGGCGTGCGGGATCGTGGTGCCTGCCATCGAGATCGAGATCATGTTCTTCTTGGCGATCTCGATTCCCTTCTTGATTGCGGCCGGCACTTCCTTCGCCTTACCCGAGCCAAAGCCGACGCGGCCCTTGCCGTCGCCAACGACGACGAGCGCGGAGAAGCTGAAGTTCTTGCCGCCTTTGACGACCTTGGTGACGCGATTGATGTGGACGACCTTGTCGATCATCCCGCTTTCGCTGCGCTCATCGCGGCGGTCGCCGCGCTGAGAGCCCTGACCTCGTTGCATCGGACGCTGCACGTTGCCTCCCTAGAATTCCAGACCGTTTTCGCGCGCGGCATCCGCGAGCGCTTTGATGTTGCCGTGGTACAGATAGCCGCCGCGGTCAAACACCACGCGCGTGATTCCCTTGTCTTTCGCCTTCTTCGCGATGAGCGCACCGACAGCCTTGGCCGCCGCTGCGTTGGCGCCTTTGGAACTGGCGTCTTTCTCCCGAGTCGAAGCCGAGATGATCGTGTTGCCGCTGGCGTCGTCGATCACCTGAGCATAGATGTGCTTCAGGCTCTTGAACACGGCCAGACGCGGACGCTGTTCGGTCCCGCTGACCTTGTTCCGGATCCGCTGACGGATACGGCCTCTTGATGCCACTCTGAGTTTTGCGCGATCCATGTTGACTTTCCTTTTGGCGAGGCTTTGTACCCGCCTTTGTCGGGAATCGGGTATCGGGGGTCGGGTGTCGGAGCTAAATTGCCGGCTCCGACACCCGACTCCCGAACTGCGACGCCCTATTTCCCTGCTGCCTTACCCGCCTTGCGGCGAATGACTTCGTCTGAATACTTGATGCCTTTGCCCTTGTAGGGATCGGGCTCGCGAAGAGCGCGGATCTCTGACGCGGTCTGACCGACTTTCTGTTTGTCGATCCCGGTGATGGTGATGTGGCCGCTCTTCGGCTCCACGACGATCTCGATCCCTGCCGGAATAGCGAAGCGAATGGGATGCGAGTAGCCGAGCTGGAAGACGACTTCCTTCCCTTTGACTTCCGCACGATAGCCGACGCCGACGATGTCGAGCTCGCGCTTGAAGCCGTCGGTCACGCCGCGGACGTTGTTCGCGACGAGCGCGCGCATGAGGCCGTGAAAGCCACGCATCCTCCCGTCATCGTTCGAGCGCGTGAACTGCACGACGTTGTTCTCGATCGTCACGCCGATGCCCGGCACGACGGCAGTGGTGAGGGTGCCTTTCGGCCCCTTTACCGTCACGACGTTGCCGTCGTGCTTCACTTCGACGCCTTTCGGCACCGGGATTTCTTTTCGTCCAATTCGTGACATGGGGAGTCTCCTTAGATGCTCGCTACCAGATGCTCTCTACCAGACCTGGCAGAGAACTTCGCCGCCGACGCCGCTCTTGACGGCTTCCTGTCCGGACAGGACGCCTTTGGATGTCGAGACGATGGCCAGCCCAAGGCCGCCGAGCACGCTCGGGATCTCCTGCTTGTTGCGGTAGACACGGCGGCCCGGGCGCGAGATGCGCTCGATGCCGTGAATGACCGGCTCGCCGTTGGGGGCGTACTTCAGCTCGATCCGGAGCGTCCCCTGCGGCTCGTCCTTCTGGGCGAGGTTGTAGTTGCGGATAAAGCCCTCAATCTTGAGGATGCGGGCGATCTCCACTTTCAGCTTCGACGCGGGAAGCTCGACGCGTTCGTGATGCGACTGGATTCCGTTGCGAATCCGCGTGAGCATGTCCGCGATTGGGTCTGTCATCGACATTCGTGACTCCTGTGATTCCTATTCAGTCTGAGAGCCGGAGGACTACCAGCTCGCCTTCGTGATGCCCGGGATGTAGCCGCCGAGCGAAAGCAGCCGGAAGCAGATGCGGCAGAGCTGAAACTTCCGGAGAAAACCGCGCGGACGTCCGCACTGTTTGCAGCGATTGACTTTGCGGGACTTGAACTTCGGCTTCCGTTCCGCTTTGACGATCATCGAGATTTTTGCCATGTGTTCCTCTTATTTGGTGAAGGGCAACCCGAGCTCGCGGAGGAGGAAACGAGCCTGATCGTCGTCCTTCGCGTTCGTGACGATGGTGATGTTCATCCCCTTGGACTTATCGACCTTGGTGATGTCGATCTCGGGGAAGATCAGATGGTCGCGGATGCCGAGCGTGTAGTTGCCTCGTCCGTCGAACGACTTCGAAGGAACGCCGCGGAAGTCACGAACCCGGGGCAGCGCCGTGGAGATCAGACGATCGAGGAACTCGTACATCTTCTCCCCGCGCAGCGTCACCATCGCGCCGATGGCCTGTCCCTCGCGCAGCTTGAAGCTGGCGATCGACTTCTTGGCCTTCGTGATGATCGGCTTCTGGCCCGTGATCTGGCCCAGCTCGTCGACCGCACTGTCCAGGATCTTGGCGTTCGAGATCGCTTCGCCCATCCCCATGTTGAGGACGACCTTCTCGATCTTCGGAACCGCCATCGGGTTCTTGATCCCGAACTGGTCCTGAATCTTCTTTCTCACTTCGGTCATGTACTTCTCTTTCAGTCGCGCTGCCATGGTCTTTCCTGGTTCCTTCCGGGCCGGCGTTGTACGGCCTGTTGAGGGTGTCGGGTGTCGGGTGTCGGGTGTCGGAGAATTAAGGCTCCGACTCCCGACTCCCGAAAACCGACTCCCGGCTTGCTACATCTCTGTATTGCACTTCCGGCAGTACCGCGCAGCGCCTTCGGCGGTGCGATGGGTGCCGGTGCGGGCTGGTTTGCCACAACTCGGGCAGACCACCTGCAGGTTCGAAAGCTTGATCGGTGCTTCGCGCTCGAGAATGCCGCCCGAAACGTTCTTCTGCGGATTGGGCTTGGTGTGCTTCTTCATCATGTTGACGCGCTCGACGACGGCTGTTCCCTTCGTCGCGTTCACACGCAGCACCTTGCCCCGCTTGCCGCGGTCCTTGCCCGAAAGTACGAGGACAAGATCGTTCTTCTTCACGTGCGGCTTGACGCGAATGATTTCTTTTTGCTTCGTCGGATTTCCGTACATTGTTTTGCTCCGGGCGTCGGGCGTCGGGCGTCGGAGAACCGAGACCTGACCGCCGAGACCTGTTTTCTAGATGACCTCTGGTGCCAGTGAAATGATCTTCATGAACTTCCGCTCGCGCAGCTCGCGGGCAACCGGGCCGAAGACGCGTGTGCCAACCGGCTCGCGCGCGTCGTTGATGAGAACGGCCGCGTTGTCGTCGAATTTGATGTACGAGCCATCGCGGCGGCGGCTTTCTTTGACCGTCCGGACGACGACCGCCTTCACGACAGCGCCCTTCTTGACGGCGCCATCGGGCGAGGCTTCCTTGACCGAAGCCGTAATCACGTCGCCGAGGCGCGCGTACTGGCCGGCAGTCGATCCGCCCAGCATCTTGATGCAGGCGATCTTCTTCGCTCCGGTGTTGTCCGCGACCTGTAGGACAGTTCCCATTTGAATCATTGCCGTTTCTCCCAAAGGATGAAGGCGGAAGGATGAAGGATGAATGCTCCAGCAATCATCCAGTCTTCATCCTTCGTCCTTCATCCTTCATCCTTGTCGGTTACTACGCCTTCTCGATCACTTCCCGCACGGCCCACCGCTTCCGCTTCGACAGCGGACGCGATTCCTCGATCACCACGCGGTCGCCGACGTTGATGTCGTTGTTCTCGGCGTGCGCGAGGAACTTGCTCGTTTGCTTCACATACTTCTGATACATCCCGTGCTTGACGAGGTTCTCGACGGCGACGACGACGGTCTTCTGCATCTTGTTCGATACGACGACGCCGGTCTTGGTGCGCTCGTTCTTGCTGGGTTTGGTTGCTTCTTCAGTTGCTGACATGGCCTTAGCCCCTCGCCTTTTCACCCTGGAGGGTTTTGATGCGGGCGATCTCGCGGCGCACCTGTTTCACCTTCGACGGCGCTTCCATCCGGCCCGTGGCGCGCTGAAAGCGAAGCTTGTAAAGCTGCTCGCTCAGATCGCGCTCGCGGGTCTGAAGCTCGTCGTGACTCTTATCGCGAAGCTCTTTCGTTTTCATTCACCCACCTCCGTCTGCAGGCGCGTGACGAAGCGTGTCTTGATCGGAAGTTTGTGTGCGGCCAGGCGAAGCGCTTCTTCAGCGACCTCGCGCGTCACGCCTTCCATCTCGTAAAGGATCCGGGCCGGCTTGACGACGCACACCCATTCTTCCGGTGCACCCTTTCCCTTACCCATACGAGTCTCGAGCGGCTTCTTCGTGATCGGCTTGTCCGGGAAAATGCGGATCCAGATCTTTCCACCGCGCTTGACGTGACGGGTCATCGCGATACGGGCTGCCTCGATCTGGCGCGCCGTAACCCAGCCCGCTTCCATCGCCTGCAATCCGAAATCGCCGAACGACACCTTCGCACCACGCGTCGCCACACCACGACGGCGACCGCGCTGCTGTTTTCTGAACTTGACCTTCTTCGGCATCATCATGATGCGTTGTCTCCTGAGGGGGTCGGGGGTCGGGAGTCGGAAGTCGGAGAAGAATCAGCTCCGACACCCGACACCCGACGCCCGACGCCCGATTTCGCTACTGCGGGCGCTTCCGCGACTTGGCTTTCGCCATTTCGCCTTTGAAAATCCATACCTTGACGCCGATGATGCCGTACGTCGTTCTGGCCAGCGCCAGGCCGTAATCGATGTCTGCCTTCAGCGTGTGCAGCGGAAGCCGGCCATCCTGGTACCACTCCGTGCGGGCGATCTCGGCGCCGTTCAGGCGCCCACCCACGCGGACCTTGATCCCCTTCGCGCCGAAGCGGAAGGCCGACTCCATGGCCTTCTTCATGGCGCGCCGGAAAGCGATGCGGCGCTCCAACTGGGTGGCGATGTTCTCAGCTACCAGTTGAGCGTCAAGCTCCGGACGCTGAATCTCCTGGATGTTGATGTACACCTCGCCGTTGACCATCTTCTGCAGCTCGTCGCGCAGTTTGTCGACCTCGGCGCCCTTGCGTCCGATGATGATGCCCGGCCGCGAAGTGTAGATGTTGATGCGCATCTTGTTCGCCGTGCGCTCGATGTCGATCTCCGACACTCCGGCATGGGACAGCCGCTTTTTCAGATCGTCGCGAAGCTTCAGATCACGATGAAGCGTCTCGGCGTAAGCCTTCCCCGCAAACCAGCGGGAGTGCCACGTCTTGTTGAAACCAAGCCGAAATCCGTACGGGTTGACCTTCTGACCCAAGATAGCCTCCGTTACTTTGCGCGGGCGCGGCCTTTGCCGCCGCTCCGCTCGTTGACCGCTTTGACTTCGTCCGACACATGCACCGTCACGTGCGCCTGCCGCTTCTGAATGCGGTAGGCACGTCCCATCGGCGCCGGCTGAATGCGCTTCTCGCGCGGCCCCTCATTGACGTAAATCTTCGAGACCACGAGCTCGTCGGTGTCGAGGTTTTCTTCCTTGCCCTCGGCGTTCGCAACCGCCGAGCGCACCAGCTTCTCCAAGTCCTTCGCGCACGTTTTCTTCGTGAAGCGCAGGATCTGCAGAGCTTCCTCGACCTTCTTGCCGCGCACGAGGTCGACTACGAGCCGGACCTTTTGCGGCGACATTTTCAGATACTTGAGAGTTGCTGTTGCTTCCATGTTTGGTCCTCGTGTCACTTAGCCGCAGGCTTCGCAGACTTTTCGACTTTCTTGCCGCTGTGGCCCTTGAAGGTGCGCGTCTGTGCGAACTCACCGAGCTTGTGGCCGACCATGTTCTCGGAGATGTACACCGGCACGAACTTGCGCCCGTTGTGGACGGCGATCGTGTGGCCGACCATGTCCGGGATGACGGTGGAGCGGCGCGACCACGTCTTGATGACTTTCTTGTCGCGCTCGCGGTTCATCGTGTCGACCTTCTTCTGCAGGTGGCCGTCGATGAACGGGCCCTTCTTGAGTGAACGTGCCATTACTTGGTTCTCCGCTTGACGATGAACTTGTTCGTCCGCTTGTTCTTGCGTGTCTTGTGACCCTTGGTCGGCTTGCCCCACGGCGTCACCGGATGACGACCGCCCGAGGTCTTGCCTTCGCCGCCGCCGAGCGGGTGATCGACAGGGTTCATCGAGACGCCGCGGTTATGCGGTTTCTTTCCTGCGTGACGCGTACGGCCGGCTTTGCCGATCGAGACGTTCTCGTGCTCGAGGTTTCCGACCTGACCGATCGTGGCGTAGCAGCGCACGTGAACCTTGCGCATCTCGCTCGAAGGAAGACGGAGCGTCGCCCAGTCGCCTTCGCGCGCCATGAGCTGCGCGAATGCTCCGGCCGAACGGGCCATCTGTCCGCCCTTTCCTTCCTTCAGCTCGATGTTGTGAATCGTCGTGCCGAGGGGGATCTTGGAGAGGGGGAGCGAGTTGCCGACGAGGATGTCGGCGTCGGGGCCGGACATGATCGTCGATCCGACTTCCAGTCCGCTCGGCGCGAGGATGTAGCGCTTCTCGCCGTCGGCGTAGTTCAGCAGGGCGATACGCGCCGTGCGGTTCGGGTCATATTCGATCGCTGAAACCTTCGCCGGAATGCCGTGCTTCTCGCGGCGGAAGTCGATCTCGCGATACTTCTGCTTATGGCCGCCGCCGATGAAGCGCGAAGTGATCCGGCCGCCCGAGTTGCGGCCGCCAGTCTTCGGCTTTCCTTTCGTCAGCGACTTCTCCGGCTTCGTCTTCGTGATCTCATCGAACGTGTGATGAGTCTGGAAGCGGATGCCGGCAGACGTCGGTTTGTAATTCTTGACAGGCATAGTGTCCTCTGTTTATCGCCCTTGTCGACGTACGGCGAGCTAGACGCCCTCGATGAAATTGGGGGCCTTCTGTCCCTTTTTGAGCCGCACGTAGGCCTTGCGCCAGTCGCGGCGCTTGCCCTGATAACGGCCCATCCGCTTGATCTTGCCGCGGACGTTGAAGAGCCGCACTTCCTCGACCTTCACTTTGAAGAGCTCTTCGATCGCGCTCTTGACCTGAATCTTGTTCGCCTTCACGTCGACCTCGAAGGCGAGGATGTTGTTGCCGGCATCGCGCATCATCGTCGATTTCTCGGTGACGAGCGGGCGCCGGATGATCTGGTTCGCATTCATGACTCGAGTGCCTCCGTCAGCCGCTGGAGTGCATCCTGGCTGAGAACCACGAAGCGTGAGTTGACGACGTCGTACACGGTGACGTGCAGCGCATCGACGAGCGTAAGCTTCGGGTTGTTCCGCGCCGCAAGCGCCAGGTTCGCGTTCTCGAACGAATCGACGAGCAGCGCTTTCCCTTCGACACCGATGCCGGTGAACTTCGCGGCCAGCGCCTGGGTCTTGGCCTCATCGACGGCGAGATCGTTCAGAAGGACGAGCTTCCCTTCCTTGACCCGCTGCGAGAGCGCCGACTTCAGCGCGTTCTTCTTTTCCTTCGCGTTCATCTTGTAGGAGTAATCGCGAGGAGTGGGACCGAAGACCGTGCCGCCATGACGATGAATCGGCGGACGGCTGCCGCCCTGACGTGCGCGGCCGGTGCCCTTCTGCCGGAACGGCTTCCTGCCAGAGCCGCTGACTTCCGAGCGGTTCTTGACTTTGGCCGTTCCCTGGCGAAGCGAGGCGAGGTAGTTCCGCACCGCTTCGTGGATGAGATGCTCTTTGTACGGATAGGCGAAGATGGCTTCCGGGAGGTCGACCGAGCCGACCTTCTTGTTGTTCCAGTCTTTGATGTCGATGGTCGGCATGTTATTCACCCCGCTTCCCGTTCCTGGAGAAGCGAACGACGACGAGGCCGTTCTTTCCGCCCGGAACTGCGCCGCGGATGTAGAGCAGGTTGTTCTCTGCGTCCACTTTGGCGACGCGGAGATTCTTGACCGTGACCTGATCGCCGCCCATACGGCCGCCCATGCGCATGCCCTTCATGACACGCGACGGGAAGGCCGAGGCGCCGATCGAGCCGGGAGCGCGATGGAACATCGAGCCGTGCGTGGCCCGGCCGCCGGCGAAGTGATGACGCTTCATCACGCCCTGGAAGCCTTTGCCCTTCGACTGGCCGACGACGTCGATCGAGTCGCCCGCCTTGAAGATGTCAACCTGCACGCGGTCTCCCACGTTGGCGTCGCCTTCGTACGGAAACTCGACGAGCGTCCGAACCGGCGGAACGCCCGCCTTCTCGAAGTGCCCGCGCGCCGCGCTGGTGATCCGGCGGTTGGAGATCTTCTCGACGAGGCCGACCTGGACGGCGTCATAGCCATCCTTTTCGCTCGTCTTCTTCTGCACCACGAGGCAAGGGCCGGCCTGAATGACCGTCACCGGGACGAGTGCTCCGTCGTCAGCGAACACCTGGGTCATTCCGACCTTCTTGCCAATGATTCCTGCGATTGCCATGTCGTTCACCTTGGAACCCTTTCCCGGGTTCGTGTGTGCTATTTCCCGAACGCCTTGATCTCGACGTCTACACCAGCTGGCAGCTCGAGCTTCATGAGCGCGTCGACCGTCTGGGTCGTCGGCTCGAGGATGTCGAGCAGCCGCTTGTGCGTCCGCATTTCGAACTGCTCCCGCGACTTCTTGTCGACGTGCGGGCTACGCAGAACCGTGTAACGCGCAATCTGCGTCGGCAGAGGAATCGGTCCCGCCACGCGGGCGCCCGTTCGCTTGGCCGTGTCGACGATCTCGGAAGTCGACTGGTCGAGAACGCGGTAGTCATACGCTTTGAGCCGGATGCGGATCTTTTCGTTCATCATGATTTCGGTGCCTTTAAAGAACGTAGGGCCGGGGGTGAGCCCGGCCCAGTCGATTACTCGATAACTTCCGTGACCGTTCCGGCGCCGACCGTGCGGCCGCCTTCACGGATGGCGAATCGGAGACCCTTCTCCATCGCGATCGGGTGAATGAGCTCGATCGTGAGCGACGTGTTGTCGCCCGGCATGACCATCTCTGCACCCTCTGTCAGTGACGCCACGCCGGTAATGTCGGTCGTCCGGAAGTAGAACTGCGGACGATAGCCGTTGAAGAACGGGGTATGGCGGCCGCCTTCTTCCTTCGTCAGGATGTAGACCTCGGCCTTGAACTTCGTGTGCGGCGTAATCGAGCCCGGCTTGGCGCAGACCTGACCACGCTCGACATCCTTGCGCTCCACACCGCGGAGCAGAAGGCCAACGTTGTCGCCCGCCTGACCCTGATCGAGCAGCTTGCGGAACATCTCGACGCCGGTGACGACCTTCTTGATGGTCGGGCGAATGCCGATGATCTCGATTTCCTCACCAACCTTGACGATGCCGCGCTCGACGCGGCCGGTGACGACCGTGCCGCGGCCCGAGATCGAGAAGATGTCTTCGACCGGCATCAGGAACGGCTTGTCGATGACGCGCTCCGGCATCGGGATGTACGTGTCGACCGCGTCCATCAGCTCCATGATCTTCTTGCCCCACTCGCTGGCCGGGTCGCCGCTCTCGAGAGCCTTGAGCGCCGAAACCCGGATGACGGGGATCTCGTCGCCGGGGAAGTCGTACGAGCTGAGAAGCTCGCGGACTTCGAGCTCGACGAGGTCGAGCAGCTCCGGATCGTCGACCGCGTCGACCTTGTTGAGGGCGACGACGATGTACGGAACGCCGACCTGGCGAGCCAGCAGGATGTGCTCGCGCGTCTGCGGCATCGGGCCGTCAGCAGCGGAGACGACCAGGATCGCGCCGTCCATCTGCGCGGCTCCCGTGATCATGTTCTTAATGTAGTCAGCGTGGCCCGGGCAGTCGACGTGCGCGTAGTGGCGCTTTTCGGTCGAGTACTCGACGTGCGCGGTGGCGATGGTGATACCGCGCTCGCGCTCTTCCGGAGCCTTGTCGATCTGATCGAAGGCGACGAACGTGGCCAGGCCCTTCGACGCCAGAATCTTGGTGATTGCCGCCGTCAGAGTCGTTTTGCCGTGGTCGACGTGACCAATCGTGCCGACGTTGACGTGAGGCTTGCTGCGATCGAATTTCTCTTTAGCCATCCTGAGACCTCCTGCTGGTTCGTTTCGAAGTTTCTTGCGTCGGCCGGACCGCTAAGTCCGGCCTACGCGGTTCAAATTCGTTGTGTCGTTCCCGCCGATTTGGCGATCACTTCGTCCGCCACGCTCTTCGGAGCCGGCTCGTAAGCGAGGAACTGCATCGTGTAACTGGCGCGGCCCTGCGACATCGACCGTACCTGTGTTGCGTAACCAAACATCTCCGACAGCGGCACGTGCGCCTTGATCACCTTCGCGCCGGCACGCTCTTCCATCGCCTGGATACGGCCGCGGCGGCGGGAGAGATCGCCCATGACGTCGCCGGCATAGTCTTCCGGCGTGACGACTTCGACGTCCATGATCGGCTCTTTGAGGATCGGAGCCGCTTTGCGCGCCCCTTCCTGGAAGGCCATCGAGCCGGCGATCTTGAACGCCATTTCGCTCGAGTCGACGTCGTGGTACGAGCCGTCGTACAGAATTGCCCGAACGCCCGTCACCGGATAGCCGGCCACGATGCCGCGCTCGAGCGCTTCCTTGATGCCCTGCTCGACCGGCTTGATGAACTCGCGCGGAACCGAGCCACCAACGATCTCGTTGAGGAACTCGAAACCACCCTCGGGGATCGGCTCGAAGCGCATCTTGACGTGACCGTACTGGCCCTTACCGCCCGACTGTCTTACGAACTTGCCCTCGGCTTCCGACTTGCGCGTGATTGCCTCGCGATACGCAACCTGCGGCTTGCCGACGTTCGCGGCGACGCCGAACTCGCGCACCATGCGGTCGACGATGATCTCGAGGTGAAGCTCGCCCATCCCGCGGATGATGGTCTGGTTCGTTTCCGGGTCCGTGTGGACCTTGAACGTAGGATCTTCCTGCATGAGCTTCGCGAGTGCGACGCCCATCTTTTCCTGGTCGACTTTGGTCTTCGGCTCGATGGCAACCGCGATGACCGGCTCAGGGAACGTCATCGTCTCGAGGACGATTGGCTTGTCCCGGTCGCAGATCGTGTCGCCGGTCGTGACGCTGCGCAGACCGACGGCGGCGCCGATGTCACCGGCCCACACTTCCTTGATCTCTTCGCGCTTGTTCGCATGCATCTGCAGCAGGCGGCCGATGCGCTCGGAGTTCCCCTTCGTCGTGTTGAGCACCGAGGTGCCTGACTCGACGTGGCCGGAGTAGACGCGGAAGAAGGCCAACTGGCCGACAAACGGGTCGGTCATGATCTTGAAGACGAGTGCCGCGAACGGCTCGGAATCCGACGCTTTGCGCTCGATGAGCGACTCGTCGTCCGGATCGATGCCTTTGACCGGCGGGATATCGACCGGCGAAGGAAGGTAGTCGACCACTGAGTCGAGCAGAGGCTGCACGCCTTTGTTCTTGAACGCAGAGCCGCACATCACCGGCGTGATCTTCTGGGCGATCGTGGCCTCACGGATCGCTGCCTTCAGCTCGGCGAGCCCAACCGGTTCGCCGGCAAGGTACTTCTCGAGCAACTCATCGTGCGTTTCCGCGACCGACTCGACCAGCTTCTCGCGGAGATGCTCCGCCTCTTCGCGGTACTCAGCCGGAATCTCTTCCGTCTCGTACTTCGCGCCGAGTGCTTCGTCATTGAAGATGAGAGCCTTCATCTGCACCAGGTCGATGACACCGCGGAACTTGTCCTCGGCTCCCATGGGGAGCTGGAGAGCAACGGGGTTCTTGCCGAGCTTGGCGCGGATCTGGTTCACGACGGCGGTGAAGTTCGCGCCGATGCGGTCCATCTTGTTGATGAAGGCGATGCGGGGGACGCCGTACTTGTCAGCCTGGCGCCATACGGTCTCCGACTGCGGCTCCACGCCGCCGACGGCACAGAAAACGCCGACCGCGCCGTCGAGAACGCGCAGCGAGCGCTCGACCTCAACTGTGAAGTCGACGTGACCCGGGGTATCGATGATGTTGACGCGCACATCGCCCCACATGGCGGTAGTGGCAGCCGAGGTGATGGTGATGCCGCGCTCCTGCTCCTGAACCATCCAGTCCATCGTCGCAGTGCCATCGTGCACTTCGCCGATCTTGTGGGTCCGGCCCGTGTAATAGAGGATGCGCTCCGTCGTCGTGGTTTTACCCGCGTCGATGTGAGCCATGATCCCGATGTTTCGCGTTTTTTCGAGAGGTACCTGACGTGGCATGACTGAGTTACCTTTTTTACTGACGGATGCGGCCGATCGGCGGCAAAGCTGACGCCGATTGCAGACGTACGCCTCGCGCATAAAGACGCGAAGCGCACCTCGTGATCATTCTTTGTTTTCCCGTTGCTCGGTCCGGAACCGCAGAACCTGTTCTGTGTTATCCGGTCGAGACGGAGCTACGGAAAGTTAAAAATCGGGGTTTGAAACTGCCCAACTTCGGGCCTTAGAAAACCGGTAACGGTGACCCGTCACCAATAATTCTCACGAACCAAAACTAGCCAAAACTGCCCACAAAACTACCAGCGGTAGTGAGCGAACGCCTTGTTCGCTTCCGCCATTTTGTGCGTATCTTCCTTCTTCTTGATGGCGTTGCCGCGGTTGTTTGCGGCATCCATGATCTCGCCTGCCAGCTTGTCCATCATCGTCTTCTCGCCGCGGCTGTTGGCGTACGAGATCAGCCAGCGAATGGCCAGAGCGGTACGGCGCGACGGCCGGACTTCGATGGGAACCTGGTAGTTCGATCCGCCAACGCGGCGGCTCTTGACCTCGAGCGCCGGCTTGACGTTGTCGACTGCCTTCTTGAAGAGCTTGATCGGATCGTCCTTGGACCGGTCTTCCACCTTCTTCAGCGCGCTGTAGAACACCCGCTCGGCGACCGACTTCCTCCCCTGCGACATCAGGGAGTTGATGAACTTGGTCACGAGCTGGCTGTTGTAGACCGGATCCGGCAGGATCTCGCGTTTCGGAACTTCTCGGCGTCTCGGCATCTGGTTAGCCCTTCTTCGGGCGCTTGGCCCCGTACTTCGAGCGGCTCTGCATCCGCTTGGCAACTCCGACGGTGTCGAGAGTACCGCGGATGACGTGATAACGAACTCCCGGCAGATCCTTCACACGGCCGCCGCGGATGAGCACGATCGAGTGCTCCTGGAGGTTGTGGCCGACGCCGGGGATGTAGGTGGTCACTTCGATCCCGTTCGTCAGACGGACACGCGCGACCTTGCGGAGCGCCGAGTTCGGCTTCTTCGGGGTCGAGGTGTAGACGCGCGTGCAAACGCCACGCTTCTGCGGGCTCGACTGCAGCGCCGGCGACTTGGTCTTGTACGCGACTTTCTCGCGCCCTGCGCTGACGAGTTGGTTGATCGTTGGCATTCTACCTATCCTTCTGAAGACACGTGGAGCGAGAGAGAACTCCCGCCAGGGGAAAAACCCGCGCACTCTAAGCGAGGGTTGCGGACTTTGTCAAGCCTGCCGGCGACCTAACGGCACTCCGGAACACTGTATTCCGGGCGGGCACGGCCGGCGGCGTTGGTTGCCCAAGGCTCCGTCACATGAGTTCCAGCAAACAACGCTTTTCGGCGGCTGCATTCTAGAAATCGACCCAGGTTCCGGTCTTTTCGCGTGAGGCCTTCTCGAACAGGAACTGCGCCGATGCGAGGTCTTCGACGGCAAGCCCGAGCGATTTGAAGAGGGTGATCTCATCGTCAGACGAGCGCCCCTTCGCCTTTCCGATCAGGATGTCGCCGATCTCCGCTCGGATGTGACCGTCGCTGATCGCTCCTTCACGGAGCGCAAAGAGGTAGTCGCCGGCCTCGTTGATCGTCGACTCGCGCCGGTCGACGAAGAGCGACGCGGAGGCAACCGATGCGCTGTCGAGCTCGCGGGCGACCGCGATGCTGGAGCCGACGGCGTTGATGTGGACGCCGTCCGCGAGCCAGTCACGCTTCAGGATGGGCTCGCGAGAGCTCGTCGCGGTCACGATGATGTCCGCTCCCCGAACGGCCTCCTCGACCGAGCCGACGACCCTGGCCCCTTTGCCGGCGAGGGCGGCAGCTTTCGCAGGCGTCCGGCTGACGATGCGCACATCATTAATGTTGCGGACCAGCGGGATGGCTTCGAGGTGCGTTCGCGCCTGAACGCCGGCACCGATGATGGCAAGCGTCCGGGCGTCTTCGCGGGCGAGCAACTTCGTGGCTACGGCTGACACCGCGGCGGTTCGGATCGCGGTGATCGCCGACGCGTTCATGATCGCAAGCAGTTGCCCGGTCTCACCGCTGTGGAGTAGCACCCCGCCGAGGTGGGTGTCGAGACCGATGGCAGGGTTGCCGGGGAAGACGCAGACCTCCTTGAGACCGTAGTGAGGTTGCGCTCCGCCCCGATACGACGGCATCAGGCCCAGGATGCCCTTCGCTCCTTCACCGCGGATCATGCTTCGCAGTGGGTTGTGTACTTCGCCTCGTGCCAGCGCGCTCAGGGCTTCTTCCATCACCTCGATGCACTCGCGCATCGTGAGGAGGCGCTCGACGTCGTGTTCGCTGAGGACGAGTAGCTCTGTCATCGCGTGGGAGCGTACAGCCAATAGCGCTCGTCTGTCTTCTCGAACGGTTCAGCGGTGGCGTGCAGAAGCCGGAAGCCGTGCGCGGTCGGGTCCGGCATCTCAACATTGAACAGGAGCAGCCACGGCCGCCCGCGAAAATGCTCCACGGAAAGCTTCTCCGCGACCGGATACGGAACATCGAGAGCGCGCTCTAATGCCGCATCCCACTTCATGTACGTCCCCTCTTCCCCGAGACCGGCGTACCAGAATCTCGTTCCTGGCAACCATGGGAGAACTGCCTCCGCCTGCGTGAGGTTGTGCGCGGCGATCGGGATGCGATCGAGCTTCTGATCGTGGATGAACCCAGCCATCTCCTGCGCTCCCGAAAACGGCTCGCGGACATCGGCGATCCAGTAACGCATGGCGACGAGCATCGAAACGACCAGGCTGAGGTTCAGCGCGATCGCAGCCGCGGTCGCCCAGCGGCGATCGATCAATTCCGCGTCCCGATCGCCGGCGATCCAGATCGCTACGATCGTCAGCAACAGAAAGAACCCGGCGTGGCGCAGGCCGCCCAGCCAGACGTAGGAGTAGAGGATCGCGAGCACGGCCAGCGGCAGCCAGAGGAAGAGAACTGCCTCGCGAGATCGGCGTATCGCGATCGTGATGAGCAGCAGCACCGTCACTCCGATCAGAAAACCGACGATTGTCGGAACCGTCGGCAGAAACGCGTTGCTGACCGTCCAGGCAAACGCCTCCCGATTGAAAACGCGCATCACCGCTTGCCGGGCCGGATCGGGCGGCGTGCGGACCTGCAGCCAGGCGAGCAGCGCGCTCGCGGCCATGAGCGCGGCGGCGACCGCGTCGCGAGCGCCTATCTGCTTCCTCTCGATACGCTCGATGACGAAGAGAGCTGCGAACGTCCCGGCGATAAAGAAGCCCTGTGCGTTGCAGTTGAAGAGCAGCAGCAGCACGAGCGCGAATGCGATCGGCCGCTCCCGGCTGCGTCGAAAGAGTGCGGCGGCCGCAAATGTCAGCAATATCGTCAGCGCGTAGCTGCGGACGATGACGGAGTACTCGTACGCCATGTAGTACGAAAAGGTCAGCAGCGTTGCCGTAAGCCGTGACAGCGGCGATCGCGTCGCCAGCAGCCACACCCCGGCCGCGGCAATCGTCAGGTGCAGCACTTTCTGGCTGGCGTAGGCGAGACCGAGCTTCGCCAGCGGCGCGAGGCAGAGGAACCAGAGCGCCGGCAATCCCGCGTAGCGCGTCCTCACCAGAATGGTCATCAGACCGGCATCGCGCCCGTACAGCCACGGGTCGGCCTCGTCGCGCCACGGCTCGTGATGAAACGCCACGAACGAAACGACAGCCACGAACGCGGCCAGCAGCAACAGAGGAAAAAGCCGCGACGACGAGCGCGTCGTGACCAGCGTGCGCGGATCCCAGTTACCGTTCATCGCTCGGGCTTCCGTGCGTAAACCTCGATCGTCCCGCCGCGCCGCAGCAGCGTCTCCAGCATCATCAGCGCGAACGCAACCGGCAGCAGAAAGATGGCGGCGATCGTCGTTGCAATCGTTTGCAACGGAAACTCGCGGATCCGGTGGGCCCGCGCTGCCGGCTCTTTCAGAATCGAATAGAGCAGATCGTGCTCGAAGATGCGGTTCAGGAGGCTCTGAATCCAGCCGTAAGGATTCTGTTCGAGGCTGAAATGCGCGACGGCTGTAATTCGGAATCCACGCCGGCGCAAAGCATCGGTCAGACCTCGCGTCGAGAAGTGGACGTAGTGTCGCGGCACGTCGAGATGAAACCACTGCCGCCCCGTCCACGCTGCCTGGATGCTGCCGAAGTTCGGAACGGCAATGACGAGCAACCCGCCCGGCTCGAGAATCTCCCACGCCCGATCCAATGCCTTCACCGGATCAAGCATGTGCTCGAGCGAGTGCCAGAAGACGACGGCCGCGAATTCGTCCGATTCGAACGTCTGGCTGAGGAAATCGCCCGTTCGCACGTCGAGCCCGAGGACGTCGCGCGCATGCGAGGCGGCAACCGGGGAAAGCTCGACGCCCACCGGCCGATACCCCGCCTCACGCAGAAAGTGGAGCGTAAACCCGCGGCCGCATCCGACATCGAGCACCGCTCCCGGCCGTGTCAGCCGGCGGATGACGTTGACTCTTCGCCGCCGGAACCAGCGGGTCAGCCTCTCGAAAAACGGATTGAACCGGACGTTGCGCTCACCGTAGTAGGCCTTCGGATACCACGAACCGATTGCCGTTTCGTCGAGCGCCGGCCAGGTACGCGCCGATCCGCAGCGATCGCACCCCAGGATGGCAAAGCCATTGATGACGGAGTCGAACCGGTGCCGCGCCGGCGACCCGCATGCGAGACAGGATGCTGTATCGGACTCCGCCACGGTCGCGCTCAGGCGTCCCGGTGCACGGTGTCCATCGAAAACGCCGGCAGACACACCGCGATGTACTCCGCCCCTTCGGCGCCCGGAGTCGAGTACTGCACCCACTCCCCGCTGCGCGTGATGATGGCCTCGCCTGCGTCGACATCGATCACACCTTCCCGCGTCGTCACTCGCAGCGAACCGCGCAGAACGACCGTGTACTCCTCGAACTCCGGCGTCTGACCCGGCTCGACCCACCCGCTCGGGCTCTGCATCCGCGCCACGCTGACTCCGGCGCTCTTCGAGTTGACGCGTCCGATGTACTCCTCGATCCGCTTCGGCTTATTACCCGCCGCTTCGATGACGGAAGGTTGCTTGATGTGCGTAGGCATCCGCGGAGTTTAACTGCTCCGCCCTGTTCTTCGCGTTCTTCGCGGCTTCGCGTGATCCCGGTCCAGGTTACGTGTTTCACCTCTTGATTACGATCAGAGAAATGGCCGACGGATGCTGGCGTTTCACCTCAATCGGTTTTTCCCAGGCCGAGTCGTCATGCGCTTCGGCAATGACTCGCTCATCGATTAACTCTTCCTGCGAAGTTGTCTTTCGCGCCCGAACGAAAATTGTTCTTCCTTGAGAAGTAGCGGCCTTCGTTTTGCGCATAGCCAGATGTGGAGTCTACCGCTTCAACACATCCTCGATCGCCGCGAGCGCGCGCGGGTCGTGCTTCTGCCCAAGCCAGAAGGCCGCCTTCTTCCGCACGCTCGGATCGCGATGCGACTTCATCAGCTCGATGAGCATCGGAACCGATTCGTCGTTCGGAAGCTGCGACACGGCAAAGACTGCCTTATCGCGCACTCCCGAGTCGGGATCATCGTCGAGCGAGGCGCGAATGGCGCCGGCGGCTTTGTTCCCCGCTTTCTGCGACAGCCAGAAGATGGCCTGGCTGCGCACGTGCGCGGTCGGATCGTGTTTCGCCAGATTGATCAGCGCATCGATCGCGCCCGGCTCTTTCGATTGCGACAAAGCGAAGACCGCCTTTTCGCGCAAGTGCGGCGAGGCCGACGGTGACTGCGCAACCGCAAGAACATCCTCATATCCGCGGCGTCCGCGCGTCTGTCCGAGCCAGAACGCCGCTTGACCGCGCGTTCCATCGGGAGCAGTGCTCGAATTCAGAGTCCGCTCGAGCTCCGTCGTCGCCGATGCATCCGCATGCATCGCCAGAGTTGACATCACCGATTCGGAGCGACGCTCTGAGCTTCCCACCATCGACGCCAGCAGGGCCACGCTCTTCTTCGGATCCACCCCATCGACCCACGTTACGGCCGTGCCGTTCGCGTCGAGAGCGCAATCCATCGAATAGCTGCGGGCTCTCGCAATCTCGCCGTTCTCGACGCGGTAGACGATCGCAAAGACGTCGGACGACGCAACATGCATGTCGTCCCGATCGCTGCTGTTGAACGAGCTGCCATCGCGGTCCAGGCTGCAAGTGCCTCCCGTTCGATAATCGCCCCACCTGTCGAAGCAGCACATCACGTGTCCACCCTCAATCTCCGGCACGGAGTAGCCGATGAAGGCCGTCTTCGAGGCTCGGATTTGCGCGCCGAGGTCGGAGGAGGCGGCAATGGGGGTGACGGTGCCGTGGAGAATGCGCGGTTGTTGCGCGATAGAAGTGGCGGCGAGGAAAAGAACGATTGCGGTAGCGAGCGCCTGCTTTCTCATACCTGAGTTGGACTGCGGTCCCCTCGAAGAGTTAGCCTGCGGGCGCCGCGAGGAGTTAGCCTGCGGCATGAAACGCGCCGGGCATTCGTTCTACAATGACGTATGACTGAGGATCCGATGACCACTGCCCCCGATGTATCCGCTTCTGAGTTGGCTTTCCTCGATACGATGCTTCCCAAAAGGATCGCATTCATGCCCGATATCGCGATCGTCGCGAAGCTCACTCCCAGCGAAACAAAGGAGATCGTGACGAGCCTGACGGGGAAGAACCTGATCGAGCAGGTTGATCCTTATGTCGTCCGGATCACCGATCGAGGGGAGTTCGTTGCTCGCAGCGTACGCAATCGTTTGACTCCCACCCCGCGCTCTGATGCCGACCCACAGGAGATCGAGGTGGCTTTCCGGGACGCACTGAAAGAACTCGAGGTTTGAGGTTGATGCAAGCAGATGACTGGATTGGTCTCGCTATCGCCAGCATGACCGCCGCACTCCTCACATTTCTCGAAATTGATCGTAAGTTTCGTTTCCCCGATTCGATTCGGAAGCGTCGTGCATTGAATCTCTGGTGGTGGGGATTCGTAGCCGGAAACGCGGCGCTGGCCGCGCTGTTATACCCGTTGGCCATTCAGGTGGAATGGGTTCAGAAGATGCCGAATGTGATCCGCGGTGCATTCGTCGGCGCCGGTTACCTTTCCATCGTGCGTCAGAAGTTCATGACGGCTCCTTCTAAGCAGAAGGAAGACGGTGAGGGAGCGCCGGTAGGCATCGAATACGTGTACGAGGCAGTCAAGAAGACAGTTCACGAGCATATCAACCGCATCGCCATCGAGGAACGCAGCACAGCCGTGAAGGCAGAGATCAAGCAGACACCGCTTGTCCAACTCTCGCTGAACGCGCGAATCCGAATTCAAAACGATGCACTCCTCGACGTGGCCGGCAAGGCAGAAGCCATGAAGTGGCTCGTCAACGTGATGCGCGACGATCAGACAACGGATCAGGAGAAAGCCGTGTTTATCGCCACTTACGTGCTCTTCGGTGAACGCTGATGCTAAACTCCCCTGACATGAGGACGACCATTCGGCGTTTGACGCGAACGACGGGCTGCTTCAACCCGCCCTGCCGATGATCGTCTGTTTCTAAGCAACACGACAATCCGACAGGGCCGAGCAATCGGCCCTTTTGATTTATTGGGGGGTGGGATTTAGGGGGTGGGGAGTGGGAGAGAGAAGCCAAAGCGTCAGCAGGCGCGCCTCTAACTTCCACCCCCCACCCCCAACACCCCAC
>OLLN01000441.1_pt1 | contig 62711 bp, 44 predicted proteins | sample 1604281 | NCBI WGS metagenome assembly OLLN01 (sample SAMEA104055716, study PRJEB20765) | soil metagenome | biome: Arctic tundra; feature: Polygonal ground; material: soil | place: USA | collected 2011-09 | depth 0-0.5 m | reverse complement strand
GGCCTCCACAGCCGCCACCGTCATGGCGATAAATTTCGGTGTCACCCGACGTTGAAGGTGCTTGGGAACATTGGACAGATCATCTTGGTAGCCCGGGATCTGCACGACGGCGTCGTTGATGGCGGCACCGAGTTGTTCCGCGATCTTCTCGTACGGCGTGATGACCGGATCCGGCACGGGCGCCGGCTCGGCGACAGCCTTCCGCTGTCTGGAAATGCGTTTACTCATAGTCTCTCCTCCAGGTTAGACGGGCCAGAGCCTATGAGGTTCCGGGACCGTTTTGGGTTACCCGAGCCCCCTCGCGAAGGGAACTTACGGGCGTTCGGCATTTATTCGACTTGCCGCTTATGAACCTAGGACCGGTCTCATGGAGTGTCAAGGGGGGTATGCTTTCAAGGCATAGATTTCTGATACATAGATGCGGCAAATCGCCAATTAAATGGTTCTACGACATCGCAGTGAGGCGGTTCGTCTAAGGGCCTAGGAGTGTCGGAATGTGGCCAGGCCGCTGTTTTGGGGCGCTCGTCAACTTGGGACGGACGTCACCGATGGTTCGAAACAGACGAAGGCTCGAATCAAACCATCAATGATTCAAAACACACCACCGACGACTCAAAAAGCACCGTCGATCACCCAAAAAGCACCATCGATGACTCAAAAAGCACCGTCGATGACTCAAAAAGCACCGTCGATCACCCAAAAAGCACCATCGATGACTCGAAAAGCACCGTCGATCACCCACGAAGCACCGTCGATGGCTCAAAAAGCACCGTCGATGACTCAAAACACACCATTGATGACTCAAAAAGCGCCGTCGATGACTCAAAACACGCCATCGAAGGTTCACAAAGCACTATCGATGGTTCGAAACACAGCATCGTGGGTGCAGAACACAGCATCGTGGGTGCAGACCGCAGCATCGCGGGTGCAGACCGCAGCATCGCGGGTGCAGACCACATCATCGTGGGCGCAAAACACTTCATCGTGGGTGCAGAACACTTCATCGTGGGCGCAGAACACAGCATCGCGAATGCAGAACTCAGCATCGTGGGCGCATAACACATCATCGCGGGTGCAGAACGCAGCATCGCGGGTGTGAAACGCTGGATCGATGGTTCGAAACGTTGCGCGGCCGGCTCACGAACGCCGCCACGGCCAACAACATCAGCAGCAGCCAAGGGGCCGCGGTCCGCTCCCGCTGCTGGCTTGTCGTTTCATCTGCAGGAGACCACCTGCTCCTGGCCACGAAGCAGATCATCGCCTCCGGATCATCACGTCGCCCATCACCAGCAGGTCCATCTTCGTGCGCAGGAAGCAGTCGAGGGCCTGGGCTGGGGTATTCACGACCGGCTCGTTCTCGTTGAAGGAAGTGTTGAGCACGAGCGGGACGCCGGTGACGTCGCGGAACGCTTCGATGAGGTGGTAGTAGCGCGCGTTCTGATCTTCGTCGACCGATTGCAGACGTCCCGAGCCGTTGACGTGCGTGACGGCGGGGATCAAGGCACGCTTCTCCTCGCGGATCTGGTAGACCTGCAGCATGAAGGGGACGTCGTAGTCGGTCTCGAACCAGGAGCCGACGGCTTCGCGTAACACGGACGGAGCGAAGGGACGGAACGACTCACGGCGCTTGATCTTCCTGTTGAGGATGTCCTTCATGTCGGCGCGGCGGGGATCGCAGACGATGGAGCGGTTGCCGAGGGCGCGCGGGCCCCATTCCATGCGCCCCTGGAACCAGCCGACCACGTCACCCTCCGCGATTTGTGCGGCGGTGCGGCGGCAAAGCTCACGCTCGTCGCTTACGCGCTCGATCGTGCAGCCAGCGGCGTCGAGATCGGCGCGCCGCGCTTCGATCGATTCATCGATGGCCACATCGTCGTACTCCGGCCCCCAGTAGGCGTGCGTCATCACGAACGATTTCGTATTGCCGAGGAGCTCGTTCCAGACCCAGTACGCCGCGCCGATCGCGCCTCCGGCGTCGCCGGCAGCGGCCTGAATGTAGAGATCGCGGAACCGCGAGCGGTCGAAGACCATCCCGTTGGCGACGCTGTTGTAGCCGCAACCACCGGCCAGGCAGAAGCGCGGATTCTTTGTCTTTTCGTAGAGCGCGTTCGCCAGCGCGAAGAAGGCTTCTTCGAACATCGCCTGCATCGACGCCGCCATATCTTTGTGCCGCTGTTCGATGGGATCGTCAGGCGCGCGCATCGGACCGAGCCGGTCGATGAGGTGCTGCGAATAGACCGGGCCGATGACGGGCATCCCTCCTTGCCAGACCATGTCCAGGCCCGCGGAGTGATGCGTGAAGTAATCGAGGTTGAGCCGGAAGGTGCCGTCGCTTTGCACATGAACGATGTCGCGCATGGCGTCGATCTGCGCCGGCTTGCCGTACGGCGCGAGGCCCATGACTTTGTATTCATCGCCGTAGTGGGGAAAGCCGAGGTACTGCGTCATGGCCGTGTAGAAGATGCCGAGGGAGTGGGGGAATCCGATCTCGCCGAGCACCTCGATCTTGTTGCGCGACGCGACGCCCCACATCGAGCTGACGAAGTCGCCAAAGCCATCGACGGAGAGGACCGCGGCATCGTCAAACGGCGCGACGAAGTACGCCGAGGCGAGATGCGCGCGGTGATGCTCGACGTGATGCAGAACGGGCTTCAGCGTCTCGATACTGAAGGCCTGCCGCAGCTCCTCGTCGATGCTGACGATCTTGGCGCGGTTGGCGAGACGCTTGCGAATGGCCCCGATCGACGGACGCTTGGCCAGGATGAATTTCGCGCGCTGAAAGAGCCGCGCATTCGGATCGCGGTTGACAGCGATGTGGTCGACGTCGTTCAGATCGACGCGCGCTTCGTCGAGGCAGTAGCGGATGGCGACCGACGGGAAGCCGGCCCAGTGCTTGATGCGGCGAAATCGCTCTTCCTCCGCGGCGGCGACGAGCTTTCCGTCGACGACGATGGCGGCCGCGGCGTCGGCGTGATGCGCGTTGATTCCGAGGATGATCATTGCGTGTTTGTCGTATTTCTCAACGCCCCCCTCATCCGCCTTCGGCACCTTCTCCCCCCGAAAAAGCCCGGGGGGAGAAGGCGCTCGACGCAAAGGAGTCGCTGAGAAGTGTGATCGAGAAGGCGCTCGACGCAAAGGAAGCGCTGAGAGGTGTGAGAAATGCGGGTTAGCGAAGGCTTGAGTCGCCGCTGGGCCGCCGGTTGGGGGGCTAGCCTGCGTTTCTCACGCTTGTAAGGAATTGCCGGCAGCTCGTTCCCATCGAGCGCCTTCTCCCCCACGCTTTTTGTGGGGGAGAAGGTGGCCGAAGGCCGGATGAGGGGGCGTTTGACTGTCGCGGCACCGTTGCACAAACAGCAGGCGAGAATGCGCTCGACGCGAAGGAGCCGCTGAGTAGTGTGAGAAATGCGAACTAGCGAAGTCTCGAGTCGCCGCCCGCGCGGCGGCGCTGACCGCATAATGTCGGCAACCGCATGCGCGCGCGAGACGTCGTCTTCGTGAATCGCTTCTTCCATCCCGATCATTCTGCAACAAGTCAGATGCTGTCCGATCTCGCATTTCATCTGGCTGAGCGCGGGTGGCGTGTTGAGGTCGTCACGAGCAGGCAGCGCTACGGAGACGCGGCGGCAGGACTTTCGCCGCGGGAGACTGTGCGCGGCGTCCTCGTGACGCGCGTCTGGTCCACGCGCTTTGGACGGAACTTCCTTCCCGGCCGGGCCGTCGATTACGCGACGTTCTACGCGAGCGCATTCGTTGCTCTGTTCGGGAAAGCGCGGCGGGAAACGGTGATCGTCGCGCTGACCGATCCGCCTCTGATCTCCGTCGTCGCGGCGCTCGCGGCGATGCTGCGCCGGGCCACGCTCGTCAACTGGACGCAGGATCTCTTCCCGGAGGTCGCCGAGGCGCTGGGCATGAGGGCACTGCGCGTATTGCGCTGCATCCGCAACTGGTCGCTGCGGCGCGCCAGAACGAACGTCGCCCTCTGCGAGTCGATGGCGGCGCGGCTGCCGAACGCCGTGGTGATTCACAACTGGGCGGACGCCTCGCTCCATCCGGTCGATGACCGTCACGCCCGGTTCATCGCCGGCTATTCCGGTAACCTCGGGCGTGCACACGACGCGAGCACCATGCTCGATGCGATGCGCGCGTTGCGCGACGACAAGGCGATCGAGTTTCTGGTCACGGGAGGCGGCGCGCAGCTCGACGTCATTCGGAACGAAGGCCTGCCCAACGTGCGCTTCGCCGAGTACGCGCCGCGCGAGCGGTTGAGCGAGAGCCTCTCGGCGGTGGACGCGCATCTCGTCACGCTGCTGCCATCGCTCGAGGGACTGGTCGTGCCGAGTAAGTTCTACGGAATTCTCGCCGTCGCCCGGCCCGTGCTGTTCGCCGGAAGCGCGAACGGCGAGCTGGCGCGTATCATCAATGCTCATGACTGCGGAATGGTTGTCGAATCCGGCGATGGCGCTGGACTGGCGCGCTGCATCCGCGAGCTGGCCTCGAATCCCGAGCGCGCACGGGCGATGGGCGAGCGCGGCCGGTCGCTCTACGAAGCGATGTACGCGCCGGCGATCGCAATGGCAGCGTGGGAGAGAGTCCTGACGTGACCGTTCTCGGCTCACGAGTGCTCCTGATCGCCGTGGCCGTGACGATGCTGGCGGCAGCGGCGGCGTTTGTCGTCAGCCCGCCGGAGATGGGCGACGTGAAGACGCAGCCGGACGTGCGCTTGCTGGCGACGCGAATCGCGCACCATCCAAGCGACTGGCCCGCTGCCAGCGCGCTGACGGAAGTGGCCCTCGACACTCGTCTCGAAACGCGCGTACAGCTCTGGCGCGCCGCGTACGAGCACGCATCGCTGCTCGCGCCCGAGCGCGGCGACCCGGCCAACGCGTTTGCACGCGCGGCCTTCTTCCACTGGACCGAGTTATCCGAAAAGGACAGACGCGACGTCTTGACCGCGTACGCAACGCTCTTGCGCGATCCAAATACGTTTCATCGAATGGCCCGACCGATTTTCGAGCTCACCGGCGACCTCTCCTATCTTCAGCGATCCGGTCCTCCGACTGCGGATACGACTGCGTGGTTGATCTCACTGGCGCTGCCGAACGGCAGATTCGCCGACTATCGACTCCTGCGTCGCGAGTGGGAGCAGCAACACGTCAGCGAATTCACCGCGAAGCTTCATACAGACACGCCTGAGGCGCTCGTGGCCGCGTTCCCGAGCCCGCCGTATCACGCCGATGCAGAGCCGATGATCAAAGCGCTGCTGGACGAATTGCATCAACGCCCACTCAGCGAGAGTCCTGGCCACGGCGACTTGCTCGACGCCATCGTCGATTACGCGCTGCGTCACGACCTCGGACCGCTGGACGGGCTGGAAGTAATCTCACGCACGCCCGGCGCGGCGTCGGCGGAAACCCGGCTCAAACTGGCGCGAGCGTTAGGCCTGAAGGAACGGGCCAGCCAGATTGAGTTAGCGTCGAACGATCCGCGCCGCGTTTTGCCGAACGAAAACGACTGGCAGGGTCTCTGCCAGAGTGACATCTGCACGCACGGATGGCGGATCGTCGACGCCGGGCACGGAATCGCGTTGACGATCGAGACTGTGAAGACGGATGAGGTCCCCCCCTACGTCGAGATCTATGTCGACGACATCTTGCGCGCTGAAGGAGAAGTCAGTCCGAAGCGCGACTTCATCGTTCCGGCCGGTGAACGTGGGCCGCACCGGATCGAAGTGGTGCTGGCGAATCCGATGACCAGAAACCAATCCGAACGGCGTGTCCACATCATGAGTCTGACGACTCTTTGAAGACCATCGCGGCTCCGGCGATGGCGGCGAGTGTGACCGGATTGGCCGGAATGAAGAAATTGAAATCGACGAGCGCGTGGATCATGGCGATGGTGATGCTGGTGAGAGCTGCCGTCTTGAAAGCGCGGCGGCGCCAGCTCATCGGCTCACCCTCTTTCGCCGAGAAGGCGTTCTTCGCCAGCGCGATGTAGCCTCCGAGGAGGGCAGCCAGCGAAATCAGAAAGCCGAGGACTCCGGTCGTGGCCAGGATCTCGGCGTAGTCATCATGAGCGTGATTGGCGAGCACCTGACTCGATGTCGCCCGCGTCATCAGCACCGCATCCTGGTAGGTACCGGCACCGCTACCGAAGAGAGGAAACATCTCCCAGATGCGAATCGCTCCGACCAGGGAAGCGCGCCGGCTGGTGACCTGTGATGCCTGACTCTGCTCGATCCTGCTCACCGTTTCCGTTCGACCGAGGAGAAGGATGACGGCCATGATTGCAGCAATGACCGCGACGCCAATCAGTACGGCGCGGAGAGCCGCACGGCGTGGCGGGCTGGCGACCCCGCCGACGATGGCAAACCCTCCGATGATCGCCAGTACGGCACCGCGGGACTCGGAAATGAGTACGGCGGCCACGCAGGCGATCGCTGCGATCAGCCCGCAGCAGAAGGGAACGAGCCGCCGCTCCACCAGCTTGACGAAGCGCCGGCTGATCAGCGCGCCGGCCGGAGCGGCCGTGTGCCACGCGTAGGCCGAGATGTAGAGCGATACCGGCAGGAGGATGGCCGCGTAGTGTGCGAAATGATTCGGATTCACGAAGGTGCCGGTGGCGCGCCCGAATATCAGCGTGTTCTTCCAGCCCCAGATTGCATACCTTCCCTCGGCAGCCTCGTTGACCGCGTAAACCGCTTCGAAAACCGCCAGAGCTGCCATCACTGAGGCCAGGACGGTTCGCCGCACTTTGTCGCGCACGAGGAGCATCGCCGCGAGAAAGGTCGCGAGATAGGCGAGCACGCGAAAGAAATGCAGCGACGTGACCGATGGATCGATCGTGATCGGATGCATTGATGGCGACTCCACGCCGGCAAGCATGGCCAGCCGGCTGGCGCGTTCCCAGATCGCGGCTGATTGCGGGGACAACATGCGCAGCAGAGCGAGCGGCATCGGGACGAGTTGCAATCCGATCACGACGAGAAGTCCGATTCCGCCGGCCGTCCATATCCGCCCGGGACGAGTCAGGCGGAACGGCTCCTCCCGCATCGAACGCAGGAGCGCTGCTGCTGCGCATATGATGAGAGGAGGGATAATGAGGGGGAGCTGCGCGGCATCGCTCGCCGAGCCGAACGGCATCGGTACCCAGACCAGATAGGCCAACAGCAACAAGAACAGCCCGACGTCTGCCCCCTTCCGCATCGATTCTCCCTTTCAGCCTATTGTAGAGGCCGTGCTAACATCGTGGGGGTCAATTCCCGATTTCATCGCATTTTCGTCAGGCACGTGGAGGGTTCGTGGGGCAAAGAAAGCGGCTAATCATCGTCGCTCTGGTGGCTGCCTGCTGTGTTCGTTCTGCGTTCGCGCAGAACGGTTTGAGGGACCGCGAGCGTGCGTTTGCTGCCAGCAAGGAGATCGCCGACGATCTCCGCAGGGCACACTTTCACCACGGCGCGTTCTATCTTCTCAACACGATTCAGCTCTCGGATATCGGCTATGACTCGAGCTTTTACGTACCGACGGCGGACCGCCAGTCGGGCTTCCGCTTCGGTATTCAGGCGCCGACGAGGCTCTACATTGTTCCGCGCAAGAAGACCGTCTACTCCCTCGACATAAGGCCGGAGTGGAGCTTCTTCAACAAGAGCGGTAAGCGCGTCGTCTTCGGCTACAGCGCACGCGCCGACGCCCAGTATTTGCTCAATCACCTCTACCTCGACTTTTACGTTCTGGGCGCCGATCAACTCCGCGCCGACGTCTCGGAAATCGCGAGGCTGCTCACGGAGAAAGTCGGAGTGGAGGGCGTCTCCGGGGAGCTGAAGTATTCGAGCCGCACGAGTATGACCTTCAACGCCTCGACGGGAAAGAGCAGCCATCCGCTGGATGCGATCCAGCCGGCAGCACCGGTCCAGCTTCTTGACCGCAGCGAGCATAACTACCGGTTCTCCCTCCATCACAAGACTTTCCCACTGACCTCGCTTTTTGTGGCAACCGAGTACAGCGACTATTCCTTCTCTGAAGCAGTCTTCAAAAACGGACGCCGCGCCTTCGCCGGGGTCGGGTTCGTCCACGACAGCGGCCGCGCGGTTACGCAGGGCGAGCTCGGCGCCGGCCAGATCAATTTCTTCCGGCCGGGTCAACACGACTTTCAGGGCGCCCTCGGCAACCTTTCGAGCAGCAAGAAATTCGGAAGATCGACGACGGGCTCCCTCTCGGTCTCCCGTGACGTCGACTTTTCGATCTTCGCGCTCAACAACTACTACATCGCCGACCGCTTCAGTACTTCGCTGGCGTGGGATGCCACCCGCCGGCTGACTTTGAATGCGCAAGCTGCACTCGGCAGAGATCTCTACGACACGCCGGTCCTGGGTCCCCACGGCTTCCTCAAACGCCGCGACGTGTTCACGTTCCCCAGCGTCGGATTTGTGTATGCGTTCGCCCGCCTTCGTGGAGGCCTCGACATCGGATATGTGCGGCGAACTTCGAATTTCGACGTCAACCTCGACCATGGAATACGGATTCTCCTTCGGTTGTCCTTCACCCCGTGAAGTCGTTCAAAATAACTCGGCAGGAACCGACTGGAAAGACTACTTGGTTTGACAAAGATTTCACGGCCGTCACGTGATGAAGTGACGGCCGGGCTTTAGTATCTGACCGGTCCGGTCGCAAGCACAGGATTCAGTTCTCCCCACTGCCTTCGCGGAAGCGTGAAGCAGCGGGACGGGATTCACCATTGAAAGGAAGAAATGAAGCGAGCTCTATTGATTGCGGTAACGACGGGAGTGCTGGCTGCGGCAGCGTTCGGGCAGCGCCCTCCGGTACCGCAGCCGCAAGTTCCGCCCGGCTTGCCGGTCGGAGGCTACGCGGCACCGAGCGCAGGCAACGTCGCGGCGAGCGGAAATGACGCGGCGGCGAGCGGAAGTGACGCGCCGGTCGGCTCGCGCGACCAGCTCGAGATAAAGGTCTTTCAGGATCCGAACCTCAACACGAAGGCCACCGTCACAGACGATGGCAAGATCACCATGCCGTTGATCAACAAGGTCAGCGTCTCCGGCTTGACCCCGACGGAGATTGAGCAACGGATCAAAACGCTCCTCGAGAAATTCATCAACAATCCGGATGTGAGCGTGACTGTGCTCGAGGCCGGCAGCAAGCCGATCTCCGTCATCGGTGCCGTGATGCGCCCGGGCCGGATTGGCATCACGGGAAACATCAGCTTGATCCAGGCCATTACGCAGGCGGGTGGATTGGCGGCCGGTTACGGGCGCGCTCTCTATGTGCTGCGCACGGCCTCGAATGGTCTCACCGAGCAGATCTCGGTCGATATCGACGATCTCATGGTCAATGGAAATCCCGATCTCAATCTCCCACTGCGTCCGAACGACGTGATCAACGTTCCCGTCGACGGATCCATCAACATCTACGTTCTCGGTGAGGTGATGCGCCCCGGCAGCGTGCAGTTCCGCCGCTCGCAGACACCAACCCTGTTGCAAGTACTCTCATCGGCCGGCGGACCTACCGACCGCGCTTCGAAGAGAGTGGTGCTTAAACGGGTCGTAGGTGGATCCGAGAAGACCTTTCACTACGATTTCCGTAAGATCATCGACGGCCGGCAGAACGACGTCGTGTTGATGGACGGCGACCGGCTCATCTTCCAGGAAAGCTTCTTCTGACCGAACCTTTAGCGGGCCGTCGAAGTACCTGAAAACCCGCTGGAAGTCTCTGGATCGATGACCGGTTACCATCAGCCATGGACCTGAACACCCAGGAAGTCCATCTATCCCACTACTGGAACATCATCTACAAGCGATGGAAGGTGGCGTTGTCGATCCTCGCGGTGGTGATGATTGGGACGTATCTTGCCAGTCGTTTCGCCAAACCGCTTTACCGCTCTTCGATTCAGATCCAGATCGAGCGGGAAAACCCGAATCAACTCACGGTCGATGACCTGTTCGGGATCGCCGCGTCCGATCAGGAGTTTCTGCAGACTCAATATGTCCTGCTCAAGAGCCGAGGTCTGGCCGAAAGGGTCATCGACGACCAGAAGCTGCTGAGCGATCCTAACTTTTATCCGCAGGGAATCCGCGGAAAAACCGAAGCGCAAATCGCTGAGGCGCGAGAGTCGATGGCCGGAGCGGTCGTCGGATCAATCGATGCCGTTCCGGTCCGCAATACATCTCTGGTGGAAGTCTCCTGCATCGCCGCGGCACCGGAGCTGGCACAGAAGATCGCCGAGGGAGTCGGCGAATCCTACATCCGGCTCAACAACGAGAAAAAATTCGAGTCCGTTCAGAAGGCCAGCGACTTCCTCGAGCGGCAGATCGCTCAACTCCGCGCCGACATCGAAGTGACCCGGCGGCAAATGCAGCAGTTCAACGAGACAAAAGGCATCGTGACGAAGGAAGACGCCAGCAGCATCCCCTTCCAGCGGTTGATGAAACTGACCGCCGACTTGCAGAACGCCACGACCCAAAAACTGGAAAAGCAGAACGCTTACGACGCCCTCCTCCGCACCAATGCCGAGTCCGTAACCAGCGGCGATCCATTGGTAAGCCAGCTCACCGAGGAGGAATCGCGGAAACAGCGCGACTACGCTCAGGGGTTGACCACCTTCAAGCCAACCTATCCGCTACTGGTTGCCCTGAAAAACTCGATCGACAAGACGCATCAGGCACGCACGGCGGCAATTGCCAGTGCTTTTGCGCGCGTTCGCGACGCGGCACATCGCGATGTGGTTTCCGCGCAACAGAACGAAGATCAGTTGTATGCGGCGATGAACACCCAAAAGCGTGAGACCGTATCGCTCAGCGCCACCGCCGCGGGCCTCGGCGACCTGACCCGAACCCTTGACTCGAAGCAGACGCTTCTGGACTCCCTGGAGAAGCGCCAGAACGAGACCGAAGTCACCGCGCGCCTCCGGGGCTCCGCTTCCTCGAACATCCACATCGTCGACCACGCCCTCTTGCCGACCGGACGTTTCAATGTGACGCTGCAGAAGAATCTGCAGAATGCCTTTCCGCTTGGTGTCGTACTCGGTCTGGCTGCGATCTTCTTCCTCGAGTACATGGACCGCTCGATCAAGACCCCCGAAGAGCTCGAGCGCGTCACCAAGTTCGCGTCTCTCGGCGTCATCCCTGCCGCAAGTTCCGCGGGCGGCAGCGGATATGGTTACGGCGGATACGGGTATGGGCGCGGAATCGCAAAGCTCCGGCCGGTCGTCGATGCGGGCCAGGAACAAACCGGCATCGACCTGTTGCCTCACAGCGATTCGCGGTCCGCAATCGCCGAGGCCTACCGCGCGTTTCGAACCTCGCTTCTGCTCGCATCGGCCAACTCGCCCAAGGTCATCGTCATCTCCTCGACGTTCGCCCGCGAAGGCAAGACCACGACCGCGATCAATCTGGCCACTGTTCTCGCCCAGATGGGTAAACCGGTGCTCTTGATCGACGCCGATCTGCGCCGTCCGCGTCTTCAGAAGGTCTTCCGCGGAAAGATGAACATCGGTCTCGTGAATTACCTCGCCGCCAACATTCCGCTTGACGACGTCATTCAGGAGACGCAGGTCCCGAACCTCTCGATCATCCTCTGCGGTCCCACGCCGCCCAACCCCTCGGAGCTTCTTGGCTCCGACCGGATGAAGCAGATGATTCATGAGCTCCGTACCCGCTTCGCGTTCGTGATTTTCGACTCGCCGCCGGTCATGGCCGTGACCGATTCGATCGTCCTGGCAGCGAACGCCGACGGCGTCGTCCTGTGTGTTCACGGCGGGCAGACGCCTCGCGACATCGTGCAGCGCGCGGCCGAGCGGCTCCGCCAGAGCAATATCCCGGTCCTCGGTGCCCTCCTCAACAACCTCGATCTTCAGCAATACGGCTACTCGTTCAAGAAGAGCTACTACGATTACTACCAGGACGACAGCGCCGAGAAGAAGGACGCTCCGGCCAAACGCGTTGGATAACTCCGGCGCGGTACGCCTCGCATGATCGACCTTCATCACCACTGCCTGCCATGCGTCGATGACGGACCCGGCTCAATGGCGGAGGCTGTCGACCTCTGCAAAATGGCCGCGGACGAGGGCATCGACACGATCGTGGCCACGCCACATGTGTTGCGGGGCCGCTGGCGCAGCCGGACACGGGCGGAGTACGCATCGATTCTCGATGAGCTACGCAGCAAGGCCGGCACGCCCCGGCGCATCCTCCTCGGCTCCGAATACTTCTTCGGACACGACATGGACGAGATGCTGCGGAATGAATCGATTCTTCCGCTGGCAGGCAGCCGCTACGTGCTGGTCGAGTTCGCCAGCCACGCCATTCCTCCCCTGGTGCGGGAACCGCTCTATCGCGCTCAGCTCGAAGGGTGGACGCCGTTGATTGCTCACCCGGAGCGAAACCTCGTCTTCCGATCGAACCCGGAGATCCTGGCGTCGCTCCTGCGCATCGGTGTGAAAACACAGGTCACGACCGGCAGCATGACGGGCGACTTCGGCAAAGAAGCGGAGGCGGCATCCATCGACTGGCTGCAGCGGGGATGGATCCATGTGATGGCCACCGATGCTCACAACACGATCAAGCGCCCGCCCCGTTTTCAGGCCGCCCGGAGGCGTGTCGTCGAGCTGGCGGGAGAGGAAATCGCGCAGGCGCTGTTCTCCGAAAACCCAAAATCAATCGTCGAAAATCGCGGACTCGTGTACGATCCTGATATTCCGGATGTGACGGGAACCAAATCGAAACCACTCTTCGCACGCATAAGAAAGCTTTTTCCAAGGTGAGACCATTGCTTCGCCCGTTCGGGGCGCTTATCACGTGTCTGGTCGCCGTTTCGGCATCCGCGCAGAGTTTTTACGAGGCGCGCTTCCTGAGCGGAGTGATGGACTTCAACCGCGGCGCCTACGCTCGCGCGGTTGACGAGCTGCGTGTCGCCGCGTTCGGCCGCGTCGACGAGGTGGCCGCGTATGAAGCCGCGGAAATCTACCTCGCCCTCGCCAACGACAAGCTCGATCACGCCGAAGAGGCCCGTCTCGCCGCACTCAAAGTGACCCAGGCGGATCGCCTCAGCCCGGCCTACCCGAAACTCGACCTCCCCGCCGGGGTACGCAACGCCTTCGAGCAGCTCCTTCCGGCGCTGCTCACCCGCGAGCAACTGTCTCATTCGCCCTCCTTCGCCCGGTTCGCCGGGCAGGCGCCCGCCGTCCAGTCGGGAGCCCCGCGGCTCTCGACGAAGCCTCGGCCTCCGGTTCCGACGCCAACCAAAGAGCCCAACGTTGCCATAACGGTGAAGAAGAACAACGACAAGGTTGAGCCTCCGCAGGATCTCGACTACGGAAGAATGGCCCTTGAGCACGTTGCGGCGGGCGACGAAGCGGGCGGCCGGCGCTATGCCGGTCTGGCCCTGGCGGCCGACGACACGAATGTAAACGCGCATATCGCGCTCGCGCAGATTGCCTGGGCTCACAAAGCCTGGGCCGATGTCGCCGAGCATTACGCAGTGGTTCGGACCCATCGGAGACTGACCGATGACGAGTCCGCCGAGTATTTCATCGCGCTGACGAAAATCTCGCGGACTGCCGATGCGCTCGGCGTCAGCCGCGGACTGCCTCCGGCTGTACTTGCAAGAAGCGATGTCCGCGAAGCGCTTCAATCCATCGATCCCAAACCTGTGCCCCGGCCGCCGATGGCGCAGCCGCGCGTCGTTCCGCAACCGCGTGTGGTTCCTCAGCCGGAACCACAGACCACGCAACGCTCGACACCCTCGGCGGCGCCACAGCCAACCCCGCGTCAAGCAACACCTCAACCACCTGCTCCTCAACCATCAGCGCCTCAGCCTCGGGTTGTTCAACCGCCGGTCCAGCAGCCGGTTGCGCCGGTGCCACAGCCAGCGGCACAACGGCCGGCCCAGCCGGTTCCGGTGCCGCAACCCGCAGCACAACCGTCAACGGCCGCTCCAGTTGGGGAGACCGCCGATCAGCCGCCGATCTCAATGCAGATCAGCGCGGCGGAAAAACTCCTCGCTCAGAATGACGTCGTCGGTGCCCGCAGCGAGCTCCGCCGCATCGCCGCGCTCCCGGATCTCGAGCGCTCGGAGCGGCTCTCCCTTGCCAAGGCGATGAGCCAGACGGCGCTGTACGCCGAGTCGTCCGCGCAGTATCGAAAGACCTATCCGCTGAAGCCCGGCGAAGAAGCGCACATGTTCTACGAGGCTGTGAATCGCTATCAGATCGGCGATTACGATCTGGCTCGCCAGCTCATGACGCGGGCCATGCCGGCGCTCCCCCAGACCCCGGCGATCCTCGCCTACCGCGACCGGATTCTGGCCCAGCACTGAAATTTGAAATTTTGACGTATCATCTCCTCTTGACAGAGGTCGCCATGAAGATCCGTATCCTTCTCACACTCGCCACGGCCTTTTTTGCCGGGTCGCTATTCGCGCAACCGGGCAGCATCGACCACACACCTGTCGGATGCCTGTTGGAAGGCGAAATGGCCATCATGACCGTCGAAACGTCGGACGACGGCCTCCTCCGCGCCTACTTCCGCCGCCAGGGAGCGACCGACTGGTGCTTCGTCGACGGCCAGAATCGTGGCAAGGCATCGACGGTGACCCTCCCGAAGTTCGATCCCAACGAGCAAATCGAGTACTACTTCGTCATCCTCGACGGAAAGCGGGTCATGGCCAAGAGCCCGAAAATCTACACGGCCCGGAACGAACAGCGCTGCGACACACTGGTCGCCCGCCACGCCACCATGGTCACGCTGGAGTGCCTCCCGCCGGGCACCAATCCAATCTCGAATGCGCTCAACGCCGCGTATGCAGTGAAGACCGTGGTCGGCAAGGATCCCGCGCCGAAGCAGTCGCCCGAGCGCCCGGGCCAGCCGCCCCGCCCCGATCAGCAATAGCAGAAAGACCAGCACCTCGTTTGAAAGGCCGCCGCATGGCGGCCTTTCCCGTTCAGTGCGCTTTCGCTTTCTTCACTTCCTCGGTCAGCGCAGGAAGGATCGTGAAGAGATCGCCGACAACCCCGAGATCCGCGACGCGAAAGATCGGCGCTTCAGGATCTTTGTTGATGGCGACGATGTGCTTCGACGACGACATCCCCGCGAGATGCTGGATCGCGCCCGAAACGCCGGCGGCGATGTAGAGATTCGGACTGACGACGCGTCCCGTCTGCCCGACCTGATGCTGATGATCGATCCACCCGGCATCGACCGTCGCCCGCGACGCACCGACCGCGCCGCCGATGGCGTGGGCCAGATCGCGAATCAGAGAAAAGTTCGCGCCTTCCTTGAGACCGCGGCCGCCGGAGACGATGATGTCCGCTTCCACGATCGACAGCTCGCCAGATTCCGTGACCTTCGTTTCGACGACCTTCGCCTTCGAATCTGCCGGAGCGCTCACCTCCACGACTTCTGCCGCACCTCCTCCCGACTCTTCGGCGGGAAAGGCGTTGATGCGCGTCGTGGCGATGGCCGGCACACTGCTGACCTCGACCGTGGCAAATGCTTTCCCCGAATAGACGGGACGCCGTGCTTTCAGCTTGCCGCCGGCCCATTCCAATCGATCGACGTCGGACGCGACGCCGGCGTCGAGGCGCGCGGCCAGACGCGGCGCGAGGTCGCGGCCGTTGGACGTGCCACCGAAAAGCACGATCGACGGCGAGGTCTGCGCAATCGCCGCCTGCATGGCCGCGGTGTACGTCTCCGTGTTGTAACCGCCGGAGCCGGCGACAAAGAGCTTCTTCGCGCCGTAGCGGCCGGCATCGTCCGCCGCGGATTTGTCGGAAGCGAATGCGGTGAGATCCCCCCCCGCCGCTTCCGCGAGCTTGCGCCCGATCGACAACGCCTCGCGTGAGGCCTTCTTCAGCTTCCCATCCTGGACTTCGCAAAAAACGAGAACACCGGGCATAGTGTGACGGGGTCTCGCGGTCTCGCCGTCTCGTGGTCTCGCAGGGCCGCTGACTTCGCGGCCATTCGAGACCTCGCGACCTCGCAACCGCTACAACGCCTTCGCCTCCTCTTTCATGTAGCGAACGATTTCTTTTGCCGCAGCCGCCGGATCGCCGCCGTCGATCTTCCGGCCTCCGCTTTTTTCGGGTGGCAGCTCCAGCGAGAGGACGGTCACGCGCTGGTTGACGACGTCGGAGTCGGCCAGGCCGAGGTCGGCCATCGACTTCGTATCGATGGTGACCTTCTTCGCGGCCATGATTCCCTTCAACGATGCGTAGCGCGGCTCGTTCAACCCCTTCTGTGCGGTAATGACGGCGGGCGTGGACGCTTCGATGACTTCCTCCGCCCCTTCGATCTCGCGGTGCGCGGTCACCTTTCCCGCGGCTGTCTCCATGTGCGTCACGACGTTGATCTGCGGATAGCCGAGGAGCTCGGCCACCATCGGACCGACCAGAGAGTTGTCCGTGCCGACGCCCTGCTTGCCGAAGAAAACGAGATCGTGGGGAATCGTCCTGAGCGCAGCGGCGAGCACTTTGGCGATGCCGAGCGAGTCCGCATCGCCAGATTCGCCTTTCACGTGCAGGGCTTTGGTCGCACCGCGGGCGAGCGATTCGCGAAGTGCCTGCGCCACGCGGTCGGGGCCGAAGCCCAGAACCGTGACGTCACCGCCTTCTTTCTCTTTCAGGCGGATCGCCTCTTCCAGCGCGTACTCGTCGTACGGCGAGACGATGAATTTGACTCCGGCTTCGTCGATGCGGCGTCCGTCGCCGCCGATCTTGATACGCGTCTCGGTGTCGGGCACCTGCGCGATGCACACTACGGAATTCAAGGTAGGCCTCCGGTAAAGCGGGCCGGATTCTAGGGAAAAGGCACGAGGTTCGCAAACACGGTTCGTATTTCCAAACGGAGAGAGTCGGTCACCAGCCAGCAGCGGCCTCGCCAAAGGCAGCCGAAACGGAGGATTGCGATGCCATTCATGAACCGGAAGTACGAGGCGGATCGGAGCCAGTCCAGTAACCGAGAATTCCGGTCGCCGATGACCGACTTCAACCGGCAAACGCGGGGAAACGGGAACGGCAACGCCCGGCCGAATCTGAAAGCGGTGCCTCCCGAAACGACCAACGCGGAGAATTTCTACTACCTCAAGCAGATGAGCTCGCGCACACCGATGGTCATCGTCATGACCGACGGCGAAGAGATCCGGGGATGGATCGAGTGGTACGACAAAACCTCACTGAAGGTGAATCGCACCGGCGCTCCGAATCTCCTCATTCAGAAACAGTGGATCAAGTATCTCTTCAAGCAGGAAGAGCTCGAGTAGCGCGGTCGCTGGGGGAGACGGTTTCACGCGGAGGCGCGGAGATGCGGAGGGAATCTCTCCGCGACTCCGCGTCTCCGCGTGAACCGTTCCCTCGTCCGTTCAGGCCTGCTTCCGCCAGCCGCGCACTACAATCCAGTTCGTGAAACCGCTCGCGATCACGCTTGGCGATCCGGCAGGAATCGGCGCTGAGATCGTTTTCAAAGCGCTCCGAGATGCCGACGTTCCGGCGATCGTCTTCGGTAGCCGGGCGCTTGCCGATCCGCCGGACAGCATCGAGCTCGTCGATGTCGGAGGTGAAGGCGCAATCCGCTACGGCACAATCGACGCAGCCTACGGACGCGTCGCGCTCGACTCGATCGACGCCGCGCTCGAGGCGATTCGCAGCGGCCAATGCTCGGCGCTCGTGACCGCGCCCATTCACAAACAGTCGATCGCGCTTGCCGGCTCGCCGTTCCCCGGCCACACGGAGCTTCTCGCTGCGCGCGCCGGATTGAAACGCTACGGACACGACTACGCGATGTATTTCGATTCGCCGCGTCTGAAGTCCGTGCTGCTGTCGGTGCATCTGCCGTTGCGCGCGGCGATCTCGAAAATCAACTACGTCGACATCGTTGCCCTGGCCGACCTGATGGATCGAGAGTACAAGCGCATTTACGGCCAAACGCCCCGCATCGCCGTCGCGGGCGTGAACCCGCACGCGGGCGAGGGCGGAAAGTTCGGCGACGAAGAGCGCCTCATCGAGCAGGCGGTTGCCCAGGCGCGCGAATCGGGGCTGACCATCACCGGCCCCCATCCGGCCGACACCGTCTTTCTGGCTGCGCACCGAGGACAGTACGATGTGGTGCTGGCCATGTATCACGATCAGGCACTCATCCCGATCAAGACGATTGCATTCAATGAGTCGGTGAACGTCACGATTGGCTTGCCCTACCTTCGCGTTTCGGTCGACCACGGAACGGCGTTCGACATCGCCGGACGCGGGATCGCCGACGCGGCACCGATGCGCTACGCGATCCGCTGGGCAGCAACGCACGCCGAGGGCTATTCGCGATGAATCGATGGACCGCCCGCATCCTCGGGCTCCTTCTCCTGATCGTCTTCCTGATGCTGATGCTCAATCTCGAAAAGCAGCTTCAGATGCTGCAGAAGAGCCAGGGCGGAAGCGGGGCCGCCTCGACGGCCACCACCTCGACCTGAAGAGTCCGCGCTCATCACTGCGCAGGCGTAAGATCGGCGGATGGACACAAACCGGCTGACGAAATGGGTCATCGTCATCGTGCTGGCGATCGTCGCCTGGAAATACGCATTGCCGTGGGTGAAGCAGCGCCACGGATCCGTTGCGGCGTCGCCTTCCGCTGAGAGCTCGTGTACCTCGATTGCCCAGCATGCTTCGGAGATCTGGGGCAGCGGGCTGCATCGCTTCGCCAATCCGCCGTATGACATGGCTGCGTGGTCGGACTTCCGCAGCGGCGTGGAGTCTGAGATCGCGAAGGCACAAACGGAGTGCCGTTGCTCGCTGCAGTCGTGCGAAACGGTGCGCGGTGCAATGAGCGATCTTCGCAGTCTCGTGTCGGAATTCGACATCGCAATCCGTAACGGCTCGCCGCCGCCGGACAACGCGGTTTCGAGGCAGGAATCGATCGATACGACTATCGAGACGGCCGCGGCGCTTGCTCGCGGCGGCAAGTAGTCACACGCCCATCTCTTCCGCCAGCGCGATGACCTCATCGCGCAGCTCGCGTCTCGTGCGCAGCAGGCGCTCGAACGCGCTTCGCCGCGCGATGCGCCAGGTGAGCGAGCGCGTGCGGCCGATCACCTCGTCGAGCTGTTCGAAGAAACGAAGCGCGACGTAGCCGAGAAACGGGAGAACGAGCAGCACAACGGCGCCATAGAGGAATCCGAAACGAAGACCGGCCACGAGCGCGAGAGCGATATACATGAGCGGAAAGAAGACCAGGCCGGCTACCGCCTTCACCGTCGCAACCAGCTCCTCCTCGTGCGTGAATCGTCTCGCCAGAAATCCTATCAGCCGATAGATCGGATAGTGAATGATGGCTCCCAGCAACGCGAGCGGCAGGGTTACGAGCAACGTCGACAGAGTCCTCACACTGCCTCGCACCGTCGGCGCCGGCAGCGTCTCCGGCGCGAGGTTGGCGCTACCGAGCTCCGCCTCGAAGCGCTCGAACCGCGATTGCAGATGGGCCAGCCGCGCGGGGTTGCGCTCGCGAAGGCGCGCGTAGCCGACGATGAAACGTTTGCGCAGATCGAGCTGCTGCGGAAGCGCGGCGCGGCCAAGCGACATCACGCGCTCGGCCCGGCCGATGAGATCGAGCGCTTCGCGCGTGTCTGCCTGCAGCGTCAACTCTGCCATCGCCTTCTCGATGCGCGATGTGAGCGCATCGACCGCCTCGCGCGGCGGCTCGCCGGCGTCGTCAACCGCCACCGGCGCGACTTTGATCGGATCGCCGTAGTAGACGAGCGCGTTGCTACGGAAACTCTGTTTCGCCGTGTAGAAGATCGCAGCCGGCACGATGAAAATATCGGGGCATTCGTCTGCTCCGCAGCCGAGGGCGATGCGCGCTGCGCCGGTCTTCAGCTCCTTCAGCCGCGGCTCGCTGTGCGTCGTCCCCTCGGGGAAAATCGCGATCGCTCCTCCGCGAATCAGCAGTGCACGCGCCGCCGCAAACATCTCTTTGTTTTTCGTCGTCGAAAAATTGTCCTGCGTGCGGTAGACCGGAATCGTGTCCAGCCCTCGGGCGATCCAGCCGATGAGCGGCATGCGCAGTATCGGTGCCTTGGCCAGGAACGAGATCGGCCGCGGCGTGAAACAAAGGAGAAAGAGCGGATCGATCAGACCGTTGGGGTGATTGACCGCGAAGATCACCGGCGCGCTGGGAACGTTATCCCATCCGACACTCTCGATGCGCCGGAAGAAGATGTCCGCGATCAGCCGCAGCAACGGGACGACGAAACGTCTCAACGCTCGCGTCCCCACCATGCCGTGTAGCACCAGATGCCACCCGCGACGACGATGGCAAGCGGCACGAGCATGAACGCCCGCTCCAGCGACGTGTGATCGGAGACGAGACCGATCAACGGTGGCGATGGGATATCGCCGACGAGATGCATCACGAGCACGGACAAGCCGAGCGCAGTGGCGCGCTCGCCCGGCTTCACAAAGTTGATGATCGCGGAGTTCACCGGCCCCGTCGACATGAAGATGAACACCTCGGCGATCGCGATCGCCGGCAGATACACGCCCCGATGCGGATTCGAAACAGCGATGTACGTCGCCGGCGCTGCGATCAACGTGGCGATGCCCGAGACCCAGAGGTAGGACTGTTTCGATCGCGTCAGGAACAGATCGCCCAACCACCCGCCGGCGAACGTTCCGACGAAACCGGTCACGAGCGCGATCAAGCCGAACGTCACCGTCGCCTCGCTGTGTGGCATGCCGCGCACCCGCTCCAGAAATGCGGGCATCCAGAACCCGAGGCCACCGAGAGCGAACGTGTAGGCGCCATATCCGAGGGCGGTGAGGATGAAGGGACGATTGCGGAGAAGATCGCGATAGGCATCCGTCCAATGCGCAGGGGCAACATCCTCGGACGCTTCAGCCAGCGAGACCGCCGCAACATGATCGTGCAATCCTCGCGGCGGGTCCTTCACCAGCATCACGAGAAGCGCCAGCAGCAAGCCCGGCGCGCCGGCGATCCAGAACGCTGCGCGCCAGCCGAGGTGCTGATCGACCAGTCCGCCGAGAATGTAGCCGGCGGCAGAGCCGATCGGGATGGCGGCAAAGAAGACCGCCAAGACCCGACCGCGCTTCTCGATCGGAAACGAGTCGGCCAGCAGCGCTGGTGCAATCGTTCCGTAAGCAGCCTCGCCGACGCCGACCGCCGACCGCGCGATGAAGAGTGATGCGAAGCCACGCGCGAAGCCAGCCAGCGCCGTCGCCACGCTCCACACGGCGACGCCGAGCGCGATGAGCGGCGGCCGGGCGCGGCGATCACCAAATGTCCCGAACAGAGGCGATGTCAATGTGTAGACGACGATGAAACCGGTCGGGAGAAGGCCGATCTGTGTATCCGAGAGGTGCAACGACTTCTTCAGCGACTCAACAACCGCGGCGATCACCCATCGATCGAGGTAGTTGAAAAGATTGATGAGCGCGAGGATTGCCAGCGCGTATCGCGCGGCGCGCTGCGCGGCAGGCGGATCGATCGCTGCAGGCATCCACAGAAGTGTAACGGCGAAACTCGCCGAACGCCGGAACGTATTCAAAGAGCGCGGTTATCATGGCGCTCACTCATTCATCATGAAACGAGCCCTTCCCTACCTGGCGTGCGTTGCCGGCATCGTCGTGCTCGCGCTGGTCATTCCCCGTTTCAACGATGCGCAGCCGCAGGGGATTCGTCTCACACGCTCCGAAGCCGCGCCGATCGCCGATGCACAGGCGCGCCAGCTCGGTATTCCGGTCGATCGTGCATGGACCGTGCTGTCGTGGTCGGATTCGGCGCTGCTCAACAAAGAGCTGGAGCCCAAGCCGGAGCTTCGCCGGCGCGCTGCCAACGATCCTGTGATCGGCCCACGCCTGGGTGGTTACAAGCGCATCTACTATCGTCGCGGCCTCGAGAAAAACAGCCCCTACGGATACGTCGTCGTCGATCACCGGACCGGCGCCATCCTCATGGCGCGGAGGCAACGTCGTGCCGAGGAGACGGGTCCGCGTCTCACCGAACAGCAAGTGCGGATCCGGGCCGACGCCTTCGTTCACTCGCGCGAGTTCGCCGGAGCACCGTCGCCTCAGTTCGAGGACGCGCGCCCCAACGTGATGCGCTCGCGGACGGACTGGGTACTCCGCTACCGGGTCAAGACCAGCTTCCCCATCGGCAATGTCGTGCCGTACCTGTACGTCTCCTTCGCCGGCGACCAGCTCATGGGGTGGGGACTCATTGAGGAGTACGCCGATGGCAGCAGCTTCCGGGAAGACGACGCGGGAAGCGGCATCGCCAGTATTTTGCTGCGCTTCGCCGCAACCTACGCATTGCTGCTGATTCTGCTGGTCATCTTCCTGCGCAAGTACCACGCCGGGGAAGTCGGCGTCGGCACCGGCTCGATCCTTTTTGCGATCACGCTGCTGATTGCTCTCGGCATCGACTTCATGGTGGGCCCCTCCGGCACGGAAGGGAACACGATGGGGAGCCTCGACGCGGCATCGACCACCGTGGCCCAGATGGCGTTCAAGTTCCTGCTCTACGATCTTCCGCTGGCCGTGGTCGTCTTCTTCGCCTGGTCGGTCGGCGAGAGCTACACGCGCGAGCGTTTGGGCGAGTGGCTGGCTTCGTTCGACGCCATCCTCCGCCGCGATTCGCTCAACGCCACCGTCGGGCGGTCCGTCTTCAACGGCGTGCTCTTCGCACCCGCGATCGCCGGGTCGGCGTTTCTGATCGGAGCGATTCCGCTCATGCTCAATCTTGCTCATCCATCGATGGGCATCGGCACCGAGATCTTTGTCCGCTTGGGCGGACCGTTTCTCGTCGTGCTGTTCGCTGCGTTCGACGCGGTGATCTTCCCGATCACGTCGCTGTTTTTCATGTCGTGGACAAACCGCCACCGCGTGCTCTGGATCGGAATGATTGCCGCCATCGCCATCGGTGTGATCGGTGGCGTTTGCAACGCTCCGATCGATCCATTGCTCCCGCAGATGCTCTTTGGTTTCGGAGCCATGGCCGCGATCGTTCTCATGCTGCGCGGCTTCGATCTGCTCTCGACCTCGGTGGCTCTCTTCGGCGGGTCACTGCTTTCGATGACCGTTCTGCTGATGTCGGTGGCACGCGGTCACATCCTTCAGCAACTGATCTGGGTCGTCGCGCTGCCGCTGGCCGCCCTCCTCATCTTCGGAATCGTGGCCATGATGACGAAGCGCGAAGTCGTCTACACATATGAAGACCTCGCGCCGCACGTGAAACGGATCGTCGAGCGCGAGCGCGTGAAAGCGGAGATCGATGCCGCGAACCGCATTCAAGCCGCACTTCTGCCGGTCGATGCTCCGGAGGTTGCGGGAGCGTCGTTCGCATCGCACTACCGCGCGGCCACCGAGATCGGCGGCGATTATTTCGACTTCCTGACGATGCCTTCGGGCGAGATCGGCATCGCATTCGGCGACGTCTCCGGTCATGGTCTGACCAGCGGCATCGTGATGGCGATGGCGAAGTCGGCGCTGCTGGTTCAGGTCGGCTACGACCCGGGGCCGCGCGCGGTGATGAATGTGTTGAACGACATTGTCATGAAGACCGCGCCGCGGCGCATTCTCATGACGTTCTTCTTTGGTCTGCTCGATCCCGACACGCAGACGCTGCGCTTCTCGTCGGCAGGTCATCTCGATCCCTACGTCTACCGCGCCGGCGAGAAACGCCTCGAAGCGCTTTCGTCGTGGGGCTTCCCCCTCGGCGTCAAACGCCGCGAGCCGTTCACCGAGCACACCGTCGACTTCGACGCCGGCGACCGGCTCATCCTCTACAGCGACGGCTTGATCGAAGCGATTGACGACGATGGCGATCCATTCGGCTTCGACCGCTTCGAGAAGACGATCCTCGCCTGCGGCCACATGCACGCCGAGGACATCAAGAAGACGCTTCTGAGCTCGATCAAGAAGTTCACACGCAACCGGCCACCCGAGGATGACCAGACGTTGGTCGTGGTATCGTTCGAGGAAGAAGCACGAGCGCGCGCGGCAAGTTAGTTCGGAACACGATTCCGGACGCAGCCATAAATTCGAGGTAGGGAGCTGGTGCTGTGCGTCACTCCTCAGAAGGAGGGAGAAGAAACATGGCCATTGAATTCTTCCTCGCCAGCGCGATCAATAAGCCAGCCTGAGTCTCGCGAATGATCGGCGTAGTGGTGTGCCCTGCACTCCACTACAATCCGCGCCCCATGGCTACCAATACCGAACCAAACAAGATCATCTACTCGATGATCGGTGTCTCGAAGTTCCACGGCAAGAAGCAGGTCCTCAAAGACATCTACCTCTCCTATTTCTACGGCGCGAAGATCGGCGTCATCGGTCTGAACGGATCAGGAAAATCATCGCTGCTGCGCATCCTCGCCGGCACCGACCGCGACTTCCTCGGCGAGACGGTGATCTCGCCCGGCCACACCGTCGGGTTCCTCGAACAGGAGCCGCAGCTCGATCCTGAGAAAACCGTTCGCGAGATCGTCGAGCAGGGCGTACAGCCCGTGATCGATCTGCTCAAGGAGTTCGACGAGATCAATAACGCCTTCGGCGATCCGGACGCCGACATGGACAAGTTGATGGAGCGCCAGGGAAAGGTGCAGGACAAGCTCGACGCCGCCGGCGCCTGGGACCTCGACTCCAAGCTGGAGATGGCGATGGACGCGCTGCGCTGCCCGCCGGGCGACACACTCTGCGGCATCCTCTCCGGCGGCGAAAAGCGACGCGTCGCACTCTGCCGGCTCCTGCTCCAGGCGCCGGACATTTTGCTGCTCGACGAGCCGACCAACCATCTCGACGCCGAGTCGGTGGAGTGGCTGGAAAAACATCTCCAGCAATATCCCGGAACCGTCATTGCCGTCACGCACGACCGCTACTTCCTCGACAACGTCGCCGGATGGATCCTCGAGCTCGACCGGGGCGCAGGCATCCCGTTCAAAGGCAACTACTCCTCGTGGCTGGAGCAGAAACGGACGCGCCTGCAGCAGGAGGAAAAATCCGAGTCGCAGCGGCAAAAGACCCTCGAGCGCGAGCTCGAATGGATCCGCATGTCGCCGAAAGGGCGTCACGCCAAAGGCAAAGCGCGCATCAACTCGTACGAGGAGTTGCTGAGCCAGCAAACACAGGAGAAAGTCCAGGACCTCGAGATCTACATTCCGCCCGGCCCGCGCCTCGGCAACATCGTCATCGAAGCGGATCATGTTCGCAAAGCGTTCGGCGACACGCTTCTCATCGATGAGATGGAGTTCAAACTCCCGCCCGGCGGAATCATCGGCGTGATCGGCCCGAACGGTGCCGGCAAGACCACGCTCTTTCGCATGATCCTCGGCCAGGAGCCCGCGGACGCCGGCACGATCCGCGTCGGCGAGACCGTGACGCTCGGATACATCGATCAGAACCGCACGCTCGATCCCGAGAAATCGATCTTCGAAGAAATCACCGGCGGCACCGAGCTGGTCCTTCTCGGAACGCGCGAGATGAATTCACGCGCCTACGTGGCCCGCTTCAACTTCTCCGGCTCCGATCAGCAGAAGAAAGTGGGCATCCTTTCCGGCGGTGAGCGCAACCGCGTTCACCTCGCGAAAATGCTGAAGGAAGGCGCCAACGTGCTGCTGCTCGACGAGCCGACGAACGATCTCGACGTCAACACGATGCGCGCACTGGAAGAGGCGCTGGAGACGTTCGCAGGCTGCGCCATCGTCATCTCCCACGACCGCTGGTTTCTCGACCGCGTGGCCACGCACATCCTCGCTTTCGAAGGCGACAGCCGCGTCGTCTGGTTCGACGGCAACTACAGCGAGTACGAAGAAGACAAGCGCAAGCGGCTCGGGGCCGAAGCCGACCAGCCGCACCGGATTCGCTACCGGCAGATGACGCGGTGATCGAAAGCAGAGATCAGAAAAAGCAGAGATCAGAGACTGTCAGCGGTCAGCATCTCAGACGATCCACTAATCTACTGATCAACTAATCCACTGATCTCTGATCTCTGACTCCCTGATCTCTCATTGGCTCCCAAGGCTTGCAACGATCCGGCACAGCGCGTAGGATGCGCCTTCCCGGTAAACGCCGGCTAAACGGCGGCTGTCCAACCGCTCCAACGAGTGCCCAACAATCGTTTTTCTGAACCAGGAAATCTTTCGCGGATGCGCCGTGCGCAACGGTGGCCGGGCCCTGATGCGGCGAACCGTTGCGCGTGTTCAATCCGTTGAATTACCCGGTTCCGAGAACCGGCCATTTGATGAAGCAACTCCTTGTTTTGCAGTGACTTGAGATCCAAGAATCCATTTGCATAAGTGGTTCGGCAAATGCACCGCACGTTTGAAGTCCAACGGTAATATTCACTTGAGGGAAAATCGAGGAGGAACGATGAAGCTACAACGATTTACAATCTGTTTCTTCCTGCTGCTCCTGGTTGCGGCCGGCGCCTTCGCGCAGGGCACGACCGGGGCGCTGACCGGCACGGTCTCGCAAGCGGGAACCAATCTTCCGGGAGTGACGGTGACGATCTCGTCGCCGACAACGCAGGGAACGCGTACGACCGTCACGAATGAGAACGGCGACTACAACTTTTCGGCCATCCCGCCAGGAAAGTACAAAGTGGTGTACTCGCTGTCCGGGCTGACCGACATCACGAAGAATGTGACGGTCAACCTCGTTGAGACCGCACGTCTCGATGCCGACATGAAGATGTCGGCTGTGTCCGAGGCCATCACCGTGACGGCCAATCAGTCCAGCGTCCTGGAGACGCCGCAGATCCAGACGAACTACAAGCAGGACGCCATCAACCAGCTGCCGATTGCCCGAAATCCGGTCGCGCAGACCTCACTGACGGCCGGCGTCACCAACGGCGTCAACGGCCCCACCATCTCGGGCGCGATGTCGTATGACAATCTCTACCTCGTCAACGGCGCGGTCGTGAACGAGAACATTCGCGGGCAGGCGCAAAACCTCTACATCGAGGATGCCATCCAGGAGACGACGGTCCTGACCGGCGGCATCTCGGCGGAGTTCGGGCGCTTCACCGGTGGCGTCGTCTCGGCGGTCACAAAATCGGGCGGCAACGAATTCAGCGGATCGCTCCGCGATACGCTCGACAATCCGAAATGGACGGACCGGAGCTTTAACTCACAGCCATTCAACACCGACCACCAGAACAATACGTACGAAGAAACGCTTGGTGGCCGCATCATCCGCGACCGTCTGTGGTTCTTCGTGGCAGGCCGCGAGGCCAAGACCTCCGCGGCAGCCACGTTGCGCGCGCTTCCTCCCGGGCTCCCGGATCCAGTGATTGGCTCTTACACCATCGCCAGCAACTCGCCGCGCCAGGAATACAAGGCCACTGCCAACATCACGGAAAAGCACTCGATCGTGGGGTCGTACCTGACCAACAACACCAGCAGCGACAAGAACTGCCAGGTCGGCTGCCTCGATCTGCGTTCCGTCAATACGGGTGGCATCTCGAACCCCAACAACTTCAAAACCCTCCATTACAACGGCGTCATCACGAACAACTTCCTCATCGAAGGCGACGCGGCAAAGAGGTACTTCTCATTCGTCGGCTACGGCGGCCTCACGCCGGCCCATCAGGCCAACCCCACCGCGGCATATCTCGCCGAGGGAACGCCCATCCTGGAAGTTGTCAATACCGGCGGCGGAGCAACAGCAAACGCACCCTACTTCTGCGGAAGCTGCGGCGCTGAGCTGCGCAACAACAAAGAGTGGGAGCTCAAAGGCCGTTACTTCCTCGGGACCAAGTCGCTTGGCACGCACAATGTGGTCTTCGGCTACGACGACTGGGCCGAACAGCGCCTTTCGAACAACTACCAGTCGCCCACTGACTTCCGTTTTCAGAATCAAACGAATGCGCTGAAGCAGATGCCGGACGGCACCGTGCAGTTGTCGCTGGGGCCAAGCGACCGCTGGGTTTGGTTCCCGATCGCTTTGTCCTCACTCGGCTCGAACCTGAAGACCACTTCCGAATTCATCAACGACAAGTGGGACCTGAATCAACATCTCAGCTTCAATCTCGGCGCCCGTTATGACAAGAACGACGCGGTCGACAGCGCCGGTCATGGGATCTCCAAGGACAGCGCCGTCAGCCCCCGCCTTGGCATCATCTTCGACGTATTCGGCAATGGCCGCCTGCGCGTCGATGCGAATTACGGCGAGTATGTCGGCCGTCTCGCCGAGACCGTAGGAGGATCGGCCTCACCCGCAGGCAATCCAGCGTCGTACACATTCATATATGGAGGACCGCCTACCGGTTATCTGGACTCGCGTGTCGCTCTCCAGCAGGCCTTCCAGTGGCTCCTTGATAACGGATTCACGAACCGCATAGCCGCCACCGCGAGCATCCCTGGGTTGAACACCCTTTTGGATCCTTCCGGCATCAAGTCGCCGAACATGCGCGAGATCACCGTGGGCGCGGGCACGCAGATCGGCAAAGGCTATCTCCGAGCCGATTACATCAATCGCGACTGGCGCGATTTCTACGCGCAGTTCGATGTTCCCGGTAACTATGTCGTCACCAATCCCGTGACCCAGGCTGTTTCAAACATCAATCGCATCGGCAACTCCGACGTTCCGAGCCGCAAGTATTGGGGAGCACAGTTCCAGGGTCAGTACCAGCTCCCGGCCGGCTTCGGCGTGGGCGGCAACTACACCTATTCGAAGCTCACGGGCAATGTCGAAGGCGAAACGAGTGCGTCGGGCCCCGTAACGTACGCCAGCACCTCGGTTGCCTTCAAGGAGTTCCAGAACTTCGCGCAAAATGCTCCTGTCGGGTATCTCGCTGCCGATCAGCGCAACAAGCTTCGCGTGTGGGGAACATGGGACATCGGCACACGTGTCGGACACTTCAACGTCGGCGTGATCCAGCGCTACGATTCCGGCACTCCGTTCTCGGCATCCGCCGCGATCACGATGACTCCGCAAATGCTCTGCTCTGCTGGAGGAACGCCGGCCGCTGGACCGACGAACCCGCTGAACAATACACTTATCGCCATCTGCCCGGCAGGCAACACGAACGTCTACCCCGACGGAAGCTCGCGCGATCCGAGCCACCAGTACGCAGCGGTCGCCGGCAACCAGGTTGGCCCGACGACGGTTACCTACTTCTTCAGCCCCCGCGGTGGCTATCATTGGAGCGGCGTCTACGCCACGGACCTCGCTCTCAACTACGAGTTCCCGATTCACAACTATGCGTTGTTTGCGAAGGCGGAAGTCCGCAACATGTTCAACCGGCTGGCCGTGACCAGCGGTAACACCACCGTGCTGACGAATCAGAACAGCGCAAACCTCGCTCCCTTCAACCCGTTCATGCAGTCTCCGATTGAGTGTCCGCGAGGCACCGCGCTTGCCACATGCAAGACACTCGGAGCGAACTACCAGCTCAATACCACGTTCGGTCAGTCCAATGGGAGCGCCACAACCTTCTCGCAGACCGGCAACTACCAGCTTCCGCGCACCTATCTCTACGCCATTGGCATGCGCTTCTAGTCACTCGCCACATCGGTTGTAACGAAAGCCCCGGCTTCGGCCGGGGCTTTTTGTTGGCGGCGCTCGCAACGTAGGTCGGACTCTCCAGTCCGATAACGCCTGAGGTCGGACTGGAGAGTCCGACCTACGTACGTTCAGTGCGGAAGGCCGAACACGTAGTAAATGAGGCAGAGCGCCGCGAGCACGATCGATCCGCCGTTGATCTCGCGCGGGCGGCCCGCCAGAAGCTTCATCAACGGATACAACACCAGGCCCGCGGTAAGACCGTTGGCGATGTTGTAGGTGAAGACCATCATCGCAATCGTCGCGAACGCGGGCACGAGCTCCGTAAGATCGTCGAAGTCGATGCGGCGGATCGACTCGAGCATCAATGCACCGACCGCGATCAACGCCGGACCGTACGCGAAGCGAAGCTGCTGCATCGGCTCGACCAGCGGTATGAAAAAGAGTGACAGCGCGAAAAGAAGACCGGTCACGATCGCAGCCACGCCCGTGCGCGCACCCTCGCGGATGCCCACCGCCGACTCGATGTATGCACCGCTCGTCGACGTCCCCAGCAGTCCGCTGATGCAGCACGCGATGGCATCAACCGTCATCGGCTTCTCGATCTCGGGAAAATTGCCGCGCTCATCGAGCATCCCGCCCGCGGCGCCGACGCCGACGAGCGTTCCAAGCGTGTCGAGAAAGCTCGTCAGAAAAAGCGTCAGCAGGATCGGCAGAAATGAGACCTTCAACACACCGCGAATGTCGAGCTGGAACGCGATCGGCGCAAGGCTGTAATCACCGGTGAACGGCATCGCAAAGAACGCGTGCGGCGCATGGCCGAACCCGAGGAGGATGCCTGCGGCTGCGGTGAGGACGATGCCGATCAGGATCGCGCCGCGAACGCGCAGCCGCATCAGCGCCATCATCACGATGAATCCGCCAATGGCCAACAGCACCTGCGGGCTGCGCAGATTGCCGATCTTCACCGGCACTCCCGTCCCGCTTTCGACGATGCCCGTCTCCGTCAATCCGATGAAGGCGAGGAAGAGGCCGATGCCCGCCGCGAAGCTGAACTTCAGGCTTTGCGAGATCGACTTCGCCAGCCAGCCGCGCAGCCCGATCAGCGTGATGATGAGGAAGAGCACACCGCTGACGAACACCGATCCAATGCGCTGCTGCCACGTGATGCCGAGGGCGCCGAGTCCGAATGCGATAAAGGCGTTCTCGCCCATGTACGGCGCCACCGCGATAGGCCGCTTCGCGTACAACCCCATGAGAATCGAGCCCACCGCCGCGACCACGATCGTGGCTACGGTGCTCGCTCCGACCGGCAATCCCGCTGCCTTCAGAATCGCCGGATTGACGACGATGATGTAAGCCATGGCGACGAACGTCGTCGCGCCGCCGACGATGTCTTTCTGCATCATGGAACTTTACTCCGATCGTCGGTTGAAAAAGGACGGATCGGTGTCATCCAGGTTGATTGCGGATCACATCAATCGTGTCATCCTGAGACAGCCGCAGCCGCCCGCTCAAATCGATCCGCTCGCGCAGAATGTGCTGGCGGCGGACGGCGAAGGATCTCTAATTACGTTGCACATGCCACATGCCTGGCATTTTGAGATCCTTCGCCGTCCTCCGCCGCCCGGTCATTCAGCGTGAGGGATCGAGCAGCGAGGGCGGCTCCGGCTGTCTCAGGATGACACGATTGGTGACGCAGTACTGCCGGCGATACCGACGCGAAATCTCAGTTACTCCGCCAATATCCACGCCAGCGCTGCCACGGCCGCCGAATCCTGCGCAAGCTCCTTCGGATCGACTTTGTCGAGCGTGTCGGCGTTCGTGTGGTGGTAGTCGAAGTAGTGCAGCGGCTCAGGCACGAGTCCGAATCCCGGCACGCCCGCGGCCGTCAGCGGGCCGGTGTCCGCCCCTGTCTCCTCGGCGACCTCGAAGTGGTTGGACGAAACCGCCGCCAGCGGCTTCGTTCTCGACTCCAGCGCGGCCAGCGCATCACCTTTCAGCGTCGTGGTGAAGCCGGTCGGCGCCGCGCCGCCGGCATCGGTCTCGATCGCGGCGATGTGTTTTTCTTTCCCATGATCCTTCGCGTACTGTTGCCCGCCGCGCAGACCGTTCTCTTCATTCATGTAGAGGACAGCGCGAATCGTGCGGCGCGGGCGCAGGTTCATTTCTTTGAGCAGCCGCATCGTCTCCATCACCATCGCCACGCCGGAGCCGTCATCGATCGCGCCCGTTGCCAGGTCCCACGAATCGAGGTGCGCGCCGATGAGGACGATCTCCTCCGGCTTCTCGCTGCCCCGAATCTCGGCGATGACGTTCGCCGACATCACATCAGGAAGCGTCCTTGGGGTGAGGACCATGTGCATGCGCACGCGCTTTCCTCGGGCCAGCAGGCGATGCACGAGCATGGCATCCTCGGCCGTCATCGCTCCCGCCGGAATCCGCGGCTGCTTCGGATCGTAGTGCAGCGCGCCCGTGTGCGGCGTCCGGAGCGAAGCGGATCCGACCGAGCGAATCACGATCGCCTTCGCACCGAATTCCGCGGCACGGCTGGCACCGGCGCCGCGAAAGGCGACGGCGATGCGGTACGCCTCGAACGCGCGGTGCGCGCGAACGAGATCCATGTCCATCGGGTTGTTGTAGAAAACGATCTTGCCGCGCAGTTTCGCAGTGCCGAGCGTTTTCAGATCGTCGAACGAATCGACTTCGACCACGTCGGCGGTGATCCCCGCTGCCGGTGTCGCCACACTGCCGCCGATGGCAGTGATCACGAGTTGATGATGCGCCGGCGACACGAGCTGCGCCTCCTCGCGGCCGCGCACCCAATGCGGTACTTTGACCGGCTCGTTCGAAACCGGGATCTCCCACTCGCGGAACTGCTGCGTCGCCCACTTCACCGCGAGCGCCGCGCCTTTCGATCCGCTCAACCGCGCACCAATGTCGTCGGTGAGATGACTAAGCGTTTCGTACGCACGCGACGACTGCAATTCGCGCGCGATGAGCGCATCGGCAGGTGATTGGGCAAAGGCAGACGCAGAAACGAGCAGCAGCAGAAATCCTATGAGGCTCTTCATTGCCCGCGAAGTGTAACGGAACGGCTCGCGCTACGTAGAGCAGGCATTCTTGCCTGCAACCGACGGGCGTCCTCGCCCGGCGGTATTTGTTTTTGCGCGCTGTCTGAAGCCACAGTGACATGCTCGCCCGGCGGCGCAAGATGTCCGATGTTCCCCTAAAAACCACCGACGGGCAGGGACGCCCGTCGGTAGCAGGCAAGAATGCCTGCCCTACACTTCTTCCGTATCGATCTGGGCCCGTTGCAGTGCGCCGGAGTAGTCGACGTAAATCGACTTCCATTCGCTGAACACGTCGATGCCGGCGATGCCCGCTTCGCGATGCCCATTGCCCGTCTGCTTGGTCCCGCCGAACGGCAGATGGACCTCGGCGCCGATCGTCGGCGCGTTCACGTAGAAGATGCCGGTGTACATATCGCGCATCGCTACGAATGCTTTGTTGATATCGCGCGTGTAGATCGACGACGACAGCCCGTACTTCACGCCGTTGCCGATCGAGATCGCCTCCTCGAGCGAATCGCAGCGCATCACCGCCGTCACCGGCCCGAAGATCTCCTCCTGTGCGATACGCATATCCGGCTTGACGTTCGCGAAAACTGTAGGTTGGTGAAAATGACCCTTGCTGTACGCGCCATCCGTCAGCGTCGCGCCGCCGGCTGTGACCGTCGCTCCCTCGTCGCTGCCGATCTTCACGTACTTCGCGATCGTTGCGATCTGGTCCGCCGAGATGTTCGGCCCCATGTCCGTCTGCGGATCGAGTCCGTTGCCTACGCGTAGTTTGTTCGCGCGCGCGGAGAGCTTCTCAACGAACTCATCGTAGATCTTCGAGTGCGCCACGATGCGTGACGCGGCCGTGCAACGCTGGCCCGCCGTGCCGAATGCACCCCAAAGCGCGCCGTCGACCGCGAGATCGACGTCGGCGTCGTCCATTACCAGGATCACGTTCTTGCCGCCCATCTCGAGGTGGACGTGCTTGAACTGCGGCGCGCAGGCGACCGAAATCTGGCGTCCCACATCGGTCGAGCCGGTGAACGAGATCACCGAGACTTTCGGATGCCGCAGCATCGGCTCGCCAACCGCTTTGCCGCCGCCTGTGACGACGTTCCAGACGCCTTTCGGCAGCCCGGCCTCTTCGAACGCTTCCGCGAGCATCACTACCGACAGCGGCGTTTGCGATGCCGGTTTGATGACCACCGTGTTCCCGCAGATCAGCGCGGCCATTCCTTTCCACGCCGGGATGGCCATCGGAAAGTTCCAGGGCGTGATCAGACCGGCGACGCCGAGGGGCATGCGGACGGCCATGTTGAACTTGTTGGGCAACTCGGAAGGAGTGGTCACGCCGTGCAGGCGGCGTCCTTCGCCGGCCATCAGGAAGGCCATGTCGATCGCTTCCTGCACATCACCGCGCGTCTCCTGCAGCACCTTTCCCATCTCGCGCGTCATCTCGGATGCGATCGCTTCCTTGTCGCGCTTGAGGATGTTGGCGACGGCATAGAGGTACTCGGCGCGGAGCGGTGCGGGAGTCAGCCGCCACTGCTGAAACGCACCGTCCGCGGCGTCAACGGCGGCATTCAGATCGTGCTCATTCGACTCCTGGAACGTGCCGATGAGGTCGTCGTTGTCAGCGGGATTGCGGTTCTCGAAGGTCTTTCCGCTCGCAGACGCGACCCACTGGCCGTTGATGTAGTTCTTGTAGTCGCGCGTTGGGCGCAGTGCTGTGTTGGGCATGATTCCTCCGGGTTAGTGACTGAGACTGGAGAACAGAGACTGGAGATCAGGACATCGACAACGCGATTACTAGTCCCTGCTCGCTGATCTCTCGATGGTTAGAGACCTGGAGATCAGACGAGCGATCATAGCAATGACAACAACCTGATCTCTGATCTCTCGTCGCTGATCTCTCGAAACCGCTATTTCCCCGGCTCGCCCTGAGTCGCCGCCGGCTTCGCCGATCCCATGTCCACCGAGCCGCGGAAACGTGCTCCCTCGGCGACGACGATCTTCGGCGCTTTGATGTTCCCGTCGACCGTGGCACTGGCAACCAGCTCCACTTTGTCGTCCGCCGAGACGTCGCCGGTCAGCTTCCCTTCGACGATCACGTTCTTCGCATGAACGGTGGCTTCGACGCGCCCTTTCGTCCCGATGCGAAGATCGCCGCTGAGGTTGATTTTTCCTCGCACGGTTCCTTCGATGAGCACCTGCTCGGAGCCGCTGACCGTGCCATCGATCGTGAGGTTGGAACCAATGTACGTACCGCCGCTGGGGGCTTGCGCATCGAGGCCGCGAGGTTGAGGAGTGGGTTCTTTCGTTGAGAAAAGCGCCATGGGGGCGGCAGCATAGCAGAGCTTTTCGGAGGGTGGAGGAGAGGGGAGATTGGGAATTGACAATGGACAATTGACAATTGACAACTGGAGCGGAACCGAAGAGCCGCTTCTCGATGGAGCCGGATTCGAGAACAGATCAGAGATCAGAGATGGTGGTCACGATCTCTGGTTCCGACGATCTCCAGCCTCTGATCTCTCGTCTCTGATCTCTGGTTGTCTCCGATCTCCGTTGTCCATTGTCAATTGTCAATTGTCAATTCCCCCGAGGTCACGAATCGGTAGCGGCCCGTAACAGTGCCGTTGCAGGCGGGATCACTGCATTACACTGCGCGCGCTCATTCAACGCCCTGCTGAACGGGTCGTAAGGAGCGCGGAGGGAGTCCTTAGCGTGAGACGTTTAGCCGTAATTTTGACGATAGCTGCTCTGGCAGCGTGCAAAGGCAGTGGCAACAAAGCCGAACAATACCGAACTGAAAAGGTCGATCGCGGCAGCATCACCATGACCGTGACCGCGACCGGAACGCTGTCCGCAGTCACTACCGTGCAGATCGGAAGTCAGGTCTCGGGAGTGATCGCGAGGCTTCACGCCGATTTCAACAGCCGCGTGACCAAAGAGCAGTTGCTGGCCGAGCTTGATCCAACGCCGTTCCAACAGACAGTCGAACAGCGGCAGGCCGATCTCGCCAAATCGAAGATTGAGGCCGCGAACAGCCGCATCAGTTACGACCGTGCGTCGCGGCTCGTAAAATCAGGCCTTTCGCCGCAGGCCGACCTCGATTCCGCGCGCGCCGCATACGAAGAGGCCAACGCGCAGGTTCAGCAATCGACCGCGGCTCTCAACCAGTCGCTGACCAACCTCAAGTACACGAAGATCATCTCGCCCATCGACGGCGTCGTCGTCGACCGGCAGTACGACGTGGGCCAGACAGTGGCCGCTTCGTTCTCGGCACCGACGCTCTTCTCGATCGCGCAGGATTTGACAAAGATGCAGGTGCAGGCCGACGTCGATCAGTCCGACATCGGACGCATCGCCGTTGGTCAGACGGCCCGCTTTACGGTCGATTCGTATCCCGATCAGGAGTTCCGCGGCCGCATCTCGCAGATCCGGCTGAACGCGACCGTGAGTCAGAACGTCGTCACCTATCCCGTGATCATCGAAGTATCAAATCCCGACGAGAAGCTGCGGCCGAAGATGACCGCCAACGTCACGATCGATGTAGCCATGGTGCAGGACGTTCTTCGCATCCCGAATGCGGCGTTGCGCTTCAAACCCGACACCGCTGTGCCGGCCGCCGCTCCTGCGGCCGCTTCTGCCGGCCGCGCCGCCAAGCCCACGGAAACCACGGAGACAACGCAGACCACACAGACCGCACAAAGCGTCCAGACTCAAACCGCCACAACGTCAGGCGGTCAGAGTTCCGAAGACCGTTCCGCGCGCTGGCACAATCGCCACCAGGCTGGGCAAACTGCAACATCACCCGGGAGCTTCAGCCCTGAAGAGCGCGCCGCGCACATGGGCAATCGCAGCCGAGGAATCGGCGGCGCTGCCGGAGCCCTCGGAGCGGGAGCACCGCCCATGCGACGGCGCCCCCAGACCGTCTACATCCTCGGCGCCGACAACACGCTCAAAGCGCTCGAGATCCGCACCGGGATCACGGACGGCCACTACACGCAAGTCGTCTCGGGCGATCTGAAAGTTGGCGATTTGATCGTCGCCGGCCTGGCCACATCCAAGGTCGACTCGAATCCACCCCCGGGCAGCAGCAACCCGATGGGCGGAGCACGGCCGGGTGGCCCGGGCGGAAGAGGTGGGCGGTAGTGCCGCAGAACGTCATCGAGATTCACGGTCTCACGAAGGTCTACACGATGGGCGAGGTCGAAGTCCGCGCGCTCGCGGGCCTCGATCTCGTCGTCGACAGTGGCGAGTTCCTGGCGGTCATGGGTCCATCGGGATCCGGCAAGTCGACGCTGATGAACATCCTCGGCTGCCTGGACCGGCCAACCGCAGGGTCGTACTTGCTCGACGGTGTCGATGTCTCCAAGCTCGACCGCGACGAGCGCGCCGTCATCCGCAACGCCAAGATCGGCTTCGTTTTTCAGAGCTTCAATCTTCTTGCGCGAACCTCAGCCGTTGAGAACGTCGAGCTGCCGCTCATCTACGGCGACCTCGGCTGGTCGCGCGCGGAACGGCACAAGGCTGCCATGCACGCACTCGACCGCGTCGGTCTCAAAGGACGTGAGAACAGCCATCCATCACAACTCTCGGGCGGGCAGCAGCAGCGCGTCGCCATCGCCCGCGCCCTCGTCACCGAACCCGCTATGCTGCTCGCCGACGAGCCCACCGGCAATCTCGACTCGCGCACATCCGAAGAGATCATGGGCATTTTTCAAAAGCTCAACGATAGCGGCAAGACAGTCGTACTGATCACGCACGAACCGGACATCGCCCAACATGCCAGGCGCGTGGTCACCGTCCGGGACGGCATCATCCAGCATGACGAAACGGTCCAGCAGCACCGCGTTGACGTTCGCGGCATCCCGCCGCCCGTCGCGCCCGTAGCAGCGGAGGCAACCCGATGAGAAGCTCAGTCATGCGCCTCGGCAACATCACGATGGTCGGTCTTCGGGCCATCGCACGAAACAAGATGCGCTCGTTTCTCACCGCGCTGGGAATCATCATCGGCGTCGGCTGCGTGATCGCCGTCGTGGCGATCGGCAACGGAGCCACGAAGTCGGTCGAGAACACGATCAACTCCCTCGGCACGAACTACATCATGCTCTTTCCCGGCGCCTCGACCTCGAGCGGCGCGCGCATGTTCACCGGCAACTCTTCACTTACCGCCGACGACGCCGAAGCCATCAAGACGGAATGCCCGGCAGTCGCCTACGTGTCGCCAACCGTGCGCGCCGCCGCGCAAGTCGTGGCCGGAGAGCTCAACTGGGGAACGTCGATTCAAGGCGTGAGCGAAGACTATCCGCTCATCCGCTCGTGGAACGTGTCGCAGGGCACCTTCTTCAGCGATCAGGACGTGAAGAGCGCGTCGAAGGTCTGTGTCCTCGGCAGCACGGTCGTCGACAACCTCTTTCCCAACGGCGAAGCGGTGGGCCAGATCGTCCGCATCAAGAACGTGCCCTTCAAGGTCCTCGGCGTCCTCGACAAGAAGGGCGGCAACATGATGGGGCAGGACCAGGACGACACCATCATTGCTCCGTACACAACGGTGATGAAGCGCCTGTCTGGCAAGACGAAGATCGACATGATCCAGCTCTCCGCGGTTTCGGCCGGTCAGGTGCAGGAAGCGCAAAACCAGATCGACGGAGTGCTGCGCCAGCGGCACCGCATCGCTCCTAAAGGCGACGCCGACTTTCAGATGCGCTCCCAGGAAGAGATCGCTCAGGCATCGGGGCAGCAGACCGCCATCCTGCGCCTGCTGTTGCTCGTCATCGCCGCGATCTCGCTGCTCGTCGGCGGCATCGGCATCATGAACATCATGCTCGTGTCGGTCACGGAGCGGACACGCGAGATCGGAATCCGCATGGCCATCGGCGCCAAGGGACGCCACGTACTATTGCAATTCCTGTTCGAGGCCGTGACGCTGGCCATCGTCGGCGGCGCGTTGGGTATCGCGTTTGGTGTCGGAGCTTCGCTCGCCGTCAAGCACTTCCTGCAGTGGCCGATCGTTGTCACGACAGCCTCCGTGGTGCTGTCGTTCGGCGTGGCCGCGTTCGTCGGCATCTTCTTTGGTTTCTACCCCGCACGCAAAGCAGCGAGACTCGATCCAATCGACGCACTGCGCTACGAGTGAGGTGATGCTGGGTTGCGGGTAGCTGAGTTGCTCGGTTGAAGAGAGCGTGAGAAATGCAGGTTAGCCCGCCAGCCTCTCCGCTGCCGTGGTGAGGCCTTCGCGAAAACTGATCTCGAGCTCGGGTAGAGCAGCGCTTCCGTCTCGACTGTTAGTGCAGCACCGTCCGCCGCCGGGATGCCACCACGGTGATCGTAACGAGATTGCTGTCGGCGGATCCGCAGACGTTGGCGACGTGCGCCAGGAATTGCGTGGTCCGCGTCAGCGGTGGCGTGATCAGCGCCGGTCCGAAGGCGATCAGATTTCCGTTCGCAAACCACGACACGGAGGCGTTTGTGCCGGTGACATTGACGCTCAGTGAGACGATCGATCCGGAGAGGACCGTCTGATCCCTCAACGTGTTCAGAATTTGCGGCGGGACGCAGACGGTCACCGCCACGCTAGCCGCGTTGCTGTTCGCGACGGGAGCACACGCGCCGGAGACGCGGACCCAGTAGGACATCGTGTTCGCCGGAGCGACGACGATCGTAGACGTCGTCCCGCCGTTCACCGGGGTCGAAGTATCGCCGGTCGCGCCGGCGAACCATTGATACGACAGCGGAGCCGTGCCGGTGGCGCTGACCGAGAGCTGCGCCGAGTTGCCGCTGTTGATCGACGCGCCGGACGGTTGCAGGGTGATCGACGGCGGCGTGCAGGCCGGCGCGGCTCCGTAGACGGCGTTCAGCGCGGCGTTGTCCCAAGCCTGGAGCTGGCCGTTCAAACCCGAGGCCAGGATGTGATTCATAATCGCGGAACTGGTGCAGTCGAGTGTCGGATCGCCTGCGCACGAGGACGCGAGATTCCGGGTCTGATCGGAGTGGCGGAAGCCGAGCGTGTGACCGAGCTCGTGGACGATCGCGCTCTTGAACAGTTCCTGAGGAATCTGCCCCGGCGTGCAGGCACCGAGCCCCTGGTTCATGCTGACGTCCGCTTCGAGTGTCGTGGCGAACGTTTCACCGCGAAAGAGGTGCGTTCCCGCTCCGAAGCTCGCGCGTGTCATGCCGGCGATGCCGAGCGCGCCGCCGGAGGAACAACTGAACGGCTGGAGCCCTGCGGAGGTGAGGTTCTTTTCGAAGACGATGTTGTTCGTGCCGTCGGTGGCGTCGAGAAATCCGTTCGGGTTCGCATTGGCGCTGGAGAGGACGTAGTGCGTTCCGCCGGCGTTCCAGGTGCTGAATGCGGCATTGATCTCGGCCGTGCCGCTGCCGAGCGTACCGGTTTCGGAGTTCCCCTGGTTCCAGCTCACAGCGCTCGGAAAGACGTTCCAGCGCGTGCCGATACCCGAGTTGTACGTGAGCATGTACGACGTGGCGGTGAACGATGCCGTTGCGATCGGATGCAGCGATTCCGCCTTCACCGTCGGCGGCATCTCCGCAACGACGTAATCATCGGCCACCGCGTCGCCACGGACGACGCCGCGAACGTACTGGAGGAATCGCTCCGCAGAACGACGCGGCTCGACATGCACGTTGCCGCCAGCGTCCCAGCCTTCGATCTCCGATTCGTTGCGGACCGCCAACTCCCGCCCGGAGGCATCACGCACGAAACGGAAGGTTCCGAGCCCGAGATCGCTGATGACGTACGCGCCGTCGTCGCGCTGATAGAGAAGGAGGAGCACCCGCTCACCGTCCGCAAACGTGGGGACCCCGGGAACGAGCTGCGTTTCGCCGTCGAGCGTTCCGCCGGGCGCATGGACCTGAACAATGCTGTCGTGCTTTCCTTTGATCGCTTCTTCGAGTGCGATCGTCGTCACGGTCTCGATTCCGAATCGCGACGCTTCCCCATGCGATCCGAGAACCCGTCCGATCACGATCGCGTGCGCGCGCTCGATCTCGAATCGATCCGGCGGAACGATGTATGTGATGGCGAATGACTGCGCGGCGATCCCGAAAACCAATGCGGCCAGCGACACTTTGAGAGAGGACAAGGCATCAGGATGCATCGCGGCCTCGGCACGGACCGTAACGGATGTCACGAAACTCGGTTGATTCCCGGATCGGGCTTATCGGCAGATAACACAGATGAGACGCCGATGAACGCCGCTCCGAATCCAATCTGCGAACATCTGCGTCATCTGCGAATCAACGTTTTCCCATCCTTCATCACGAACGAGACGTGGGAAAGCGCAGTGATGTCGCGCAACGGATTGCCGTCCACGGCGATGAGATCGGCTTCGTAACCGCTGGCAATGGTTCCGACGCGGTCGCCGAGCCCGAGCGACTCCGCGGCAAGCGATGTCGCCGAGGTGATCGCGTCCATCGGCTTCTGCCCTCCCGTTGTCACGCGGTACTCGAAAAAGACCAGGTCGATATTGGGGATCGAAAATACGTTCCATGCTCCGCCATCAGGTCCAGCTCCGGCTGACCGATCAGCGCGCCATGCTCGATCGACGTGCAGCCCGCGAGCACGCCTTTGGCACCTTCTCCCCCGAAAAGCACGGGGGGAGAAGGCGCTCGATACGAAGTAGTGGCGTACTCGGAAAAACGCGTCGTGAACTGTCGACCTGGCGACGCCGGCAATCTTCGCCTTACGTTGTACGATGCGGCCGTGCGTCGACGCGAACTTCGTTTGTCCCTCGTGGTTTTCGCACTGGCGTTGGCGGTCCGGTTCGTCTTTCTGATTCTGACCGGACCGCACATCAGTCCCGATTCGTCTGAGTACGAGGCGATCGGATCCAACATCGTCGCGGGCAACGGCTTCAGCCTCAGCACCGCGGCGCCGTATATCCCGACTGTGCGGCGGACTCCGGCGTATCCGGCGTTCCTCGCGCTTCTCAACGGGCGCGGCCAAGTTCATCGGTACCGAATCGCAGCGATTCAAATCGTGCTCGATAGCGCAGTCGCGGTGGCGATCCTCCTGTTGACCGCATCCGTTCCGATGCGAGGCGCGCGCATCGCATCGGCGGTGCTCTACGCGCTGCATCCGGCTGCCGTCGCCGCGTCATCCACGATGCTCTCGGAAACGCTCTTCACGTTTCTTGTCGCCTGCGCTGCACTACTCGTGCTGGCCGCGCGAAAGTCTGATCGACTCGCGCTCTCCCTTCTGGCCGGCATCATCATGGGACTCTCTGTCCTCTGCCGGCCGCTCGGCGTGATCTATGCCGGCTCCGCCGTGCTGATGCTGCTCGCATGGCGAAGGCAGCCGCGCGCACTGGTACACGCAGCGGGGTTCGCTGCAGCGTGCGCCCTCGTGATTCTGCCGTGGACGATTCGCTGCACGGCAGTGACCGGCCGTCTCGTCATCGCACAGGCTGCCGGGATTTGTAACTGGTACCTCCCGACGCGTTGGGACTGGGATCAGAACGATCAGACTGCGCTATGGCGGGCGTTCGAGAACGATCCGTACGGACGGCGTCTCGCGGCCGCGCGTACGTCTGCCGAGGTGGTTGATTTGAATGAGTTTGGCCAGAAGCAGGCCATGCGGAACATCGAGGCCAATCCGCGGGCGTACCTGATGTCGAGGGTTCGCACCTACCCGCACCTCTTCATCAGCACGTTCGGGGGAAAGATCGGCATCGATCGGACGATTGGCGAGGTCGTCGCGCAACGCAGGTTCGGCATCGCCGCGTTGTTAGCCGCGCTGCTGATCCTCTTCTCGCTCCTGCCACTCGCGGCCGCCGCGTTAGGCCTCACGCGCGCGGCCAGCAGTCCGGCAACGTCGCTCTGCGCCTTATTCGTGATCGCGACGCTCCTCGTCCATCTCCCGATGTGGATCGAGTATCGCTACTGGCTGCCGGTGCTGCCCTACGAGCTGGTGCTCGCGGCGGCGGGGCTCGATTTCGCGCTACGCCGCTTCAGGAAGCACGACGTTCCGCGTTAATTCGGCGGATCGGCCCGCGGAGCCTCGGTGGCAGCTTCTGCGACGACTGCCTCGACGGGCGCGGCGTGCACGTCGAACGGCTCGCGCCGCAACGCGGCGATGAGCAACGCACGAATCGCGTCATCGTCCTCTACCACGAGGATTCTGGGGACCGGGGACATTATCCGTCCGCGTCATGCGGATTAGGCGCCAAACGCAGTCGCGACAAGAAGTCCGGCTCGGTTGTTGCTCCCCGAAAAGGCCGTGGCCGCTTTCGAAAAAGCCCCGCCCGAAGCGCGGCAGTTGCTGACCGTCCCCATCCGCGAACTGGGGCTTCGCCTCGATCAATCCCCCGTCGCTGAGTACGTTCGACGCCTCTACGCCGAGCTCGAGGGCGCCGGACTGCGCCACTTCCGGCCTCCCTGTTATTTGTCTGACGAGTGGGGATGCCCCTCCGAGGAGCCGGTGATCGGCATTCCCTTCTACCTCGGCGATCCGCGCGTCGCCCACCTCGAGGACGCCGTCAACGACATCGAGAACGAGCGCGAGATCATGATGTACCTCCGCCACGAGGCCGGCCACGCCTTCAACTACGCGTACGAGCTCTACCGAACTGACGAATGGCACGAGCTCTTCGGTTCGTTTCGCCGCCCGTACCGCGACGACTACCCGTTCGTCCCTTTCTCGCGCGACTACGTCCGACACATCGCGGGCTGGTACGCGCAGAAGCATCCGGACGAAGACTTCGCAGAGACGTTCGCGGTTTGGCTCGATCCCGATTCGCACTGGCAGCAGCGTTACGCGCACTGGCCGGCGCTGCGCAAGCTGCAGTACGTCGACCGCGTCGCGGCCGAAGTCCGCGATCTGCCGCCGCCGCACGCCGCAGGTGAGACCGACATCACCGTCGACGAGATGGAGCAGACGGTCGAAGAGTTCTATCGCGGAGGATATGGCTCTCATCAGGGCGACGAGTCGGCGATGATTGCTGGACTCGCGCTCGACACCGATCTCAGCGACATCTTCCTTGATCCATCGAAGCAGCGCGACGGGGTCGACTACCGGCCCGCCGATGACCTCCTCGCCGAGCATCGCCGCGACATCATCGACAAGGTTTACGAGTGGACCGGCGTCCGGCGCACGCTCGTGCGAGCGCTCGTCGCCGCTGTCGAGCAGCGCGTGCGCGAGCTTGGCCTGCTCGCCCTGCGCGAAAGGAGCCGTTCCCAGATGATCGAATTGACCGTTTACATCACGGCGCTATCGATGACGTTTCTCATCGGAAAGCGCCCACTCCGCCATCGGAAGGTGAAATGAAGATCGCCATTCTTTTTGGACAATTCGAGGGCTACGACGAACAGCCCAACGCGGAAAGCGACGCCGCGAAACCGAAACGCAAACGAAGAAAGAAGAAAACGGACGTCGAGGCGATCGCCGATTCTCTGCGCGAGCTCGGCCACGAGACGACGACCTTCGCCATCGACGGCCGCCCGCAAACGCTCGCTCGCCTGGCCCGCTCGGACGCCGATCTCTTCTTCAACCTCATCGAGTCCTACAACGGCGACGACACGATGGAGATGCACTTCGCCGCCTATCTCGATCTGATCGGGAAGCGCTACACCGGCTCCGGCCCGCAGGGCTCCTACCTGGCGATGGACAAGAGCATCGCCAAGACCATCGTCCGCTACCACGGGCTGTTCACGCCGTACTCGGCGGTGATCGACAAGGGCCGCGTCGAGCACTCCCAGGACATCCAGTTTCCGGTCATCGTGAAACCGGCAGCCGAGGATGCGTCGAAAGGGATCGACGCGGGATCGGTGGTGTCATCGATCAAGGATCTGTTCGAGCGGATCTCCTACATTCACGACGAGTTCGACTCCCCCGCCCTGATCGAGGAGTACATCGAAGGCCGCGAGATCTACGCCGCCGTCATCGGCAACGACCCTCCGGAGGCATTGCCTCTTGTCGAGCTCGATCTCTCGCAGCTCCCGAAAGGCACGCCGAAGATCGCGAGCTACGATGTGAAGTTCGACGAAAGCACCGACGCCTACAAGAAAACGAAATCGGCCGTGGCGCACGACCTCGAGGAAGACGTCGTCGCCGAGATCCAACGCGTCGCCGTCACCGCAGTCCGCGCCCTCAAGCTCCGCGACTACGCCCGCATCGACCTCCGCCTCGGCGCCAACAACCGCGTCTACCTCATCGAAGCCAACCCCAACCCCTGGCTCGATCCGATCGCCGAGTTCGCGATGGCAGCGAAGGAGTCAGGGCTCTCGTACACGGAGATGATCGACCGGATCGTTCAGGCTGCCGTGGCGCGGAAGAAATAGGTCACGCGGAGACGCGGAGGGGCGGAGAAAGCCTCCGCCACCGGGTGACTAGCTTACGGCAAAGCATTGAACGGCTGATACTTGCGGCTTCGTCGTTGGTGGATCTTCACGGGAAGGGTCACGGCCCGCCGGCGACAGATCGCGATCTACCAAGATTAGATCGGCATCTAAAAAATTAGATCGCGATCTAAAAAAAGAGATCCGTATCTCGAAATTGGAGATCCGTATCTCGAAATTGGAGATCCGTATCTCGAAAATGGAGATCCGTATCTCGAAAATAGAGATCGCGATCTACCAAGGATAGATCTGCAACTCGAAAAAATAGATCGTGACCTGCCGGGCGGAGATCGAGATCCCGTCGATCCTCTTGAAAACACGGCACATGCGGATGTTGGGCTCGTTGGAAGGCCCCCTCATCCGGCCTTCGGCCACCTTCTCCCCCACAAGAAGCGTGGGGGAGAAGGCGCTCGATGGAAGAGTTGCGATAACACCGGGAAGAGCGGGTTAGCGATGGGTCAGCGAGCGTGCGTTACGGCTTCCCACATAAGCCAGCTCAGCTTCGCGTCTTCGCGTCTTCGCGTGATGGTCACCCTTCCACCTCCCGCACAGACCGCCACTTCCACCGGTAGTAAATCGCCGGATACACCAGCAGCTCCATCAGAAACGAGGTGAACAGTCCGCCGATCATCGGCGCGGCGATGCGCTTCATGACGTCGGCACCCGCGCCGGTCGACCACATGATCGGCACGAGTCCGAAGAAGGCGCAGGCCACGGTCATTACCTTCGGCCGCACGCGCTTGACTGCGCCTTCATAGATCGCCTCGCGCAAATCTTCGCGGGTGCGCATCGCGCCGCGGGCGACTCGTTCGTCGAACGCGAGATCGAGGTAGAGCAGCATGAAGATGCCGGTCTCGGCGTCGAGACCGAGAAGGGCGATGAGCCCAACCCAGACGCCGATGGAGACGTTGTATCCGAGGGCCCACAGCAGCCAGACCGCACCGACCGCCGAGAACGGCACGGCCAACAGAACGATGATCGTCTTCGGGATCGAGCGCGTGTTCATGAAGAGCAGGAAGGAGACAACGAACAGCGTGAGCGGAACGACGACGATCATGCGTTGCTTCACGCGCTGCATCGCCTCGTATTGCCCGCTCCATTGCAGCGTGTAGCCGGCGGGCATGCGCAGTTGCGCATCCACGGCACGCTTGGCGTCGTCGACGAAACTGCCGAGGTCGCGGCGGGCTGTGTCGACGTCGATGTAGACATAGCCGGCGAGCTTGCCGCCCTCGTCACGGATCATGGCCGGGCCTTCGATGATGCGCACGTTGGCGAGCTCACCGAGCGGAACCTGCGCACCCGCCGGTGTCGAGACGAGAACGCGGCCGAGCTTGTCGATCTCGTCGCGCAGCTCGCGCGGGTAACGGATGTTGATCGGATAGCGCTCCCGCCCTTCGATCGTCGTCGAGACGTTCTCGCCGCCGATCGCCGTCATGATCGTTTGCTGTACATCCTCGATCGTCAGTCCGTAGCGTGCAATGGCCGCGCGGTCGATGTCGAAGTCGACGAAGTAGCCGCCGGCGACGCGCTCGCCGTAAACGCTGCGCGCGCCGGGCACGCGCCCGATGATCTGCTCGAGTTGTTTGCCGATGCCTTCGATCTGCTTGAGGTCCGCACCGAAGACTTTCACGCCGACCGGCGTGCGAATACCGGTCGTCAGCATGTCGATTCGGTTGCGGATCGGCATCGTCCAGGCGTTCGTCTGTCCCGGCAGTTGGAGGCGATGATCGAGATCGTTGACCAGCTCCTCCCACGACATCGTGTCGGGCCAGAGCGGACGGACCATCGGCTGCAGAAAGGAAGGAAGCCAGCTCGAGTACCAGCGCTCCTTGTGGCGCCACTGCGACTCCGGCTTCAGGATGACGGTCGTCTCCGCCATCGACAGCGGCGCGGGATCGGTGGAGGTGTCGGCGCGTCCTGTTTTTCCGAAAACGCGCTCCACTTCCGGCACCTGCCGCAACAGCGCATCCTGCGTCTGCAGCAGCGCGCTCGCCTGCGCCACGGAGATGCCCGGCAGCGTCGTCGGCATGTAGAGAATCACGCCTTCGTTGAGCGGCGGCATGAACTCGTGGCCGAGCTTGAAGTAGATCGGAATGGTTGCTAGAACAATGATCAGCGCCGCAGCGATGACGATGCGTGTGTGGCGCAGCACCCAATGCGCGGGCGGACCGTAGATGCGGAAGAGGACGCGAGAGATCGGATGCCGTTCTTCAGGCACCATGCGTCCGACGAAAACGGCGTTGGCGATGCCGGCCAGCCATCGCGGTTTGAACTCATAGCGCTTCAGTTTCGTAAACATCAGCCGCAGCGCCGGATCGAGCGTGATGGCGAGAAACGCCGCGATGGCCATCGAGAAGTTCTTCGTGAACGCCAGCGGCTTGAAGAGCTTCCCTTCCTGCGCTTCGAGAGCGAAGATCGGCAGGAACGACAGCGCGATCACGAGCAGCGAGTAGAAACTCGGCCGTCCCACTTCCTGAATGGCCTTGATGAGAACTTCCTTGTAGTCGCCGATTCGCCCGCTGCTCTCCCACACCTCGAGCTTCTTGTGCGCGTTCTCGACGACGACGACCGCCGCGTCGACGAGCGCGCCGATGGCGACGGCGATCCCGCCCAGCGACATGATGTTGGCGTTGATCCCGAACAGATGCATGGGGATGAAGGCTAGGATCACCGCAGCCGGCAGCGTGACGATCGGGATCATCGCGCTCGGGATGTGCCAGAGGAAAAGAAGGATCACCAGCGACACGATCAGCATCTGGATCAGCAACTCGTGCTTGAGCGTGTGAATCGATTCTTCGATCAGCAGCGAACGGTCGTAGGTCGTGACGATCTGTACGCCTTTCGGCAGCGATGTGGCGATCTGCGCGAGCCGTTCCTTAACCGCGCTGATCACCTTCATGGCGTTCTCGCCCTGCCGCATCACCACCACGGCGCCTGCGACTTCGCCGCGGCCGTCAAGCTCCGCGATGCCGCGGCGCATCTCCGGCCCCAGTTGCACGCTGGCGACGTCGCCGAGGCGGACGGGCGTGCCGTCCTTCGCTTTCAGCACGATCTGCTCGAGGTCGGATTTGTTGCGCACGTAGCCATGCGCGCGGACCATGTACTCTGCGCCGCTCCACTCGATCAGCCGCCCACCCACTTCGTTGTTCGACTTGCGCACCGCCTCGCTCAACTGCGCGAGCGCGATGCCGTAGCCGGCCAGTTTGTTCGGATCGACGGTGATCTGGTATTGCCGGACGAAACCTCCGACGCTTGCCACTTCCGCCACGCCAGGTACCGACTGCAACTCGTAGCGGATGTGCCAGTCTTCGAGCGAGCGAAGGTCGGCCAGCGAGCGCTGCCCTGTCGTGTCGACGAGCGCGTACTGAAACACCCAGCCGACGCCGGTGGCATCAGGACCGAGCGAGGTCTGGACGCCATCCGGCAACTGCGATTGAACCTTGGAGAGGTATTCGAGCACACGGCTGCGCGCCCAGTACGTATCCGTCCCCTCGTCGAAGATGACGTACACGTACGAGTAGCCGAAGTCCGAAAACCCGCGGATCGCTTTCACGTGCGGCGCGCCGAGGAGGGCGGTGGTGATCGGATAGGTAACCTGGTCTTCGATGATGTCGGGGCTGCGGTCCCACTTCGAGAGAATGATGACCTGCGTGTCGGAAAGGTCCGGCAACGCATCGACGGCGATGTTCTGAATGCTCCAAACGCCGATCGCTACGAGCACCGCTACGACGAGGATGACGAGTCCGCGATTCGTCGCACACCAACGGATGACACGCTCGATCACGGCGTGCCTCCCGTCGCCGGCAACTTCGACAATGCCGACTTCAGCCGCGACTCGGAGTCGACGAGAAAGTTCGCATCGATCACGACCCGCTCACCGGCGGTCACGCCGGAGCGAATCTCATAAAACCCCGCTACCTTCGCGCCGGTAATCACATCCCTCGGCTCAAACGTTCCGTTGCTGGACGCGACGAAGACAACCGACCGCATGCCTGTGTTCATCACCGCGCTGTCCGGCACGGCCACGACGTTCCCGATCGGTTGCTGCAACACGACGTCGACGTACATGTCCGGCTTCAGCAGCCCGGCCGGATTCTCGAGCTCGAGCCGAACGTTGGCCGTGCGCGTCTGCGCAGCGATCACCGGCCCGATGAATGTGACGCGGGCATCGAGCGTCTGTCCGTTTGCGACGACCTGCGCGCTCGCGCCGATGCGCAGCGACGCCAGCTCGGATTCATACACATCCGCGAGCACCCATACGTGCGACAGATCGCCGATCTCGAAGAGCGTGTCGGACGGCATGAGGCGCGCACCGAGCACGACGTTCTTCGCGAGCACGACACCGTTGACCGGCGAGCGCAGCGTGACATCGCGCATCGGCTTGCCGCTTCGCACGACGCGATCGATGTCCGCCTCGCTCATGTCCCAGAGCCGAAGGCGCGTTCGCGCGGCGGCGGCGAGCGTGCGCCCGAGGTCGGAAGAGTTTCGCTGCGCGAGGAGCAATTCGTTTTGCGTGGCGAGGAGATCTGGACTGTAGAGCGACAGGAGCACATCGCCGCGACGGACCGGCTGACCGACGAAGTTCACGGACAGCGTTTCGACGGTTCCCTCCAGCTTCGTGTGAACCTGCGCGACCCTCCGCTCATCCACCGCGATCCGCCCCGCCGCGCGCGTCGTGCGCGAGAGGTTGCGCAGTTCGGCAGTCCCGAGCTTCACGCCGATGAGCTGTTGTCTCTGCGGCGATACCGAGACGTTCGCGTAGCCGCTGACATTCGTCGAGGCATTCGCAGTCGGCGCGTCGTCCGCGTAAACAGGAACGAGCTTCATCCCGCAGTCGGGCGCGCGGCCCGGATGATTCGATTTGTAAACGTGCGGTGGCCCTTGTGAGTACATCGGATCGATCCACGCGGTGACGCGGCGGCCGGAGCCATCCTGCGTAACTGCGTCCGCGTCATTCGAGCTTCCCCGCTTCGCGACCAGCACGACGACCAGCGTGGCCGCGAGAAGTACTGCGATGACCCATGGCAGCGAGCGTTTCATCGCGCACCTCCCATTTCCGGAACGACCGTACTTACAGAGCCGTGCTGGATCGCGTCGATCAGCGCTTCCGACACGAGAAGTTGTCGCAGGAAGTCGTAATAGTCGACCTGCAGCGAGCGATACGTCTGCAGCGCGCCGATGACCGAATCGAACGACGTTTTTCCCGATTGATACGAAGCCAGCGCCGAGTCGAATCCAAGCTTCGCCTCGGGGACCAGCAGATCGACGTGCAGGTTGATCTGCTCGACCGCTTCATCGCGCTGCGCAATCGCCTTCCCGAGCTCAACCTGGAGTTGCTGCCGGACGACGTCGATCTGCGCAAGTGCCGCGTCGCGCTCCGCCGTCGCCTGTGCGATCCGCGGCTCGATGGCCGTCCTGCGAACCGGCAGCTCGATCCTGGCTACGACGCTGAACATGTCCTTCTGCTGTGGCCGGAAGCCATACGACGCTTCGAGGTTCACGTCCGGCTTCGCGATCAGTTTCGCCATCCTGATCTCCGCCTCAGCCCTCGCTGCTGCCGCCTCGGGCACGGCAGTCGAAGGCGGTGCCTGCGCCATCCCGGACGCGATGCTCGTCTCGCCGCCGTGGTGCTCCATCGAATGAGTGAGCGCGAACGAGGGAATCTCTGCATCCGCAGGAAGCAGGAGCAGCGCACGCAGCCGGGCACGCGCCTGTTGCAGCGCGCCGCGCTGCATGAGAATCGCGTGGCGGACGTTCGTCTCCTCGAGCTTCGCGCGAATCATGTCGATCTGCGGCGCGAAGCCGGTCTCGTAGCGGATGCGCGCCGCCTCGCCGGTCGAAGCGACCAGCGTCGCAATCTCCTCGTTGGCGGCGATCTGATTCGCAGCCGAAGCCGCTTCGTCGTAGGCGATGAGCACGTCGCGCCGGACCTCGGCCACCCGCACTTCGCGCTCCCGTTCGAGCTGCTGCACATCGAGCGCAGCGGCGCGCTGCGACGTTTCGCGGCGGCCTCGCCGGACGAACGTCTGCGATGCACCGACCATGTACATCGTCATCGGATCGGCGGAGAGATCGATCTGCCGGTTCTGCACGCCTGCCATCAGCATCGGATTCGGCAGCGTTCCCGCGCCCGCGACACGAGCGCGGGCGGCGGCGATGCGCGCATCGATCTCGTGCAACGATGGCGCGGCAGCGATCGCGGCCTCAACGACGGGTTCGGGAGTGTTCCAGTCGATCGCGCCCGCGCGGGCGGCGATCAGAAATGCGCCTGTCAAACAGGCAGCGATATGCCTTCGGTCCATGATTCCTCACAAGCTCGGAGCGCGAACGAAGTGCATCCGCGTTTCAGAAATGAGCGAGCGTGATGAGGATCAGACGAGAAGCGTGGAGAGCACCGCGAGGCGCCGCTGTTGTGCCGGTGGGGATCCGGGAGCGAAGGGCTCGGCGACCGCGTACCGCGAGCTGGTAACCGGAAGCGCGGCAACCAACACCACGGCAACGGGAGGCTTCACCAGGAGCTTTGCGATCTGATTCGCCGCCTGCACGTCGGGAGCGGCGGGCGCGCAACTCGTCTCTTTGCAGCAAGGAGGAGCCGCGATCGATTGATCGCTCGATGTGTGCGCGCGGCAGCACGGCGTGGTGGCGCACGCTCCGACGCTATCGATCAGCGGAAGGGGTCCGCTCACGGTCAGCACGACGATCAACGCGAAAAGACGGCGCATCAGGCATTGGCAACGGTTGCGGGGGGCGGGTCATTCCGGGGCAGATTCAAGATCTCACGACCCTTCGCCGATATCGCTGCCAAGCGCTGCGCAGGGATCCGACACTTCGAAATCGTGTCGTGGCTCGACACATGAAACAAAGAAATAGCGCGCCACTTGCTCCTCTTCGACCCAGACCGAATGACCAAGGAGGCAAAGCGCTACCACGACGAACCCCCCAAGGGTGACGAGTCCCCACACGTGGATTGCATGTGCATGGTTCAAATTCCACATACCGAGTAACAGCGGCAACAGCATTCCGCGGGCCAGGCGTTGCAGGCCCTGGTAGTAGCGGTGACTCGTGTTGAGCCGATCGATATTCTCTTTGAATGCGGCGACCTGCATGAACCCGAATAGCTGTTTCAAACGAACAGGCGATTGCTTTCCGTGGTTCGCTGCCAGCTCTATTCCGAAACGTTCTCGCACCAAGTCTGACAGATCGATACCAATCTCGAGGTACGACGCCATGATCATGCGCCGCGCTATCGGCGTGATCCCCCACCGTTGGAGCAAGAAGTAGATAGGAAAGTTCGCGAGAATGCCGACGGGGTAAGAAATCGCGAGTAGAAACAGCGCGGCAATGGCGTCGCTCGTGCCAAACAGATACGTCGCCAGGGCGAAGGAGCCTCTGGCTGAGAGGTGCGGCATCGACAGCAGCACGATCGCCAATCCTGGGATCAGAAACTCGACGATGATGATGAGCTGCATGGCCTCTTGAACCTAACTGCCGGAATTATCGCACGCAGCCAGTTCAAGCAGGCCACGAGCAATTCGGAACCGTCGAACCGATCGCCACAATCGAAAAAGACTGATCGCCTACTCCTGCCGAATCACGGCATTCAGCCGAGCGTTCAACGCCGCCACGACCCTCGCGGCCGTCTCGTCGATTTGCTCCCTCACCAGCGTTCCTTCGTCTGAGCCGAGGTGCAGGCGAATGGTCAACGACTTGTGATCCTTCGGCACCTGCGGACCCACATACTGGTCCACGAAGGTCACGGCGCGGACCATCTCGTCGGCTCCGGAGGCAATCAGAGATGCGTCGGCCCATTTGATGGAATTGGCAACGATCATCGAGATGTCGTACTCGACCTGAGGGTAGGTCGGCAATGCCTCCGCACTGTTATTGCGAGAGGCCAGTGGACTCAACGCATCGACATCGATCTCGAACAGCGCGGCCTCGCCACGCCGGATTCCAGCCTTCCGTTTTGCGCGCGCGGAAACAACGGCAAGCGCACCGATAGGCCTTCCGTCGGAGAAGACTCCGAGTTGAGCCACCGCATCTCCCCATCCGACGCGGGCACCCTCGGAGAGCGAGATTGGCGATACCTGAACGGTTCGGTCAAGCCTCTCCAAAACGGCTTTGGCCTCGAAAAACAATCGTTTGGCATCGCCGCCCACGAACGCTGCCGCTACATGGTGGGGCTGTTTCGGTAGCTGCTCTACGTCGCCGGCAGGAGCTCCGGCCGGCAAGAAGATCCGCCCCAGCTCGAAGATGCGAAATTGCTCCTGGTGACGCAGATTGGAGGCCACCGTCATCAAGAGTTGAGGAACGAGCGACGGCGCGAGGCGGACATCTGCCGAGGGCGGGTGGGCGAGCCCGATCGTATCAACGTTTGACATTCCGGCCGCATCGAGCGCCTGGGTCGATACCCACGGATACGAAACAACCTCGCGCATCCCCGCGCGGAAGGCCAGATATTCTCTGACACGCCGCTCCGTTCGGCGGTGCGGTTGGATCACCGGCTTCTCAAGCTTCACCACCGGAGGAGTAAAGGCGAGGTTCTCATAACCGTAGAGGCGCGCGACTTCCTCGACAATGTCCTCGGGCAGCGAAACGTCTCCCGTCGACCGCCAGCTCGGAACCTCGACGTGCAGGACGCCGTCAGTGACCGTGCACCCGAATTGAAGCCGCTCGAGCAGCCTGCGCATCTCCTCCGCTGGTAGCTCCATTCCCAGCTTGCGCTGCAGGAATTTGACCGGAACGTCGACCGCGATGGTCCTTGATGGAACGGCAATGGCGTCTGCGTGCTGCACCGCGCGCGACGCCGGCTGGGCTTCGGTGATCAGCGCGAGAAACAGTTGCCGGGCGAGATCGGCTCGTTCGAGGTCGATGCCCTTCTCGAAACGAGTGGAGCTCTCGGTTCGCAATCCAAAGCGTCGTGCCGTACGACGAATGGGGATCGGTTCGAAGTTCGCCACTTCGAGCCAGATCTCCCGCGTGTCCTCACGGATCCCGCGGCTGCCGCCCATGATCCCAGCCAGTGCGAGAGGCTCCTCGTGGTTAGCGATGACCAGCATCTCAGGATCGAGGTCAAGGACTGTGCCGTCCAGAAGAACCAACCGCTCGCCGGTTCGTGCTCGCCGTACTTCAATACGGTTCGAAATGTCGCGGGCGTCAAATGCGTGCGTGGGCTGCCCGACAGCAAGCATGACGTAGTTCGTCAGATCGACGAGCAGGTTGATCGGCCGCTGCCCAACCTTAGCGAGTCGTGCCCGCAACCAGAGCGGCGATGGCGACGGACTCACGTTCGCGATGCGCGTCGCTGAGTACCTGTGACAGAGATCGGGGGCTTCGATGCGGACTTCAAATCCTCCAGCAGATGGCAGTCCGGCGGCATGTGACGGCTGTCTCAGGGGGCGGCCGTGTAAGGCCGCGAGCTCCCTTGCGATCCCATGATGTCCCCAGAGATCGGGACGGTTCGTCAGGGACTTGTTGTCGATCTCGAAAAGATAGTCGTCATAGCCGATGGCGACGGCGAGCGGTGTTCCGGGCTCGGCTGCGACCTCTGCGAGATCGACAATGTCTCTCTCTCCGGCAGGAAAGAGCTCACCGAGTCCGCACTCGCTCGCCGAGCAGAGCATCCCGGCGCTCTGGACGCCTTTCACGATCGCCGGCCGCACTGTCTTCTGCTGTCCTCGTGAATCCACGACGACGGCACCGTCGAGTGCAAGCGCCACCTTCATCCCCACGGAGAGGTTTGCTGCGCCGCATACGACCCGCGCCGTTGCTCCGCCGTGCTCGACGTCGACTACGCTCAGGGACCCGCCATCCGGCTGGCGCTGCACTGCGCTGACCTGAGCCACCACGATGTGTGCAAGAGGCTCGCTGAGATCGACGACTTGTTCCACCTCGACCGTCGACATCGTGAGTCCCTGAGCGAGCTGCTGCGGGCTCACACCCTCAGGCAGATCAACGTAATCTCGCAGCCAATTCAGTGAGATCTTCATCGTTTCGCCTACGCGAATTGTCCGAGAAAGCGCAAGTCGCCGCTATGGAAAAGGCGGACATCGTCGATGCCGTACCGCATCATAACGAGCCGGTCGAGACCGATGTTGATGTAGAAGCCTTCCCACTCCATCGGATCGATTCCCGCAGCACGCATGACCTCTGGATGAGGAGGACCGCCAGGCATCACTTCGACCCATCCAACCCGCTTGCACACCGAGCACCCCGTGCCTCCGCAGACCAGGCACTGCATATCGATCTCGAACCCCGGTTCTACGAACGGAAAGAAGCCCGCGCGCATCCGTACAGGAACCTCTCGTCCGAAGACTGTGCTGAGGATCGTATTCACCAGAAGACGCCCGGCAGAGAAAGGCACGCTGCGATCAACCATCAGAGCTTCGTATTGGAAGAAGGCCCGCTCGTGGCTGGCATCGGTTGTCTCGTTTCGATAGACCCGCCCTGGGTAAACGAACCGAAAGGGAGGTTTGCCTTGTTGCATATGGCGGACGCTTCCCCCGGTCAGGTGCGGCCGCAAGCACTGGCGCTGGGCACCTTTCCGCGCGTCGCTCCCTTCCAGCCAGTAGGTATCCATGCTCTCCCGGGCTGGATGATCAGAAGGAAAGTTCAGCGAGTCGAAGTCGTAAAGCTCCGAGCTGATCTCCGGGCCATCGTAGATCTCGAACCCCAGCGACGAAAATGCGTCGTCAAGGTCGTACCGCATCTGGGTGATCGGGTGCAGTCCGCCGTCCATCATCCCGACACCGGGCCGTGTGACGTCAAACCCTTCACCGATCGAAGACTCGGAATCCAGGATTGCCTCGCGACGGGATTCGATCGCGGCGGAGAGCTGTTCCTTCAACGCGTTCGCTTCCTGACCCACCCGAGAACGTTCCTCGGGCACGAGTGCAGGCAGGCTTTTGAGCACCAACGTCAGAGCCCCTTTCTTTCCCAGGTAATGTGCCTGCACCCGCTCGAGATCCGCGGTGGAGGCAGCGTCCGCAATCGCGGACCGCGCTTCCTTCGCCATCTCGGACAGTTGTTCTGTCATGACCACTCCTCGACTCAAGGTACCCTTACGATACCCAATCAGATGAAGTCTAGTTGCTTTCGTGGAATCCCGACGCCAGTGGCCCACGCTGCGTCTGCGAGCTCTTCGCGCCTACGAAGATTACGCAAGACAACTGAGAATACTGTCAGGATTCAGCACAACCCTTCGCGCAGCCACCGCGAGGTTAGCTGAAACAATAATCTACTGCAATGTGGTATGCATGAAGGAAAGTGGGCGGAAAAGTTCAGCTCGCGACACGCACATCAGTGAGTGATCGTCAGGAGGTGGGATGAGGCACAAGAAGGTACGGTTCGGAACAAGGATCACCGCCGCGGACGCGGCGGAACGCTACCGAGATGTACATGTCTTCATCGGCGGCACCGGGGCAGTGGGTGGCACGGCGCTCCTCAAAATGCTGTCGATCTATGAAGAGATGATGGCAGTCCATCCGCCGAAGACGGACGACGTGCCGGTCCTGGTCGCGACGGGCAAATCCTCCCTCGAGATCAAGCTCTTTCGCGAACGTCTGTTCCGCTACCAGGATGCTCGCTACGGAAAAGACGCCAAGCCAACAAAGATCCGCGATGGCTACCTGACTCATAGCGGAATCTTCGTGGTCATGGAGTATTTCGAGCTCCGGGCCCTCGATCGCCTTCCTCCGCTCGATGATCTGAATGAAGAAGCCGCTCGTGCAGCCGTGGCCCGCTACCTCGGCGAGATCGGAACAGACATCGAAGCGCACCCGAATCAGATCGTCGAGGCGCTCGTATCCGAGATCGCAAACCTGCGTCCGATATCGGGCTACCTCAACCGTTATCGAGACGCAAAGCTGTCGGAACGGCCCGGGTTCCAGCGCTACCGTTGCATCTTCAACGGCATCCCGCTTCCATCGTTTCTGAGCTACCCGCGTGATCTTGACGCTGCAGCAACCCACATTCCCGCGATCAGGGAGTCGATCGAGACTCTCAAGACAACGCTCGTCCGTGCCATTTGCAATGACCTCGAGATCGTCAAGCGCGATCTCGCGGAGAACGTAGTCGTCGCGCATACCACCTCGGTCGGCGGTATGTATGACGAGACCTTCGATGGCACAAGCGAACCGCGGCGCTCGATCCGCCTCGGGTTCTCCCACAGCGCCAAAGACGAGGTTCTGATCGACAAGCAGCGCTTTGCTGAGAAGCTCACAAAGGAGTACGGCGACATCGGCGTGAAGGTGCTCATCACGGCCGCCGCCATCGGCATCGACGAGGTCCGCATCCGTCTCACGGTCCCGCTCCACCAGGGTCTGAAGAAGATGCTCAGGCACGCAAGAGAAGAGGGTGCAGAGCTATTCGCGGAATCGGTAAGCAATCCAATTGTCGCAGTCGTGCGCCCGCTCATCGTTCCGATCTCCGATCCCCCTTCCGAACCGGTCCACTTCAAGCGCACGCGAGAGCTCGATGATCTCAGGCCGACGTATTCGTTGCGCAGTGGCGAGAATGGTATTTTCAGCGTGTCGAACGCCGACGCTCTCTATCGCGTCATGCGCGTCGCCTCTACCGGCGAGCTGGGACTCATGCTTGCCATGGTCGGTCTTCTCGGCGACGACCCGCAGGCACCCTGGTTCGATCAGGACAACGTTTGCTATTACACCGAGGGCGACAACTCCAGGCAGGTGTTCGAGTTTCTGTCGCAGCCCATGCTCCGCGAGGCGCAGACCAACGGACTCGATCCGCTCGCCTTACAGGATCTCGGCTCCGCCAAACATCAGGGAGAGTTGCACACACTGGCGCTGCTCATCCTCCTGCACCGTCTCGAGACTCTCGATGTCAGCGCCATCCCGCCATATGTGGATCTCGACACGTTCGACGCGCGCGACTTCTTTGACCGCTACTCGCGGCCACTAACGCTGGATGACATCGATACCTGGGACGTCGGAACGACCGCCCAAAAACTCGTCACTCTCGTTACCGCAGATGATCCCGACCAACTGGCAGCACTCGCCCCCTTCCGGCTGCACGGGCACGACACACTTTTCCAGGCAAAGGTCGATGCCCGGAGGAAAATCCTGGAGCTCGTCAAGCGTGCGGTCTGGGCAATCCCGTCACTCGGATCGCCGATTGTCTTCGAGCGCGATGGTCAAGCCTTCATGCGCTGCGGCTACTTCATCGCACCATTGGAGACTCTCCTGAGCCGAACTGACTCATTTGAAATGTGGCTGCGCGATCACCATCGCAACAGCAGAAATGCCTGCAGCTTCGAGGAGTATCGCGATTTTCACCTCTGCAACTTCGGGTTCATCGATATCCGCCCTCATGCGATCGTCTGCACCGCGCAGAACGACCGCAACGATCTGCGCGGGCGCCTGCTCTACGCTCGAACAGAAGGCGAACTTCGAACCGCGCTCGGAACACTTCCCGTCTACAGCTACTTCAGCACGTGCGGCCTGCTTGCGGTTCTCTTCCGGCTCAAAGCCCTCTATTCCAGCCTCAAGGAGGGAGACGTCAAACTTGGAACGCTCCAGGAGGCGCAATGGCAGATGCCGCGCGACGCGCAAGGACATCTGCTTCTGGTTCCCGGCGTCGTCGAAGCGATGCGCATGGTCTCCGAGGGACTGGAAAAGACTACGGGCACAGAGCGGCTGGACGGTTCATGGGGATACGAACGGATTCATCCGCCGAACCGCTCTCACCTGCTCACGGACGGATTGCATCACTGAAATCTTGCCGCACGCGTGCTATCGTTCGCAAACGTTCATCGGGACATGCCCAGGTAGCTCAGTTGGTAGAGCAGAGGACTGAAAATCCTCGTGTCGGCGGTTCAATTCCGTCCCTGGGCACCAACCGACCGTCTCCAGCAACCACCGGACTAGTCCGGCCCGAGAATGCTTTGGTTCGTACGCTCCCACTGGCCATGACATCCCCATGACATCCTCTCTCGATCGCCGGTACTCAGCTGTCTCGGTGAGGGTTGTCTCGGCACTGATGGGTAGGGAATTGGCTCATGGCGTCACTCCCTATTAGAAACCCTGACAATCCGAGGAGAGTGTGATGGCGTCTGTTGGCTTGTCCCACTGGGAAGGCACCGATCTACAACGTTTTCTCGAAGTGCGTCAGGAGTTCTTTCTCGATCCGATGGGGAGCAACAAAGAACGCTTTCTAGAAGCTTCGATGATCCTCCAGCGCGCACTTTTCGATTGGTATCTGACGCAACCAGGCAAGTTCGACCGAATGGTCACACTCGTATCGGATATCGCGCAGAAATGGTCCATCCTCCGCAAGGAAGAACGTCGCACAATTCCCGACCGTCGCTTCACTCTGAACAGTGCCTCTGCAGACATCCCGGCGCTCGAGAGCAGCGTTTCCGAAGGACAGTGGCAAAAGATTTTCGGTTCTCTCGGCCTCGGTCTCCACGATCCCGGCTCCTTTGACCGGTTTCTCGTGCAACTGGACGAAGAAACGAATCCGAGTCTGCGTATCAATCACCGCTATCTGGGGGAGCTGCTACCTCACGACAACATGATCAGCTACCTCTCTTCGATCACTGGCACGTTTCTCAATGAGAACGCCATCATCGGCAAGGTTTCTCCATGTGTGACCCACATGGAGGAGGCTGCGGTGCGTTGGCTGCTGACTCTCCTCGGATGGGACGGCGGATTTGTCGCGCAAGAATCAGCCAAGGATGTGCCGCTACAGCGTCTGCCCACCGCCCCACCTCCAAACGAGCGATATGCATGGTGGAGTCGGGAAGAACCGACCGGGACAATCGTTGCCGGTGGCACAATCGCGAACATCAGTGCGCTCCTCATCGCACGAAATGCCGTGTTCGACTACCTCCTCGCCTGGTCAGGCGCCGTTCAACACCTGGGGCCGATGCTGGCGTGGAAAGCAGTCTCACAAATCTACAAGTACAAACGCCTCGTGGTGCTCACGTCACAAGGGGCACACTATTCGGTCAAGAAAGCAGCTCTGCAAGCAGGCGTCGCGCCAGGAAATGTCATCGAGATCGCCGGAACCGAAAATCCATGGGTGCTCAATGGCGACGCGATCGTGCAGGCGCTCGCAGACCTTGAGCCCACCGATCTGGTGATTGCCGTTGTCGCGATCGCCGGGAAGACCGAGACAGGTTATGTTGATCGCCTAAAAGAGATCGGCCTCGCTTTGGACGCGGCGGCCGCCGCTGGTGATGCTGACCCAAAAACCGTCCGTGCTCAGTGCTTGCTCCCGCTGAACAACGTTATGGCGGAGGTTAAGAAGCACCAGAAACGCATCAAAGCAGCGATCACCCAGCTACGGGATTCCAAGAAGGCAACGCAGGCTTTCGAGGCGGCGGAAACCGCCCGTAACCAGCCTGAAATGAAAAAGGTGCTAGCGCGCGTAGGCAGCGAGATCGCCGGTGCTCGCCATAACCGGCTTTTCCTCCACATCGATGCCGCCCACGGCGGCGGCTTCCTGGCAGTTCCGGAGCTTCGCGAGAAGCACTTTCAGGGAATCGAGCTGGCGGACACCATCACTATCGACGGTCACAAATCGTTTTACTGCTACTACCCTTGCGGAGGACTGCTCATTCGCGCCAAACGCTGGGCGCAGACCTTCTCGTCCGGACACAGTGCTTACATCAGCGAGACAGAAAACCGGGGCGCTTATGATGAGGGCCTTATGTACGGTCAACTCCTGCGCTGGAATAAGGCTCATCCCAATGCCAGTCTGAGCGTGGGCGCCCAGTTCGATGGAAACATGAACAATCCTGAGAGCGGCAAAGTGACGATCGATGAAGCGGCCTTGGCAAGATATGAGGCCATCCAGCGGCTTCTGAATCGGCCGTTCGCCGCAGGCCATTCGGAACTGACGTATGAGCCGTTCAATGAGTATCTCGAAGGATCTCGTGGGCCTCAGGGCATCATGCAGCTCTACTTCAACCTGGCCACGCTTGGGCTTTCCGGCTATCGCTCAATCCTCGGTTGGACCGCGCTGCTGAGAGCACGTTGCGAAGAGGCGATCTCGTTGGGGATGTCCGATCTCAGGTCAGTAACGGATACTCCGCTGCCCGCAAAGTTAAACGCAGGCGACAAACTCCGCGCCATTCATTCCGCTGATAGTACGATCTTCGAAAATGGGCCCGACTCTGGAGCCGCCACTGTGGTGCCGGTCATCGGCGGCCGGTTCCTCAGACTCAGCGCCGGTGCGTGCAATCAGATTCTCGTCACGTATGTCCCCGCACACGAGGCAAAGCTGATTGCAACCGCCCCGCGAAGCTATTGGGTTCAGAGCGGTTTGGATTCGCATGGCCTTTCGCGTGTGCGGCGTATGATGCGATACCTTTGGCGGATCAACGACCACCTTTGGAATGAACATATTTATGCGAATCCCAATTTTTCTTACTACCTGGGCCACACCGAGCTCCCGCTGATTGCACCTGGTCAGCGCATGGGGGACAAGAAACCGGCAGGCACAAAGAAAGAGACCGTCAAATCGCGCGCGCGACGATTGGCGGACCTGCTTACCGACTGGAATGCGTGGACACGTCAGCATGGTGGGCGCAATCCGTTTTTCGATCTTCTGGCCGAGCTCATCGTGAATCCCGCGCCGGAAGCCGGCAAGAATGCTGGACAGACGGGCCTTGAGGACTATGCGCGAAAGTTCTTCTGCCACAAAATCGTGATTATGCATCCGTACACTGACGAATCGCTGCTAGGTGACATGCTGCGTCGACTCGCATTCTGGGGCGAACGAAGCGTCGGTGACGTCAGGGTCTCCGATGCTACGGCCGGCTTCTTTTTCCCGAAGAAGAAGTTGACCGCGAAGAAAACTGCGACCAAACGCGCCAGCGCGTCGCAGAAGACCGCTTCGATAAGAACGGCGCCGAAGAAACCCAAAGATCGGCAACGAAAACCACGCTCGCAATAGTGTCAACTCGATCCGCAGCCTGCGGTAGCATCGAACCGTGAAACGACGTGTCGCGGTTATCGGAGTGGGCATTTCCGGGCTCACTACCGCAGTCGTTCTGGGTGGGCACGGCTATGAGCCAGTGATCTAGATCTCGCGTATCCATGCGTCGGAACTCCGACCGGCAAGCACAAGCTTTCACGCGGAGAGCACGGAGAAACCCCTCCGCATCTCCGCGCCTTCCCGCGAACCTGTTACGCTCAGCCAGATGACAGACGAGGGACGTATGTGGAAGAGGGGCGGCACTCTCCTCTTCGTCTTCTTCGTCTCGGGACTCACCGCTCTTCTCTACCAGATCGTCTGGCTCAAGTACCTCGGGCTGACCTTCGGCAACACGGTCTACGCCGCGGCCACGCTCATCGCCGTCTTTCTGGCCGGACTCGGCATCGGCGCGTTTCTCTTCGGCCGCATCCTTCTCCGGATGCCGCCGCTGCTTCTATACGCGGCCGCCGAAGCTCTCATCGGAACCCTCGGCGCGTTCTCGCCGAACGGATTCGCGTTCTTGAATCGCGCTTTCGTCGCCGCCTTTCCATCGATGCATGGAAGCCCTCTCTTGATGTCGCTCGTTCGCGCCGGGCTGGCGGCGCTTTTCCTTCTTCCGCCGACGATTCTCATGGGCGGGACGCTGCCACTGCTCGTTCGCCGGTTCGTCGGGGATCGCGAAGGAAACGGCAAAGTCGTCTCCGCGCTCTACGCCATCAACACCCTCGGCGCGACAACGGGCGTGGCGCAGGTCGCCGGTAAGGCATTCACCACAGGTACGCCGCCGGCGCACCGGCGACCACCTTGGACGAAAAGCGTGACATGCCAAGCCAGCGCTGACAAACTACGGTTGGAGGA
>OLLN01000162.1_pt1 | contig 62940 bp, 59 predicted proteins | sample 1604281 | NCBI WGS metagenome assembly OLLN01 (sample SAMEA104055716, study PRJEB20765) | soil metagenome | biome: Arctic tundra; feature: Polygonal ground; material: soil | place: USA | collected 2011-09 | depth 0-0.5 m | reverse complement strand
CGGCGGGCGAGACGCCCGCGCTCCCAGGGGTGTCCCGGCAGTACACAGAAACCTCGTGCCCGCGCTCCACCAGCCGCGTCGACAGCTCCGCGGCGAACGTCTCGAAGCCGCCGTAGCGGGCAGGCACACCACGCGTGCCGGCGATGGCGATCTTCAACGAAACCATCCGGCGATCTGGCGGTCGGAGACGCGGCGCCGGCTTTGAATCGCCCGTCGTTTCTCCATGATCCGGCGCCGATTCTTCCACAGCCACGCAAGCGCTGGAAGCGAGCTGCGCTCGATCGTCAGCGCAGCAACGATGACGACAACATCGCGTCCGAGCTCGAATGGCGCGTTTCGCAGAGCGAGATAGATCCCTTCGTTCTTCAGGCGCAGCAGGAAGCGGTTCTTGACGCCGTGCATGTTGATGACCGCGGAAAGTGCGCCGCGCTTTTCCGGCGTCACCGTGCGCACGTGATGACCGACGGCATCGGGAACGTAGATCGCGCGCCAGCCAAAGAGCTGGCCGCGCCAGGCCACGTCCGCATCCTCACGGAAGGCGAAGAAATCCTCATCGAGAAACTCGCCGCCGATTGTGACGTCGCGGATGAACGACATCCGGTACATCGCGGCGGCACCGGAGACGCCGAAGATCTCCTGCGCGGGAGTCGCCAGTCGGGAGTCGGGGATCGTAGCGAATTTGTTTGATCGCTCATCGGATGTTGACATCTCCGACTCCCGACCCTGCCCTATATCGAAATGCCGTCCCGAGCGCGTCATCCGGATGCCCATCGAATCGATCAGACCGCTCTCCGGCTGGAGCAGTTTGCCAGTGGCCATGCCGAACGTTTCGCCGGCGCTCTCAAGGGCTGCGACGAGGCGATCGATGTACTCCGGTTTGAGAAACGCGTCGGGATTGAGGAGGAGCACGAACTCACCGTTGGCGAGGCGCACGCCCTGATTGACCGCCGCGCTGAACCCGCGGTTCGTATCGTTGATGATCTGCCGCACGGACGGCGAAGCATTCCGCACGATCGCGATTGAACCGTCGTCGGAGGCGTTGTCGATGTGGATCAGTTCGATGCTGCGGTAGGCCTGCTGCGCGAGAGCAGACAGGCAGCGCTCCAGAAATCGCGCGCTGTTCCAGCTAACGATGATGACGGAGACCAACCCGTTCGTCAGACCCCGCTCCATCGTGTGAACGCCTTCCGCATCACGCCGGCATAGGCGCGCGCGGCGTGCAGACGCCCGAGGTGACGGTTGGCGAGCCCGGCGAGCGCGAGGGGGATGCGCAGGAGCATCCCGAAAACGATCGCCCACCGCAGGACTTCGGCCTCACCGGGTGTGTGCCATTTGCGCGCATAGAGCCACATGTTGCGGTACCAGAGCGCGATGAACTCCGCGAACGGAACGTGCTCGAGACTGGCGCCGCCGAAGTGCCGCGCGCGTGCTGCGGGCACGACGAAGATCGTTTTTCCGGCTGCGGCGAGACGCCGGCAGTAGTCGACATCTTCGAACCAGGCCGGCGTGAAGCGCTCGTCGAGCGGGCCGACCTCGGTAAAGACTTCGCGCCGCACCAGCAACGCCGCCGCGGCCGGCTGCTCGACCGGCTGCGGATGCGTCAGCTCGAGCTCGCGGTAACGGTAGCGCGCCGTCATCGGGTTGTCGGGAAAAAGCTTGTCGATACCGAAGGCTTCGCTGATGAGCGTGGCCAGCGTGGGCAGGCGCCGCAACTGAAACTCGCGCTGCGATTTGCCCGCTTCATCGGAAAGAAGAGGGGCGGCAGCGGCAATGGCCGGATTCTCGTCCAGAAACCCCACCAGGATCTCGAGCGTGCGCGGCGAGAGCTCGCAGTCGGGATTGAGCAGGAACAGATAGCGCCCGCTGGTGCGGCTGGCCACGCGATTAACGCCGGCCGCAAAGCCGTCGTTGACAGCGCCGCGAATCACTTCGACGTCCTTGCCCATCGCCGCCAGCGTGGCATCGGACGAGGCGTTGTCATAGACGACGACCTCATACTCGAGGCGTCCGCAGGCGGCCTGGAGCGACTGTAGGCAGCGTTTGATCCAACGTTCGCTGTTCCACGTCACGATGGCGATCGAGAGATCGAGCGGACCCGTGGCAATGCCCCGCAACATCGGCGATGGCTGGTCGCTGCTCAGTTTTCTCGTTGCCTTTTCCATTGCTTGACTGCCTCGATCAGCGGCCTTGTCACCGCAGCCCACTCGAAGCGAGGCTGAATCCGGATCAGGTTAGATACGCACCGCGCGTAGAAAGCGTCGTCCGTCATCAATTTCGCGATCGCATCGGCAACGGCCGATGCGTCCGATGGTGGCACAACGATACCCAACTCTTCCGCCGCCACCAGCTCAGCAGCAAACCCTTCCTCAGTTGTGATGACCGGAACCGCCGCCGCAATCGCGTCGAACAACCTCGTTCGAATCGAGTACGCAGCCTCCGCTGTCGGACGATGGAGCATGATAGCGATTTTGCTGCGGCGCAGCCACGAAAGGCGGCTGTTGTACGGCATCCACGAGTCGTTGGCTTCGACGAACGCTCCGCCGGCGATGATCCACTCGTCGAGACGGTCTTCGCGCCTCCTGTCGACGGTTTGCTGATTCGGACGTGAACGGCCCAGGAACAGAAGGCGGCAGTCGATGCCGCGGCGATTGACCGCGATGATCGCCTCGACCGCAGTCGCCGGATCGAGCCACTCCCAGGTCCCGCCACCCCACAAAACGATGTTCTCGCGGTCTTGTGGTTCGGCTGCACCGAAGTCTTCGACGCCAAACGGGACCTCGATGATGGGGCATTGGGCGCTGCTATAGAGCTCGCGCTGTTTCTTCGTAGCGACGACGAGCAGGTCGCCGGTGGCGACCGCTCTCCGAACACGCCAGCGCTCCGCCTCGATGTGAACCCTCTGCCGCATCGAAGGATGACGGCCGTACATCTCGTGCAGTTCGAGAAGCACGGGATCAAAGAGGTCGTAAACGATGCGCTGTGCGCGACGCTGCCGCCGGAAACCGCGCGCAGGCTGCCCGATCAGCACATCGGCCTCGCGTATTCGCGCGTTTGCTTCGGCGCCCCCGCGAGCAGCGACACTGAAACTGGCCGCAGCAGGAAGCTCCCCTTCGCGTTTGCAGACCAGCGTGACCGTGAAGTGCTTCGCCAGCTCGCCGGCCAGATGCCACGCGCGAATCCCGGGGCCGGCCATCCGTTCGCCGACGACATCCGGCGTGTGCACGACGATGTTCACGGCGCGCACTCTATCGAAGGATGAAGTCGGAAGGATGAAGGATGAATTGAAAGCACTCTTCCTTCATCCTTCATCCTTCATCCTTCGTATCAGCCCCTCAACGATTCCTCGCAGCGACGAGCGTCCCGTCATCAGTAACTTCGCGTCTTCCCACAGAAGAGCGCTGATGCGGCCAACGCCGCGATGGCGGCGTGCCACGAAGTAGCGGTTGCGCGTTCGAAGGCGGAGTGCATCGCCGAGGAGAGGTGCCGACTGCGAACCGCGATGGGTCGCCTTGATCACCGGCAGGACTTCCGTGCGCCAGCCGGCTTCGTGCAGACGCGCGCAGAGGTCGACGTCTTCGTAGTAGGCGAAGAACTGCTCGTCGAAGATCGTGCGGCCGAGAGCCTCGCGGCGGTAGAGCGCGGCCGTGGCGGAAACGCCCCATGCTGCGGCGGTCGGGAGTCGGGGGTCGGGGGTCGGAACGAGCGACGTTGTCCTGACTCCGACGCCCGACTCCCGACTCCCGACTCCCGCAGCATGGCCTATCTGCCGAAACGTACCGTCGCTGATGTCGATCCCGGCGCCGTCGATCGTGGTCTCGTCGCGGCGGAGGATCGTCTGCACTGCGGCAAGTTTTGGATCGGCGTCGAGCGCGGCAGCGACTGTGCCGAGCCAGTCGCGATCGAGAACGACGTCGTTGTTGACGAGCGCGATGTAGTTGCCGGTTGCGTGACGGTAGGCTTCATTGTTGCCGCCCGCGAAGCCAAGGTTGGTCTCGCTTCGGAAGACGTGAAGGCCGGGGCGGAAGGCGATGCGCTCCGCAACCGGCGTGCGCGAGCCGTTGTCGAAAACGATCACTTCCATCGGCGGAAGCGTCTGCGAAGCAATCGAGTCGAGACAGGCGCGGAGCATGTCACCGCCGTCGATATCGAGGACGATCACGGAGACGTCAGTCATGCTGCATCCAGTCGAGATTGGCGCTTCCGTCCAGGCAGCGCAACTGCGTGCGCCCGCCCGAGCCGGCGTTGATGCCCGCGTCGATCATGGTGTAGCCGTAGATCGCACCACTCGGCGGCAGAACGAAGGCGTGCCCGCCGATCTCGATCGTGGCCCCGGCCCGCGACTGATAACGGAGCATGGAAGGTCCAGGCTTTGCCAGGAACGAGAGTGTGTCTCCAGCGTGAACGACCCAGCCTCCCTGATAGAGAAAGCGCGAAACTGTCCATTCGGAAGGGAACAGCTCGCCGCCGGAGTGGATCACGTGCGCATCCTCGAACTCGACGCGGTCTGCGGGTCTACGTCCGTAAACGAATGCGGCGAGCAAGATCGCGGCGAAGATGAGTGGAGCTGTCATCCTGAGCCGGCGAAGCGCGGTCGAAGGACCCCCCGCCCACCTGCCGGAAGGGAGGGGGTCCTTCGACCGTCCTTCGGCACTTCGTGTCCTTCGGCGGCTCAGGATGACAGTAATGATTATTGCGGCGATCAGTAAGACGCTCGCAACCGTTGCCGCGAGGTTCGGGCGGATGAAGCTCGGCATGAGCCGCGAGAAATCGCTGTGCCACCGTTCGCTCAGCGCCTCACCGACGAAGTTCTCGCCGGTGGCGAGGTGAAACAGCCGCCAGGGAAACGCCGCGCCGTGGGCGACGAGCATCAGCGTCCAGCCGGCGATGAGAGCCCGCGTCCCCGCGCTCACCTTCTCCCACAATGCCGCGCTCCCGAGTGCGAGGACGGGCATCAGGACGACGATGTAGCGAAGCGGCGGAGACCATCCCCCGTGCCATTCCGAGCGTGGCACGAGATAAAGAATGTAGAGAACCGATGCGCTCATGCCCAGACGGAAACCTTCCGGCATCTCACGCCAGCGCGCAAGGGCCACGATCGCCAGTACGTACAGCGGCGCCTGAAAAAGAAGACCGCCTTCGCCGTCGAGCACGAGGCCGAAAAGACCGCGCCAGTACGATATCGGTCCGCCCGGAATGAGCTCCTGCCACGAATGCGTGTTCATCGGATTGCCGGTGAGCAGCCAGGCCATCACCAGCGGCACAGCGACCACCGCCCCGGCGATGACGACTTGCTTGCGCGTGCGCAAGGCGCGCGCGAGCAACACAATCGCAATCAATCCGAATCGGATCTTGAGCAGCACGAGCGCGAAGATCGCCGTGATCCATCGAGCGGGACGCCGTTGCCGCACGCCGCGCAACGCCTCGAGGAAGCAGAACGCAGCCGGCACTTCCGGCCAGATGCGCGTCGCGTAAAACACGATCGGCGGTCCGAACGCGATCAGCGGAAAGAGCGCGCGGGTTGTCGCGTCGTCGATTCCTTCGTCTTCGAGAAAGCGAACCGTCGATCGAGCAAGGAGCGCTCCGAACAACGCAATCACGGCCAGCGCGCCGGGCATACCTCCGAGCGCGTAGCCCGGCATCATCAGAATCGGAAGGAAGGGTTCGTGACGCGAGTACTGCTCGCCGTGAGCTCCCCTCGGATCCCCCGGTTGCGGAGCGAGATCAGGACGGCCGGTGTCCGAGTGCGCGATGTCCCGATATTGATTGGTGAGATCGAGATCGTGATCGCGCACCAGCGACTCGGTCATCATCAGGTAATAAGGCTCATCGCCATCGATCGGCGTCCGCAGTTGCAGCGGAATCATCACCGCGTAACCGATCGCAGCGATGAGGAAGGCGCGGTTCGCGCTCCAGCGCACTTCATCCGCAAACGCCAGGAAGGCGAGAGGAATGGCGACGATGACCACGCCAAAGGTCACCAACGCGAGATACGGGTCAATGTCGACATGAAGTACGCGCCCGTAGGCCCACAGAATCGCAAAGGCAATCGCCGCCCCCGCCTCGGTGGCCAGACAGCGCCAACGCGCGCGGGCACGCAACACCAGGAGCGGCATTGCGAGAGCGGCGACGATGAACAGCGCCAGTTTCATTGCTGTGAATACTCGACGGAATCGACCGCCAGCCGCGATTGCGCACGAAGATCGGCAGCAGCCACGACGCGGAGCGAGACGATATCGGACGCGCAACTCACCGTCGTGCGGCCCGCGCCGACGACCCAGGCATTCGCGCCGTAGCCGCGGATCTCGCCCGGCGAGAATCGCGGCAGCGGATTGCGCGAAGCGAAAAACTGCTCGCGTCGCATGAAGCCGAAGTCGGCCGTGTCGCCGATGCGGATCGGACGCACGGTCACGCGGCCGCGCCGGTCCGTCGCTTCGATCGCGCCGATCACTCGTCCTGATCGGAGGCGTTCGATGTAACCGCCGTACGTTGTCACGATGGCCTCGCGAACGTGAGGCGGTACCGAAATCGGCAGCAACTCACCGGGCGCCAACGCGCGAGAGACCGGCTGAACCTCCCCCACCAGCGGCGAGTAGTTGCGAGCCACCGGCAACGCCCGGGCGATGATGCCGCTCCAGGGCCAGAGCGCGAATACGGCCATGGCCGCCGCGTACGATAGCGGCCGCATGCGATCGATCACAGGAACGAGGAAAACGATCGCCGATGCCACATAGACCGTCGCCAGCGAGTAGCGTGCAAAGCAGGCGCATAGGAGTAGCACGGCGGCGATGGCGAGGCTCGGGAGGTTGAGAGTGCTTGTGCTCGCCGAGACTCCGAGACTTCGCAACCCAACCACGAGCAGCGCGAGTGCAAACGGCAGAAACGTCATCATCCCCGCACGCACCGGCGTCGCCACAGCGACGGCCAGCACGGCGATGAGGAACGCCGGCGTCCCGCCGGCTGGCCCGGCGGCGTCTCGCCGCCGCGGCATCGCGAAGAGTAAGGCCACGCTTCCCGCGAGCACGACGAGCTCGCGAACGCTGCGCACGTCATGCAACGGAATCCAGCGGAGCAGCACGATTCCAACGACGGTCAGCACGATCTCCGGCGGCGAGACGCCGCCGAGCCAGCCGGCGGGACGCCAGCGCTCCATCGCCTTCGGCGTTCCACTCGCGGTGTTCGCGTACACCGCGATCACAGCGGCTCCATACGCAAGCGCCACGATCACGCCATACGCAAGCAGCCGCGCGCGCTCATCGGCCAGCGTCATCATCGCCACGATCAGGAGGGGCACCGCGCATTGCACTGCGGCCGCCCAGCTCGTCCCGCGCGGGGTCCACGCGCAGATCAGGACCAGCGCCATAACTAGCGCAACGATGAGCGGAAGATGGACGTCGATGGGTGTCGTCAGCACACCGCGTTCTCGGCTGGATTGCGAACCCACTCAGGATCGAAACCTTCGATCGTATCCGGCGTCATCGAGGCGCGGTAAACGACGCGAGCGTCACCGCGGAGCTGGACGTCGCGAACGTCGGCACCGTCGAGAGCGAACGAAACCTCGAGCGTGATTCCGCTACGGGTCAGCACCTTCACGGGTGACTTCGTCTTCCCGAAGAGCGCGCTCGTCACCGCCGAGGCGACGACGCCCGATCCGCAGGAAAGAGTCTCCGCTTCCACGCCGCGCTCGTACGTGCGCACTTCGATCGCTCCCGGCTCGCGGACGACGACGAAGTTGATGTTGGCGCCGGCAGGCTGCAGGCCCGGGTGCGTACGAAGGGCGCGGCCGAGGGGGACAATGTCCTGAGACCAGAGGTTGTCGCGCAGGAAGACGACATAGTGCGGCACGCCGACGACGATCGAACTACCGCGGATCACGGTTTCGCCGACGCGCAGAGGGCGATCCGCTTGAAACGAGTGTGGCTGCGGCAGGGTAAGCGTCACGAGTCCGCCATCGCTGACTTCGGCGGCGACGACGCCTGCGCCCGTCTCGATGGTCATCTTCTTCGGAGCAATCACGTTCACGAGCGCAAAACGCGCCGCGCAACGGGTACCGTTCGCGCAGAAGTCTGCCGGCGAGCCATCCGCGTTGAGGTAGCGCATGCGGAACGTCGCCTTCCCCGTGTTCTCGATGAGGATGACACCGTCCGCCCCGACCGAAAGGTGGGGCGTACAGATGCGCCTGGTGAGCGCGGCGGCATCGCCGATGCGGCCTGACCGGTTGTCGATGACCACAAAGTCGTTTCCCCCGCCCGCCATCTTCGAGAACGTCATCGGATCCTGTTTCGACGCTTGCAGTTGCATGGGTTACGCATGAACGGCGGACACGAGCGTGCCGCCGGAAGTTTTTGTGCCGGGCGTGGGTTCCGACCGGCGGCTCATTCTCGCATGTAACGGCGCGCTCCCTCGATTCGTCTAACGAGGGGACGCACCGGCGCCGGAAGCCGCCGTCCCATCGGCAATGGCCGACATCTCGTTCAATCGGAGCATATTCGTGAAACGACTTCGCTTCACTCGCGTCACATCGGCCATCCTCATCGCAGTGCTCACCACCGGACCGCTGGCAGCACAGCAGAAGACGCCACAGCCGGCTGAAGTGCCAAAGCTGGTCGAGAACATCGACGTCCACGTCATCGGCGTCGACGTCGTCGTCACGGACAAGAAAGGCAACCCGGTCACCGGCCTGACGAAGGACGACTTCCGGATCTTCGAGAACAGTGAGGAGAAGCAAATCTCGAACTTCTACGAGATCGACGGAAGAGTGGCCAAACCTCCGGTCACTGCCGGGGCCGCGCCCGCACCCGCACCGGCCGCAGCGCCGAAGGCAGAGATCAGCGAGCAGTTGAAGCGCCGCATCATTTTCTACATCGACAACCTCTCCCTCGCTCCCTTCAACCGCAACCGCGTCTTCAAGCAGATGAAGGACTTCGTCAAGGACGTCATGCGGCCGGGCGACGAGGCTATGCTGGCGACCTACAACCGAAGCCTCAAGGTGCGCGTGCCCTTCACGCGCGACCCCATCCAGATCCAGCAGATGCTCGACTCCATCGCCGGTGAGTCGGGATTTGGAATTGCGAACAAGAGCGAAGCCAAAGACGTGATGGGGCGCATCCGGGACGCTACGAATTATGACGATGCTCTGGCCGATGCGCGTACCTACGCGTCGTCCGTCGACCACGATCTCCGGCAGAGCGTGGAGTCGATCAACGGTCTCCTCACGACACTCGCCGGCGTGGAAGGAAAGAAGATTCTCGTCCTGACGACCGAGGGCTTCCAGATTCAGCCCGGGCGCGAAGTCTTCGCGATGATCGATGACGTGGCGAAGGACAAAGGGTGGCAGTCCAGCTCGACTCTCGAGGCGATGAGCTACAACGACGCGCCTCTGATCGAGTCGATCGCCAAAACGGCCAACGCCAACGGCATCACCATCTACGCAATTCATGCAGGCGGCCTCGCCGCGGGAAGCGAAGGGACGTCGGCTGACAACCAGCAGGCGATCTCATACAACGTCACTTCCGCGGCCGTCTCGAATACCACCGAATCGCTCCAGCTCATGGCCGAGCTGACCGGCGGCCTGGCCACCACGCGCACGAACAACTTCGCCGGCGCGTTCAAGAACATCGGGCGCGATCTCGACTCGTATTACTCCCTCGGGTACCGCGCCGGAACGGAGCGTGTCGACCGGCAGCGCACCCTCGAAGTGCGTGTCAATAACAGAGCACTCAAGGTCCGTAACCGGCAGACCTTCGTCGAGAAATCGACGTTCCAGGACATGAGCGACCGCGTCATCGCGAACCTGCTTTACAGGACCAAGTCGAACGATCTGGGCGTCCGCGTCAAGGTCAATGCGCCGATTCCGGCTGACGATCTGTTCAAGATCCCTGTCGAGATTCAGATCCCGGTCGACAACCTCACGCTACTGCAGCAGGGTGAAGCCTACATGGGCGGCTTCTCGATCTACGTAGTCGTCGGGAACAAGGACGGCGACATGTCGGACGTCTCGCGCAAGTCACACCAGATCACGATTCCGCTGGCCGACTTTCCGAAGAGCAAGGGTCGGTACTACACATACACCCTCGATCTGATGTGCGAGCGCGGCCTGAACAAGATCTCCATCGGCGTGGTCGACGACGTTTCAAACGTCAGCGGCTTCGACCGGCAACAGGTGATCGCGCAGGACCTTCGGTAAGAGTTCTCCACATACGGTAGAGGTTTGCGGCGATTCGCGATTTCCGAGGTAGCCTCGGGATGTGAAATGGTTCAGCAAACACAAAACGCTCCTCGCTGAACGCTTCGGAGAGGCAGCTCGCGAAAGTGCGATTCTGTGGTTCGTCTTTTCGGCGCTTGATGCTCTGGTCAGCCGGGGATTGACGTTTCCCTGGTTCCTGTCGAATACATCCGGCGCTCTCGTAGTTTGGGCTTTGGGGATTTACTTTGAGGTCGTGGCAAAGGAGATCGCATGAACCCGATGTACTACGGAACGTTCGCCTTCCTTGCGTTTTCAAGTTTTTTCATCATCGGCGGGTTTTGGGCGGTCCACGGCCTAAAGAAGGATAAGCGCGAGCGTGACGCCGCCGCTGCTAACGCGGCATCGGAATCTCGCACGCGATCCACTGAATAGACGGTGATCCGGCGATCGACTCGCGAACATCCGAAGAATGACGATCCGGCCGAAGGAGCAGTCATGAGTCCACATCTCATTCCAGCCGTGGCGGTCCTGTCGTTCGTTACTCCGCTCTTCGCCGTCGCCCTCTGGCTGATTCACGGACACCGCAAAGAGGAGGAAGCGCACACCTCAGGAAAAGCCTCTACCGGGGCACCGGAATCTCGCTCACGATCCGCTGAATGAAGCGCTGTTCCGGCGAGCCATCGGCGCGCAGCAGACGCCGGTCCTTCATCACGATCCGGTGCGACAACACCGGACCCGCCAGCCGCTTCACATCCTCGGGGATCACGAAGTCGCGGCCGTTGACCATCGCCAGCGCCTGACAGGCCTTGAAATACGTCAGCGCGCCGCGCGTGGAGACGCCGAGGGCTGCTTCGGCGTGCGTGCGGGTCGTCTCGACGATCGCCATCAGGTAATCAACCAGCGACTCGTTCACGTGAATCGATGCAACGTGCGCCTGCAGATCGCGAACTTCCTGCTCATCGAGGACCGGCTCGAGATGCTCGAGCGCGTCCTGCGCCCCGCCGGAGCGAAGGAGTTTCTTCTCGTCGATTGGATTCGGATAGCCGATCGTCAGCTTCATCAGGAAACGGTCGAGCTGCGACTCGGGGAGCGGATACGTCCCAACGTGCTCGATCGGATTCTGCGTCGCCAGCACGAGAAACGGATCAGGCAGCGGCAGGCGCTTCTTCTCGATCGAGATCATCCCTTCGCTCATCGCTTCGAGCAGCGCGGACTGCGATTTGGGCGTTGCGCGGTTGATCTCATCCGCGAGCAGGATGTTCGTGAACACCGGGCCGGAGACGAACTCGAACTCCTGCGCATCCTGGTTGTAGATCGTCACGCCGACGATGTCCGCGGGCAGCAGGTCGCTCGTGAACTGAATGCGCTGGAACGATAGCGACAACGACCGCGCCAGTGCATGCGCCAGCATCGTCTTGCCAACACCGGGCACATCCTCGAGCAGAATGTGGCCTTTCGAGAGCAACGCGGCGATGCAGAACTGCACCACTTCGCTCTTGCCGCGGATCACACGCTCGACATTCGCCTGCAGCGCAGCGATTTTCTCGAACGTCGGGTGGCGTGAAAGCGGCTGCGTCGTCATTTCAAAGCGCCCGATGCAACAGAGGGAACCGGCATGTCATTTCGACGCCGCGCCGCGCTCGCAGGTTACAACTTCTTGTAGTGCGGGCCGCCTCCACCTTCCGGCGGCACCCATGTGATGACCTGATAGGGGTCCATGATGTCGCACGTTTTACAGTGGAAGCAGTTCGTGAAGTTGAGGAACGGCACCTTGCCGCGGCCGTCAGCGGTCGGTTGCGGCTCGTAAACCTGGGCCGGACAGAAGTGAAAGCACGGATTGCCGAACTCCTCGGTGCAGCGCGTGATGCAGACTTCGGTGTCCGCGATCAGCAGGTGCGCCGGCTGATTCTCTTCGTGAATGACGCCACCGTTGTAGACGTCGGTAACCTTGTCGAACGTCAGCACGCCGTCGAACTTGATCTTCTCGGGCGGATGCGGATGATCGGCGCCGAAGTAGCGCTGGATCCGCTCCATCCGCTCGTGACCGGCATGTCCTTCGAGACGGTTCATGACGCCGTAGCCGCGGCCACCCGTCACGATGCCGAGACCGGCGTTGATCAATCCCGCGAGCTGTCCGTATTCGAACGCCTGATGGAAATTGCGCTGCTTCCACAGCTCCTCGCGCGCCCATGAGGCTTCGAACATCGCCTCGTACTCGCTCAACTGCGCGGTCGAGTAATCGCTGTTGAGCAACGCCTGGAACGTCGTCTCGGCAGCCAGCGATCCCGACTTGATGCCGAGGTGAATGCCTTTGAGACGCGCACCATTGAGGTAGCCAGCCGAGTCGCCCGTGATGAGAAAGCCGGGACCATACATCCGCGGCATCGAGAAGTAGCCGCCCTCGGGAATCGCCTTCGCTCCGGCGCTGATCATCTTGCCGCCTTCCAGCAGCGGCCGGATGGAGGGATGCGTCTTGTAGCGCTGAAACTCCTGATGCGGATCGAGCGTGGGGTTCTTGTAATCGAGTCCGACGACGAGACCGATGTCGATGATGCGGTCTTTCATCCCGTAGATGAAGCCACCGCCAAACGTATCGCCGTCGAGCGGCCAGCCGAGCGTGTGAATGACATTCCCGAGCAGGAAACGGTCGTCGGGCAGTTGCCACAACTCCTTCACCCCGACCGAGTAGACCTGCGGATTTTTTCCAGCGTACAGATCGAAGCTACTTGCAAGCTGTTTCGTAAGCGTGCCGCGCGGACCTTCCGCGAGGATCGTCACTTTGGCGCGGATGTCGACTCCGGGCTCGAAGTTCGCTTTTGGCTGGCCGTTCTTGTCGATGCCCTTGTCGCCGGTTCGGACACCGACGACGCGCCCTTCCTCGATGAGGACCCGAGAGGCTGCGAACTCCGCGAAGAGGTCGACGCCCATCTCGCCGACGATTGGCGCCATCCATCGAACCATCTCGCCGAGCGAAATGACGTAGTTGCCGAGATTCTGCAGTGGCGGCGGCATGATCGGCGCCGCGATCTTCATCGACTCGAAGAGGTACCAGAAGCCATCGTCGGTGACCGGCGACTCGATCGGACATCCCCGCTCGAGCCAGTCCGGCATCAGCTCGGCGATTCCGCGCGGATCCATGACCGCTCCGGAAATGCCGTGAGAGCCGATCTCCTGCCCTTTCTCGAGCACGGCGATCGAAAGCCCTTCCAGTTTCTTCTCAGGGTTGGAATCGTTGTGGGCCTTGACCAGCTCGGCGAGCCGGTAGGCGGCAGCCAGCCCGGCCGGTCCGGCACCGACGATCACGACATCGACCTCGAGGGTCTCCCGCTCGATGCCGGGAAGTTCAGCCATGCGTTTGCTCCTTCAGAAAAGTCGCGGCATTCTATACGTGGGGGGTGGGGTGTTGGGCGTGGGGAGTGGGAGTGAGACGCGATCGTCGCTCGCTTTGCATTAACGGGAGGTTGAGAGTCGGGCGCCGCTGAGAAGGCAATCGCACCGGCACTCGACTCAGCTCGATGCACCACCATGCACCACCATCAATCGGCGCGTTCTTCCAACATCCGATACCCGCCACCGACACACACACACGTGATCCATCCCACACCGATCTCCCACACCCCACTCCCCACTGCTATTCTTCCCACCTATTCCGATGGCTCAATACGCCGTTCCCCTCCTCCTCCTTTTCATCGCCAGCGCGCTGACGTCCGTCATTACGACCGGCGCGGTAAAGCGGATCGCCGAGGAAGTGGGAGCGATCGATCGTCCGAACGAGCGGAAGTTTCACGCGGCAGAAACACCGCGGATGGGTGGGCTGGCCATCATCTTCGGATTCGGCTTCCCGCTGATGCTCCTCGCGGCGAATAGTCACGCCGCGGGACTGGTCTCGAAGAACCTCACCTACCTCTTCGCCGTGCTGGCCAGCGGCTCGCTCATCGTCGGGCTTGGCGTCTACGACGATCTCCTCGGTTCCGACGCACCGAAGAAGTTCATCGTTCAAACCGCTGCCGCCGTCATCCTCGTCAGCTTCGGGTTCCAGTTCTCATCGATCTCGATCGCTGGGTTCACGCTCCGTCTCGGCATTCTCGGATCGATTGTTTCAGTGATCTGGATCGTCGGCGTCATCAACGCGGTCAATTTCATCGATGGGATCGACTCGCTCGCGACGCTGGTGTCCATTACGATCGCCGTGGCGTTCGGCGTCATCGCGATCATCCGTCACGACGTCTTCTCTCTCGTCATCATGACGTCGCTGGCGGGAAGCCTGATCGGGTTCTATCGCTGGAATCGGCCGCCGGCAAAAATCTTCATGGGCGACACCGGCAGTCTCTTCATCGGACTCCTGCTTGCGGCCTGCTCGATCGCGCGCCCCATCAAGTCGCCGACCGCGTTGATCGTCGGAGGCCCGATGCTCGCGCTGGCGCTTCCCGTGCTCGACACGCTCATCGTGATGAAACAGCGTTTTGGTGCGGAGTCGGCAATCGGCGCGCGCGTGGCACGGATGTTCAACGCGGACCGCCGCCACTTCCATCACGTTCTCGTCGAGAAATACGGCAGCATCGGGAAGGCCATCGCCCTCATCTGGGTCATCACACTGCTGTTTGCGGTCTCCGCCGTGCTGACGGCGATCGAAGAAACCAGAATCGCGGGTTACTCCGTTGCCGTCACGGGCCTCGGCCTGATGGTCTTCTTTCGCTATTGGTTCCGGCGTCACGCAGTCAGTCCGCCGGTCGAGCGGCAGGCCTGACGCTATGTGCGGAATCGCCGCTCTTTTCGCTTACGGAAGCGACGCTCCTCCAGCCGATGAAGACGAGATCGACGCCATCACCGAACGCATGCGGCCGCGCGGCCCTGACGCCGGCGGCACCTGGATCTCGCCCGACGGGCGCGTGGCCCTCGGCGCGCGGCGCCTCGCAATCATCGACCTGACGGACGAAGGCACGCAGCCGATGACCGATACCGACGGTGATCTGCGCATCGTCTTCAACGGCGAGATCTACAACCATCGCGAGCTGCGGGCGCGCCTGGAGCGGCTCGGCGCGCGCTTTCACTCCACGACCGACACCGAAGTCCTGCTGCAGCTCTATCGACACGATGGTGCGTCGATGGTCGAGCTCTTGCGCGGAATGTTCGCCTTCGCGATCTGGGAACCGCGGCAACGCCGGATGTTCGTTGCCCGCGACCCATACGGGATTAAACCGCTTTACGTCGCCGATGACGGCAGCACACTCCGCGCGGCCTCCACCGTCAAAGCGCTCCTCGCGGGCGGACAGATCGCGCGAACGCACGATCCAGCGGGCGTGGCGGGATTCTGGTTGATGGGAAGCGTTCCGGAACCGTACACGATCTTTCGCGACATTCGCGCGGTCGAAGCGGGAACGTCTTTCTTCGTCGATGAAGGTGGCATCCGAAACAAGCGACGCTACTACTCGATCTCCGCCACGCTCGGCCGCGGGTTGAAAGATGAGCCGGCCGCTCGTCTCGTCCATCCGCCGATCCTCGTGCGCGAGCTGGTCACCGATTCGCTTCGCCACCATCTCATCTCCGATGTACCGGTGGGCGCGTTTCTCTCCTCCGGCATTGACTCCACCGCTCTCGTCGCGCTCGCAACCGAAGCCACAGGTCAGCCGCCGCGAACCGTCACGTTGCGGTTCGACGAATTTCGGGGCCAGGCCTTCGACGAGTCGCCCTTGGCCGGCCGCTTCGCGCAGCGCATCGGGTCCGATCACGTGACGCGGCTCGTCACGCGCGATGAGTTCATCACCGAGTTGCCCAGGTTCTTCGACGCCATGGATCAGCCGACCATCGACGGCGCCAACACCTGGTTCGTCAGCAAAGCAGCGGCCGAGCGTGGACTGAAAGTGGCGATCTCCGGGCTCGGCGGCGACGAGCTTTTCGGCAGCTACCCGTCATTCCGTGCGTTGCCGCGCATCGTCGCCGCGGCACGCATCCCATTCGCGGCTTCAACTGCCAGCCGTCTTGCCCGCAATCCGAAAGCGAAAGCCGCCGCGCGCTACGGCCGTTCGTGGGCAGGCGCGTATCTTCTCAAACGCGGTCTTTTCCTCCCCGACGACCTGCCGGCACTGATGGGCGCCGAGGCGGCGGAAGAAGGGCTGCGCCGCCTGTCGATGATCGAACACATTGCGGAAGCGATCAATCCCGATCCCGGCACCGCCTTCGGCCGCGTCGCCGCGCTCGAAGCCTCGCTCTACATGCGCAACCAGCTCCTTCGTGACACCGACTGGGCCAGCATGGCGCACTCACTCGAAGTGCGAACACCGCTCGTCGATGCCACGCTCCTCCGCCAGATCGCGCCGCTGCTCCTCGTCGAAAAAGAGCGCTGCAAACAGCACTTCGCGAACAGCCCTCGCAATCCGCTTCCGGACTGGCTCAGCGAGCGCAGAAAGACCGGGTTCACCGTGCCACTCGCGGAGTGGATGGACCTCGCCCCTGACGGAACGAGCACGCGCATGCGAAGCTGGGCCCGCATGGTCCTGGAGCGCTGGTCATGAGGATTCTTCACCTCGGCACCGACTCGTTCGGCGGATACGGCGGCATTGCGCTCTTCAATCGCGAGTTCATCAGCGCACTGGTTGCGCATCCCGCGTGCGAGGAAGTCGTCGTCCTTCCGCGGCTGATCCCCAGACAACCCGAGGCGGTGCCGGACAAGGCGACGTTCGTCACCGGCGCCGCACGAGGCAAATTCGCATACGTGCGCGCTATTCGACAGGCGTTGCGCCGCGGGCCGTTCGACCTTGTCGTGTGCGGTCACGTCAACCTTCTTCCCCTCGCACGGCTCACAGGTCAGAGTCCGCTTCTGATCACTCACGGCATCGACGCATGGAAACGCCTTCGCGACCCCATCTCCAACTACCTGGTGCATAAGATTCGTGGCGTGATCTCGGTTAGCGATCTGACGCGTGAGCGCTTCATCGCGTGGTCGCACTTCAGCGGCCCGGCGTTCGTGCTCCCCAACGCCGTTCGCGTCAAGAATTACGGCGTCCGACCGAGACGCCTAGACCTCATCAGCCGATGGTCGCTCGAGGGCAAACGCGTACTGCTCACGCTTGGCCGGATCGTGGGCACGGAACGGTACAAGGGATTTGATGAGGTGCTCGACGCTATGCCGGCTCTTCTCCGCGCGCGGCCCGAAGTCGTCTATGTCATTGCAGGAAGCGGTAGCGACATTCCGCGTCTGAAGCAGCGAGCCAACGACCTCGGCGTCGCTGATTCCGTTCGTTTCACAGGTTTCATCGCGGAGGAAGAAAAGCCCGATCTCTACAATCTGGCCGATGTCTACGTGATGCCCAGCCGCGGTGAAGGCTTCGGATTCGTCTTTCTCGAGGCCATGGCGTGCGGTGTTCCCGTAATCGCCAGCTGCCTCGACGGCGGACGCGAAGCCGTACGCCTCGGCGCGTTGGGACCGCTCGTCGATCCGACTAATCCCGCGGAGATCCGTGTGGCCATCGAAGATGCTCTCGCCGCCGGCGCACACCGCACGATTCCCGACGGATTGGAATTCTTCAGCTACGAGAATTTCGAGCGCCGCACACACGCCATCATCGACGCCTTGACGACGACTGCATGACGCTGCCAACTGTGAAGCGCGCGTTGATCTTCGGGGTGTCGGGGCAGGATGGCGCCTATCTCTCCCGCTTGTTGCTCGAGCGCGGATACGAGGTTCATGGCGCGTCGCGCGACGCGGAGTCGCAGCCGTTCCACCGTCTCATCGCCCTTGGCATTCGCGATCGCGTCATCATGCACTCCGCCGCGGCGCGCGATTTTCGAGAGCTTCTCCAACTGATCGGCAGCATCCGTCCCGACGAGATCTACAACCTCGCCGGCCAGAGCTCCGTCGCTCTTTCGTTTTCCCAACCCGTCGAAACGATGGACAGCATCGCCCAGGCTACGCTCGTCATGCTCGAAGTCATCCGCTACCTGAAGCTGCCGGTACGCCTCTACAACTCCGCGTCCAGCGAATGCTTTGGCGATACGCCGCCGGGAACTGCAAGCGATGAATCGACGCCGTTCTTTCCCCGCAGCCCTTACGCGATGGCCAAAGCAGCCGCGCACTGGACGACCGTCAATTATCGCGAGGCGTACGGCATCTACGCCTGCTCCGGCATCCTGTTCAATCACGAATCGCCGCTGCGCTCCGAGCGATTCGTGACCAGAAAGATCGTCACCGCCGCCGCCGAGATCGCCGTCGGCAGCCGCCGCCGCGTCAACCTCGGCCGCCTCGACGTCTCTCGCGATTGGGGCTACGCCGCCGAGTACGTCGAAGCGATGTGGCGCATGCTGCAACAGGACGAGCCCCAGGATTTCGTCATCGCCACCGGCGAGAGTCACACGTTGGAAGAGCTCACCGCCGCCGTCTTCGCCCAGTTCAATCTCGACTGGCACGACCACGTCGACATCGACCCCTCCCTCTTCCGAGCCTCCGAAATCACCCACAGCCGCGGCAACCCCGAGAAAGCGCGGCGATTGCTCGGTTGGGAGGCAGAGACGAAGTTTGGAGAACTGGTAAAGCTGTTGACGAACGCCGTCCGCGTTTCAGCCTGACCGTCGCGACGAGAGCGCGTCCGCATGTCCGCATGATGACGTTGGCGGCACGCTCGGGAAACGAAAGGCTTTTCACGCGGAGGCGCGGAGAAGCGGAGAAACCCTCCGCGACTCCGCGTCTCCGCGTGACCGTTCCTGGTTTTCGCCAGTGAGCCAGCGAAGGGCACGATAAACTACCCTCCCTTGCACACGATTATCAAACCGCGCCGCGGCCTCGCTCAACTCGACCTCGCGGAAGTCTGGCAGTACCGGGAGCTCCTCGGATTCCTCGCGTGGCGCGACATCGTCATCCGTTACAAGCAGACCACCATCGGCGTGCTCTGGGCCTTCATCCGGCCGTTTCTGACGATGGTCATCTTCACGGTCGTGTTCGGGCGGATCGCCAAACTGCCGTCGGAGAACGTGCCGTATGCGGTGTTCAGCTTCACCGCTTTGCTGCCCTGGCAGTTCTTCTCGACTGCGTTCGCCGAGGCGGCGAATTCGATCGTCGGGAACGGGCACATGATCTCGAAGATCTACTTCCCGCGGCTCATCCTGCCGCTGTCGTCAGTGACGGTAGGCATCGTCGACTTTCTCGTCTCGTTCGTGATTCTCATCGGCATCATGTTCTGGTACGGCACGCCGATCTCGCCGCGCGCGGCGGCGCTGCCTCTTTTCTTCGCGCTTTGCGTCGTCTTCACGATGGGCCTGGGCATCTTTTTCGCGTCGCTGTACGTGCGGTTTCGCGACATGCGCCATCTCATCCCGTTCCTCACGCAGTTCGGCATGTACGTTTCGCCGGTGATTTTCAGCAGCACGAAGATTCCGGCGAAGTGGCGCCTCCTCTACTCGCTCAACCCCATGGTTGCCGTGATCGACGGCTTTCGCTGGTCGCTCCTCGGTACGACCGAGTTGTATGTGCCGGGAATCGTGGCGGGAACGGTGACGTCGCTCGTCCTTCTGGTCGGCGGCCTCTTTTACTTCAAGAAGACCGAGCGCGTCTTCGCGGACGTCATGTGATGAAGCAAGCCGTCACCGCGGAAGGAATCGGAAAGACCTATCGCCTCGGCGAGCAGGCGACGGCGTACGGTCTGTTGCGCGAGCAGATCGCAGAGGCGCTCAGGAGTCCTTTCAAGAAGCGCGAGAACAAGCCGGCCACCGAGATGTTCTGGGCGCTGAAAGATGTTTCGTTCTCCGTTGGCGAGGCCGAGGTGGTAGGCCTCATCGGAAAAAACGGCGCGGGAAAATCGACGCTGCTCAAGCTTCTTAGCCGCATCACGGAGCCGACCGAGGGTCGCATCGATCTCTACGGGCGTGTATCCAGTCTCCTCGAAGTCGGAATCGGCTTCCATCCGGAACTGAGCGGCCGCGACAACATCTACCTCAACGGCGCCATCCTCGGCATGTCGCGGCAGGAGATCCGGCGCAAGTTCGACGAGATCACCGAGTTCGCCGAGATCTCGAAGTTTCTCGATACGCCGGTGAAGCGTTACTCCTCAGGCATGTACGTGCGGCTGGCCTTCGCCGTGGCTGCCCATCTCGAGCCGGACATCCTGATCGTCGATGAAGTGCTGGCCGTCGGCGACTCCGCCTTCCAGCAGAAGTGCCTCGGCAAGATACGCGATATCCGCTCGCAGGGACGGACCGTCATCGTGGTCAGCCACAACATGGGAACGGTGTCGACGCTTTGTCAGCGCGTGATCTGGCTGGCAGAGGGCAAGGTCAAAGCATCCGGCGAAACGCAGGAGATCATCCGAAAGTATTTGTCCGAGGGAGTGGAGAACGACTTCGTCTGGACGCCGCGGCACGGCATTCTGAGTGCGTTCGAATACCGTTCCGTCTCGGTCGCCAGCGGCGATGGCACCGGGCCGGGCGACGGCTTTCCAGCCAATGCGCCGATCGATGTGCTGTTCGACATCACGATCCACGACAAGTTTCCGGCGGGCCGGATCGAGATGCGCCTGATGAACGACGCCGGCGACGTGCTTTTCACATCGACCAGCGCAGACCCCACCGGCCAGTTGAATCACGAATGGGCGCGCGGACCACAACACTTTCGCTGCCGCATCCCGGCGAATCTCCTCATGCCGGGCCGCTACTTCGTCACCATCACGGAGCCGTACGGCACCTACGACATCCTGCGCGAGAACGTGCTGACGTTCACGGTGACGGAAGAGGGAAGCCTGGCGGCGCACGATCAGCGGCAGGGAAAGATCGCACCGGTCCTGGAGTGGACGGTGAGCAACGCATGAGCTATTTGCGAAAGCACTGCGGAATCGAAACGCGGCCTGACACCCGCTCGTAGCTGACCGAGCCGCTTCCCTTCGAACCGAGGGTAAAGTCGCCGCCAACATCGGATACGGTGACCGCGCCGGAGCCGTCGGAGGCGATCAAGACGTTGCGTTTGACGTTCCGCACCACGATCGATCCTGAACCGTCTTCGTCGATCCTGACCGATCCGCTCGCACGCTCGATCCTGATGTTCCCCGACGAATCAGAGGGAACATGGACGTCGCCACTGACGTCTTCGATGTCGATCGCTCCCGAGGTAGTGCGAACAGTGAGATTGCCACTGACCTTTTGGATGCCTATAGGGCCGGTCGTGTCGATCACTCGCGCGGCGCTGACGTTGCTGATGTCGATGTCGCCCGAGGTATCCGCTACATCGATCGCGATCCCGGCCGGCAGCGTGACGGTGAAATCGAGCCGCGGCGCGGATGCGAAGAGGGAGTGCTCCTGCTTCGGAACGGCCGCCTCGATAGTCACTGTGGAACCCGACCGTGTAGCGGAGAGCCGGGTTCCGACGAGCAACTCTTCGATCGGTGCACACGCTCTTCCGGTTGCACGAATCTCGGTGGCACTCGCGCGGCCTTCGATATGAAGAAAACCGGCGCCGCCGATGATGACGACGCGCGTCACTCCCCTGGCAGACTGGATGGCCGATCGTTCCGCGAATTCCTGACAATCGCCGTCGAGCGAGCCGGCGTGGGTGGCGGCCGCGATTAAGGCGGCGAGCGTGATTACGAGTGCGCGCATCGTTGCATTATGCGTTCGCTGCATGCTGCGGCGGGCCCCTCATCCGGCCTTCGGTGTGCTCGATTGAAGGGCGGCGTGAAGAGATCGAGCGGACAGCCACGGGCTACGGACCTGAGCCTCGCCTCTCTCGCAACCAGGTGACCAGCGCGTCGGGCAGGAGGCGCCGGAGCGTGCGGCGCGAGGTTCGAACGAGACGCTCGCGGATGCTCCACCATCGCGCTGTCATCTGTGGGCCGATGAGATGTGTGATCAATGCGGGGTTGCTCAGGGATCGATCCTCCACCCATGCCCGCTCGGTCGCCTGACGCGCACCGCCCCAGGCGTCACGCGACAGCGCGTTGCGTGCGAGGAGCCAATAGACCTCGGCACGCCTTCGCGCAGTGGTGGCGTCGGGATCAAAGTACGTGACGTCATAACGCGCCATCATTCGTGCGAACAGATCATCTTTGTCTTCTTGGTAGCGCGATTCCGTCCGGCTTCCTGCTTCGTCATGAACGCGAAACTGGGTCAGGATCTCCGGCATCAGATAGATGGGATCGCGCTCGACAAGCTGGAGCCACATCTCCAGATCCTGGGTAGTGCGATTCGATTCGTTGAAGGGGCCGGCAGCATCAAGCGCCGAGCGGTGAATCATGAGGCCGCATCCGTAGACCCAGGATGTGAGCACTTCGCCGCCGTTGCGGACGACGTCGAGGTGTTCGTGGTTTTCGCCGATGACCGTGCCCTTCGCGTCGATCTTCTGCAGGTTGCAGCCCACGACTCTGACGTCAGGGTTTCGCGAGAGGAACGCGAGCTGTGCCCCGGTCTTCTCCGGCAGGTAGCGGTCATCGTGACTGAGCCAGCAAAACCATTCGCCGTGCATTTCGGCGATACCGCGATTGAGCGCCGACGATACGCCGCCGTTTTCCTTCTCGATGTAGCGGATGCGGCCGCCGTACGATCTCGCGATCTCTGCCGTCGCGCCGCCGTCGCGCGAGCCATCGTTCACGACGATCACTTCGACGCCTTTACATGTCTGCGCCAGCGCACTGTCGATCGCTTCGCGGAGGTAGTTGGCGCCGTTGTAGACCGGAATGACGATGGAGACACGCGGCATCGGCGACATGGTCACATCGAGTAACCCAGCACGATTTTCGCCACGGTCTGCGACACGTTGGGCACGAGATACTCAGCGGGCGGTGTCCACTGCGAGTTTGCGAGGGCGATGGAGACGCCGCGGACGATCATAGAAACATCACCGCCGGTCAGGATGTTGCTGCCGCACTCGATCGTCTCGGCGCGCTCGGTGACGTCACGCAGCGTGACGTTCGGTACGCCGAAGATGCAGCACTCTTCCTGGACCGTGCCGCTGTCGCTCAGCACGCAGGCGGCTTCGATCTCGAGACGCACGAAGTCGAAGAACCCTAGCGGCTTCATGACGCGGATGTTCGCACTGAGCTCGACGCCGAAGTGCTGCAACCGGTCGAGTGTCCGCGGATGCAGGCTGATGAGCATCGGCAATCCGTGAATCGCCGCGACGCGATCGAGTGCTGCCACGAATCCACGCAGACGCTCCTCCCCATCCACATTCTCGGCGCGATGCAAGGTCGCCAGGAAGAAGCCTTTGGGTGCAACGGACAACCGCTCCAGGACGTCCGAGGCGTCGATTTGCGGACGGTAGAACTGCAACACTTCGAAGATCGGGTTTCCGGTCACGGCGATGCGCTGGCGCTCGAAACCCTCGCGAAGCAGATTCTCTTTGCTTCGATGGGTGTACGGCATCAAGACGTCGCTGCAATTGTCGATGATGCGCCGGTTGATCTCCTCGGGGACCCGGTCGTCGAAACAGCGGTTGCCCGCTTCCATGTGAAAGACCGGGATGCCGAGGCGGGCGGCACTGACGGCGGCTAGTCCGCTGTTCGTATCGCCAAGGATGACGACGCGATCGGGGCGCTCCCGCGAGAAAAACTCGTACGACTTTTCGATCACCTGGGCGGCCTGCGCGCCAAACGAACTGGCTTCGATGCCGAGGTGCACGTCGGGCTGGCGAACCTGCATCTCGCGGAAGAAAACATCGCTCAGGTTCTCGTCGTAGTTCTGACCTGTGTGCACGACGAGGTGTGTGGCGTGCGCGTCGAGCAGCGGAATGACACGGCTCAGCCGGATGATCTCAGGGCGCGTTCCGAGCCAGGTTACGACCTTCATCACGATCTTCCCGCCATGAAGGGCGCAAGCGCAGAACGAAGCTCCGGTCCCTCGAGGTTCACTGAGGACGAGGAATACTCGCTCGTCAACGCTGGGGTGAATGGCTCGGGACCGCGAAGCTCCGGCAGCATCGGAAGAATGACGTAGTACTCGCCGCGGGACACGGTGCGGTGGCACTCCTCTTCCGACACCATGATCTCGTGCGTTTTCTCGCCGGGACGGACGCCAGTGATGACTATATCGATGCTGCGGCCGTCGATCAGCGTCGCAGCGACATCGACGATGCGGGCCGCGGAAACGCGCGGCACGTACGTCTCCCCGGGACGCGCCCCTTCGATCGCCGCAAACACTGTCTCCACCGCGCGATCGAGTGACAGCAGGAACCGCGTCATCTCCTCGGTCGTGATCGTGACGGGCCGGCCCTGCGCGATCTGGTCAAGGAAGAGCGGTACGACGGAGCCGCGCGAGGCGATGACGTTGCCGTATCGGACACAAATGAAGCGCGTCGACGGACACTCGATATTGGCCTGGGCGAAGATCCGTTCCATCAGCGCCTTGGTCATGCCCATCACGTTGACCGGCTTGCAGGCTTTGTCGGTGGAGATGCCGACGACGGTCTCGATCCGCGCACCGCTTTCGCGGATGGCGCGAACGATGTTGCCAGCGCCGAGGATGTTGGTCTGCACGGCCTCGATCGGAAAGTATTCGCAGGACGGCACCTGCTTGAGCGCCGCCGCGTTGATGACGACGTCTGCCTGCTCGATCGCGGCGCGGATGGCGGCGTAGTCACGAACGTCGCCGATGCGAAATCGCAGGAGTTGCTGCGAGTTGGCGTAGATCACTTCGTCGGTCGCGGCGGGCCGGTTGAGAAACGACAGGCGCATGTCGTTCTGCTTCGCCTCATCGCGCGAGAAGACCGTAATCCCGGCCGGACGGCCCACATCGCCGCGAAGAAGGGCGCGCACAACCGTCGCGCCGAGAGACCCGGTGCCGCCTGTAACGAGCACCCGTTTACCGTCAAGGATCATTCCGTTCTCCAGCGTTCATATTGCGGTGATTCCGCAGCGAGCGCAGCAATCATTTCCTGCCACGATGGAGGCACGAGCCCGGTTGCCGCTTGAAAGCGCGCCGCATCGAGACTGCGATCGATGACGAGCCTGTCGTCAGGCGTGATCACGACTCTCCCGCCAATCGTTTCATTGAGCATGACCAGGAGATCGTACTTGCTGATCGGCCTCGCTGCCACGTGATAGAGGCCACCGAGCGCCGGATGATGTTCGACGACGTTCGCGAGCGTCTCGGCGAGCACCGCCGTCGTAACGCCGGAGAAGACGGCGCGTGTGAACCCGCGAACGGACCTGCCGTGGTTCGACAGGAACCATTCGACGAGACCGTTCGCCGTGCGTAGCTCACGGCCAATGATCGATGTGCGAATCGTCAACGGAGCAGGTCCCGAGGATTCGATCTCTGTCACTTCGCCAAGAAGTTTCGACCGGCCGTAGAGATCCGTCGCGTCGGGGATATCCGTCTCGGAGTAGTTCCCGCGCGTACCCGAAAAGACGCAATCGGTCGAGACTTGGATCATTCGCGCCCCCACTCCGGCGCCCGCCCGCGCGACGACATGAGGCAGCAGAGAGTTCAGCGTGATCGACGCGATCGAATCGTGCGCGGCGGCGAGCTGCTTGACGACTCCGATGCAGTTGATGACGACGTTCGGGCGGGCCGTTTCGATCAACTTGCCGACACTTTGAAAATCTGCGGCGTCGATCCCATCGATGACGCGATCGTCGTCAAATAGCGGCAGCGATGGCCGCACGCGAACCGCTGCGCGGCAGTTGAAGCGGCCACGAAAGACCTGCCACACCTTGTGGCCGAGCATCCCACCCGCCCCCAGGATCAGTACCTTCATCGTCGATAGGATACGGCCAACCCGGCTAACGACGTCGTCGCGCCCGGAGCTCGGCGATGCGCTGCCGGGGCGGAATGCCCGTCAACTCGTTGTAGCGCTTGATCGCCGGAGCATCGCCGCCCTGAACTTTCTCGGATTGCGGCGCATGCCAGAGATGGACGATCGGAAGGTATCCGAAACGCGTCGCGCGCAGCGTCTCCGCCCGTTCCCAGAAATCGAGATCCTCCCCACCCCAGCCGGCGAAATCCTCATCCAGCCCACCGATAGCGGCATAGCCGTCGCGGGCAATGGCCACGCTTCCGCCGTGCAGATTCTGGATCACAACATCGCTGTGCTCATCGAGCGCCAGACGCTGCCGATCGAGCACTCGCTTCGTATCGTCGCCGGTCAGATAAAAGATGAACCGCTTCAGGTCGACTGCTTCCCATCCCGCTTCGAAGTGCGCGATGAGCTCGGCCGCGTAGCGTTCGGGCACCAGCATGTCATTGTCGTGCAGGACGAGAATCCGTCCGCGCGCCGCCTCTGCCCCGGCGTTGAACGTCCGAGCGCGGTTGTAGGGATCGGAAACTGCCGCAGGCTGATGAATGTAGCGGACCCACGATGGCAGCGACCCTTCAACTTCGTTCGTTGACGACTGTTCGACGACGATGCATTCGATCGTGGCATCGCGCTGCGCCGCGATCGAGCGCAACGTCAGGAGTAAGAGCGGAAGCCGGGAGAGACCGCGATGGCCGATCAGAAACGTAACCCTCGGATCGGCAGCCGGGGTCGCCGCGTCGGACAGACCAATCGGCCACGTCCTCAGCGCGGCGCGCAGCAGGCGAACATCCGCGCCAGGCACGAAGCGGCAATAGTCGACGGGCGAAGTCCACCGCCACTCACAGCGCACACCAGGTCCGGAGTCATTGACCGTGATCGCTTCCTGGCGGTTTCGGATCAGGTCCCAACGGCCACGCACGAGGCGCTCAAAGCGCAAACTGTCGTACGCGAGCGCGCCGAGGAACTGTCGCAGTGGCATCGCGTCATTCTAGGCTGGAGCGGGGACACGAGTGTCGCGCCTGCTTCGGGCGCACGCTTCTCATTCATAATCAGGCCCTCCACCGTGATCACGAACGAAGACGACGACAGCGGCCTCTGGTACGCAATCTCCTTTGGAGCGTTGCTGGTCCTTGCGGCGGCGATTCGCTTTCGTGCCCTCGGCACCACGTTGTTCGAGGATGAAGTATGGGTGGCGAACCTCGTGCGGCACGGCGGATGGCATCCCCACAGCTACAGCACGCCGCCGCTCTTCTACGCCATCGGGAGAGCGTGGGCCTGGGTCCGCGGTACCACCGACGGGGCGCTCCGTGAGCCCGCGGCATTCTTCGGCGTAGCCCTGTGCGCTGTTCCTCTTTTTGCGCCGCTTCCGCGGCTGTCCCGCTTCCTCTGGGGAGCCCTGCTGGCCTTCTCAAGCCCGTTGATCTTCTACTCGGAGCGCACCAAGCAGTACACGCTCGAAGCATTCGTCGCCGCGGTCCTCATCGTTCTTTTTCTTCGGTTGCGTGAGTCGCGTTCCAGGCTTACGACCTTTGTTTTTTTCGCCGTCGCTGCCGGTGCGGTGATGTCGCTCTACGCACCGATTTTCCTTCTGGCAGCGATGGCCGTGGTCTCGATCCGCCGGCCCCGCCTCGTCGCTGGCTTTGTGTTCCTCGCCGCGCTCTGCGGCTTCGCCTATTTCGGATGGCTCAAACCCGGACCGGAGAGCATTCGCCTGCACGGGGACATGACGGGCTACTTCACCGCCTCCGGACGCTGGGTGACGTCGCCTTCTCTCTTCATCACGAACTCGCTGCACTGGATGGGACAGTCGCTGAACCTGGTCCGATTCTGGTGGCTGGCCGCAGGGATCCTCGTGCTGGTCTGGCTGATGCGCGAGCGAAACGTCATCCTGCCGCTCCTGGCCATCCTGCCCCCCGTCGCAGTAGCCGCCGCGAGCGTGTTCCGTCTCTATCCTTACGGCGAAGTGCGCCTGATGATCTTCTGCTTCCCCGCGCTCTTTCTGCTCATCGCCGTGTCGCTCGCGGAAGCCGCACGGCGCGTCCCCGCGCTGACACTGCTCCTTGCGCCATTCGTGCTCATGGGCGTCAGCCGGGATGTTTACAACGACACGTACATGCACATCGATGACTTGCGGCCGATGTACGCGATGATTGCGAGCGGCCACGCGAAGAGTGAGGCGGTCTACGCAGATCCGTCCTTCGCTGCGCCGCTGATCTACTACTATCCTTGGATTGCGATCGACGTTCGATCGGGACCGACTCTCACGACCGCAGGACCGGGTTGGTACGTCCACCGTACGGCCACCTTCCGAGCAGCCGGTGAACGCACGACGCTCCGTATCGGAGACGTGACCGCCGTTCACAAACCATAGGCAGCGCACCAGACGAATCCGAAACGAAATGCACCAGGAACTTCTTTATCCATTCGACGCCGGCCATTTGCTGCGGTATCGCAAGCGTCTTCGGCGAGAGTTGCTGGAAGGCCGCTCCTGGACCGACGTACGCATTGCCGCACTCTCCGGCAGCACCGCGCAAGAGGTCCTGGATCTCCTCGAGCTGTTCTTGCTCAATGACGGTATCCGCCCCACCTTCTACCAGTCGGACTACAACCGCTTTTACGAGGAAGCACTGTTCGACACCACCCGGATCGAAGAGTTCGCGCCCGATCTCGTCTACATCCACACGTCGACACTCAACCTGATGCACCTACCGAAAATCGGCTCGACCGCGGAAGAGATCGAACGCTGCGTCGATCTGGAGGCTGGGAGATACGAGTCGATCTGGAAGGCTGTGACCGGAAAGATGCGATGCCAGGTGATTCAGAACAACTTTGAGACTCCTGCGTCGCGCGGTACAGGGAGTTCCGATTTTGCGTCTCCAGCCGGACGGACGCGATTCGTCACGCTTCTCAACGCCGAGATAGCGCGGCGTGCCTCGAGCGATCGAAGAATCGTCATGCACGACCTCGCCACTGCCACGGCGGTTACAGGGCTCGACCAGTGGAGCGACCCGGGACGATGGTTCAGTTACAAGATCCCCACGACGCCGGCAGGAAGCGCGATGTGGGCTCATTCGCTGGCTAATACCATCCGGGCGATTTACGGGCGTAGCCGCAAGTGCCTGGTGCTCGACCTCGACAACACACTGTGGGGCGGGGTGATTGGAGACGAAGGCGCCGACCGCATTCGCATCGGCAGAGAGACCGCGGAGGCAGAGGCATTCACTGCGTTTCAGGAGTACTGTCTGGCGCTTCGGAACCGAGGAGTTCTGCTGGCGGTCTGTTCGAAGAATGAAGACGCCATCGCCAGAGAGGGTTTCGCGCATCCTGCCTCGGTCCTGCGCCTCGAGCATCTCTCGGCGTTCGTCGCAAACTGGGAGCCCAAATCCGACAACATCGCCCGCATCGCCGCATCACTCAACATCGGTCTGGACAGTGTGGTGTTCGTCGATGACAACCCGGCCGAACGGGACATCGTTCGTGCGCAACTCCCGGCAGTTGCCGTTCCTGAAGTCGGCGCCGATGTGAGCCGCTATCCAATGATCCTCGACCGCGGCGGCTACTTCGACGTCATCTCTGTCTCCTCCGACGACATCAACCGCAATGCCCAGTACGCCGCAAACGAAGAACGGTCAGCGTTGAGTGGCGCCTACGCCAGTTACGCCGCCTACCTCGATGCGTTGTCGATGCGAGCCGAGATTGCACCGTTTCGCGATGTCTATCTCGAGCGAATCACGCAGCTCACGAACAAGACAAATCAGTTCAACCTGACCACGCGCCGCTACACGATGGGCGAGATCGAACAGATCGCGTCGGACCCGTGCTACATCACGCTCTATGGTAGGTTGGAAGACCGATTCGGAGACAACGGCCTCGTGAGCGTCATCATCGGCCGCAAAGAGAAATCCATCCTCCACATCGATCTCTGGCTGATGAGCTGCCGCGTGATTCAGAGAGAGATGGAGCTGGCCATGCTCGATGGTCTCGCTGAACAGGCCCGCGCAGCAGGCATCGAGTCGCTTTACGGACGCTACGAGCGGACCCCGAAGAACAATATGGTCGCCGAACATTACGACAAACTGGGATTCGCGCGGGTTGCTGCAGCCGAGGATGGAAGCCGGAGCGAATGGGTCCTCGATCTGACCCCGGGCTACTCGCAACGGAATACGCACATCGAAAGGATTACCGCGTGACCGAAATCCTGGAGAGACTTCAACCCATTTTCCGCGACGTTCTCGACGATCAGAATCTGGTCATCGACCGCCAGTCCAATGCACGAAACGTCGAGGGGTGGGACTCACTCGCGCACATCAACCTGATCGCCTCCATCGAGCAGGACCTTCACGTTCGTTTTGCCCTCGGCGAGCTTCAGGATCTGCAGAACGTCGGTGACATGATCGATCTCATCCAGCGGAAACTGCAGCAATGAATGAATACCGATGGGCGGATCTGACCATCGGCATGCAGGAGACGCTCACGATCGTCGTCGATCGGGCGTCGGTGGAGGCGTTCGCGGCGCTGACCGGAGATCACAACCCTCTTCACGTCGATTCCGACGCGGCACGCGAGGCGGGGTTTCGAGACCAGCTCGTCCACGGTCTTCTCACAACTTCCTACTACTCGACGCTCGTCGGAGTCTACCTCCCGGGGCGTTACGCGCTGCTGCAGGGCATCGACGTCAAATTCGCGCATCCGGTCTACCCGGGCGATACTCTGACGGTGTCCGGGACTGTCGTCTTTCTGAGCGAAGCAGTTCGTCTCGCGGAGATTGCCGCAGAGATCCGTAACGGAGACGACGTCCGCATTTCGAAGGCGAAGATACGGGTAGGAATCCGTGAGCGATAACTCGATTCTCATTACCGGCGCGTCGTCGGACATCGGAGAGGCGCTGGTCAAGCGCCTCTCCGCGAACAACGCGGCGCGTAGCCTGATCTGCCATTACAGCACCGGACAGGAACGGATCGAAACGCTGCGGCGTGAGCTCGGCCCGGCCATCGTCCCAGTTCAGGGTGACCTCTCGTCGAGCGCTTCGACCGACGCATTCATCGAAGCTCTTCGCGACGCAAACCTTCATCCCTACTCCCTCGTGCACCTTCCCGCGGGCAAACTTCGTTACGAACGATTCTCGAAGCAGTCGCGGTCTCTGTTCGAGCGCGATTGGCAGGTCCAGCTCGGCTCGCTCATCGCGATTCTTCAGTACTGTCTGGCGGGACAGAAGCGGCTCGCCGATCATGGGTCGCGGCGCCGCGTCGTCGTCGCTCTCTCCAGCGTGACACTGGGCATCCCACCGAAATATCTGTCGATGTACACCGTCATCAAACATGCGCAACTCGGACTGGTGCGATCGCTGGCCGCCGAGTACGGCGATCTCGGTGTGTCCGTCAACGCAGTTTCACCGTCGATGGTGGACACACAGCTTCTTTCGGAAGTGCCGCGTCAAATCGTCGAGATGAGTCAGGCGCAGAATCCGGCGGGACGCAATGCCACCGTCGACGATGTTGCGGCAGTGATCGAGTTCCTACTCTCCGAGCAGGCAGCGTTCATCAATGGAGCCAACATCCCCGTCACCGGCGGCAGCGTTCTGTGATGTCGTTCAACTCGTTTCCGTTCGTACTTCTCTTTCTCCCCCTCGTCGTCATCGCTTATCGATTTGCGGTCGCGCGCTTTTCTCCCGGAACGGCACGAGGCTTTCTGCTCATCGCCTCTCTGGTCTTCTACGGGTTCCAGCGCTGGACGCATCTCCCGGTCCTGATCGGAAGCGTCATCTTGAATTTCGTTCTGGCGCATCGAATCGGGCAGCAGAGCGAATCACACCGCCGAGCGGTTTGGCTATGGGCCGGAATCCTGCTGAATTTGGCGCTTCTTTGCCTGTTCAAATACCAAAACGCTCTCTCCGGTTCCTCGCTCGCGCTTCCCGCATGGGGGTTTCCCCTCGGCATCAGTTTCTTCACCCTGCAGCAGGTGGCCTATTTGGTCGACGTGTATGAGAAGTTGGTTGCACCGCAGCGGCTGGCCTCGCATGCTGTATTCGTCTCGTTCTTTCCCTACGTGACAGCCGGCCCGATCAGCCGCGCCAAACTCATGATTCCGCAACTGGAACGAGGCGGCAATGAGCGCGATCATGCGTTCGATGTCGCCCGCGGGTTGGCGATGTTCTCGACCGGGCTGTTCAAGAAGGTCGTCTTCGCCGACTGCTTTCGAACGATCGTCGACAAGGGACTCGCGGATCCGTTTGCGCTCTCGTCGCTCGAAGCGTGGGTCTGCTCGCTCGCCTACACGATGCAGATCTATTTCGACTTCAGCGGCTACACCGATATGGCTCTCGGAGCCGCGCTGCTCCTCGGCTTCGACATTCCGCGCAACTTCGACGCACCCTATCGGTCACGCTCCATCATCGAGTTCTGGCAACGATGGCACATCAGTCTCTCCCAGTTCATCACCACCTATCTGTACACACCGATCATTCGCCTCTTCCGGCGGGCAACACTCCGGGCCGCGCTGATCGCGACAATGGCCTCTATGCTCATTGCAGGCGCATGGCACGGCTCGTCGTGGAACTTCCTGATCTTCGGCGGACTTCACGGAATCGGACTGGTCGTCAATCAGTACTGGAAGAAAACATCGAAACGCCGCTTACCGGCCATCGCAGCATGGGCAATGACGTTGGCCTGGATCAACGTAGCGTTCATCTTCTTCCGCCTCCCCGACCTCCATTCTGCGTTGCATGTCGCGCGCATGCTGATTCCGTTCGCCAATCCACTTCGCGGCACAGGGCTGCTGCTTTCACCCTTGGCGTTAAGCGGCGTGCAGGAGATCGCGGAAGTCATGCGCCGGCCGGCGCTCTTGACGGTTGGATTGCCTGCCCTCATCGCCGCTCCGCTGGCGGTGCTGGGGCCGACGTCCCACTGGTGGTTGGATGACTTTCGCCCCACACTGGCCAGGGCCGCGGTTGTCGCCGTACTGCTCCTGATAGCATTTCTTTTCATGAACTCAGCCAATGCAACCGACTTCATCTACTTCCGGTTCTGACTCAGCGCCGGATAGCGCCGAACATCCTCACGGCGAAGGTCCGGCGCTGACTGCGGCGTCCTGGTCGTACGTCGTAATCATCACAGTAGTCCTGGTGGCCGGCTCGTTCGTCGCACTCAACTGTCTGCTCGATCCGATGGGCCTGTTCCATTCGAAGACCCGGCTCATGGTCTACACCAACGAGCGATGGTCGAAGTACCTGCTGAGCATCCGCTATGTGCCGGAACATTTCGATGCAGTGCTGGTGGGAACGTCAGTCACCGACAACTGGAACACGGGATTGATGCAGCCTCTGAAAACCTACAATCTGTCCCTCGAAGGGGGAAACATCTCTGAGGAACGACTGCTTCTCGAAAACGTCCTGAAGCGGCGGACACCGAAAATCGTCATCTTCTGTATTCATCCTTACCTGACGGCGAGCAACGGTCGAAAGACTCCCCACCTGACGAGGAGTGACTACTGGAGCGCTCTCGGCTCGCTGGAATTGCTGAGGACCTATCGGCGACGGCGCGTCCTCGACCGGCGCGACGAGCGCCGGCGAGTGGAGCAGCAGGTGAGCCAGCAGGAGTTCAACGAGTTCGGCCAGAAATCCTTCAAGATCCCGGAGGGTCCATGGCAAGCACGAGCCTTCGCCGCGCGAGAGTGGTACCCCGTGGACGAGCGATCTCTTGCCGAGTACGGCCAGCTGGTTTCATCGGCAAGGGCTGCCGGCTCACGCGTGGTCGCGGTCGTGCCACCGGTGAGTGCCGAGCACTGGGTGTATGCAGCGGACGCCTACCGCCAGTACCAGCGCAGGATACTCACGTTTTTCCACAACGACGAGCTCCTGATCGATTTCAACACGCCGCCCTACGACACGCTTCGACGAGATCGGCGAAATTTTCCTGACGGCGTGCATCTCAGCAACGCTGCCGCCGACACGATCGTGCGAGAGCTCGCCCAGATCGTTCGTAAGTGACACTCGACATTTCGCCGCACCGGTATCATTCGCGTCATGAATGCTCCGTGGTTCCTCGGCGAGTTGGCGTGCCCGGATTGCGCCGCTCCCCTCACCGTCGCCCCAGACAGGATTTCCTGCGCCTGTGGCTTTCAAGCGTTTGTCGCCCCACAACTCGACCTCAGGCCGCAGCACCCCACGCCGCGCTCCTTGCGCCTGAACGTTCAGACATCAGCGCCGGATGACCTTTTCAGTGCCGATCTCAGGCGGCCCGATGTGACCTACGACGGTCCTTCTGCGACCCGCGACTCTGCCGAGCTTCTCTCGGCAGTTCAACCCTGGCTCCGCGCCGGGACGCGCCTTCTCGACCTCGGATGCGGACCTCGGGATCAGTTCATTCCGGCCGAGCATCTCGCGCTGCAGTACGTCGGAATCGATTTCGAGTCATCGAATGCCGACATCCTCGCGGACGGCCATGCCATTCCGTTTGGCGACGCCGCATTCGACGCCGTGTTTGCCTACGCCGTTCTCGAGCACCTGCACACGCCCCCTCTCGCTCTTTTCGAAATCGCCCGAGTCTTGCGGAAAGGAGGCGTCTTCTTCGGGACGGTGTCGCAGGGGGAGCCTTTCCACAACTCGTTTTTCCACTACACGGCCTGGGGCATCCTGGCGGCGTTTCGTTCGGCCGGACTACGTGTCGTGAGGCTCTGGCCATCCTACGACACGTTGCATGCGCTCTCCGGGATGGGGCGCTACCCCCGCCTGGTCAAACTTCTGATCGAGCTGACGTATCGATTCTCGGAGGCCACTCCGTTCCTCGCTCCGCGCGCGTTTCTTCATAGCTCGAAGCGCGACAAAGAAGTGGAGCGCATCCATCGTGCTGCCAGTATCTGCTTCGTGGCTCTGCGTGACGGCGAGCCATAAGTGGATCGAATCGGGCCTTCAAATCTTCGCCGTCCCCACGTTTCCTTTACCCGCTGCGCTCTCCAATGATGCGAGCCGGGACGCCCGCAACGATCGTGTCGGGCGGAACGTCTTTCGTGACCAGCGAGCAGGCGGAAATGATCGCGCCATCGCCAATCGTGACTCCTGCCGTGATCACCGATTGCGGATAAATCGTCACGTCGCTTCCGATCGTCACAGGCAGGCAGCGAATCCCCTGCTCATCGGTTCGCTGCCCTCGGGCGGCAACGCGAGAGTGGTCGGAAATGACGACGTGCGCACCGAGGAGGCTGTGCGATCCGATCGTGATCGACTCTGCGGCATGAATGACACAGCCGGTGGCGAGGAATGAGTAGCTGGCAATCTCCAGGCGCGCTGTTTCACTCACGATCTTGATGTAGACACCATGCTCGATCTCCACGTGATCACCGAGGAGCATGCGTTGCGGCTAGCGAACGCGGACCGCGGCGCCGATCTGGCTCTTCTTTCCAACCCGCGCACCGCGAAGACGCAGGATCGTTGCCCGGACACGTCCGGCAATCAGTCTCGACAGGCGCCCCAACCGCTCCAGAGCAAGCGTCATCGCGACTGTCTGTTCCCGCGAGGCTTCGGTCCGTTCGGCCAGAAGGTCATCCCGGCAATTATCGCAGGTCTACGGCGCCCGGCCGGCCGACGATGAATCGCTCGCCGCCAGCGGTGCGTGGACCGTCGTCACTGCCGAAGCTTCCGCTCGAGCAGATCCACCATGTCTCCCACGCTCTTCAGCGAGTGCACTTCGCCCACGGCGAAACGGACCGCAAACTCTTTCTCGATCGAGGTGATCAGGCTGTTCTGCGCAAGGGAGTCCCAATTCTCGACATTCGACGGACTCGATTCGCGCGTCAGCTCGAAGGACGGCTCGTCGAGTACGTCGCAGAAGATGCGCTGCAGGCGTTGAAGAATATCGGACATCGTCGGTCTGCGTCGGTCTAACGCGCTCGCGAATGGTAAATGATCCATGATCCGGAACGAGTCACCGGCTCCCAGAACGGCGACCTGAATTCCCGATCGACGAGCAGATAGTCCGTTTCGCGGGCGATGCTGCCGGCAGCGATGCCGTTCGCCGGATTGTGCATGAAGGCGGACCAGAGCGCAGCGCGTCGCGGCAGGGAAGATCCATCCGCTGGAACGAGCGATGGCGGCGTGTTGGGCGTCGCGAGCCAGGCCCGGCGCTCCGCAATCCAGATGGCCGGCAACTCGTAGTGCAACGCCAGACCCGCCGGGTCGGCCACGATGGAGCGTTGCGGCGTGTGATCCCGTAGCCAGAGGAGGGCCCGGTAATAGTCGAGCGAGAGCGCCAGACTTCGCGATCTCGATCCAGTCACGCGGTAATACGGAAACTGCAGAATGTAAACGGACGTCTCAATCACGCCTGGAGCCAAAAGCAACGTCGCCGCGATCGTGCACCAGAGGGGCGGCCGGCCACAAAACCACTTCTCGATCGTGACCGCGATGAGCGGTGCGAAACCAACGGCCAGCAACGAGCCGGTCTTCATCGAGAAGTCGACCCGGCCTGTCACACTGCCGGCGACATAGAGAAAGGACGGCACCGCGACGGCACCGACGATCAACACGTGAAAGAAGGTCAGCGCCCTGCGGCCGCCCAAGACAACGAGTCCCCACAACGGCACCATCCCGAAGAACACTATCCGCAGGAACTGCCCCCGGTCGAACGCGAAGACGGCTTGGCGTGAGTCGCCGGAGCCCACAACGTGAATGGCAAAGAACATCGCCACGGCTGTTCCGCCCAACACCACCGCGGAAGTGAGCACCAGCAACGGCCGGGCGATGCGACCGAGGGCCAGCCAGATGAGCAACGCAGCACCCAGAGGAAAGAGCAGTGTAACGCTGTAACCGATCACCATCGCCAGGGTTGCCGTTCCCAGCACGACGTCGATGATGCGCCGCTCACGATTCCAGCGCTCCACCTCCATTGCCGTGAACAGGACCAGCACCAGAGCAAACGTGTTGTTCCCGAAGACGATCATGCTGTTGACCGGCGAGAGCATCAGGTGGTTCCGCGTGGGCATCGCGAGCCAACTCAGAGAAACACGTGCCGCGAGCGCCTGGTAGTAGTAGACCGTGAACGGAGCGAAGAGAGCGATCGCTACCGCCAGTTGCGTCGTACGACGGTCGCCCTGCGGATGGAGCGTGGAGACGACCGTGCACAACGTGTGAACGAGCAACGAAGCCATCAGCAGGTTCACCAGAATCAGGGCGTTGAAGGCCGGGATGGCCGCTCCGCAGAAGTCCGTCAGAGTGGCGGGCAGCGTGAAGTACAGCCAGTGGTAGTTCAGGGAACCACCATCCGTGACCGCGGTCAGGGGCAGCAGCGGCGAGGCGCGCAGTGTGGCGACATCCGACACGAGGTTGCCGAAATCGATGGCGAAGAGGCCGTTGAACAGCATGTCCTTGCCGTCTGGAACCTCGTATCCGAGCCAAGCCAGCGCGAACAGCAGAGGTAGCATGATCACGACTACGAATCGCGACCGTCTCAACGCGGGGCCGATCTCTTCGAGCGTGGCCCGGAGAGCTCCGAACTTCGCCGCGGCGCCGGTGAGAATCACGCACAACACAACGTCAGCAATGGCCGGAGCAAACGGGAGAACCTTGCGGACGAAAAACCATGGAACGACCAGCATCACGACCACTGCACTGGCGGCGGTTAGACGCAGATCGGATGGCATCGCGCGCAAGTGGGGGAGTCGCATCGCGAGCACGCAGGCGGGAAGAAGAAATGCGCTCACAAAGACGAAGAAGACGGCAGCGGTCAGCACGCTGCTGGCAAGATGAACCACGACGACCGCATCGAACAGGACAGCAGCGGCGATGAGCGACTTCTTCATTCTTGACGACCTGTCCCAGAATCGGTCACGGATAAGCGTTCACGCGAATCGGTTAGCGCACTGTAAGTCGTGCCGGAACTCCAGCCACCGTGGCGCCAGCCGGCACATCGCGCGTCACCACGGCTCCCGCCCCAATCAGGGCGCCCTCGCCGATCGTCACCCCACAAAGAATCGTTACGCCTGAGCCAATATTCGCCCTCTTCCTGACAAGTGTTGGCTCACACGTCCAATCCTCGCGAACCTGAAGCGATCCATCGGCGTTCACCGCTTTGGGCCGCCGGTCGTTGATGAACATGACCCCATGCCCGATGAAGCACTCGTCTTCAATGGTCACCCCTTCGCAGATGAAGGTGTGGCTGGAGATCTTGCAGCGTGCGCCGATGGAGGCACCGCGCTGGATCTCCACGAACGCGCCGATCTGCGACCCATCCCCGATACGGCACCCATAGAGATTGACGAGCGAGAAGATCCGCACTCCCTCGCCCAACTCCACGTCCGGGGCAATACGGACGTAGTTCTCCCGGTCGTACTCCGCGTCTCTCTTAGAGTGGCTCACGCTGTTTTTCCTCTCGCGCTCGCCAACTCTACACAGGCCTCGATCACCCGATCCTGCTCGTCACCTGTCATCCCGTGAAAGAGCGGAAGAAGAATCGTGTGGTCGCGGAGCCATTCACTCCTGGCCAGATTGCATGGCGAGCCTGGATCCGGACCGCAAGCCCATCGGGAGCGATCCGCATAGGCAATCTCCTGGTGTGCGTTACTGATTCCTCGTTTGCAGGCAATTCCCTGGTCGAGCAGGCCCTGCATCGCTTCGATCTGGGAAATACTCGCCCTTTCTCGCAGGAACACCGGATAGCTTTGCCAGTTTGAGCGCGCCCACGGCTCCTCGGCTGGTGGCATGAACAACGGATGATCGCGCAGCGCGTCACGGTAACGGTCCGCGAGTAACCGGCGCTCCGCGACGACGGCACTGAGGCGCGCGAGCTGCGGCCGTCCGATCGAGGCCTGCAAATCGGTCATTCGAAAATTGAATGCAGGCTCGACATAGTCCTCGAAAACGACCGTCGTGGCCCGATGACGTACCGTGTCCGGCACGGTCATTCCATGCTGCCGCAGCAGACGGAATCGTGCTGCCAACGATTCATCAGCCGTTGTCAGCATGCCGCCGTCTCCGGTGGTCACGATTTTTCTCGGGTGGAACGAGAAGCAGGCCACGAGGCCGTGTGGGCGGCCGATTCGTTCCCACCGTCCCTTCCAGAGCAGCTCACTTCCGATCGCACACGCCGCATCCTCAACGACCGGCAGCCCGTGACGGGATGCGATCGCCAGAATGCCATCGAGGTCACAGGGGATGCCGATCTGATGAACGCAGAGGATCGCTTTCGTTCGTGCTGTCAGCGCTGCCTCGAGATTCCGCGGGTCCATTCCCAGCGTCTCGCGCCTGACATCGACGAATACCGGCCGCGCTCCGACCGCGACCACCGAATTTGCCGTCGCCACGAAGCTGTGGCTCACGGTCACCACGTCGTCTCCGGGCTTGACACCAACGGCCAGCAGCGCAAGTTGCAGGGCGACAGTGCAGTTCGATACGGCTACCGCGTGCGGTGCACCGACGGCGGCGGCAAACTCGGCCTCGAAGGCCGCCACTTCCGGCCCCTGCGTGATCCATCCGGATCGGATCACGCGCGTAGCTGCATCGACCTCTTCGTCGCCAAGCGACGGTCGAACGATCGGAATCCGAGGATGGGTGATGTTTGTCATTCCCAGTTTTTCACGAGCATGCCCGAGGCCATTTGCTCGGCGCGCGCTAATGGTATCGCGCGGAATCCGGCTACCAGGTCAGCAATTCCGCGTTCGGCCGGAACAGAAGGACGAAATCCGAGAGTGCGCTCCGCTTCACTCGAATCCGCCAGTAGTCGCAGTACATCGCCCGGCCTCGGCTCGATGTGCTCGATGGGCAGATCGGGATTCCCGACGACCTGACGGACCATCTCCGCGAGGTCGTTGATGGAAACCTCCCGGCCGGAGCCGGCGTTGAACGTACGGCCTTCCACTCCCGGCGCAACCGCCGCAAGGGCGATGGCGGTCGCAGTGTCGTAGACGTGCGTCAGGTCTCGAGTCTGCTCGCCGTCTCCGAACACAACCAGCGGATGTCCGGCCACGGCCCGAAGGACAAAGCGCGGAAGCACTTCTCCGGAGTCGCCCTCGAAATGCGAACGTGGCCCATACGAATTGAACGGCCTCACGACCACCGTCGGGAATCCGTAGCATCGGTAATACGATCGGGCGTAACACTCGCCCGCCAGCTTGCTCGAACCGTAGATGGTGTGTGGGTCCGTGGGATGGTCCTCCGTCATCGGCACCGAACGCGCCGTCCCATAGACCTCCGACGACGAGACATGAACGACCCGTCTGGCGCCGGCCCGGCGAGCGGCCGCAAGGACGGTCATCGCACCACGAGCATTAACGTCCTCGTTCTCGAACGGCGAATGGATCGAGTGCCTGACACCGAGACAGGCGAGATGGAAGACCGTGTCCCCAGCGCGAACGACACGAGAAAGACGCTCGCCGTCGCGAACGTCGCCCCAGACCACTTCGGGGTCGCGCCCGATCTCCTCGCGACAATCGAGATTTGCGACCGCGCCGGTCGCGAGGTTGTCGAAAACCACGACGTCTGCCCCGCTTTTCAGCAGCAGCCGCGTCAGCGCTGACCCGATGAAACCAGCGCCTCCCGTGATCACGCAACGCCGTCCTGCCAAGCCTTCAATCGCCGGAATCTGAAGTTCAGTCACTATCGGCCTGCCTTTCCCTCGTCGGGATCATTCTCGCGGCCAGCGCGGCAATGAGTAGTCCGGCCAGGAGGATCGTCGATGCTACCAACCCTGACGCCGCGAGGGCCTTGGCGTCAAGGCCCAAACCCGGTGCGAGCATGGCCAGAGCCAGTTCTCGCACGCCGTAGCCATTGAATGAAATGGGAAGCATTGCCGCGAAAGCCGCTACCGCCGCAATCGAGAGCAGGCTTGCCGCAGTCGCGTGCACACCAGTAGCGGCGATCCCCGACGCGAGTCCTCCCAAAGCCAGGACCTGATTGACGATCGTCCAACCCATCACCGGCCTTAGTTTCAAGCGCGCCCCGGCGACGTTCAACGAGCCAGGCAGCAGAACGACAACGATAAGGGTGCCCGCAAGTAAGGCCGCCAGAATCCCACCCCATCTCGGGATCAGGAACGGCAGCGTCGACCCAAAGGCAACCATCGCCAGGACTCCGGCTCCCGTCAGCCTCTCCAGAATCGCCACCTTCGTCAATCTTCCCAGCATCGCTTGTCCATACCCCGCCTCGAAGCCACGCAGGACATCCACGCCGATTCCTCCCGGGGCCAGGACAACTGCCGCCTGTGCCCGCAGGCTGAGAATCGTCGCCGCTTGTCGCGTCGGAAGGGGCGACGCTCCAACACTTTCCAGCACCGCCCTCCAGCGTAGGCCCAGGACCAGGGCCGCTCCCACCTGAAGCGCCATTCCCAGCGCCATCGGACCGATCCGGCATGCGCGGAGCACAGCGACGATTCCGGCTCCGCTGATCCACCAGATCGATGCTCCGATGGCAATCACCGCCGGCAGAATGCGAAGCGTCCAACGCCGGATCGGACTCCGGCCCACGTCCTTCTGAGAAGTGCCTGTGTTCGTAAGACCGCCTAGATTTCCGCGCAGGCTTTCCGCACAGAATCGATTACCAAAGTCACGTTCGTGTCTGAGAGCTCCGGAAACATCGGCAATGAGACCTCGTTCGCTGCCAGCTCCTCAGCCACTGGGAAACTTCCCATCCGATACCCCAGCCATCCGTATGCCGGCTGAAGGTGGACTGGCCGCGGATAATGGACGCCGGTCTGCACGCCCAAAGCCTCCAACCGGTCGCGGAGCTCATCCCTCTTCGAGTGAAACACCGGGAAGATGTGCCAGATCGGCTGCGACCAACCGTTCCGCGGCAACAGAGAAAGTCCTGGAATCCCCGACAGGCCTTCCAGGTATCGAGCAGCGATTTCGCGCCGGCGGGCATTCCATACGTCCAACCGCCGGAGCTTCAACGACAGGACCGCGCCCTGAAACCCATCCATTCTCCAGTTGAAACCAAGCTCGACATGGTTGTGACGACCCCGCTGCGCGTGGTCCCGCAAGCTTCTGACGCGATCGGCGATCGCGACGTCGTCAGTCATGACAGCCCCACCTTCGCCAAACGCTCCGAGGTTCTTGCCGGGGTAAAAGCTCGTGGCGTTGACGAGGCCGAAGGTGCCGGTTTGGCGTCCTTTGTATTTCGCGCCGATCGACTGCGCGCAGTCCTCGATGACAGGAACGCCGCGCTCGCGGGCGATCTCCACGATCGGGTCGAGGTCAACAGGCTGGCCGTACAGGTGGACCGGCAGGATGGCTTTTGTCTTCGGGCCGATAGCGTCCGCGAGCTTCGACGGGTCCATCCCGCACGTCGCTCGATCGACATCGACGAACACGGGCCGGGCGCCCACGTAGCTGATCGCCCAAGCCGTGGAGATCCACGTGTGCGAGACCGTCACCACTTCGTCGCCGCTCCCCACTCCGGCGGCGAGGAGTGCCGCGTGCAGAGAGACCGTGCCGGAATTGACACAAACGACCTCGCGACAACCGAGATACGCGGCAAGTTCCTTCTCGAACTTCGCGACGGCGGGTCCGTTCGCGAAACCCTGGGTGTCGATGACGTCGCCCAGGGCCGCGAGAACCTCCTCTCGCAGTTCCGCCGTCTGGTCTTTCAGCGATAGGAACGGGACCATGATTCCTCCTCAGCGTCTTTTGGCGTGGGTTCGTTGACATACTCCTCGACGACGAAGCGAGGGCGCCCGCGAACCTCCTCCAGTGTTCGCCACAGGTATTCGCCAAAAAGACCGAGCACGAGCATCAACGTTCCCGAGGAGATAAGAATTACCACCATCAGCGCGGACCATCCTTCAGCGGCCATTCCCCCAAACACCCGTCCGGAGGTGAGCTTGTTGATGATGAGAAGAACCGCGTACGCAAAACCCACGACAGCATAGATAAAGCCAAGTGCCGAGGCGAGCTTCAGAGGAGCCACGGAGAATCCGAAAAGTGAATCCATGGCTAGCCGGACTTTCCTTCGAAACGTCCAGCTCGACTTGCCGGACGATCGTGCCTTCTTGTCGTAGGACACCTCCATCTGACGGAAGCCCAACCACGAGATGAGCGCGAAGAGCGACGTGTTTCGCTCGGGGAGTGCCTTCAGGACATCCACGACCCGACGGTCCAGAAGAAAAAAATCAGCACCGGTTGACGGAAGGCGGACAGAGGTCCAGCGATTCATGAGTCTGTAGTAAGCAGAGGAAAGCGTGAGTGAAAGTCGGGACTCGCCCTCCCGGCCTTTTCGAACTGCCCACACAACCTGCGCGCCAGCCCGCCACCCCTCCACGAGAGCAGGCACAAGCTCGGGCGGGTCCTGGCCGTCTGCGGCCAGAACAACGACCGCGGCACCTCTGGCATGCGACATCCCGCACAGGATCGCCATGTGGCTGCCGGCATTCCTGGCCAGTCGGATTCCTCGTACGCGAGCATCCCGCGCCGACCATGAACGGACCACTTCGATGGTCCCGTCCTGACTATGGTCATCCACCACGATCACCTCAGAGCTCGCATCCGGCAAGTGCGCGAGAATACGAGGAATCAAGCTCATGAGACTCTCAGATTCACAATACGCTGGCAGGACGACCGACACGCCACGACGGGAGAGTTCAAGGCCGTCGCTCAAAGTCGCGGTTGTCATAGGGAAACGGGTCTGCCTGAGTCGTGAAGGGATCTGATTGCGGCGTCCAGAGTGCGAATCGAAACAAGGCCATCGTTGCCAGTGGCACGTGGCACGATGTTGCCGCGAAGCGCCGCGGCAATCTCGCTGAATTCGTCGGCAATCGCTTCATTCGCTTTGATCGCCGGTGCCCGCATGTCCCCTTTGCGATAACTGACGAGCACCTGGCGCCTGCTCTGAAGATCGGTCACGTCGAAGGCCACCCCTTGATCGTAGAGCTTGACCTTCGCCTCTTGATCCAGGTCATCGAATATCAGGGATTGTCTTGTTCCGGCGAAGATCATCCGTCGCAATTTGACGGGCGAAAGCCAGGATAAGTGCAAATGAGCTGTCACGCTGTCGCCGTAGTCCAGATGAAGATAGGCAACGTCCACAGTCCCCCTCGGATTATGACTGGTCCCCATGGCCGAAACGGTTCTGGGTGCCCGGCCGAGAACGTAGTGAAGGATGGAGAGATCGTGCGGTGCAAGGTCCCAGATCACGTCGACATCCGGTTGGAAGAGGCCAAGGTTGATCCGAACCGAGTCGACGTAGAGAAGATCGCCGAGGTTTCCGGCGTCAACCTGCCGCTTGATCTCCTCAACTGCACCCGTGAAAAGAAACGTATGGTCGACAAAAACCCTGCGCCCAGTCCTTTCCGCCAGCGCCAGGAGTTTTTCGGCTTCCTCGACTGTAGCCGTAAACGGCTTTTCCACCAGAACGTGGGACCCGGCTTCCAAGCACCGGCGCGCCAACTCGTAGTGCGAAGACACGGGAGTGGCGATCGCTACGAGATCGGGCTTTCCGGCCAGCAGTCCATCCAGGGTCTCCGAGGCCACCGCCGAAGGGTAGCGGGCTGCCACCGCCTTCAGTCGTCCCAAGTCGGCGTCGCACAGCCCTGAGAGGCGGAAGTCTCCGCTCGCAGAAAAGTTCCGCGCGAGATTAGGTCCCCAGTAACCGAGACCCACGACCGCAGCCTGAAAAAGCTCCTCGTTCACGTTCCCACCCCCGTCGTGTTCCACCCGCGAAGGCGCACCCGAGCAAGGACCGGCCCCTCATCGGTTTATCATATCGCCACTTGCCGCGATCACGACGCAAACGTTCATCCTGCCGCCGTCCGTTGAACAGCATCGCCAGTTTCAACTGAGAGGGACAAGATTCCGCCGCGCATCGACCATGCCCTCGTACCCTTCTGGAGACCGATCATGCTTGACCTCAACACCGACCCCGCACTTCGGCATCAGATTCTCACGTATCTCCTGAGCGAAGCGATGACCGATCGCGAGCGCGCACGGCTGCTCGGGCTTCCGGAAGGCTGCAGAATTCGGGAGCGGGCGAAAATCCTGGCTCCGGAAAAACTCATCATGGGAACCAATGTCTGGATCGGCGAGGGGGCCGTTCTGGACGCGCAGGGTGGGCTCGCCATTGGCGACAATACACAGATTGGGCTGAACGTGTTCATCTGGACGCATACCAGCCACATGCAGGCGCTCGCAGGAAAAACCGGCAGCCTGAGCAAAGAAGGGATCGAGTACTTCCCGACGAAGATCGGAAAGAATTGTTTCATCGCCGGTCCGTCCGTCATCGCGCCCGGCGTAACGATCGGAGACGGCGTGATCGTCTCCCCGTTCGCGATGGTCGACGCTGACGTTCCCGACGGCGAGATCGTCAGCCCGCACCTTACCGCGCGCCGTGAGTTGAAGAGAGTCGAAAAGGAGCTTCGTGACATGCGCAAGTCGTTCGAAGAGATGAGGAGTCTCGTGGCCGGGTTGACAGGCACCAGTCCCGAAAGCTGAATCGGATGTACATCCTGAGCGAGGCTGAACTAAGTGAGGACCTCACGCCGTTGGACGAGGCGTGGCGGCGGCCGGAGAGCTTCGTCTTGTTGCCGGACAAGTCCGGCGTGTCGCGGGAGTGGATCGGCCACGCAATAGGGCAGCTGCCTCGAGAATTGGATCAGGACCATTTTGGGTTGCTCACTTCCGGCAGCACCGGACAGCCGAAGCTGATTATCGCGTCGCGTGATCGCGCAAAGAGTCTGGCGGCGGTCCTCCACAGGCTCCAGCTCAGTGAGCCGGTGCGGCAGACAGTCCTGCTTCTCCCTCTCAGTTACACATATGCCTTCGTCAACCAATGGGTCTGGGCCACGGTTCACAAGAGGACGTTGGTCCCGACACACGGCCTCAGCGATCCGGAAGGGGCCGAAGCGGCGCTGCAGACGGCTACGGATGCCATGCTCTGTCTGGTCGGCGCACAAGTTCCGATGTTGGCTCGCTATTTCAGCGGTCGATCGTTTCCAGGCGTCCTCCGGGTTCATTTTGCAGGTGGCCGTTTTCCCCAGGAGCGGCTCGATGTCGTCCGGTCGCTGTTTCCTCGGGCTATGATCTTCAGCAACTATGGCTGCGCCGAGGCCATGCCGCGGTTGACTCTGCGTCGTGCCGAGGATTCAGACGATCCGAACGACATCGGCTGGCCCTTGCCCGGGGTCGCGTTGAAAAGCGGCGCCGATGGCGAGTTGCTATTTCAAAGCCCGTACGGTGCCGCTGGCTTCATCGGCGCGGAAGGCTTCCAGGCGATTGGCCCCGACAAATGGGTCGGTACCGGCGACCTCGCGGAACCTACGCTATCGGGCACATGGCGACTGTCGGGTCGCTCCAACGAGGTGTTCAAGCGTTACGGGGAGAAGATCTCGCTTTCTCTGCTGATGTCGACGGTGAGCGGAGCGTGGAAGAATAACGCTTTGTTCTATCGTGAGAAGGATCGGGCTGGCGAAGAGGGACACGTCCTGTTGCTGGCGCCGGCCCCGTCCGATGCTGAAGTGAGAGCAATCCTGAAAGGATTTCGCGCCAACCATGCGAGAGTCCTCTGGCCGCTGCGAATCGAAAGCGTCGATTCCTTTCCGCTCCTGCCGAACGGGAAGGTGGACGTGCTGACGGCGTCGACCCTTCCCGGCAGGACAGTCCATTGGTATCAAAGGATCTGATTGATGACGAATCTTGAAAAGCTAAGGGAGTTGGTGATCGACGTCTTCCTGCTCGATCCGGCCGAGTTCCGTTTCGACCTGACCCGGGACGAGGTTGAAACCTGGGACTCGCTGGCGTTGGTGTCGTTGGCGGTGGGCATCCAGTCGACCTTCGGCTATCATCCGACGCCCGCCGAGGCAATGAGCATCCATGGCGTTCAGGATGTCATTCGTATCCTCACCGCGAAAGGCGTTAGTTTTGAAGACTGAACTGCCGCCTCTCTGGACACTTCAGGAACTGGGCTCACTGAACCCGGAAACGACCCGAGTGTGGGCGGGTGCGATCGTCGCTGCGCGCGTAGCCGCGCAATTGCCTTACGTGCAGACCTCGCCGGCCGATCCGCTCCCTGACCAAGTGGCCACGCTGATCGTCGTCGGTGGAGGAACGTATATCGATCAGGCCAAGCTTCTCGCACGCGACTCGGGCCGGAGCATCCGCCTGATCGCCATCCCTTCGATCTGGGGCAGCGGAGCCGAGGCGTCGCCGATCGTGGTGCTCGACCGCGAGGGGGCCAAGGACATCCGGATCGATCCGAAGTATCTCCCTGACGGCCGGGCCATCTGGCCGGAACTGGCCGTCTCGATTCCTCCCGCCCGCGCCCGCGAAGCGTGCGGCGACTGCTGGGCACACGCGCTGGAAGGTTTTCTCTCGCCGCTGGCTGACGGGGACCTCCGCCACGAGTTGTCTGATGTGATGCGCTCGATGCTGGCACTGCCACTGGCCAACGACCCGCGATGGTTCGAGTTGGGCGCACGTGCGTGCGCGGGCCAGGCGCGGTCGAGCGTGGGGCTGGTACACGGCCTGGCCCACGCCCTGGAGTCGCCGCTTCGCGCGGCGCAGCCGTCGGCGGGCTGGCATCACGCAAAGCTCTGCTCGCTGTTTCTCTACCCGGTCATGCAATGGAATCGCTCGATCTCCGATTCATGGAGCCGGAAGCTGGCTGACTATCATCTGGACGAGGCCGCGATCATGGCCGTGGCGCGCGACTTGTTCGACCCAGCGACATACGACGGCATCGTGCCGATTCTCGCCGATCATTGGCGGACTGTGCTGCTGAACCCATGCACGCGAACCAACAGCACGCTGGTTCGTCCAGGGTCCCTCGAATACTTCCGCCAGACCTTCCCATGAGCCGCCTCCTGGACAAGCCGCCGTTTGCTCCGCGGGACGATGCCGGTTTCCTTGCCGAAATGAACTTGCTGAGCCGTTTTCATCTCGACGGCTGCCTCGAGTATCGGCGCATTTGGCCTGACTGGTCGCCAGCGACAGACATCGCGGGACTGCCGTTCCTCCATGTCGGGCTGTTCAAACGGCTGTTGCTTCGCACGACCTCGGATACCGTGCAGCACCGAAGAACGCTGACGTCATCGGCGACGACCGGCAGCTCGCCCAGCCAGATCGTGCTCGATCAGAAGAGCTCTGTCCTGCAGGCGCAGAGCAGTCTGGCGATCCTCCGGGAGATGGTTGGCCCCGAAATGCGTCCTTTGATCGTACTCGACGATGCGCGGTCTTTGCACCGGCGGAGCGTAACCGCGCGGGTCGCGGCGGCGATGAGTCTCAAGCCGCTGGCCAGCGAAATCCACTTCGTGCTCGACGAATCCGTGCAGCCTCCGGTCGTCCGGTGGGACGCCGTCCGCGAGATTCTCCTCCATCACAACGATCTCCTGGTCTATGGATTCACGTCGATCCTTTGGCAGTCGTGGACATCCGGACAGTTTCCCGCGGAAGTACGCGGGCTGTTGGCAGGCAAGCGAATCCACTTCGTCCACAGCGGCGGCTGGAAAAAACTGGAGAGCTTAAGCGTCACGCGCGAGACCTTCGATTCGCGATTGCTCGAAGGGTTGTCTGACGGCTCCCATGTCGTCGACTACTACGGCCTGGTCGAGCAGGTCGGGATCATCTATCCCCTTTGCGAGCACGGCTATCGACACGTTCCCCGTTGGGCCGGCATCGTCGTCCGCGATCCGTGGACGATGGAGCCGCTTGCCAACACGGAGGGTTTGCTGCAATCGATGAATGTGCTGGCGTACGGTGCCCCGTACCACAACGTGCTGACCGAAGACCTTGGCCGTCTGGTACCAGGAGAATGCTCCTGCGGCCGGGCCGGCCGCCGGTTCGAGCTTCTGGGACGGGCTCCGCAGGTCGAAGTGCGAGGCTGCGCCAATGTCTGAGCACCTGCACTACTTCTCCACCGACATGCGCCGTTGGGCCGTCACATTGCCGTTCGATCTCGACGCCGTGATCGGCCAGTGGGACCAATTGCGCGCGGTGATGGTGCGCAACATGCCCGAGGCGTTCAATCGCGACGAATGGGCATACCTGATCACGTTCCTTGATCCGCACAATCTCGAAAGGCCGTTTCTGCAGGCGTTCGGACGGCGGGAAGCGCTCGCCGAGAGTTCGATCAACGGCTCGATCGACTCGCTTGCGCGGCCGCGCGGCCCGGTAGCGGTCTGGCTGCCAAACAATGTCAGCTTGCTGGGACCATTGATGCTGGTGCTGGTGAGCCTCACGGGTAATCACGTCCGGCTCAAGGCGGGATCGCAAGCCGAGGATTTGACCGGCGCGTTGTTGGACTTCGCGCGAGCGCACCTTCCCAGCGGTCCGCTTGCCGCCTTCCTCGACGACTGCGTGCAACTGGAGAGGTTCGATCGCGACGACCCGCGAAATCGGGAGATGGCCAAGGGCGCCGCTGTGCGCGTAATGTTCGGTTCGGATGAGAGCATCGCGGCCATAGACGCACTCGAACACATCCTCGGGGGCGGCGCCATCGCCTTTTCCGACAGGCGTTCAGAAGTCTGGATGGAGACTAGCCAGCTACATCAGGACACTCTGAAGACATTGATCAAGGTGTTCGCCATCTACGGCCGCGCTGGATGCACCTCGCCCAGTCGGGTGGTGCTTCTCGACGCGCGGCGGGAGGAAGCCGTCGCTCTCCGCGATCGGCTGCTGGAGCTGTGGCCATACGCCGTGCGGAATGACGTGCCGATTCACGTGGCATCGGAGACCATCATGGCGCGCCAGTGGGCGGCCGCACGGGGTTGGGATGCGGAACTTGCACCACGGAACAGCGCGATGGTCGCCGCGGGGACCCCCGACCTGTCGCCGGTAGCGGGGCTGATGTCGTTGCTGGTAGTGCCGGCAACGGTCGAGCAGGCCGTGCAGACGCTACCTGCGAACATTCAGACGATAGGGTATGCGCTGGAGCGGCCGGGGGATCCGCGGTGGCTTCAGGTCCTGGCCCCGACTTCAGCCAAGCGGTTCGTGCCGTTAGCGCGGATGCACCATTTTGGATCACTGTGGGACGGCTACGACTATTGGCGGCAGTTGTTCGAAATCGTTGAAATCGCCTAGCCGGCACGGCAGGCGGCGTTGGTTGCACACTCGCCACTCTTCTCCACCCTCAACTCAGGCTATGCTACCCCCTCGATGGAAGCGCACCGCTCACGCAATGTCGGCATCCTGATTGCGTTTCAGGTGGCGTACCTGGCCTGGCTGCTTATGTTCGGCCGCTTCATGGGCGGGGACGAGATCGCGTACAAAGCCCCCGGCCGCGAGTGGGCACGTAGCGGCGCATTCATCGCTCCCGAACTGACGGGGTTCGCCGTGTGGCGTGACCCGAAACATCCCTACGAGATGCAGCGCGGTTTTGGCCCTCCCCTTTTCACATTCTCGTTCGGCCTCTTCGTGAAAGTGTTCGGATTCAACCCGGTGTCGAATGTTGCCTTCGATGGCTTGATTCACATCCTTCTCGGATGGGCGACCTGGACGCTGGCGAGGGCGCTTGGACCGCGGCTTCCCTATGAAGCGGCGATGATCGCGGCGGCGGCCACGATTCCACTTACCACTGGTGGACGGCCAGATGAGTTGGGAGCACTGCTGGCGATGTTCGGCTCGGCCATCCTCCTTCGCAGGGTCACAACAGGGCGCGCAGCCGCCGCCGGCATACTCTTCGGCCTGTCCGGCGGCACGAGTCTGGTCGCTGGGATCATCCTGCTGGTGTGGCCCGCCCGTGCTTTCCGGCAACAGCGGGACACGGGCTGGAAGCCGCTCGGTGTATTCCTCTTCTGCGGCGTGCTCACATTCGCAATTGTGATGACGCCTCTGATTCTAATCACTCCTTACGGCCTTCAGCAACTTTGGCGGAGCACCCGTACCTCCGTAAGCCCTACCCACCGCTGGGCATTCGAGTTCGCCCTACGCTATGGTCGATCTCACTATCTGGCGTGCTGCGCGGCACTCGTGATCGCGACCGCCCATGCGGTTCATGTGCTCCGCCAGCGTGACTGGGGGAGATGGCTCGAGCTCTGGATACCCCCGCTTGCAGCGCTCTGCGCTCTGCTCGTCTTGCTTCCCGTCAAGTACTATTACATCTGGATCGTCGATCTTTCCCTCTTCGCCGCCGCAGCGTGTGCGATGGCGATGCTGCCGTGGCGCGTTCGAACGCGGGCGTTCGTCGTAGCTCTGGCAATGTTGTTCTGGTGCGCGGCCTCCTCGCGATTCGTTCTCATGTCGTTGGTCCGGGCAACGCTTCCTCCCGATCAGCGGATGACGGAGAACGTTGCGTTGTTGCACAGGATGATTCCAGCAGGCAGCGGTGTGATGACATACGACTTCTGGCCGGCGCTGGCCGGTTCGTCGTATCGAACGTACTCGACTGAAGCTGATCCGCCGTGGAGCGACGTCGACTACATCGTCCTGACCGGCAACGGTTCCGGTGTGCCCGGCCAGCCGCAGACGCTTCGTCCGGAGCAGCTGGGCTACGTCAACACTCACTACGTGACGATTTACAACAACATCAACCGGCGACCGTTTCGACTTGGGCCCATACACACGAACAGTGCGTGGGGTTACGGCCCGTTGATTCTGAAACGAAACGACGCGCGGCGGTGATCCTTCGTTCTGTCGGAAGCCTCGACCGGCGCGTCACTCCACCTTTCAAGAACTCTATCGAACCGGACCAAGCCTCAGATCACACATTGTTCCATCTCACCGATGAATGTGCGGCTGATCCGGGTCATCGCCCCGAGCTCTTTTTGCGTCACCCCTCGCAGCGTGCGTATCCGGCGCAGGGAGGACCCGAAAATCTCCGAACCAAACGCCGCGTTTCCCCGCAGAGTGCTTCTGTGTTTTCAGGTAACGGTTTCTCGTTCCCGAGATACGGCCCGGGAGGCGGAACAGCGCACCGAAAGAAAAGCGCAGGGCGTTCGTGTTCTTCGAGAGGGATCTCCAAGCCTCCCGGCTACGATTTCAGGTCCTAAAACGCCTGTGTTGATACCCAACCAGTAAAATCCTCGGCGTTCCCGAGAAATGCTTTGTCGTTTTCGAGCGAGGCATGACCGCGGATACGCGGACGAGACGCCCGCGGTCCCAGGGCCATCCCGTTTATGATCCTTCCACTCCGATGGCTGCGCCACTCGTCTCGACGATCATCCCTGTCTACAACCGATCGGCCATGCTGCGCCAGGCGGTCGCGAGCGTGTTGGCGCAGACATACCGGCCGATCGAGATCGTCATCGTCGATGATGGCTCGACCGACGACACGGCGGCGGTCGCGGACGAGCTGGTGGCGCAGCATGCGGATGTCATCCGCGTTCTGCATCGGCCGAATGGAGGGCCAGGAGCGGCGCGTGAAGCGGGACGGCTCGAGGCACGCGGCGACCTTCTCCAATATCTCGACAGCGACGACTTGCTGCTTCCTGGGAAATTCGCGCTGCAAGTCGCGGCGCTCGATGCGCAGCCCGAAGCGGGCATCGCCTACGGGCTCGTTCGCTATCGCGACGAACACGGAAACGAGATCGCTTGCGACTGGAAGCCAGCCAATCAGGAGCAACGCACGATCTTCCCGTCGTTTCTCATCGCCCGCTGGTGGGAGACGCTCTCGCCGCTCTACCGGCGCTCGGTGACGGATGCGATCGGGCCATGGACGACTCTGAGCCTGGAGGAGGATTGGGAGTACGACTGCCGCGCTGGTGCGGTGGGCGTCCGGCTCGCGTTTGTCAATGAAGTCGTCGGGGAGCATCGCGATCATCAAGACGGCAGGCTCTCGCGGGGCGCGAGCGAGGATCCTGGCCGTCTTCGTGACCGAGCGTGCGCGCACGAGCTCATTGCGGCACATGCACGGCGAGCCGGGATCGATCCGGCATCGCCCGAATTCCAGCACTTCGCCCGCGAGTTGTTTCACCTCGGCCGCCAGTGTGGCGCAGCAGGACTGCGCACCGGATCGAAGCGGCTCGTGCTCCTGGCCGGCTCGCTCTCGAAATCGGCAGATCTCCGCGCGTATCAACTGGCGGCGAGCGTGATTGGTTGGACAGGCGCCGGCCGCGCCGCTGCCTGGCTCGAACGCCATCGATGAGAGCGTACACCAGCGACCATGAAGATCTTTTTCTTCGACGGCATCCGTTGCTGATGGCGGGCTCCCGTCAAAATCGCTAGGCTGTCCGATGACTGCTATGGAAACCATCTCGATCGTCATGCCGGTCTACAACGGCGCCGCCATCCTTGCCCGGACGATCGAAAGCATCCTCGTGCAGTCGTTTCGCGATTTCGAGCTCATCGTCGTCGACGACGGCTCGACCGACGCCACACCATCTCTGCTCGCTGACTACGCGTCGCGCGATCCGCGCATCCGGATCGCGCGGCAGGAGAACGCAGGCATCACGGCCGCGCTCATCCGCGGATGCGCCGAAGCAAAGGGCGCGTTGATCGCGCGGCACGACTGCGGCGACCGCTCACATCCGCATCGAATGGCTAGCGAGAAGGCGCTGTTCGACGATCTCGGCGTCGTGCTCGCAGGCTGCACGACCGTTTTCCTGGCGCCCGCGGGCGAGATGATGTACACGGCCGCGGCCGAAGGCGACGAGGTACGCAGAAGCCTCTTGCACGATCCGGTTGAGACGATTCGCGGTCTGCCCCATCATGGCTCTGCCATGTTCCGTCGCGACGCATACGAGAAGGCCGGCGGATATCGCAGAGAATTCTATTTCGCGCAGGATCTCGACCTCTGGATCCGTCTCGCCCGGAATGGCAACGTGGCAATCACCCGCGAGACGCTCTATGAAGCCGGGAGCGGCACGGGAGCGATCAGCAGCCGCCATCGTCCGGAACAGGTAGCATCAGCGAGGATTGCCATTGCCCTTCGCGCAGGGGGCCCGAAAGAGCTACTGCTAAAACAGGCCGCCGCGATCCGTCCCCTGGGGAAGCGTGGCCGTGGCGCCGAGGCCAGCGCGCTCTATTTCATCGCCAGCTGTTTGCAGCGTAACGGCGACCCAGCGTGGCGCCGTTACCTGAGGCAATCGCTGCGCCGCAACCCACTTCAGCTTCGCGGCTGGCTTCTAGCGGTGCGGCGCCGATGAAAGCACCAATTGAGAATCCGAGTTGGCCGCCGGAAGTCATGGAGATTTACCGCAATGACTTGCGGGAGATGTGGAACCCCGACATCGAACGGCACTCGTATCAGGCCTATCAGAACCAGATCGAGCTCTACCGCTCCATCGCCAGCCGTTACAAGTCATCGACGGTGCTCGATGTCGGTTGCGCGCAGGGGACACTGGCAATCCTGCTTGCCGAGGATGGGCATACCGTCACAGCGCTCGACATCCGGCAGCACTTTCTGGACTACGCGCAAACCCGGTGGGAACGTGGCGCCATTCACTTCGTAGCCGCAAATATCTTCGATAACCCGGACCTGGGCCGCTTCGATCTTGTTTTTGGCAATCAGATCATCGAGCACTTGGTGTATCCGGCCGCATTCCTTCGCTCACTGGCGATGTACACCACCCCGGGCGGGACGCTGGTCGTGTCCACGCCGAACCATGATTACTTTCGCTCGAAGTTACCGAGCTATCGCGAGCTGGGTGATCCAAAGGCGCATGAGTCGAAGCAGTTTTCGGCAGGCGGAGGCGATCACTTCTTTGCCTATACCGAGGAGGAACTGCGGGCTGCCGCGGCCGCGGCTGGACTCGATGTTCTGGAGATGATCTATTTCGAGACGCCCGCGATCTCCGGCCATTTCTTCGTGCGTTTCCTTCACCGGATCATTCCATTGGCGTTCTTGAAGAAGACTGATCGTCTGTTACTGCGCATGGCGCCGCGCAAGCTCGCACATCAGCTCTGCATGGTGCTGCGGAGGCCTGCGTGAGGTTGCGGCTCGCTATGGGGCGGCTTCGCGCGCTCTGCCTGCGCTTGCGCGGCGCCAGGGTAGGTGCGAAGTGTCTTGCTGGTCCTCGTCTCGTCGTGCGAAACGTCTCCGGCATCACACTCGGGATGCGCGTGGAGATCGAGCATGACGTGTTCCTCAAGCTCGTGAGCAGTGAAGCGCGGCTTACGGTGGGCGACTATGCCTTCATCGGGCACGGGTGCGAGATCGATGTCTCCGGCTCTGTGTCGATCGGCGCGCATACACTGCTTGCACCAGGAGTCTTCGTCACGGATCACACGCACAACCACGCCGCCTCGCGGCGGATCGACGAGCAGGGAATCCGTGGCGGCCCGGTAACGATCGGCGACGACGCGTGGCTGGGGGCGCACTGCATCGTAATGACCGGTGTGACGATCGGCGACGGTGCGATTGTCGGGGCCGGCGCCGTGGTGACCAGGGATGTCGCACCGAACGCGGTCGTGGCCGGCGTCCCCGCGAAGGTGATCGGGAGCCGCAGCTGATGGCGCGCTACCGTCTCGCCATCGTCGCATCGCATGTCATTCAGTACCAGGATCCGTTCTTCCGGCTTCTGGCCGCGGATCCCGACGTCGACCTCACCGTGCTCTATCTTTCCAATGCCGGCGCGCGAACCTATCGCGACGAAGATATGGGGACCTCGCTCCAGTGGGACGTCGAGCTGTTGACCGGCTACCGGCACCTTTTCCTCCGCAATCTGGTCAGTGACAGCAACCGAGGTTGGACGCGGCACATGAATCCGGGACTGGTGATGGCGCTCTGGCGAGGGCACTACGACGCGGTGATTTTCATGCTCGGCTGGGGCTCGGTTAGCGCGATGCTGGGAATCCTGGCCTGCCGTCTTGCCCGTATCCCGTTTTTTCTGTACGGCGACAGTAGCTTTCCGCCCGCCGAGGACTCCTTGCGCAGACGAGCCCGTGCCCTGTTGCTTCGCCTGCTCTTCGGCAACACGACAGGCTTCATGGTTTCGGGCATGCTCAACGCGGACTACTACCGCCACTACGGAGCAGATCCCGATCATTTCTTTCTGCTTCCCTGGGCTGTCGATAACGAACGGTTTGCGGCGGCCAGCCGGTTCGCTCCGGGCGAGCGCGAGCGCATGCGCGAGTCGCTCGGCATTCGCCCGGAGCAGATCGTCTTCGTGTTTTCGGCAAAGCTGATTGCCCGGAAGGATCCGATGACGCTCCTCCGCGCGTACGAGGCGATGCCGTGGCGCGAACGTGCCATCATCCTGTTGCTGGGCGATGGAGTCCTTCGGGAGCCGCTCGAAGCGTATGCACGCGAGCACGGGCTGACCGGCACGCGCTTCGCGGGCTTCGTCAACCAGAGTGACCTGCCGAAGTACTACGGTCTTTCCGATGTATTCGTGCTGCCTTCGACCTACGAACCACGCGGCGCGGTGATCAACGAGGCGATGGCGTGCGGGCTCCCGGTCATCGTCACCGATCGCTGCGGTTCGATCGGCGACATCGTGCTGGACGGCGAGAATGCACTCATCTATCCGGCGGGCAACGTGGACGCGCTGGCGACGATGATGACGCGGCTCGTGCGCGACGACATTCTGCGCCAGCGCATGGCGGAGCGCTCCTGCGCGATCATCAACACATGGACGTTTGCACGGGGCGTCGAGGGCGTGAAGGAGATGCTGCGGTGGACGACCTCGCGGTAACGATCGTCGTCCCGACCTACAACCGCCCGGCCATCGCCGTGCAGGCGGTGCGGCGCCTGCTGGCGCTCGATCCGAAGCCGCGCGCGATCCTCATCGTCGACCAGACACCGGCCGCCACGCTCGAGCTTGCGCGCTGGCATGACGATGGGGCGATCCGCTGGATCAGGCTTCCGCGTCCGTCGATTCCGCACGCCATGAACGAAGGTCTGCTCGCCGCCACCACACCGCTCGTACTTTTCCTCGACGACGATGTCGTACCGGTGCCGGACATCGTGGCCGCACACGCAGAAGGTTATCGGGACGAGCACGTATGGGCCACCGTCGGGCAATGTCTCGAGCCTGGAGAGCTGCCGCAGCACTACACCCGTTCCTTCGAGGGAGCGGGGATCGAGGATCTCGAGTTTCGCTTCAATCACGACGAGGCGCGGAAGGTGAGCAACGTCATCGCCATGAACCTGTCGGTGCGGCGCGAGCCGGTCCTGGCCGCCGGCGGCTTCGACGAAAACTTCATCGGAGTTGCCTACCGGTTCGAATCCGAGCTCGCGGTCCGGCTCGTCAAGTCCGGAGGCACGATCCTGTTTCAGCCTCGGGCGCATGTCGATCATCTTCGGATTCCCACCGGCGGCACACGTACGTGGGGGGAGCACAAGACCAGCACGTCGCCGATGCACTCGGTGGGCGACTATTACTTCGCGCTGCACCATGCACCCTCGTTCTGGCGGTACGTCGCGAGGCGGTTGCGAAAAAATGTCGTCACCTCGTTTCATCTCCGTCATCCGTGGACCATTCCCGGCAAGCTGATCGGCGAAATGCGCGGTTTGTTCCTGGCGCAACGTCTGAGAAAGGGCGGAAGAAAGCTTCTGCCGGGGAAGTTCCCTGAGGCACACCCATGATCACCGTCATCTTCGTCGCATTCATGGCGCTCTCCATGACGATCGCACTGGTCGACTGGCGGCGGGGTTGGCTCCTGGCCATCGTCTGCGGGGTGCTCCAGGATCCGGCGCGCAAACTGACGCCGGGAACGCCGGTGGTCATGTCGCTCAGCATCGTGCTGGTCTACGCCGTCGTGCTTTTCGCTGCGCAGAAAGAACTGCAGCTTTTCGGACGTGAATTCGCGCGGCGCTTTGGCAATCTCTACGCAGCGCTGATCCTCATGATGGTCTTCCTGGGGCTCGCGGCGGTCAATGGAATCGCCACGTTCGGGCTGGTTAACTGGAAGATCCCGGCGTTGAGTCTTTTCACGTATTGCATTCCCATTCCCGCCGTGATCCTCGGATATGCCTGGCTGCAGAGGGAAGAACAGCTCATCAGACTCTTTCGCTTCTACGCCATCCTCACCTCCATCGCACTCATCGGAACGCCGCTGGAGTATTTCCATGTGAGCTCTCCCCTTCTGGGTACTGTCGGCATCGAGTGGAACACGCGTTTCATCACAGGGATCGAGGTCCGGTTGCTCTCCGGCTTTTACCGCGCACCCGACATCATGGGGTGGCACGCCGCGACCCTGACATGCGTTGGTGTGATCATGGCGATGAGCCGCCGCACTCTCACACGGTCCTGGCCGTGGATGCTCGTGGCAGGCTGGGGCTTTCTGAATTGCGTCATCAGCGGACGGCGCAAAGCTGTCTATATGGTTGCCGCGTTCACCGCTGCGCTCCTCTGGCGCTACATACGGCGGCTGAAGTTCGCAGAGATCGTAACGTTTGTGCTGCTCGGAGCCGTTCTCGGCCTGGTCATGCATCAGATCGGTACAGACGAAGAGGCCGGGGTCTACGCACGAGGCGCGGGAACGACCCAGGATGAGCTCTTCAGCCGTCTCGAGGGGGGCGTGGGCGAAACAGTCGTCCAGTTTGGATTCATGGGCGCGGGACTCGGGACAGCGACACAGGGAACGCAGCATCTCTCCGGTGGGACAGGCTTCGGGTGGCAGGAGGGAGGGCTCGGTAAGCTGGCAATCGAGCTTGGCGTGCCGGGACTGCTTGCTCTCACTTTCATGGTCATGATCATGATGCAGTCGCTGCTCCGAATCTCCCGGCATCCGGACATCCCGGAATCGTCCCAACTGATGCGGGCCGGACTCTTTGCCATCTTCATGGGAGATGCAGTGGCGTTCCTCGCTTCGGCTCAGGCCTATTCCGACCCGCTTCTCACTCTCTTCAGCGCGTTTACGCTCGGCTGCCTCTTCGCCACCAGTCAATTCGACGAGCGCGCACGGGCCGCGAGCGCGGCGCGCAGCGCCGTCATGTTGACGCACCCTGGAACCGCTTCCGCCACCACCTGATCGCGCCGGCCAAACCGCAACCGAGCCAGAGGGCGATCATCGGCATCACGGGCACTCGAAAACGTGATGTCGCCTCCGCGACGGAGCAGGCGATGAGGTAGTACCCGACGATCGACAGCGAGACCATCGCCAGGCGACGGTCCCGGCGAAAGAGGACGACGAAACCTCCGAACGCGAGGAGCATGGTCGCGCTTGTCCACGCGAGAATCATGATCCTGGCACCGCCAGGTGGAACGCCGGCGAGATCCTCAAGCTGCTTCGCGCCGCCACCGAAGAGCGTTCGCGCCAGCGCCAATGAATACGCGTGCAGGTAGGCGAGGGGATGGCGGACGATGACCCGTAACGCCACGGCCGAATAACGCTCTATATGGAAGTGATCCATGGCCCGGGTAACGTGGTTGGAGTACGTTGCCTGCTCGGGCGGGTCCCCAACTTCGCGCGCAAGCTCGATGCGGCGCCGGGAGATGTTAGCGCCGTAGTCGCCGGGATCATCAATGGCCAGCGTCGCCGCCGCACGGTCGAAGAGCAGGCTCCATGAAGTAATCGTGCTCACGGTAAAACCACCGCCGCGCGCTGCATTGCGCACCGACCACGCGAGCGGCAACGAGGTAAAGCACACCACGAAAAGCAGCGCGCTGGAAACGGACCGGCGCCCGCGTCCGGCCACGAGGACGAACGCCAGGGGAATGACCGAGTAGAGTGCAATTGGCCGGACGAGCACCGACGCACCGGCAAGGAGGCCCGCCATCAGAGCCGCGCCCGGCCCCAACGTTCGCCGGCTCACGATGACAAAGACACCGAAGGTCAAAGCCGTAAAAAGTGTCTCTGTGACGATCATGTTGGCGTGCACGAGCGACGGAATGTCGACCGCCAGGAAAAGACCGGCCGCCAGCGCAGCCGTTGGATCCCCGAGCCGGCGCAGAATCAGAAGATAGACACCCAACGCCAGGGCGGCATTGATCACGTGCTGCACGAAAACGCTGATGAACAGCGCGTGCGGCAAGGTGATGAAGGGCGTCAGAAAGAGGGGATAGCCGGGTGTCCGGCGTGTCTCGAAGAGGCCGTACGTGTTTCGAAAGCCGTTGCCATGCGCGAGATTGAGAGCCGGCCCGATATACGTCGGAGAGTCATCCATCACCAGGGCGCGGTCAATGGTCAGATAGCCAAAATTCGCCAGGAGCGCGACGCTCAGAACAACCGCCGCGAAAACAACCCTGGTGCGATTGGACGTCACCGCGCAATCGTACCAGCGACCGACTTCCCATCCTCCGGCGCGACTCTGCACCATGTACGGTACGCTTTCGCGCGTGCGGATCCTCCACGTAGTACCGACCTACCTGCCGGCGACACGCTATGGTGGCCCCATCTACGCGGTACACGGACTCTGCCGCGCGCTGGTGACGAGAGGACATGAAGTCGATGTCATCACAACGAATGTCGACGGCGACCGCAGCTCGGATGTCCCCCTCGGCGCGCCCGTCGACCTCGAGGGCGTAGAGGTCGAGTACTTCGCCCCTCCATCCCTTCTACTGGCCCGCCGCTTCTACTTTGCACCGGCGATGCGCCGCACGTTCGAGCGCCGGATCGCGGACTACGACATCGTTCATCTTCACTCCGTCTTCCTCTGGCCAACCTTCGCGGCAGCCCGGGAGGCAAAGCAGAAGGGTGTGCCCTATGTCGTCTCTCCTCGCGGAATGCTGGTCCCCGAGCTGATTCGGCGAAAAAGCCGGTTCATCAAGAATGCATGGATCCGGCTCGTAGAAAAAAATACCTTCCAGCAGGCGTCCGCGATCCACTTCACGGCGCAACGCGAATGGGACGACGCCCGAGGCATCCGTATCCCCCTGCCCGATCCATTCATCGTGCCGAACGGCATCGATCTGCTGCTTCATGAGCCGGGAACACGCCTCCATGACACCTTGCTCTTTCTCGGCAGGATCAACTGGAAAAAAGGCCTTGACCGTCTGCTCGATGCCGCGAAAGAGCTACCTTCCGTGAAGGTCGTGATCGCTGGAAACGATGAGGAGAACCTCACACCGAGGTTGCGAGCGCAGGCAGAGCGCAACGGCATCGCCGATCGCATCGACTTCCGGGGTCCCGTCAGCGGGGCGGCAAAAGAGGAGCTGTTACGAACGTCGACGGCGCTGGTGCTCCCTTCCCTTTCCGAGAATTTCGGAAATGTCGTCCTGGAGGCCATGGCCGCGGAAATGCCCGTCATCGTGTCGCCCGAAGTTGGATTGGCTGCCGACGTTCAACGGGCCGGCGCAGGAGTTGTCACCGATAGTCTTCCAGCGCCTCTGGCCACGGCGATTCAAAGCCTGTTAGCCGACCCGGAAGCTCGCCTAGCCATGGGAAAGCGCGGCCGCGAACTGGTGGAAGCGCAGTTCACCTGGAGTCGCGTGGCCGAACAGATGGAAGCGCAGTACCTCCGCATCACCGCAACGCGGAGCAGACGATCGTGAAACATCCATGGCCGCGGCATCATCATTCCGAGGTCTGCAGTCATTCCGCGATGAAGCTCCTGGCGAAGCGGGTACCTGGCATGTGTGATCGCTGATGGCGCACGCACCGGCGCTGCTACCATTCCGGGCGATGCTCGATCGCGTCACACCTCTGATCCTCACTCGCGACGAGGAGGCCAACATCAGACGCACGCTCGAGCAGCTGAGGTGGGCGCGCGAGGTGGTCGTGGTCGACAGCGAAAGCACCGATGCCACGGCCGCAATCGCCGGGCGGTTCCCGAACGTGCGCGTCGTGCGGCGCGCATTCGATTCCCATGCGGCGCAGTGGTCGTTCGGTGTTGCCCAGGTGACCACCGATTGGGTGCTCACTCTGGACGCGGACTATTTCGTCCCCGAGGGATTCGTGCGCGAGATCGCTTCTCTCGATCCTCCTCCGGACGTCGATGGCTATGAGGCGGCGTTCGTCTATGCGGTCGATGGCAGGCCACTCCGGGCCACGCTCTACACGCCACGGCCGGTATTGCTGCGCCGCGGTGCGTTCGAAATCTGGCAGGACGGCCATACGCAGCGCGTCCGCGTGCACGGCCGCACCGAGCGCTTGCGGACGCGTCTGATTCACGATGACCGCAAGAACCTGCACCGCTTCCTCGAGCGCCAGCGAGGCTACATGCGGAAGGAGTCGCAGAAGTTACGGGCAACGCCCTGGCGCGAGCTGCCATTTTCCGGCCGCATCCGCAAGCTACGAGTCGTTTCGCCCTTTGCCACTCTGGCGTACGTACTCTTCGCGAAACGGACGATTCTCGACGGCGCCGCCGGTTTGCGCTACGCGCTGGAGAGATTCCTTGCCGAGAGCATTCTCTCAATCGAGTTGTTCAGAAAGCGCGGATGACTGGCATGTCCCGCATCAACCTCGGTACAGAGACCACGCCGTGCTCTTGACGTCAGTTCACGGTCACGGCGGTGGCGCCAGCCACCGCTTTCAAACACGTTCGGACAGAAACCCAAAGCTCATGAACTCCACCATGCGATACGACACGAGATCCAAAGCGGTAGCTGGCGCCACCGCACTCCAAAGCGTTTCGCGCGAAAACATGGCCACTGCTGCGCGAAAGATCTCTACGCCAGCCCAAACAGCCACGCACGAACCTCCATGTAGGAGAGACTCAATCTTATTTCGCGGCGAAGCCGCTTTGGACTGCGGCGGCGCCAGCCGCCGCTTTCAAACACGTTCGGTGACTGGCAAACCCGAAGTTCACGAACTCCACCATGCGATACGACGCGAGATCGAAAGCGGTGGCTGGCGCCACCGCACTCCAAAGCGCTTCGCGCGAAATCGTGGCTACTGCTGCGCGAAAGATCTCTACGCCAGCCAGAACAGCCACGCACGAACTTCCAGGCAGGAGAGAGTCAACCTCATTCGCGGCGAAGCCGCTTTGGACTGCGGTGGCGCCAGCCACCGCTTTCAAACACGTTCGGTGACTGCAAACCGAAGTTCATGAGCTCCACCATGCGATGCCGCCTTCTCCCCACGCTGTGGATCGCTTTGATGACATCGATTGCGTTATGTTTCGCAAAGACACTTCTCCTTTCTCGAAAGGTTTGGGGTTGATGTCGAAGGCACGGCCGCGCGCAAACGCGGCCGTGCGGTTTTTCAGGGGATAATCGTCAGTTCGTGCCACCTCCTTTCGCCGGTGCGTCAGGCGACGCCGGTTCCGGCTCTGCCGGCGGCTTCGCCGGCTGTGCGGTGCGCTTGGGACGCCGCAACTCGGCCTTGAGATTCTCCACATGCACCTTCACGTGCGTGTTGTTGGGGTTCAACGCCACGCGCT
>OLLN01000391.1_pt1 | contig 63202 bp, 56 predicted proteins | sample 1604281 | NCBI WGS metagenome assembly OLLN01 (sample SAMEA104055716, study PRJEB20765) | soil metagenome | biome: Arctic tundra; feature: Polygonal ground; material: soil | place: USA | collected 2011-09 | depth 0-0.5 m | reverse complement strand
ACCCCCGACCCCCGACCCCCAACCCCCTCGGACGACAAACTTGCCCGATTCCGCGAGGAAGCTGGCAGGAAACGCGAAGGCTTCATCGAAGAAGAGGCCGCAACCAGCGCCGGCGATCAGATGGAACTGCTCACATTCGTGCTCGCCGGCGAGCAGTACGCGGTATCGATCGATCACATCGTCGAGATCGTTACGCCGCGCCCGGCCACGCACATTCCGAACGCCGACCGGTCGATCGTGGGGATCATGTCGCTCCGAGGCACGATCGTGACCGTCGTCGACGTCCGGCAGAAACTGGGACATCCCCCTCGGCCCGGAAGTAGCGACACACGAACGATTGTTGCCGAGCGCAACGGAGAGACTCTCGGGTTCGAAGTCGATCGCGTTTTGCGCGTGCTCAAAGTCGGGACAACGGCGATCGAACCGCACCCGGTCGTCCATGCCAGCGAGCAAAGCGAAGCCATTCGCGGCGTCTTCCGGCACGCGAATGCGTTGACGATCCTCCTCGATTTGGACAAGCTACTGGCCTGACTTGAGACCATGGAACTTACCTGCAAGCAATGTGGCGCGAGATTTCGCGCGGCGATCCCCGAGCCGTTGACGCGCGCGGTGCGTCTGGCTTGTCCTTCGTGCAGCAACCAGATGGTGCTCAAGCCGGCGTCCGAGACAGCGGCGGCAACGGCATCTTCAGACAACCAGTGGACTCACAGCATCTCGGCCCATACAGCGCGCCGGCGCATTGCCGCCATCGCCGACGAACCGCGCCCCTTCCGAGCGTTTCTGGCCGAGCATCTGCGCCGGCTCGGCTTCGATGTGACGACGTTTGAGAGCGGCGAGCCTGCCTTCGACTTCGTCCGCCGCTCCCGTGCCGACCTCGCCATCGTCAACGTCTACCTCAAAGGCAGACTCGGCGTCGAAGTGACGGAAGACATCCGCGCCGATCCCGCGCTGGAGCACACGCGAGTCATCCTGATCGGCGCCCTCTTCCGGGCCAACCGCTTCCGCGCCAATCCGACGAATCTTTACGGTGCCGACGAATACATCGAAGAGCAGATTCCTGAGCGAGAGTTCCGGCAGATCATCCGCAAACTCTTCCCGCAGGTCGGCCACACCGAAGAGTTGCCGGTCGAGCCGAAGGAATACGATGAAGCGCGGCGTCTGGCCCGGCTCATCCTCAGCGACATCGTGATCTACCACCCGGGAAAAGTGGAAGCCGGAATCCGCGACGACAACTTCTTCGAGGTGCTGAAGAACGAGATCGCCGAAGGCCGCGACTACTACGACTCGCGCGTCCCGTTGCGGGTCCGCCAGGACTCGGAGATCTTCTCCGAGACCCTGCAGTTGTTCGTACGCATGAAACGGGAAGAAGCCGGGCGGCTGATGACAGGGACGGAACGATGAGGTCGCGAGGACGTGAGGTTGAGCGGTCTCGGAGTGAGGCAGCGAAACACCGCGCGACCGCGAGACTGCGAGACTGCGAGACCGCAACATGAACGCCGACCCCCAACTCCTCGAACAGGCCCGCTCGTCCGATGCCGACGCGCGGCAGAAAGCGGCCTATCTCGTCGCACACATGGTCGACGAGCGGAACTATCCGCTGATGTTCGAGCTCCTCGGCGACAAGGATTGGCGCGTCCGCAAGACCATCGTCGACGGTCTGCTGCAGGATCCGCAGTCCGAGGTCGTCACGGGTCTGCTCGATGCGCTGGCGGATGCCGAGAACGCCGGCAAGCGCAACTCCGCAACCGAGGCGTTGGTCAGGATCGGCGAACCGGCGATCAGGCCCATCGTCGAGCGTCTGCGCATCGAGAAAGACGTCGACGTCCGCCTGTCGCTCGTCAATCTCCTCGGCGACCTTCGCAGCAGCGACGCTTTCGACATCCTCGTCGAGTCGCTGGAGGGAGAGCCCGACATCAACGTCTCCTCGTCGATCGTCTCCTCCCTCGGGAAGTACCGCGATGCCGCGGCATTGCCGCACCTCATGCGCGTCCTGAAGCGCGAAGATCTGTGGCTCAAGTTTCATGCGGTGGAAGCGTTTGGCGAGATCGGCGATCGTGCCGCACTGCCCGCGATCATGCCGCTGTACGCGGAGAAGTCGCTGCGTAAGCCGGTCCTTGAAGCGATCGGCAAGATTGCCGATGTCGGCACGGTCTCGTTTCTCCTGCGGATCATTGCGTCCGAGGAAAGGCTGAACCTGACGGCGTTGCGGGCGCTCGTGAGGATTGCTGAGGCGAGCAAACCGAAGATCGTGGAACAGGCGGAACGAACGCTGATCCAGCGCAAGTTCCGCGAGTCGTTCCCGGAGTCGAAGATCGGCCCGCTCATCGATCACCTCCACGCGACGCCGAAGCGCGACGTCCGCTCGTTCATCCTCAAGTTCCTCGGGTGGTCCGGCGACATGCGGGCGCTTCCGGTGTTGATGAACTGCCTGCAGCATCCCGACTCCGCCGAGACGGCTGCTCAAGCTCTGACCGACTTCGGCGATGGTGCCGTACCGGCCGTTCTGGAAATGCTTCGCACCGCGGAAGAGGACGAGATCATCGCGCTGCTGTTGCGCGTGCTGAACGTCATTGGCGGGCGCGACGCCGGTCCGAATATCCTCCCGCTCCTCGATCACGAAAACGCGCTGATCCGGCGACTGGCGATCGAGACGCTGGGCGAGATCACCGATCCGCGCTCGATCGACTACCTCCTCGCGAAGCTCGACGATACCGACGTGGCGTCGCAGCAGGCCGCGGTCAATGCGATCTCCGGTCTCGTCGCCGCCTATCCGGAGAAAAAAGGCGAGGTACTTACCAGGATACGCAGACTGCTGCAGGCGCCCTCGGTCCCCATGAAACTCAACTCCCTCTCCGTGTTCGTCAACATCCAGGGAGACGGGTATCACGACGAATTGCTCCTGGCCTCGAAGGACAGCGATCCCGTGATCCGGCAGAAGGCCATCTCGCTGATGGGGAAGTTCAGCGAAGAACGGTTCGGCGATCAGCTCGTGCTTTCGCTCACCGACGAAGCGACGGCGGTGCGGCTCGCGGCGATCAATGCCATCGTCCGGCACCTCCCGGCGCAGGGCCTCGATCCGTTGATCAGCGCTTTGGAAGACTCCGACATCTGGATTCGCACCTCCGCCGCGCAGGCGCTCGGCGAATACCGGCATCCGGATGCCTTGCAGCCGCTCATGCACCATCTTGCGTACGACCTTCCTCCCGTGCGTATTGCTGCGATCGAGGCGCTCGGCAAGTCGGGCGACGAGCGGGTGAAAGACGTGCTCTTCAACTGCGCACACGAATCCGATCTCGAGATTCGCCGCGCCGCCATCCTCGCGCTGGGACGCGTGCCCGGCGACGAGGTCTTCGACTACCTGATGTTCGCGACGACGGATGACGATTGGCGTGTCCGCGCCGCGGCCGTGACCTCTGTTGCCGTTCGCGGCGATCTCACCGCGCTGCCGGCACTGCATGTGGCGCTGCAGGATCCGGATACCTACGTACAGCAGTCCGCAGTCATGGCGCTCGACAAACTGCCGGACCGTTCGTCGTTTCCGTATCTGTTCCGGGCCCTGGAGAACAGCGCCATTCTCGACGAGGTCTCGGATCTCTTTGTCCGGCACAAAAAGCTCTACCGCGATCTTCTCGAGGAGGCGTGGCGCACGGCCGACAGCCGGCGCGAGGTGGTGATCGCGGCGATTTTGCAGGCAATGAAGGGGTAGTGGAGCAGAGATCAGAGACTAGAGATCAGAGATCAGGGCAGTCGGCGCCGTGCCTTCGTTTTGATCTCTGATCCCTGTTGTTTGAAGCCAGAGAGAAGCAGCGATCAGAGACTAGTGACCAGAAATCAGAAGAGACGGCCGTGCCTTCCTGATCTCTGATCTCTAGTCTCTGATCTCTGACGCAATGTCCACATTCAATCTGTCCCTGAATCACCATCTCGATCTGCCGGACGACGTGTTCAGGCTGATGCGGGATCAGATTTACAAACGGACGGGAATGTGGTTCTCCGACAACTCAAAGTACCTGCTGCAGAAGCGGCTCTCGCCTCGCGCCAAAGAATTGAACTTCGATTCGTTCCAGAAGTACTTTTACTTTCTACAGTACGACCCGCGCGCCGAAGCCGAGTTCGATCAGATCTACGACCTCGTCACGACGAATGAGACGTATTTCTTTCGCGAGCCCGCGCAGCTCGCTGCGTTCGCTGAGGAGATCGTTCCCGAGATCCTCAGCCGCAAGGCGGTTAAGAAGATCCGCATCTGGTCTGCCGGATGTTCCTCCGGCGAAGAGCCCTATTCGATCGCCATGCTGCTGTCGGAAGCCGGCCACTACGACCACGCCGTCTTCGAGATCTTCGCCAGCGACATCAACCAGCAGGTCCTGGCCAAGGCGCGGCGCGGGCACTATCGCGAGAGCGCGTTCCGGGCCACGGAGATCCCGCTACGCGACAAGTACTTCAGCCCCACCGGCGACGGATCGTGGCGCCTTCACGACGACATCCGCAACCGCGTTTCCTTCGGCCGCCTCAACCTCTACGACGAAGCACGCGTCTCACTCCTCGGCCACCTCGACATCATCTTCTGCCGCAACGTCATCATCTATTTCGACGACGTCTCGAAGAAGGTGGTCGTCACGAACTTCTACAACCGGCTCGCCGAGTCCGGCTACCTCCTCCTCGGCCACAGCGAGTCGCTCATTTCCCTCTCCACGCAATTCAAGCTGCGCCACCTGAAAAACGACATGGTCTATCAGAAGTAACGCGCTGGTAGGATGCCCGCCCGAATGCCCCTCCGTGCCCTCGTCATCGACGATTCCGCCTACAACCGCGTGACGATCTCGCGGATGCTGGAGTCGTCGCCGAAAATCAAGGTTGTAGCCACCGCCGTCAACGGTGAGGACGGGATCAAGCAGGTGATGAAGCACAAGCCTGACGTGATCACGCTCGATCTCGAGATGCCGGTCATGGACGGCTTCGCGTTTCTGCGCTGGCTGATGGCGAATATCCCGACGGCAGTCATTGCCGTGTCGTCGCGGTCGAGCGACCGGAGCGTCTTCAAAGCCCTCGACCTCGGCGCGATCGACTTCATCGGCAAGCCGGGCGGACGTGTTTCGCCGCGGCTCGAGGAGATCGAGCGCGATCTCGTCGCTAAAGTGCTGCAGGTGGCCGACATCCGCATGGAGAATCTGCGCCGCCGCATCCTCGAGGAGGAACAGCTCGAGCCGCAGGACACAGGTCCGTCGGCCGTGTGCGACGGCGGGATCGAGCTCGTCGCCATCGGCTGCTCCACGGGCGGCCCGCCCGCGCTGCAGCACGTTTTTCAATCGCTGCCGCTGCTGCCGATTCCGATCGTCGTCGCGCAGCACATGCCGCCGGCCTTCACCCGTCTCTTCGCCGAGCGCGTCAACAAGCTCACCAGCTACAACGTGAAAGAGGCCGGCGACGGCGAGAAGATCGAGAACGGGACGGTCTACATCGCACCCGGCGGCATGCAGATGGAAGTGCGACGGAACGCGGACGGGCTGCTCTTACGGACGTTTCCCGCGAAGGTCGCCGACGTCTACGCGCCATCCGTCGACCGGCTCCTCATCTCCGCCAGCGACGCCTGCGGCGAGCGCCTCGTGGCCATCATCATGACCGGCATGGGAGACGACGGCGCCCAAGCCATCCGCCGCGTCCGCGAGCGAGGTGGCAAGACGATCGCCGAATCCGCCCAAAGCGCCATCATCTTCGGCATGCCGAACGAAGCAATCAAGACCGGCTGCGTCGATCAAGTGCTCCCGCTCGGCGAGATCCCGCGGGCGATTCACCGTTTGTGCAGCGGGGGCGACCCCAGCGCCGGCAAAGCTGGTTGACGGCCAATCGTCAAGTGCACACCGGCGGCAATTCGCGCCAGTATTCGGTCTCGCGCTCGAACGCGCTGGCCGCGCGGAACAGGGCACGCTCCGAAAAATGCGGCCCCATGATCTGAAGCGACAGCGGCAGCTTCCCACGCGAAAAACCGGAGGGGACCGCGATGGCTGGGATGCCGACGAGGTTCGCGGGGGCGGTGAAAATGTCGCTCAGGTACATCGCCAGCGGATCGTCGGTCTTTGCGCCGAGGGCGAATGCCGGCTCGGGCGTCGTCGGCGTCAAAAGGTAATCGAAGCGGGCAAACGCGGCGTCGAAATCGGCGCGCAGCCTGGCTCGCACCGCCTGCGCGCGGCCGTAGTAGGCATCGTAATAGCCGGACGAAAGAGCGAACGTGCCGAGCATGATCCGGCGCTTCACCTCGTCGCCGAAACCTTCGCCGCGTGACTCGAAGTAGACCTCGCGAATCGTCTTCGCGCGCGCGCTGCGATGCCCGTAACGGATGCCGTCGAACCGCGAGAGATTCGCGCTCGCCTCGGCGTTCGCCACGATGTAGTAGACGGCGATGGCGTAGCCGATGGTCGGAACGCTGACCTCTTCGATGACCGCACCGGCGCCGCGGAGTACGGCCAGAGCGTCGTCGAAATTGGCGCGTACCTCCCCTTCCAGTTGCGCAACCGCTTCCCGAACGACGCCGAAGCGCAGCCCTCGGATGCCGGCGTCGAGATCCGCGGCGTAGTCATCGACCGGCGCGAATGACGACGTTGAATCGAGCGGATCGGGCCCGGCGATCACGCCGAGGAGCTCGGCGCACTCGCGGACGGTCTTGGTCACGATCCCGATCTGATCGACACTCGATCCGAACGCCACGAGGCCATTCCGGCTGATGCGGCCGTACGTCGGTTTCAGTCCCACTACGCCGCAGAGCGCAGCGGGCTGCCGCACGGAGCCGCCGGTCTCCGAGCCGAGGGCGGCGGGCACCATCCGCGCGGCCACGGCGACCGCCGAGCCGCCCGACGATCCACCCGGCACGCGGGTCGTATCCCACGGATTTCGAGCTGTGCCGAACGCGGAATGCTCGGTCGACGATCCCATCGCGAACTCGTCGAGATTCGTCTTGCCGATGATGCTGCAGCCGGACTGGCGCAACCGCGCCACGGCCGTCGCGTCGAACGGCGAGACGAACGACCCGAGGATCCGCGACGCGCACGTCGTCGGCATTCCGGTGGTGACGATGTTGTCCTTCACCGCGACCGGCATTCCGTCGGCGGCATCACGGGCAACATGCAGAAACGCGTTCAGCGCGGGGTTGCGCTCGTCGATGGCGCGGAGCGAATCGTCGACAAGCTCGCGCGCGGTGGCCTGCGTCTTTGCTTCATGCCACGGAAGGTAAAGAAGCTCACTCACCGATCACCTTCGGAACGATGAAGTGCCCGTCGGCGCTGAACGCGGGAGCGTTCGACGCCACTGCCGCACGATCGACGGATGGCCGCGGCACGTCGTCGCGCAGCGGCGTGGCCTCGGCGGACGAACCGCTGTCGAATCCGGTGACGTCCACCTCGCGGAGTTGGTCGATGTACGAGAGGATCTTCGTCATCTCTCCGGCCATCCGGTCCAGACCGGCGTCATCGAATTCGAGACGCGCCAGGCCGGCGATGCGCTTTGCTTCGTCGCGGTCGATCTTCATCGGGCGCGAAGTGTATCGCGACGCTTCTTCAAGGTAGTGCAGGCATTCCTGCCTGCTCCCGCCGGGCGTCCCTGCCCGGCGGTGGTTCGGAGCTCAGTCAATGTCGATTGGCTGCCACGGGGTCCTCGCATCTCTCGAATTTGACGGATTGGCGACCCTCGGCTCAGGCCCACCGCCGGGCAGGAATGCCCCGGCGGGAGCAGGCAAGAATGCCTGCACCACGTCAGGTGCGCAGCGCGGTGACCTTGTCGAGGATCTCGCGCTCCGTCGGGAAGCGGCCTTCCTCTTTCTTCGAGAAGATGGCTTTGCCGTCGATCGAGACGACGAAGATTCCTCCGCTGCCGCGGACGACTTCGCTGTCGATCCCGAATTCCCGTTTGATCTCAGCCGCCAGACTGGAGGCTCGTGGGAGGTAGTTTCAAACGCCGCAGTAGTCGATTCGAATGTGCATGATCAATGGGTAGTGGACAATTGACAACGGGTAACGGACGAGTTGTTTCGTTGTCTTTCGTTGTCCATTGTCAATTATCAATTGTCAATTCCCTAGACCGTCTTCACCAGAATCGCGGTTACGTTATCCAGCCCGCCACGTTCGTTGGCGGTATCGATTAGGTCGCGGCAAGCCTTTTCGAGATCGTCGGCGTTGCCGGTCACGAGCTTGAGAATCTCTTCTTCGGGAACCATGCCAGTGAGGCCGTCGGAGCAGAGGAGATAGAAATCGCCGGGCCGGCTGTCGATTTCGGACGCATCGGGATTGACGGACAGAGCGCCGCCGAGGGCGCGCGTGATCACGTTTCGAAGAGGATGCTTTTCTGCTTCCGCCTCGGTGAGCATGCCGGCCTGCACCTGCTCGAAAACCCAGGAGTGATCGCTCGTGATGCGAGTGATCTTGCCGTTGCGGATCATGTAGGCGCGCGAGTCGCCCACGTGCGCGACCGATATCTTGTCGCCGTCCGCCATGGCGGCAACCACGGTCGTGCCCATGCCGCGCAAGCGGGCATCCTTGCGCATCGCTTCGAGGACGCGAGTATTGGCCATGCGCAGCGCCGCCATAAGCCGGTTCGTCGTCCGCGAGTAGTGCTCGTCGTAGGCGTGCGGCCACGTGCCGTCGTCTTCCTTCGTGTGGACGATGAACTCGGAGATCGAGTCTACGGCGATCCGGGAAGCGATCTCGCCGGCGGCGTGTCCTCCCATACCGTCGGCGACGAGGAACAGCTTCGCCTCATCAGCGACGAGAAAGGAATCCTCGTTATGCTGCCGCTGCCGTCCGACATGTGTGAGGCCGTATGCCTTCACTTCCATTCCTCAGCCCTTTTTGAAAAGGGTAAACCCCTTTCCGCCTTCCTTCGCCTCACCACGCTGGCGCAATTCGGCCAGTGACGCACGGATTTCAGGATTGTCCGTATCCCACTTTAACGCTTCCTCGAGATATCTCTCTGCTTTTGCGGTCAGGCCGGCGCGTTTGCAGATCGATCCGGCGTCCCGGAGGAACAGGGGATTGATCGGTTCTCGCTGCACCGCCGTCTCGATTGCCTGTACCGCCTGGCGGGAGTATGCCGGAATGCGGGTCGCTGCGAGCGCGAGGTAGTGAAAGGCTTTACCATCCGCCGGATTGTGCTTCGCGGCCATGTCGAAGTTCTCGTACGCGGCGCTCATGTCACCTTCCTTGTACGCCTTGACTCCCCTCGACAAGTAGACCTTGGCTACCTGCACGAAATCAGCCGGACCCGTCGTCGCGCGTGATCCCGCCGAGCCGATCTCCGCATCGTGCTGCTTGCGCCGGGCGGTATTCGTCAGCACGTTGACGGCTTCGGTCAGGGTCTGGAACTTCTGCTCCGCATCCGCCTTGTCGGGGCCCTTGTAGCGGTCGGGATGCTGCTCGCGGGCAAGCTTCCGGAAACGCTCCCGGATTTCCGGCTCGGAAGCGGAGCGATCGACTCCGAGCACTTCGTAAAAGTTGACCTTCATTCAGGACTTTTGACTGCGTTGGATGTAGGCCTTCCGCGCCAGGCCTCTGACGGTTTCGCTCACGCCTTTGTCGTCTTTCAAGCCCTTCAAATCACGCAAGGTTAATCGATTGATCAATGGCAGGACAACCCCCACCGGGCACTTCGGATTGCGCGCCAGGGTGACGGCGATGTTGTACTTGGAGATCCACTCGCGCTTCAAGGTGATGAGCCGGAGCACTTCCTCCGCGATGTTTCTCATCGAGGCGATCGACTCCACCTCCGACTCGCTCATCCGCGGATTGCGCATCACAGCGCCACACACCAGCCTGTTGTGATCGCGGATGAGGATCATCCGCTCGGTCTTGCCGCCTTTGAACCCCATTTGCACTTTCTCGGAAACCGTCATCACCAGAATCTGGGAAAAAACGGAGAGCTTTTTCTCGTCCTGTTTCTCGCTCTCCATCAGCACGGGCGGCGGCGAATCGGATTCCGGCTCCTGGGCCGCTTTCTCCAGAAGATCGGCGATCGGCTCATCGGAGAGCGTGAGCATCGCCTCGTCTTCACCGACCTCGGCCGGCTGTTGCGCGGCGATGCGCGCTTTCTTGTCGAAGAACTCCTCGCGCGTCTCGAGCGCACGGCGGCGAACGTCCGGCGTGAGCTGCGGATTCGCGAGGAGTGCGTCAAGGATCCCGGGAGTGCGAATGATGCGAGCCTGATTGATGGCAACGACTTCCTGCACGGCAGCATCGGCAACGGCGGCCAACTCCACGACCAGCGCGTCCGGAACGGCGCGGTTGCGGATCAGCGCCTCGAGAACGACAGGATCCTCGCTCGCCCGAAGCAACATCGATAGATGCGCCGGCGGCAGAGACTCGTTGGCCGCAAACGAGTGAATGCTGCGCGAGGGGACATCGGCGAGCGAGCTGCGCGCCGCGGACGCGATCTCCGCATCGGGAGATCGTGTCAGATACGCCAGGACGACGATGAGATCGTCCTGCGGCAGTGGCAGAAAACCGCGCGCGAACGTTTCCACCGTTTCACGCGGGTAATCGCCGGAAATGATCCGCTCGATGATGATGTCGCCGGACAGCTCGGCCGAGGAAGCGCTCATCATTGCTGCGTCTTCTGGAGGGATTCGCGATCGAACACGACGTCGTGCAGGACCTGCCCTCCGCGTCCGAGCAGCGGCACCGGCTTGTCGTTGAGCGTCAATGCGATCCCTGCTGCGTTGCCAATCGTGCGAAAGCGGAAACGCTCCTTCGCTTCGATCGTGCGGTGGTAGCCCGGCCGAAGCTCATCGTTAATGACGGTCTCGCCGTCGGCTTCCAGAACCACGACGGATGGCTCGCTGACCTCGATGCTCAGTTGCATGGTCACCGGCTGGCCCGGCCCCGGAACGACGGGAGCCGTCTCAGTCTGCGGAAGGATCGCCGGTGCTTTCGGTGGTGGCGCAGTGATGACCGTCTTGGCCTCGGCGCTCGGGCGTTCCTCGTTGGCCAGGCGGCTTTCGCGGCGGTGTTTGAGCGCCCAGTAGCTGACGGCGGCGAGGGCGATCACGACGAGGATGAGGATGTAGACATTGCGGTCAACGCGCGCGTAGGCCGGCGGAATGCTGACCGGCGCCTTCTTTTTGGGCATCGGCGGCGCCTGCGGCGTCGTGAGCCGTTCGAGATGCGCCGACTGCTCGATGCGATCATCGCCGACGGCGGCGAAGTTGTATCGATTGACCATCTCTTCCGAGCTTAGGCCGAGGTAGCGGGCGTACTCGCGGACAAAACCGCGCGTGAAAACCGGCGCGGGCAGCGTCTTGTGATCGTTGCGCTCGATCGCCTCCAGAAAGCGCTTGCTGATCTTCGTGGCATCGGCGATCTCTTTGAGCGAGATGCCGCGAATCTCACGCTCGCGCCGAAGCTCCTCGCCGAACGACGCGAGCTCCGATTGAGGGGGCGTGGGATCCTGATCAGGCATAGTTGCGCGAAGAAATCAGAGACTAGCGGTTAGCGAGGAGGAGGGTCCGGGGCACGTGATCTCTGACCTCTGGCCGCTGATCTCTCAGCTCTGTCCCACCATTCTAACGAAAACGCGCTCTCGCAGCCGTTCGATGCAGCGACGCAGGTACGTTGAGGTAGCAGGATGTTCATGAATGAGGCAGAGATCCCGCTGCGACAGGAACCGCAACTGTGAAGCTGCGGACGACCGCGGCGTCGATGGATTCATGACCAGCGCCCGTCGGATTGCGTAGCGGAACGACCATTTCTGATCCGCAGCCAGGAGCCGCAGCGACTCCGGCAACGCACTCTCTGAGCCGGCAAACAGCAGCAGACCTTCCTCACGCAGCCGTTGGTTGATCAGCAGAGCCGCGAAGACTTTCGGATCGGGATCGAAGAGGAAGACCTTGATCAGGGCGGCGCTGCAGCGCTTGGCCGAAGCGATCTTCTCGCCGAGGGAGAGCTTTTTCACGCGAAAGAGAAGCTGCGTCTCGACAGCGCGCCGCACCTGCGCAGGAACCTTCACATCGACCGAAAGGCGCAGCAAGTCGGACCAGAAAAGGTAATGAACGAGCTTGACCGCATGCGTGAGCGGAGTAGCGCGATGCTGCACCAGACGAAAACGCACCGCGTAAAACGCAGTGAGATGGGTTGTTCTGGCGATGGCCTGACAAATCGTGGCGCCGCAGTTGGGATTGTCCAGCAATGCCAGCGTCTCGTCCTCGAGAAGCGACGAGCCGTTCTCGGCGAAGAACACCGATAGCTCTTCCCGTGAAAGGTTCCGAAGTGCAGGGCTGGAATACTGCATAGGCAGCCGGCGCGGCGCGCCGCTGTTTTTAGAATAACTTTCAATTATAATCGGCGCAAACACATTGCCGCCTTACGGGGGTGGGAGGTAGGGAGTGGGAGAAATGGATCGCCCTGAAGAGCGATCGTTTTGTCGCCCACTCCCCACACTCCACCTCCCACACCCCGTGCTTACGACTCCCCTGATGAACGTCTCGACTGACAGCCGTCCGCTTCCCACGCCTCTCTTGCGCACGTCCGCCGTAAGAGTAGTGATCCTCTTCCTGCTGCACGTCCTCGTCTTCACGGCGAGCTACCTCTTGGCGTGGTTGGCGCGCTTCGACTTTTCCGTGCCTCCTCGCTACGCGGCCGTCATGTGGAGCAGCCTTCCCTTCATCGTGCTGGTGCAACTCGGGGTGGCAACGGCATTCGGGTTTTTTCGAGGCTGGTGGCGGTATGTCGGTATGAGCGACGTCCTGCGGATCGCAACCGGCATCGTGGTCTCCCTGGGCGTCACGATCGCGCTCTGGTACGTCGGTGCGGCGATCGCGTTTCAGCCGGTCGTGGGCGTGTCACGCAGCGTGCTGCTGATCGATTCGATGTTCGCGCTGCTGGCCATCTTCGGAGCGCGTGTGCTCGTTCGCATGACCAAGGATCTGACGCGTGCCGACGCCACCCACGAGGCCAGGCGAATCCTCATCGTTGGCGCCGGCGACGCCGGCGAAGCTCTGGCACGTGAGATCCAGCACCGGCCGCAACTGGGGATGAAGATCGTCGCCTTCGTAGACGATCACCGGGCCAAATGGCGATCGCAGATCCGCGGCATCGAAGTGCTCGGTCCCATTTCCGGCGTTGGTGCCATTGCCGAAGACACGCGCGCCGACGAGGTGTTGCTGGCGATTCCGAGCGCCTCGGGCCGCCGGATTCGCGAAATCATTCATCACCTCTCCGCCGCCGGCCTGAAGTTCCGCACCATGCCGGGCCTCGACCAGATCGCCAGCGGCAAGGCACAGGTGACCAGCCTTCGCGAGGTGAACGTCGACGACCTCCTGCGCCGCGAGCAGGTGGTGATCGGCGATGCCTCCACCCGGGACCTCTTCTGCGGCCGCAAGATCATCGTCACCGGCGCCGGCGGCACCATCGGCTCCGAGCTGGTGATGCAGATTCTCAACTACGAACCTTCCGAGCTGCACCTGTTCGAGCGATCGGAGCACGCGCTCTACAACTGCTGCCGCCGCATCGAGCGCGAGACGCCGCAGATGCAGCGCGTTGTCCATCCGCATCTCATCGACTGCTCCCAGGCAGGCGGCCTTATTACGTCGATCCGACCGGCGATCGTCATTCACGCCGCGGCGCACAAGCACGTGCCGCTGGGCGAGCAGAATCCAACCGAATACGTGCGCAACAACTGCCTCGTCGCACATCAGTTCGCGGAAGCGTGCGCCGCCGCGGACGTCGAGCGCTTCGTCTTCATCTCGACGGACAAAGCGATCAACCCGTCGAGCGCCATGGGCGCCAGCAAGCGCGCCGCGGAAATCGCACTTCTCGACCTCGCCGCGAGAACGGAACTGCGCGTGATGGTGGTCCGCTTCGGCAACGTCATCGGCTCATCGGGAAGCGTCGTGCCCCTCTTCCTCGATCAGATTGCCGCCGGCGGACCGGTCACCGTGACCCATCCCGACGTCACACGCTACTTCCTCCGTCCTTCCGAGGCCATCTCGCTCATTCTGCAGGCCGTGGCATTCGGCGAGGGAGGCCGTATCTACATGCTCGATATGGGAGAGCCCATCGGCATCGCCGAGCTCGCACGCGACCTGATCCGCCTCTCCAGTCACACACCCGAAGAGATTCCGATCACTTTCATCGGCCTGCGTCCCGGCGAGAAACTCAACGAAGAGCTCTTCACCGGTGGCGAGACCGTCTGCGAGACGCAGCATCCGCAAGTCATGGGAGTTGAAGTCCGGCAGCCGGATGCCGAGGTTGTCTCTTCGTGGTACCGCCGCCTCGAAGCCGCGGTGACCCTTCACTCCGGCAACGTCAAGCAACTGCTTCGGGAGCTCATCCCCGAGTACGATGCGGTGAGCTCGGAATCGGAGTACCCAGCCGTTCCGGCAGCGGCTGAGATGATCGACGCCGGAGCGACAGTGAATTGACGGGCTGGACGCGCATCACCCTTTCCCGATGACTGCGAAGTTCATGCTCCGTACACCTGCCCCGCATCCGCAACGTCGCGCCGCGACGGCGAAACTGCCGTGGATGCTGGCGGTCGCCACGACGCTGCTCGTACCGATCGTGATGAGCTTGCGCGGTCAGGATCCGTTCCGGCTGCCGAAGGATCTGCTCTTCCTCGCCTTCGCCATCGCCATCGCGGCCGCTGCGATTGTTGTCTGGCTGCGAGGCACCACGCGCGACCAACAGTCAGGCGCAGTCCGCACCGTGCCGCTGGTCGCAATCGGAAGTGTCTCCTGGACGGCGCTGGCGTCGCTCTTCAGCACCAACCACGCACTAAGCCATCGTGCGATCCTCTGGGTCGCAGCCGTCGCCGTCTTCGCCTGTGCCGTCGACCTCGGCGGCCGCGCCCGTGGCACGCTCGCAATCGCATGGCCGTTGATTCCCGCAGCCATCAACGCGGTCATCTTTCTTCTCCAGCGCTTCCACGTCTGGAATCCGATGACGTTTCCGGCCGACCTGCCGGATCACATGCGCTACACGGCCCTTCTGGGGAACCCTGATGATGTCGGCGGGTTGCTCATGGCACCCGCTCTGGTCGCGGTCGCGCTGGTTCTTTGCGACCGGCGCCGGCGCGCACTTTGGATGCCTTCCGCGATCCTGCTGCTCGCCGGCGTTGCAGCGGGGCGGCTGACCTCGCTCCTCGCGTGCGGCGCGGGACTGCTGGTCATGGGATTTGTGCGATCACGGAAAGTCGGTGTGATCGCAACAGCGTTGATCGTGGCCGGAGGCATCGCCCTCGTCGTTGGCGATCCGCCGATGCGCGCACGCGCCACGAGCATCGCCAACGCATTGCGCGCTCACGACTACGCCGAAGCAACCTCCGGCCGGATCACGGCGTTTGTTGCAGCGTCGATGATGGCGATAGATCATCCGCTCTTCGGAGTGGGGCCAGGTTGTTTCCGCTGGGCATACTTCGAATACAAAGTTGCCGCGGAGCGCGCCCATCCGTCGCTGGCAAAAGCGTGGAGTGCGGATTACAACTTCGGCGAAGCCCACAACGATCATCTGCAGACTCTCGCCGAGACCGGCGTGCCCGGCTACGCGCTCTTCGTCGCCGCGCTCGTCGTTCTGGCCGCCTCATCGCGTCGCAAAAAGAACAGCGAAAACGAAGACGAAACGGAGCGCGGTACCCTCGTTCGTACGCTGGCACTTCCGACGAGCGTGGCCATCGCCATTCTCTGTCTCGCTCACTTCCCGCTGCACCTCGCCGCGTCGACGGTTACCATCGTCTACATCGCCACACTCTGCGTGGCATGGGGAGCACATGCGGAGGTCGAGGTCCCTCCGGCACTGAACGAGCGCCTCGCCGCAATCCTCCGCCCGCGTCGTTTATCGCCTGCTCTCTCCATAGCGTTCGTCCTCGTGGTCGTGATCGGAGCAGCATTCCTGATCAGTCGAATCGCGCTCAAACCCTGGCAGTGCAATCTGACCGAGAAAGAGATTCAGGCACGGACGAGTCTGACGTACGACAGCGTGGCCGACCCGATCCAGACGTCCCGCAACGCACACGAGAACCTCGCCGCGCTGGAGCCGTGCCTCGACGTAGCGCCCCACGACATCGCTCTCTACATGCTCGCCGCGGCAAACCAGCGGCTGATCGGCCGCGACGCGGATGCGGCGACGATGTACCGCCGCGCGCTGCAATACGACCGCCGTCCGGAGCTGTACTACAACCTCGGCGTCGTCGAGCTTCAACTGCATCAGCGCGACGCCGCGATCGCCGACCTGCTGACGGCCGTGTCGTTCAGCCGTGCGTATCTGCACGATCTGCCGGCTGACGTGCAGGCCGAGGTTAGTGACGCGCTGCGGCGGCGGTATCCGTATCTCCCCGGGAGCTGAAGAGCGACGCCGCGGTGCGGGCGAGGAGACGAAGATCGGACGCAAACGTCCGGCGATCGAGCCAATCCAGATCCATGCGCAGCTTGTCGCGCATGATTCGACTCACGTACTCATCGCGCCACGCTTCACCCGTGAGCAGCGCCTCCTCGCCTCGATAGCGAAGTGAAGCCGGACTGGTGATGCCAGGCCGTACGCGCAGCACGCTCCGCTCCTCCGCGGAGTAGAGAAGCACGTATTCGGGAGCCTCGGGACGCGGACCGACGAGACTCATCTCGCCGCGCAAAACGTTCACGAATTGCGGCAACTCGTCGAGCTTCCACCGCCGCAGGAAACGGCCAACCGGCGTGACTCTCGGATCGCCTGCACGCGTAATCGACGGCCCCGCGGTGCCGCTCCGCATCGTGCGGAACTTCAGGATCGAGAATTCCGTGCTGAAGCGGCCAATACGAGGCCCGCGGTAGAAAACGGGACCGCGGGAGGTGAGCTTCACTGCCACCGCGATGACCGCGAAAAGAGGTGACAGGAAGACGAAGGCGGCGAGCGAGACGGCGACGTCGAAGGCGCGCAACATCACCCGGCCAGGACGCGCGACGCGCCGCGAATCACGACCGTCACCGCGCCGATCACCGCGTCCACCTCGGCATCACTCATTGCCGAGTAGATCGGAAGCGAGACTTCGCGCTCGTACTCGGCGGCGCTGACCGGGAAGGAATCCGGCGTGAAGCCGTAGCGGTCACGGTAAAAAGGATGAAGGTGCAGCGGGATGAAGTGCACGCTCGCGCCGATTTCCCGGGCGCGCAGCGCATCGAAGAAGGCTCCGCGGTCGGCACCTCGGGGAAGGCGCAACGGATAAAGATGCCAGGCGTGATCGCGCGCATCGCCGAACGCCGGCAAATCGAATTCATGGCCTTTGAATGCGGCGTTGTATCGCTCTGCGATCTCCTGCCGCCTGGCCCTCATCGCATCCGCTCGGCGCAGTTGCGCGAGACCAAGCGCGGCGGCGATGTCGGTCATGTTGTACTTGAACCCGGGCGCGACCACCTCGTAGTACCACGAGCCTTCAGCCCGGTAACGCTTCCAAGCATCATGGCTGATCCCGTGCAGCGACATCAGCCGGCAGCGCGCCGCGTAGGCATCGCTGTCAGTGCATAGCATGCCGCCCTCACCCGTCGTGATCGTCTTCGTCGCGTAGAAACTAAAGCAGGTGATGTCGCTGATCGCGCCGATGTACTTGCCGTTGTAGCGAGACGGAAACGCGTGCGCGGCATCGTCGATGATGGCAATGCCGCGGCGCTCCGCCACGGCATGAAGCGCATCGAGATCCGCTGACAGTCCACCGAAATGAACGGGGATGATCGCCTTCGTCTGTGCGGTCACCGCCTCGGCGACACGGCGCGGATCGATGTTCAGCGTGCGGGCATCGATGTCCACCAGCACCGGAGTCGCACCAAAATAGAGAACGACTTCCGCGGTCGCGGTGAACGTGTACGCCGGAATGATGACTTCGTCGCCGGCACGAAGACCAATGGCGTCGAGAGCGAGGTGCAGCGCGGCCGTACACGAATTGAGCGCAACCGCGTGTTTGGCGCCGACCGCCGCTGCGAACGCGCCCTCGAACTCGTGGACGCGCTCCCCGGTCGTCAGCCAGCCCGATTCGAGAACCGCGCGGACGGCATCCATTTCCGCTGCGCCGAGATCCGGCCGTGCAAAGGGGATGAAGGTCACGATGGCGGCTCCATGTCCCGAGTGAGCTCCACCATCGCACGCCCCTCGGCAGTGACAAATTCACGCGACCACAGAAATCCCTGACTCTCGTAAAAGTGGATCACGCGATCATTGTCTGCGGCATCGGTGGTCAGCCACAAGCGCCTCTCGCCCGAAACCGCGACGCGCCCGGCAAATGCGGCGACAAGCGCACGGCCAATCCCGCGGTGTTCCTGTCCCGGATCGACCGCCAGCGACATCAACTCCGCACCCGCCGGCTCGTGATTCCCGGCACTCGTTCGCTGACGCGCGCGCCGCGTGACGCGCGCGAGGGTCGACGGATGGCGCAGCACCATTGGAGTGATTGCCAGCGCGAGCTGCGCAAAGCGCCGCCTCATCAGCCACCGGTAGAACAGCCTCGGCTCCAGAACGCCTGCGACGAAACCAGCCAACTTCCCCTCCGCTAGCGCAACGATCGCGATGCCTTCGCCGGCGATGAAACCGTAGAAAACCCGAAGAAAGCGTGGTCCGAGAAACGACAGAAAGAACTTCGGAAACGCAGCGCGATGGATTGCCACGACAGCAACAAGGTCTCGCTGCGTCATCGGCCGCACATCGATCATGAGCGCACCAGCGCTTCGATGGCATCGGCGAGTTGCGCGTAGAGCACACGAGCATCGAATCGCATCGCCAGCTCACGCGCTGCGGTTGCCATCGGTCCGCGACGGCCTGAATCGGAGAGCGCAACGATGGCGGCGCGTAGAGACGCGGCATCGCCGGCTTTATAACGAACACCAGCCCGGGCTTCTTCGATCAACGTACTCACCTCGCCGTCGAGCGAGGTGATCACGGGAAGGCCGGCGGCGAGGTAATCGAACAGCTTCGTCGGCAACGCAACGGTCGACCCTGCTCGGTACGGCGCAAGTCCGACGTCCGCAGCCGCGTAGAGCTCCGACAGTTTCCCCACATCGACCGCGCCAGCGAAGGTTACGTTGGGCAGCGACGCCGCGCGCCCGCGCAGCCGCTCCTCGGCAGGACCTCGCCCGGCAATCGTGAGCCGGACCTCAGGCATCGTCGCGACAACATCGAGCAACGTGTCGAGATCGTAGTGCTCGCCCAGACTTCCGGCATAGACCAGCGCAAGGTGATCGCGGGCGCGTTTCTCGTGCGGCGCAAAGGCCTCCACATCGATGCCGATCGGAATCGTCACGGTTTGCCGTGCGCCCTCGCGCTGAAGCAACACGCGGTACGTTTCGGCGACGGCGATGGCGAGCGACGTCGCGCGAAGATTGCGACGTCGCAACCGGCGCAACGGCGCGACAGCCGAGCTAACGAGCCAGCGCAACGAAGACGGCGCGGCGGCAACGAACAGTTCCGGCCAGAGATCAAAGCAGTCGGTGACGAGCCGCGCGCCGTGGCGGCGCGCCAGCTTCCGAGCGGTCGCGCCGCAGAATTGCGGAGGATCAGCGGCGACGATCACATCCGGACGCGCAAGCGACTTCGCCCGCTGAAACACTCGCTCCGAGAAAACCAGCTCGAACCAAAGCCGCGCGAAGCTGATGTTGCGACGATACGACGGCGTCGGAACGAGCTCGATCGCGAATCGCTCGCTGACGTCGCGCCGCTCCCACGCCGCTGCCCGCTGCTGTTTCGACTGATGGGCAAACGTGGCCGTGAACCAGGTCACCTCATGGCCACGCTCCGCCAGTGCCCGCGCCATGAGCGTGAATCGGTAGTCGCGCCAGCCCTCACCCGGAATCGGCCCGTAAGGGTTGAGGAGCCAGACGCGCATGGTGGGTGCGCCGAGAGCCCGCGGTTGCGGACAACTCGCCATCAAACTTCCTGGCCTGCGTTGCTCCCGAGACTGCGTGCTGTCCACCGAATCGCGAACAGTGACACGACGCCCGCGAACAGAACCGGAATGACGGCCGTGCCGTAGAGCGCGAACGAATAGGTGAGCGCAGCGGTGCGGTTGACGCTGAACATTGCCAACGCCAGAACGACGAGATACTGGAACAGCCCCAGACGTCCCGGCAGCGACGGCGGCGCAACTCCGATGCGCAGCACGATCGTCAGAAACAATGCTGCGACCGGCGAGAGTGGAAGCCGCATCGCTTCGAAGACAAGGTAGTTGTTCATCACGGACAGAAAGAAAATCGCGCCGGAAAGCAACCAGACTCCAAGCCCAAGTCGCCAGTCGCGCAGCGAGCGCAGTCCTTCGAGCGCTGCCTCGGCGACGCCGATCGAGCGCCGCGCCCACTTTGCCGGAAGAAGATGCTCGGCGAGACGCTCCAGGAAGCGCAGCAGCGATTCGCTCCAGAACGTCAACGCGACCGTAGCCACGACGAGCACCGCGGCCACCGCGACGAGTGCCGCACCGGAACGCGACATCCACTCGGGCATGGCCATGCCGACGAGCGCCAGACCGATCGCCACCGCGAACACAGCCAGATCGGCGACTTTCTCGACCACGATGGTCGCTGTCACGTGCGCTTTGCTGACTCCCTCGCGGCTGCCGACGAGGTAGATTCGGGCCAACTCGCCGACGCGCGCCGGAATCACAATGTTCGCGGTCTGCCCGATGAGAATTGCGCCGGCCAGTCCGCGCCAACTGAGATGACGATGAGCAGGAAAGAAGAGCAGACGCCAGCGAACCACAGAAAGGGAAATGGCACCAGCCACCGACAGAAGGGCGAGCAGGAGCATGCTGCCGCGCGTGTGAAGCAGCGCGCTTCGCACGGCGCGCCAATCAACGCCTCGCACTGCCAGCATGAGCGTCGCGATCCCGATGACCGCCCCGATGGCGATCTGCGGCAACGCACGGCGCAGGCGAGCCCGCCAGTCGATCTCTAGTTCCTGGTTTTCCATCGCAGAACAAGCGGAAGGGCAAGCCAGAGAACGGCTTCCCACCAACGGCTCACCGTCGCCATCCCCACACAAAACATCGCCGCCCCGACCAAGGAGCAACGCGATAGGAGGGTTCGCTGGAAACTCCACGAGGCCACAACGATCGCGGCGCCCGTGATCCACACGGCATTCCGCGCCACGCTCCACCAATCGATCACGACGACATTTCCCGGCTGCGTGCGTCAACGGCAACGACGAGTGCCAGCGCCGCCCAGAAAACGATGCCGACCTTGGCTCCGAGTGCGATCGCATCGGCCATTCCGAATCCGAAGAACGCCAGGAATCCGGCGCCGAGGCCTGCGACGATCCAGCGTAACCGCTGATCGCTAGTAGTGCGCCACGTTCGCACGAGCATCGCGGCGACTCCCAACAGAATCGCGATGTATGCGACGAGGCCGGCAACGCCCAATTCCGCGCCCGTGTTGAGCAGTTGGTTGTGCGCGTGGGCAACGTCGTAATCGGGCGGGGTCAGGAAAACCGGGTACATGACCGGCATCACCCGGCGGAAATTGTTCATGCCGATGCCGGTGAACGGGAAGTCTTCGATCATGGAGATGGCGCGCGACCACAACTCGATCCTGCTCTCCACATCGCTCGAAAGACCGCCACCCACCACCCGCTCGCTAAGTCGTGATCGGCCGTACGTCCAGAACGCCGCGCCACCGATGACCGCGACGATGACGATTCCAATAAAGACACGCCGTATCCGTCCGCGGCTCTGCCAGATCGCCCACGCTCCGATCGCCACCGCGAGACTGAGCCAGGCGTTGCGCGACTGCGTCAGAAGGAACACGAGCGATGTGAAGAGGAGGAGGGGGACGGACAGGGCACGCCGCCGGCCGGCGATGACAAGCGCGAGCTGCAGCGGAATGAAAAAGAGCAACGCTCCGGCGATCGCATTAGGCTGAAAGCCTTCTTGCTGCCCCGGCACGCCGCGGATTAAGGCCGGCACCCGAGCAGTAAGACTCTGCAGCGCGCCGACTTTGCCGATCCAGTTCGTCCCCAGAATACCGATCGCCGCAAGGGCACCGCCGGCGGCGGCGTACGTTTCAATCGCGAGGTCCAGCGCGCCTCTCGAAGAGATAGCGCGCACCATCGCAAAGAAGAACGCTGCGCCGAGGACGACGCCGAGGACTTTGGGAGTGCTGTAGGCGATATCGAAGCTCGCCGCCAGGCTGAGAAGAACGGACGCAAGCAGAAGCAAAAGCGATCCGTTGAGAGGGGTGATGGGCGGTGGCTTGATCAGCCACACCACCGGAAGAAGGAAGGCCACAAAGAGCATCCACGGATGTCCGAGCGGCGGAAACGCCAGCAACGGCGCCAGGAGCAGAACGAGGAAAAGCTCGAACCAGACGAGGCACGGGAGTGCGGGCCGCGGATTGGACATGTCAGGCACGGCGGCGGTCAATCTCGCTTCCACTCCCGACGCCGCGCGGCGCAGCCATCATCGCGGCGCAGCCGCGGTCACATCGAGAGCAAACCCCGCCTGCGCGGCGTCATTGAAGAACATCTTCACCGTGTCGAGCGAATAGTCGGCCAGGTCACGGCCGATGAGATCGAGTTTCTTGAGTATGTCATTCGTCGCCGTGATGATGTGGCAGCCAATCTCGTCGGCCTGGAAGACGTTCAGAAGCTCGCGGGGGCTGGCCCAGATCAGTTCCGCGCCCGGCACGTCGGCCAGGATTCGCACCGACTCTGCCATGAGCGGCATCGGATCACGTCCTGTATCGGCGATGCGGCCCGCGAACACGGAGACGTTGCTCGGCGCTCCGCCGCGAAGAGCGTCGGCGATGGCGCGAACCTGATCGAGCGTCATCATCGCTGTCACGTTCACCTTCACGCCGTCGTGCGAAAGCGAGCGTACGAGCTCGTATGCAGGTTCGCGGCGCGTGTTGGTGATCGGAATCTTGACGTAGACGTTCGCACCCCATGTGGCGATCTCGCGCGCCTGCCGCTCCATCTCGTCAAACTCGTCGGAGAAGACCTCGAACGAAATCGGCCGGTCGGAAATCGCCGCCAGGATCTCGTGCGCGAACCCGCGGTAGTCGGTGATGCCGGCCTTGCGCATCAGCGTCGGGTTCGTGGTGAACCCTTTCACGAACGGCTTGCGGTACATCTCCAGCATGCCGGCTTTGTCGGCGCCGTCAGCGAACAGTTTGACCTTCAGATTCTGGAGCGTTTTCATGAGTCCTCCGTTGCGATGCGGGTAACGATGCCATCCGCGGCCTCGGCAAGCGAGTGTACGCGCGAAAAGGGCGGCAGGGGCTGTCGTTCGGCATAGCCGTAGTCGATGAAGTAGTTGCTGCAACCAGCACGCTGTCCGGCCTCGATGTCGCGCCATCGATCGCCGATCAGAAATGACAAACTGAGGTCGATGCCGAGGCGAGCGGCGGCGTCGAGGATGCCGCCGGGTTTCGGCTTGCGGCACTCACACGCGGCATCGTCGTCGTGATAACAGACGACGAACTCGTCGATCGGCAACTCATTGGCGAGGCGGTCGTTGATCGCTTCGACCGTCGATCGTTCCTGCGTGCCGCGCGCAACATCCGGTTGATTCGTGACCACGATCAGCAGAAAGCGCTCTTCGTGCAGCCGCCGCAGCGCCGGCAACGCATCCGGTACGAGTTCGACTTCCCGAAGCGTCTGGGGTGGATGAGGCTTGCCATCGCGGACGATGGCGCGGTTGATCACGCCGTCGCGATCAAGAAACACGGCTCGTTTCAAGCGACGCGGATTCCCATTTGGTCTGTTTGGCTTTGAGCGCCGGATGCGACACCAGCAGGTGCCAGATCACAGCCTGAAATGCCTCGGAGTGCGGCGTGACGTTCTCCGGATTCACCGTTGGGACGATGACGCAGACATCGGCAACTTTCGCCGTGTAACCGCCATCGCGGCCGACGACACCGGTCACTTTCGCTCCTACGGTTTGCGCGTACTGCAGTGCGCGGACGAGATTCGGACTGATGTTCTTCTCGAGATTGCCGCCGCCGACTGAGAAGATGAAGATCATGTCGTTCGCCGACAGCCGGCTCGTCTTCAGCCATTCGACAAAGACCGTTTCCCAGCCCTCATCGTTCGTGCGCGCGGTCAGCTCGGAAACGTTATCGGTCGGCGCATACGACTCGATTCCGACGATTTTCCGAAAGTCGTTGACGGCGTGCGAGCAGTTACCAGCGCTGCCACCGACGCCGAGAAAAAAGAGGCGCCCGGCCCGCTCGCGAAGGTCTGCCAGCATGACCGCCATCCGCTCGATGGCATCGGGGTCGAGACGGGCAATAACCTCCGACGATTCAGCAAGATGTTGCTTCGTGTAGGACATCATTCTCCAGAGGAATTCAGTAAGAATAACATGGCCGAGGAGCCACGAAAGTAGAAGAGGTTTCGGCTAGGAGAGCAGAATCTTCGTTCCCTCGAAGTCGAAGCGAAACCGCACCTCTTCAAGCCCTGCGTGCGACATGGCGTGGCGCAGCCGGTTGCGGTCTTCCGCATAAAACATGAGGAAGCCTCCCCCGCCGGCACCTACGAGTTTTCCGCCGACCGCGCCGTTCTGAATTCCGAGCTCGTACCACTCGTCGATCTTCGGATTGGACATTCCGCCGGAACGCCGCTTCTTGTGCTCCCAGTGCTCGTGCATCAGATTGCCGAAGTCGGCCACCTTGCCATTGACCAGCGCGGCTTCACTTCGCACGGCCAGATCCTTGACGTAGTCGAGGTTACGAATCATCTCGTCATCGCCTGCCTGACTGCGAACCTTCTGGTCCTTCAGGATGCTGCCGGCACTCCGCGAGTATCCTGTAAAGAAGAGCAGCACGTTGTCCTCGAGATCCGCCATCGTGTCGAACGAGATCGGCAACGGCGACGCACTGACCGATTCGTCCGGATTGAAACGGAAGCAGGTAATGCCTCCGTGCGCGGCGATGTATTGATCCTGTTTCCCTACCGGCTCCTTCAGCCGATCGATCTCGATCTCACAGGCGAGGCGCGCGAGGTCATGAGGCAGGATCGTCTTGCGTCGATGCGCGTAAAGCGCCTTCAGCAGCGCTGTTGTGAAGCTGCCGGACGATCCCAGACCGGTGCCTGACGGGATATCGGCCAGCGTTGTGATCTCGACCTGAGGCGTTTTGAAATCGAGCATTCGAATCGCTTCGCGCATGATCGGATGCTGCACGTCGTGCACATCGTCGACATGCTCGAGCTGCGAGTACTTCAGAAAGATGCCGGGCGTGAACGGACGCGTGACCGTGACATAGACGTACTTGTCGATGGCGGCGGCGAGAAGGTAGCCCCCATGTTCGCGATAGTATGAGGGAAGGTCGGTGCCGCCACCACCGAGCGTGATTCGAAGCGGACTGCGGGCAATGATCATTTCGTGGATGCCTCGTAGATCTTGCGAACCACATCGAGCGCCGCTCGCGCCTCGGCGAGGCCAGCCGATGGAGTGCGCTTCTGCTCAATGTCGTCGAGAAACTCGCGAAACTCCAGCCCCCATGAATCGTCGCCGCGCGGATACTCCCATGACGTCGTCTCAGGAGGTCCCATTTCAGGCAACATGCGGTAGTACGTCAGACGCTCCACGCCGTAGCTGCCGCCGAGTCCGTCGATCGCCAGCTTTCCGGTGCGGCCATAGATCTCGAACGAGAAGAGATTCTTCCACTCGGTGCAACTCACATGGAGAAACGCGGCGAGGTTCTTCTCGGTACGCAGCAGAAGAAATGCGTTGTCGTCGACCGGCATCTGCCAGAAGTACGTTCCGGCGTAGCCTTCGACGCGCGTGAAATCGCCGAGGAACCAGCGCGCGATGTCGATGACATGAACTCCCTGGTCGATCAGTTCTCCGCCGCCGGCCAGCGCTGGATCGGCGCGCCACTCCTTGTCGTACCCGATGCGCCCGCCATGTCCGTAACGGCCGCGAACGAACATCAGCTCGCCGCACGCACCCTCATTGATCAACTCACGCGCTTTCTGGAGCGCGGGGTGATAGCGATGATTGAAGCCGACGCGGACACGCACATCACGCGCCTTTGCAGCTGCGATGAGCGGCTCGATCTCCCCGACCGAGCGCGCGCCCGGCTTTTCGACGAGAACGTGCTTGCCAGCCTCGATCGCCGCCAGCGCAATCGGCGCGAGCGATTCGTTCGTCGTCGCGACGATGACGATGTCGACGTCCTCGCGCCCGACGACGTCGCGCCAGTCACCGCACGACGTCGCGCCGTACGCGCGCGCAAGCACCGCTGCACGATCAGGAACGGCGTCGCAACAGGCGATGAGTGGGGAATCACCCAGGGCCTTGGCGCGCTTCGCGCCGATGTGGCCGCAGCCCACAATTGCGACATTCAATCGACGCCCCACTTCAAGCCGCGATCTTTCGGCACGATCCGGCGGAGCGTGTAAATGTCGGTCTTCGTCACGTCATCGAGGTGTTGCGGCAATTCCGCGTACGGATCCCAGACCGCGCTGAGCAGCTTTCCGGTAATCCCGTCGCTCGCGGACGACGCCAGGAAGAGCGCCAGTTCCGCTCCTGCATCGAGTCCAGCGCCGCCGCTCTCTTTCTGTTTGAGCGAACGCTCATAGAACGATGCGCCGACGCGCTTCGGTCCGGCGGCAAGCACCTCATCGAGCAGCCGCGTGTTGAGCGCGCCCGGCGCAATCGAATTCACGTCGATTCGATGTTCCCGCAACTCCTCGGCCAGCGTCTCGGCGAAGCGGACAATGGCCGCCTTCGACGCCGCGTAGGCGCTGATGCGCGGCAACGGATTCGTCGCGCCGCCACCCGACAACTGGATGATCTTCCCTCTCCCCTGCCGCTTCATGTGGGGCACGACGGCCCGGCAAAAGAGCACGGAGCCGAGCAGATTGATCTCGATGGCACGCACCCATGCGGACCAGTCGATCTCATCGATCGTTCCCAGCGGCCCGTAGATGCCGGCGTTATTGACGAGAATGTCGATCGTGCCGAAGGCCGAAATGGCGCGAGCAACGACGCGAGCGACATCGTCTTCATTGGCCACATCGGCGGCTTCGGCGAAAACGCGCGTCCCGCCGGCGCCGAGGTTCTCGAGCTCCTCGCGTGCCGCCGCGATCGTCGAGGCATCGCGCGCGCAGATGAGCACCGAGGCACCGGCGCTCACGCAGGCGCGAGCGATTGCGAGTCCGAGGCCCTGGCTCGCTCCGGTGATGACGGCGGTTCGACCGGTGAGATCGTACGGCATGATTTAGACGGCCTTTCCGACGGTGGCGTAGACGACGCGCGGATGGTCGGCCAGTTGGCTTGCGAGAAAGCGATTCGCGTCCAGAATGATCTTCTTTCCGGCGAGCGCGTTTTCGATCGCGCCGCCATCGATGTTCCGGTAATCGGGCCACTCCGTCATCACGACGAGCGCGGATGCGGAAGCGGCGGCCGCGAGCGGCTCCGAACAGAGTTCGACGCCATCGACATCGATCGACTTCACGGCGGGATCATGCGCCGCAACAATCGCTTTCTGCGCGACCAGCCAGCGACACAACTCGACCGCGGAAGAGCGTCGCAGAGTGTCCGTGCCGGGCTTGTACGTGAGTCCCCAAACCGCGATGCGAACGCCGGCTAGATCGCCGATCAGATCGCGCAACCGGCGTGCAGCCCAGCCGCGGTGCGCATCATTGCTCGCTTTCACGCCGCTGATCAGGTTCGTCGCCACGTCATGCTCACGTCCGAGCGCAGCGAGAAAAACGACGTCGCGCGCCAGGGTGCCGCCTGCGAACGCACCGCCCGGCCCGAGGTAGGCCTTCGGTCCGATGCGAGGCTCACTCTTCAAACCACGCTCGACTTCTTTCGCATCGGCGCCCACCTGCTCGCAAATCGACGCGATCTCGTTGATGAAGGCGACGGAGGTGGCCAGAAACGCGTTCAATGCGTGCTTCGTCATCTCCGCCGATTCGACACTCATCCACTCGATCCGATCGGTAAACGGTGCGAGGAGCGACGCCACCCGTGCTCGGTCCCGCTCGTTGCGGACGCCCGCGACGACGCGATCGGGTTTCGTGAACGCTTCAATCGCTTTCCCGAGCCGGAGGTTCTCAGGCGAGTAACCGAATGTGATTTCGAGCCCCGAAGCACTTTGCTCGAGAACCCGCGTTGATCCAACGGGGAGTTGCGAGGAGAGGAGGACGAGCGCGCCGGCGGGAACGTGGGGCAGAAGCGACTCTACCGACCGAAGAACAAAGCCAACGTCGGCCTGGTCGTCATCATCCACCGGGGTGTCATACGTGATCCAGACGACCTCGGCTTCCCGCAACGCGTCAGCAGCGTCGGCAGTAAATCGCAGACGTCCTTCTGCAGCAACGCGGGTCACCAGTTCCGCAAGACCCGGCTCGGAGACGGGAGGCTCATTGCGGGCAAGCGCCTCGGTCGTCTGCTCGTTCGCATCCCAGCCAACAACCTTGTGACCTCCCGACGCCAGACACGCCGCCGTGACCGTGCCGAGGTGCCAAAGGCCGGCTACGCAAACCTTCAAGTGCGCCCCTCATAAACCCACGGATTGGCGCGCAGATAATCGAGAGTGCGAATGACGCCGTCGCGGATCGTGACTTTCGGCGTCCAGCCCAGACTTCGGATCTTCGAGCAGTCCAGGAAAATAAACGGACTGTCGCCAACCCAACCGCGCTCACCGCCGGCGTATGAAAGACGCGGCGCAATGCCGAGACTCTCCGTGATCCATCCGATGGATTGATTCACTTCACAATACTCGTCGGTACCAAGGTTGTAGACATGAACCCGCGACGTCGGATTTTGCATCGCAAGAAGGATCGCATCGATGCAGTCTTGAATGTAGAGATAGGACTTGCGCTGCCGTCCATTGCCGAGAACACGAAGCTCAGTGGGATTCTCGCGAAGGCTGCGGTAGAAATCGAAAATGTGCCCGTGCGAGTAGCGCTCGCCGAGGATCGAGACGAAGCGAAAGATGTAGCCCTCGAATCCATAGCCTTCGCAATAGGCTTGGATCAGGCTCTCGCCAGCCAGCTTTGAAGCGCCGTAAAGCGACGTCTGCATGGGGAAAGCGGTATTCTCCGGGGTCGGAAAAACGCTCGGCTCGCCGTAGATCGATCCGGTCGAGGAGAAGACGATCCGCTTGACGCCGGTAGCACGCATGGCCTCAAGGACATTGAACGTGGCGATGGTGTTCTGCTCGAGGTCCCTCTTCGGATGATCAAGACCGAAGCGGACATCGGCATTGGCCGCAAAGTGAAATACGACATCGCATCCCGACATCGCCGCGCTGAGCCGCGGCAGATCGAGCACGTCGCCATGCACCATGCAGAACCCGTCCGATCGATGAGCGCTCGCTAAAAAGCGTTCTTGCCCGGTCGAGAAATTGTCATAACCGACAACTTCATGACCGTCGCTGAGCAGCCGGCCGACAACATTGCTGCCTATGAAACCGGCCGCGCCGGTGACTAATGTTTTCATAATTGTCAGTATCCGGTCCCGGCGACAACCACCCATGCCGTGCGCGCCAGGATTTTGAAATCGAGCCAAAGCGACCAGTTGTCGATGTACTCCAGATCCATCCTCACCCAGTCGTCGAAGTTAGATATCTTATTCCGGCCGCGCACCTGCCATAGGCACGTAATGCCAGGGCGGATGCTCAGCTTCCGTTTGTGCCAGAACCCATAACCTTCGAGCTCGTGGGGGAACGCTGGCCGGGGCCCAACCAACGACATATCGCCTTTGAGAACACTCCAAAGCTGGGGCAGCTCGTTGAGGCTGTATTTGCGAAGAATTTTGCCGAGCGCGGTGATGCGAGGGTCGTTCCGGATCTTAAAGACCGGGCCAGTCATCTCGTTCCTGTCCTGCAGCTCGCTGCGATGGTTATCCGCGTCCGGATACATCGTCGTAAATTTGAATCCCGTAAAGCGAGCGCCGTTCCGACCGACGACATTCCAGCGATAGAGGACATCCGAGCGGCGGTCGGTGAGCTTGACGGCGATCGCGATCAAGAGGAAGAGTGGCGAGAACAGAAACAGGAGGATGCTGGACACGATGATGTCGAGGAGCCGCTTGAAGAAGAGCGCATCGGAGTCGAAATGCGGGGGCGCCAGAACGATCGACGGCAGGTGCAGCATCTGGAAGGGATACAAGGTGCGAAGCGTGCGAACTCTCCCGAAGAGCAGGCCTTGTGGCACGATGCGAAGGAGAATGCCCAGAGAATCGCAACTCTCGATTACAGCGGGTAACCATTCCGCATTTCCATTTGGCTGGACCGCAATTACTTCGTCGACCGGCTGACTGATCAGAATTTTGTCCAGTCGATCGGCATGTCCGAGCATGGGCGCTCCTGACTCCTGTTCGTCAGCGTCAGCGGGTATTCCGAGATAGCCAACGATTCGGTACTCAGTCGTGGGAACTGCTTCTGCAAAGTAGTTCACCATCCATCGGATCACCACGCGTGGACCGACCAGCAGCACATTCTTGGTGTAGAAACCGGCTTCCCGCCTCTGCGCCAGATATTGACGTAGCGTCACACGGAACAGGACCAGTGCAGCCGAGCCGAACACCATGAATGACACCAGGAAAAGCCGGCTCCAATCGACGCTCTTCTCGAAAAACAGGAACAGCGTGACCACGCCGCCAGCGCCCACGGGAGCGAACAACGAAGAAAGCACCACTCGCGCCCGGCTCTGCCGGAGCAGGGGACGATAGGCCTCCTCCGCCTCCAGGATGACGATTGTGGCGACGCCGGCCACAGCGAGCATTCGTGCGATCGCTCGAAACGGGGGAAGCTCCCCGATCGTTTCATGCGGCCGAAGCGACACTGGCAGCCAATCGTACCGCATACCGGCAAGCAGGTGACGTAGCGTCGGCCAAAGCGAATACGCCAGACAGAAGGCAAACGCCACGATGGCGAAATCGAGAATCCAGAAAAAGCGCCGTGGAAGCATTGGTGATGGAGTGAATACTAGCCCGAGTTTTGAGGCGGTATGCGCAAAATAGCTATCGGTATGGTGACTTGGTGCTCAGTTGCGCAGGTTCTTCAAATATCGCTTGGGAGATGTTGGATGAACTTTCGATCTTCTTCCAGTCGAATGGGTGTCGCTCGCGTGTTGTGGGCCCTGGCCTAGCATAGGATCGTTTGGAAGGCCGGATCGGAGCGCAACCTGGGCGCACTGCCTCTACGACCTTTCAGACACTCACAATCTGACGCGAAGCTTCCGCTTTCACCATCTGACTGATCATTGTGGGGAGGTCCACGCTCAAATTCCAGCTCGCAAAGTGCGATTTTAGTTTTCGAAGATCGGAGATGTAGCAGATGTGATCTCCAACCCGATTTTCGTCGGAATAGCGAAGGTCGATCTTCCGTCCTGAGGCCTGCTCGATTAGGCTGACAGCCTCGATCATCGAGATACTATTGGTACGGCCACCGCCGAGGTTGTAGACCTCCCCCGGCTTCGGATCGGCGCGAAACGCCTCGAAAGCCCGAATCACGTCCAGGCTGTGAATATTGTCGCGCACCTGCTTCCCTTTGTATCCGTAGATTGTGTAGGGCTTTCCTTGAACCGCCACCTTGACCAGATACGAAAGAAAACCGTGCAATTCGACCCCCGAGTGTGAGGGTCCAGTCAGACAGCCGCCGCGGAAGATTCCCACCTTCATACCGAAATAGCGGCCGTACTCCTGAGCAACGATGTCACCGGCAGTTTTGGAGGCGCCAAACAACGAGTGCATCGTACGGTCGATGCGGCAGGTTTCCGCCACGCCCTCGTAATCCTCCGGCCGCGCGTACTCCCACCTCGTCTCCAGCTCGATCAGCGGGATCTCGTTCGGAGCATCGCCGTACACTTTGTTCGTGCTCATGTGGATGAAAACGGCGTCGGGGCAGTGAGTGCGGGTAAGTTCCAGAAGGTTGATCGTGCCAACTGCATTCACTCCGAAATCGAGCAACGCAATGTCGCGTGCCTTGTCATGGGACGGCTGTGCCGCGCAGTGGACGATGAGGTCGAAGCGCGTCCGACGGAAAACCTCTTCAAGAGCCACCAGATCGCGAATGTCGATATTCAGCGCGTGGAACAGAGGAACGGACGCTTGCAACCGTTCGACATTCCAGGTCACGTCGCCCGCCGGCCCAAAGAAGACCTGCCGCATATTGTTGTCGATGCCCCATATCTCGTGCCCGTCCCGTCCGTAGAACTCCACTGTCTCCGAACCGATCAGGCCGCCCGCCCCGGTGACCAGTACCCTCATGGCATATCTCCCTCAGTTGTTGCGGAGCCGGTGTAGTGCCGCTCCAAACGCATAGCCAGTCGTGACCAATTGAGATCTTTCTCAGCGACCGAGCGAGCGTAGCGCCCAGCCTCGGCAGAGCGGTCAGGGTCGAGCAGGAGATCGATAATCGCTTTTGCGATCTGTTGCGCCTCCGGCTGGACGATCGCCCCGATCCGCTCGTCAAAGAGACGTCCCACTTCCCCCACGCGCGTGGCCACAATCGCGCGGCCCGCCGCCAGATAGTCGTTGATCTTGGACGGCCAGCGCGCTGCGTTTGACACATTGTCGCGCATCGCCAGCATGAGCACATCGCACGCGGCCAGATAGTGGCCAACCTGTTCGAAAGCAACGCGGCCAGTCTCAACCGTGAACGCGGCAACGTCCGGGCCGATCATGTCGCGAAACGGCACGGAGGAACCAGCGATGGAGACGCCGATCGCAAGGAATGTCATCGAGCGCACTTGCCGTCGAACGGCGCGCAGGGTTTCCGCCACCAGCGAGACCTCCGACGCCGGCATCGCCCCCATGTACCCGACAACAAACGCATCGCGAATGCCGAGCGATTCGCGTGCTGCGTGACGGTCCTGCGGGCGGATCGCTTCCGTATCGCAGCCACCGGGTAGCAACATAACCGTATCAGGCTGCACGCCCAGCCCGATGACCCGCTGTCGCAGCGCCTCGCTCGCCACGGTCGTTGCATCCGCGCGAGCTCGAAAGTGCTCTTCGAAAAACGTCTCGATCGGTGCGTATGCTCGTTTCAACATCGATTCGGGCCGTTCGGCCTGGGTACCCCCTCGGCCCCACCAATCACACCAATCGATGATCAAACGCGGCGTTCGAGAGTTACGTCGCTGCAGGCTCAGCGCGGGCAGGATGACGACCGGGCGGCAATCCCAGGCGTGTACTACATCCCACTCTCGATTTCGAGCCCAGAGCGACCTGCGTACGGCATCCCAAACGTCCCAGCCCGTCCTACCAGTACCCCAGAAAATGTCTGGGCTCTCTATGACTTCAACGCCTGCGCGCATCACTCGATCGAAACGAAATCGCCGGCGCGGCGAGATGGTCACGAGAGTCACTTGGTGACCTCGGCGGACCAGATAACGCCCGGCATGGAACGCGCGGTAATAGGTTCCGCCGCGCCCTGCCACATTGTGATTGAGCATGAGAATCTTCATCAGACCAACCCGAACGCCTCGGTGATGCGGTGTTGGTATCACAAACGGCGATCGTCAACGAACAGACCACGGACAGGAGTGCCTCTACGTCAAACCGACGGTTCGTTGTAGACGGCGATGATGGCCTTCGGCATGCCGAGGACCCGCTCGATGTGAATGTCCGCGGCGGGAAACAACTTCTTCATCTGTGATGTGCGGAGCAGGTTCCAATCGACGTTGTCATCCGACGATTTCACCCAATACCGGTCAGAAATTCGCACCAAACGGACTAGAGAGGAATGGCGAAACCAATTCGTGAATGGAAGCCATAGGTGACTATCAATCGGGAAATCGCGATGTGGTGTCTCTACGAAGTACGAACGTCCGATCCGCCGGATCTCTGCGGCAAACTCCATCTGATGCTCGAACGATCGACTCGCCCAATCGCGCTCGGAAATCGATACTGACTCGCACTCCTCTTTGGGTAACGTGACATGCTCGATGACCGCGTTGCAGATCACGGCGTCAAACTCTGCATCGGCAAAGGGCAGGGGGCCCTGACCCGACAATTGGACGAAACGGATGCCGCTGGTCTCACCGATGGCGGCGGGCAGTTGTCGGTACAAATCTGCGACGGTCCACCTGGCCTCGATGCCGATTCGTTTGCAATGCAGAACCAGGCCGCCGGATCCTCCGCCAAGGTCCAGAACGGAAGCGCCGCGGGTGATTCTCAACCATTTCGCGATTTGCTTCACCCGTCGCCGGAGGAAGAAACCGCGAACTGGAAGGAGGATTCTGTTACGCCACGTCAACCGCTGGATTTCAGCCATTACACTTCGGTTTCGCTTTCAAGAAATATGTTTTGACTTGGCTGCGAGCGACAGCCGTTCGCGGCCGGCCGGCACGTCGACTACCGTCCTCGCGTATATCCCTGCCAAAACAGGGCAATCCGGCAGGCGCCTGTGGAACGGAACGAAATGGATGAAACTACGAAGTTCTCAGCGTATGGCGGCTGTCGTCACGCATTATTCTTCGTGAAACCCGCCGAGTGGTTGAAGCCAAGCACACTGTGCAGGACTACCGACGACACGTTCGGAATCAGGTACTCGACAGGAGGCGACCAGTTACCAGTTGACGAAAGGGCGAGCTCGACGCAGAGAAGGACGCGAGCCGGCTCGGGACCCGACAGGATGTTGCTCCCGCACTCGATCGTCTCCGGGCGTTCCGTTACGTCTCGGATTGTAACGTTTGGTACGCCGAACAAGGCGCATTCTTCTTGTACCGTTCCACTGTCGGTGAGCACGCAGTAGGCGTGTTGCTCCATCTGAATGAAGTCGAAGAATCCGAATGGCTCAAGGAAACGAATCGCGCTGTTGCGGTTTTCGATTCCGAATGCGCGCATGCGCGACGCAGTCCGGGGATGGGTGCTGACAATCACCGGTAGTTCATATTTTCTCTGCAGGTCGTTCAGCGCTTGCGTCAATTTCAGCAACCGCTCCTGATCGTCTACGTTCTCCGATCGATGCATCGTGACTAGAAAATACTTCTTTGGACCAAGCCTCAGGGTTTCGTGAATTGTCGAGGTGTCGATCTCGTCTTTATAGGCGGTGATGACCTCGTAGATGGGGTTGCCGATGACGAAGATACGTTGGTTTTCGATTCCCTCCCGAAGGAGGTTCTCCTTACTCCGATGCGTATAAGGCATCAGCACATTACTCGAATGATCGATAACGCGCCTGTTCAACTCCTCGGGAACCCGATCGTCGTAGCAGCGGTTGCCCGCCTCCATGTGGTACACGGGTATATTTCGCCGCCGGGCAAGCAGACTACATAACCCGCTGTTTGTGTCACCCAAGACCAGTAAGAGGTCCGGCCGCTCGGCGTCGAGCACTCGGTCGAATGCCGAAAACATCTTACTAAGCTGCTCTGCGAAGGTCTCGCTGGCGACACCAAGGAAGTAGTCCGGCTTTCGTATGCGGAGATCGCGAAAGAAGATGTCGCTCAGCGAGGCATGAAAATTCTGTCCAGTATGGACTAGTTTGTGATCACAAGCCTGATCGAGCTTCGCGATGATGCAACTGAGGCGGATCATTTCGGGCCGCGTGCCCAGAACCGTCATGACTTTCACCGAAGAAATTCTCCGTGCTCGGAAATCGCCTCGCCCGGCATAAGGCGGTACTCGCGCAGCATCGCTGTCAACTCGGAATAAGGCATCACCCAGTCGGCAGAACTGTACTCGCGCTCGAGCGGAGGGCCGGTGTCCGCCGGATCGCTGAGCTCCGGAAGCATCGGGCTAATCGCATAGAAGCCCCCGCGACGACGAGTGCGATTTGACTCTTCTTCCGAGACGAGAATCTCATGGATTTTCTCGCCAGGCCGGACTCCGGTCACGGTAATTTCGATTCTCCTGTCGCCGATCAGCGATGTCGCCAAATCGACCATGTTGGCCGACGCGGCATGCGGAATGTAGGTCTCGCCGCGCTTGGCGTGACGGAGAGCAGCAAAAATCGTGTCCACGGCGTAATCCAGGCTGAGCAGGAAGCGTGTCATCTCCCGGGTCGTGATCGTAACCGGTCCGCCATTGCGGATTTGTTCATGGAAGAGCGGAATCACCGAGCCGCGGGAGGCCAGCACATTGCCGTAACGAACGCAGATGAAGCGCGTATCAGGACACCGCATATTCGCCTGGATGAAAATCCGCTCCTGAATCGCCTTTGTCATTCCCATGACGTTGACCGGTTTGCAGGCTTTGTCGGTCGACACGCCGACAACGGTTTCGACCGCCAGGCGCTGTTCCTGTATGGCTCTTACAATGTTCTCCGGCCCTGCGATGTTGGTCTGCACGGCCTCGAACGGAAAGTACTCGCAGGTGGGAACCTGTTTGAGCGCGGCCGCATTGATCACGAGGTCGGCTTCCCGCAGCGCGGCCGAGACCGAATGCAGATCTCGCACGTCGCCGATGCGGAAATGAAGCCTCTCCTCCGCGTTTTGGTAGATCACCTCATCGGTTGCTTCGCGACGATGCTTGTACTCCACACGCATCGCGTGTTGCTTCGCCTCGTCGCGGGAGAAGACGACGATTGTCGCAGCTCTCCCCATCTCTCCGCCGAGGAGGCGGCGGACCAGGATCTGGCCGAGTGACCCTGTGCCACCAGTCACGAGCACTCTTTTCCCTTCAAGCGGCTGTGATTTCATATTTCCACTGGTCATATGGCGTGGTGTCTCCTGCAATCTGAGAGATCATTTCTTCCCAGGAATGAATCTGATACTGAGTCGCGGTGATAAATCGCTGCCCGTCAAGGCTCCGGTCGCAAAACGAGTTCTCGAAGCGCTCGACTTCGATGTCGAGATTCATAGCGTCTCGTATCCTCACCAGTAATTCGTACTTCGAGATTGGATTGCTGGCGACGTGGTAGAGGCCTTGAAGGTCTGGCTGTCGCTCAACGACGAACACCAGAATCTCCGCCAGCGCCTGCGTCGGGAATCCGCTGTAGATGCTGTTGACGTAGCCCTTGACGCTCTTGCCACGCTGGCTGATAAACCACTCCAGAAGGCCGGCGTTCTTGGTTAAATCACGGCCGATCACTGATGTTCGGATTGTCAGACAATTCGAGCGCCTCAGTTCACCGAGCAGCTTCGATTGCCCGTAGAGGTCTGGTGGGTCAGCGAGGTCCGCCTCCGAGTATTGCCCCTTCCGGCCACTGAAGACGCAATCGGTGCTGACGTGGATGAGGCGCGAGCCAATCGACGACGCCGCCGCCGCAAGGCGGTGGGGAAAAAGCGAATTCAACGTAATCAACCGGACCGCATCTTGCGCCTCGTCTAACTGCTTGATCACCCCAATGCAGTTGACGATCACCGCCGGCTTCACATTGTCGATAACCAATCGCACCCGTTCGAAATCCATGGCGTCGATGCCCTCGATTACACGAGCCGAATCTCTGTACAAGGATAGCTTCGATTGCTCAGAACGCGATCGCCGCAGCGTGGTATAGGTGTCAAAGCGCTCCTTGAAGAACTGGTAGACCTTGTGACCTAGCATACCCGACCCACCGAGAATCAAGACTCTCAATGTCTAGCTCTCCATCTCATACTCTCTCTTTGGAAATGCGCCCGCCAGACGAGATCTGGGGCACGCAACCGGCTCGAAAGACGGCCCATTCGCTCTGCGCCTCCAGCGACGTTTGATGGCAGCCGCTGCGACAGGAGGAGGCGTGCGGACTCAGAATTCAATTTCACGTTCTGCCTTTCCGCCGGCACCTCGCCGCGCGTCGCCCGGTCCAAATTTTCCATACAGGAGACGCCTCACGATTGGTTGGCGGCGAATAAACCAGAGCAGCTCGTGCGCTGCATCCGCAAATATCGAGTCGTAAAAAAAGCGGTTCAGAGGGCGAGTATGAAACGCTGCCAAATGAATATAGTTAATGAATGCCCGGCGCAGCCGGAACGTGCGCTGGGCAAGCTCCGAGGGCGGCCGGTTCAACTCGATTTCCGACAGGGCAGATGGAAAAAGGCCCTCTTGCCGCGCCACGATGTGATGTCCGATGCTGAAAGGATCGATTTTCATAACCTCGCATGCCACAAAGCTCGCCGAACCCGGATCGTCTCCAGCGATCACGATGTTCATGGGAACGGCATCACCCATCATCGGACCGGTGTGATCGAGAAAATAAGTTCCGTCGAAAATGCAGAGGCGGGTCTTGAGGAGCTTATTGATTGCGATAATCGAGTTGTCGAACTGCGGATGCTGCGTGACACGCATTTTGTCGCCGAGGCATCCCCATTGGTTCTTGAAGCCGAGAGATACCCGTGTCATCGCATGCACCTTCGGAACCGGTAAGGTTATGAATACATCGATCTCATGCAATAGCAGTGTCGGTAGCTCGACTGTAATGTTCCGGCCCCCTACGGTCGTGGTCGCCCGTTCGTGGCGGCCCTTGCTGAGGTTGACGACCTGGACCCCATATTCCTTCGCCAGGCCGTAAAGGCCGTGTGCTTCGAATGCCTCCTCGGCCCGAAATGCCGCCTGGCCCCCTTCTGACTCCCCAATGATGATGTTGTTGCTGAGCAGGAGCAACTGTTGCACGAAGGTTCTGATGAAGAACGGGGTCACAGTGACGCCCGGCATTGGCGTGCGCCATGTCAGATTTGGTTTGATGAAGACCCTCGTCTCGGGTCGGATCATTTCGCCGGCACGTATCCATCTCAGTGCCTTTGAAATCGTCGGTGCCAGATCCTCAGGAGCATCGAAGCGGCCTACGAATACACGGTTCATACACTCTCACCATCGACTCGATTCGGCGGGGACTGCAGAGCATCGGAAATCTCTGCCTTGATCTGCTTCGTGCCACGGATGTACTCGAACTCCCGGAGGGCCGTTTTCCTGCCTTCGCCGCCTAGCCGTTCCCGCAGCTCGGCCGACTCGCACAGAGCCGAAATCGCGCGGACATACGATGCGACGTCATCATACGTCACCACGAGACAATTTGAGCCGTCTACGTAGCAGAGATGAAGATCACTGAACATCGTGGTTATGATCGGAGTGCCAGAGGCAAGGATCTCTGCCGTCTTTCCGGGAAACCCACCTTCAGCGATCTCTGGTTCTTGTTGCGCATTCAAAATGATATCGGCACCGGCATAGACGGAGTGAGCACTTTCGGGAGGAACCCGCGTCAGTATAGTCGAGCATGCTTTCAGATCCTTCTCCACAAGCAACCGATCCACTCCTTCCAAGGTTTCCGGATCTTGCGAGCACAGGAGATACAATCGGAACCTGACTTTATCTCGAAGCAACGCAAGTGCCGACGCAAACGGTATCACTCCATAAAGATGATATGACGTCGTCACGACGCTCAGAAACTTCACGCCGTCGAAGTGCTCGAAGAGATCGTCGCCAGATTGTTCCTTTTCGATCTCACGGCAGTCGATGAACGAGGGAATGATATGCCTCACCCTCCCCCTGGCGGTTTTGCGGTAGAGATCATACAAATAGGTGTTCACTGTGAAAATCACGTCGGCACGTCTGTTTAACAGTGGCTCGCTGAGCGCCATATTGATTCCGGACAGGAGTCCGTACAAGCTCCGGCGAGAACGTGATTTCAACCGGTAATTAACATCGTTCTTGTCCACTGCGAGCTTGATCCCAAATCGCCAGGCGATACAAGAGGCCACGAACAACTCGACAAACCCGACGCCACAAAGAAGCATCGCGTCCACGGGCTTCGCCGCCTGCATTCTTGCGACGGAAGCGTAAACCCTGGCTGTGCCCGCGAGCTTGTAGTAAAGCTTCTTCCAGAAGCCCGTCGCGTCGGTTTGTTCACGCTGAATCGTGTGATCATATCGATAACCATACGTGTTTACGAACTCCTCGCCGCATGGCACAGGATCGGGTGGATAGGCGACGATGAGCGACACATCACATCCGTTCTTCGCTAATCCCGCGCCGAGGTATTTCACTCTCCTCGCAGGACCGTCGTAACCTGGAAACTTGCCTCGCGAGACTATGACAATACGCATTCTGAACTATTTCCTGTGTTGCTTCGATGGCTAAACAGTGGTGTTTGCCGGCCCTTCGTACGGAGATGGCTTGGCGCCAGTTCAGCTTGGCGATCACTCTTCCACTTGGTTCCATACGCTCCAACTTCTGGCCACCTCACCGTCTCTTGACGCGACGTCCGTCCGGCAGCGTGCGTCGTCTGCCAGAGGCCGGAGCAGTCGAAACGAGTGACAGACTTGTCAGGGCGTTACTCTCGCCACACTGGCACCGACGTACTTCCAGGGAACGGCCGGGTACTGGCTACCGGCAAAGTTCCGCATAAAGACTCTCAAATAGCTGCGAAATCTGAGCTGAAACCATACCAGGGTGAAAAGCGGACTCGTACACGCGCCGGCCCTGTTCCGCCATTTCTCGAGCACGTCGACGGTCGTCGAGTAAGTGGCTCAACTTCCCCACCCACTCCGCAGGCCTTCCGAACTCAGCGAGCATCCCGCTTTGCCCGTCCTCAATCACCTCTCTGCTGAACTTGTCCTTCGACGCCAAAACCGGCACCGTGCTCTGAAAGGCCTCGATAATGGTCCTTGAAAAGTGAGGAAACGAGTTCGACGAAACAACGACATCAGACTGTCTCATGATCGCCACTGCGTTCGTCACCTCGCCTACGATTCTAACGTTTCCGGCCAGTGCATTGGCGTTCACGAATTCGAAAAGGTACTCAGTTTCGGCACGGTCATTCTTAATGGAGCCCAGCCCCCATTCCGTGCTGAAGTCCAGATGAAACGGCCCCGCCAACACGAACACCACGTCGTCGCGCGCGGCGACAACCTGTCTCACGACGGACAACAAAAACCGGCACCCCTTTACTTGGCTTGCGCCGCCGAAATATGAGACAACTTTCTTCTCCTTGGGAATGCCGTACGCCGTGCGAATATCGAATTCCGGCATTTCGCCAACAGCCTCGCAATCGACGGTGTTCGGAATCACCGTCACCCTCCCATCACGACTCGGAGACGTTTGGAAGGGCTCGATGTGAAACCGGGTAATGCCGAAAACCCGATCTGACCGCCGCAGAAGATAAGTATAAATCTTTCTTCTGAGGCCGTAGCGCCCCCTGATCAATTCGGCCTGAAGCTCGCAGATAACTGGTATATGCAACCATTTCGCAACTTGCACAAATTGGGGCAAGGCGGAATCCGTCACTAACAGAATGGCCGGCCTGATCCTCTTAATATATCTGAGCGCAAGTAACAGGCCGGTGACCAGCTTTACAAAATCTTCGAGAGTCGTTCGAAGCTCCTTGACGAAACCACATCGGACACTTTCTAGAATTGTTGTCGTATTCATCCTTAGCGAGAAAGGCGGAAAATACAGCAAGCGTGCGCCACAGCGTTCTAAATAGCGCGACCCTTCGTCGGAAGGCTCCCGGTTCAGAACAAACACAGTGTGGGAACGAGAAACGAGCGTTTTAACGATAAACCCGAGATTCAACGTCGAGCCCCCCAACTCCGAGCCCGAATGGATTGCAAGGACGATCATCAAGGTCTGCCAGAATTCGGCTCAATGTCAGTGCAAGCCACCTGGCGCGCCTCGGTACACCAAGTGGACAGAACAAGAGTGTCCACCCCCACCAGCGCCGCCCATCGGCGAACCATCATCATCGCCGGCCGCCCCTCTCGAGGACGCGCTCGATGTCTTCCATAAGCCACAAAGCGAGAGATTTATCGGCGAATGCGCCGCCAGCCTCGGTGCATCCCTCGTTGAGCACTTGCTGTGGAGGTGGGAAGTTAAACGGCGGCTTCTCGAGATTGAGCGTACGCCAGTCGCCAGAAAGAATGTCATGGTTGGTCTCGCGGGCGGTGAACGTTGTTGTGAGAAGAAAACGAGATCGGCTCGCGCTCATTTGGCGGAGCGCCGCAAGAACATCTGCGTAGGACAAATGCACAAGACAATCGCGACATAGGACGAGGTCCACGCGAGGGAGTGGATCCGTGATCACGTTCAGCTTTTCAAATCGTACGTGCGCCCCCGCGAAGCGGCGGCGATTTTCGGCGACGAGGGCCTCGACGACATCTGCCCCCACGTAGTCGATTTCTCCAAGGGTAACCCGGCTCATCCAACGGTAGTCACCGCAGGGAATATCCAAGAGCCGTCTTATCTCCAAGGCATGCAACAGCGTTGGAAGATCTCGGATGATCCTCGTGGTCTGATCGGAATCTGAACCTCGGCCGGAGACGGACTCCACTCCCCCCCACCGGTTCGTTCGATAGATTTCCGTGAACGTTTGTTCGGTGCTCACGAATGCGGAGCAGAGCCGAGCATAGCCCCGCCGGAACGCGAGATATGTCTTGTACACAGCGGGCACGTTCCTCAGCTTCGATTTCACCGCGACTATTCGGTTCTTTTCCATTCCCACTCGATTTCAGAACGCCGCGCTCGTTCAGTTCGAAATTACGGTAGCATTCCCGCGACCACCCTGGCCCCACGGGGACCGGAAGCGCGGGTTTCCCGCTGGGCAAGTTCTGTGCCGCGAACCAGGAAGGTGAGACATACCAACCACAGAATCAGACCTTGTCCCGTATAGTCAAAGAAACTTCCTCCGCCGAACCCCTGGACCAGCATGTAAACCACCGCCGCTATACTCCCCATCAACATTACGCGCAATCCTTCGGACTGCGTTTTGAACATCGCCCGCCGGCCGCGCTCGCACAGGAACAGCACGATGCCAAAGTACGCCAGCGCCGGCCACAACCCGAGCCTCCCGAATGCCCAGCCGAATGAATTGTGCGTGAACAACAGGTTCTCCACCGTATTGCCGGGGTTGCCTTCCAGGGAATTTCTTTGCGTTAGTCTCTGAATCCTAGCCTCGTCAAGGTCAACAAAGTTGTTGTCTCCATAACCGAGGCCAAAACCGTAGTTGCGGCGCCCCAACTTCAGGCCGTACGTAGCGCCCAGTAACCGGTCGTCGCGGTTAGTATCGTGATCGCCCACGTCAACGGTGCCTTGGAGGGTTGGATCCAAGACGGAGTAAAGTCGTCGCAAACGCATGTCTTTAAGCATTAGCGACGTTGTTCCCGGTACGAGCTTCACAGCCCCGGCAGTGCACATGCCCAGCAGGATCGCCGATGCGGAGACCGCGATAGCGAGGCGCCTCATCGGCACTCGCACACCGAAACGGCGTCCGGATACGACCACGATGTAAAGCATAAACACGAACGCTGTCAGCACACCGCCATAGAGGGAGCGAATATCATTTGCGCAGAAGACGAAGACAAGCGTGGCAGCGATGTACAGCCATGCCAATCGCCGCAAACCAGCATTATTTCTCTTAATTGAAATCACGCCCGCCGCCAAAAACATCAGCCACACCAGCATCTCGTCGGCCGTGTCGATGCCAAACCGATACGTGTCGGGTTTGGCCAGATCGTTTGCGAGCCACCAGTGTACATATCCAGCAATTAGCGTGGGCACCCCGAGCAAAAGCATGAATCGGACGAATTGTAGAAGGTCGCGATACGTCCGCAGCACGCCCAGCATCGGCAATATGGCCAGATAGAACAGCGTGGTGCGACAGTCACGCAGCACTGTGCCAGCCCCCTTGCCGCAGGCAAGTCCTGTGATGATGGGAATACTCAGGACACCGATGAGGAGATAAACGGGCCCGTGCTCGCGACGAATGCTCGGGGGGGTGCACACTACTCGTTCCATGAGCCAGATCGCGAGAAAGACCGTCATGAGCAGGTCGGTCTCCCGCAATTGAGACGCTCCGATCTGAATGGTCAGGCGCACAGGCGATTGCCAAAGAACCGCGAGCATCATCGACGTTGTGAACAATGTGTAAAACGCGATCTTCATGGCGCGCCGCAACAAGGCGCCCGATTCCCTCCGCGGCCGCGCTCGCGCGATCGGGCCCGACAATGAAAGCGTCCGAGGCCGCGGCACTTGAAGTGCAACTGTTTCCGTCATCGGTTTGCGCTCACGGATGCACACATCGCTGCCGCGTTGGCATGAAGTGCGATGTTGGTTTGGTCGGTCGGAGCCAGCGCCATGCTCTCTCGCAACGCCGCGATTCCAGCGTTGTCCCGGCCGGAGCAGCGAAGTAACACGCCTTCGAGATAAAGGGCGGCCGGAAGGTTCGTATCCTTTGTCGGCCGCGCCAGGCGCACGGCCTCATCCGCCATTTGTAAACCTTGCCGGTTCCGGCCCAGAGCCAGGTAGCAGCTTGCCGCAATGTTGTAGTAATAGGGATGAGAAAACCCCAGCTCTGGTCGCATGACTCTAACCGCTTCCCGATAGCGGCTGTAGGGCTGCAAATAGTAGAGATACATCATTGCAGCCTTTGTCCGCAGCCCTTCGTCGTAAGGATCGCTTTTCAAGCCCTCAAGCGATGCAGCCATCGCCGCCGGATAATCTTTGATCTTCCATGCCTCGGCCGCGGCTACGTCGTTCCAGAGGCCGGATACAGAAACGTCGGAATACTCAATCGCTCTTCGATAATGCAAAACGGCCGTCGTCCATTCACCCTGTTGTGCTGCGACGTCGCCATCAATAAGCTCCAGACGAGCCCTGAATCGCCTGGGCAGTCCTGGACGCGCCCGAAAGGCACGCAAACAGTGGCCATCGGGGGGGGTAGAGGACGCAGAAGGCCGCCTGGCGCGCCTCAAGTCGACGACCCAACGTGCCGCGACGATGCACTTGCTTAGTTGAATCATGCCGCTGTTTTCGCGCCACACCGGGTCGAGGCGATAGAAAGCCAGCGCCGCAACGGTCACCACTAGAATGAAAGCGAACCCGCGCGCAGTCCTGATCACAACGGCAGAAATCTCCGTTTAGTACGGCTTCTCCAGCGGTGGGAAGTCTGGTCATAAACGATCTTGAGCCGTCGCAACATCTTATCCCCGCACCAGGTGCACGCCCACAACAGGTAAGCACTCGCCTGGGCGGGGGTCTCCCGAATCGCCCGCGCGAGAAGGGTCCTGGCTTCTCTACTCCGCCCGAGACCAGCCAGGCCTCTCCCGAAACGCAAGTACCACCTGGCCAGCGCTTCATCCCCCCTGCCGGCGGAAACGGAGGGATTACGGTCTATCGCACGCCTGACGACAGCCAGTACTCCATCTGCCGTAAGACGCAGATCTTCGCGTGCCGTGAGGCTCGCCGGATGAACTCGCAGAACCGCCAGAGGTTCATTGATTAATCCGGCCGAAAACCGCGCCGCGATGCGAAGCCACATGTCCCAATCTTCAGGCTCGTGCGGCGGAAACGATTCGTCGAATACACCGACTTCGTCGAAGACGCTGCGACGGATCATCGGCGTTGGTGACGGAATGAAGCAGTCAAGCAGGAGAGGTTCCAGAATACACCCGGCGTAAAGACGGGTCCGGCTAGACCACGTCGAGCTCGTTTGGCCAGTGCAATGGTCGAGTATGAAACAGTCTGAGTACACCCACTGGACGTGCGGCGTATTCTCCAAGTACTCTGCTTGCCGACTCAACTTATGTGGCAGCCAAAGATCATCCGCATCGACAAGAGCGATGTACTCGCCTTTCGCAGCCGCGATCCCGACATTGCGGCCCTCCGATTTAGTTAGCCGGCCTCCGACGATAAGGCGGACGGGAGCAAGATACGCCGACACGATGCCAACAGTTCCATCCGTCGAGCCGCCGTCGACGACGAGGACTTCAATGTCCTTGAAGTCCTGCGCCAAAACGGAGTCAAGGGTCTGGCTGATGAACGACGCGGCGTTAAATGTGGTGATGACGACGGTGACGCGGGTCATTGCAATATCGAGAATGGCTTGTTGCGTAGGCCGCGACTGAACGGCGCCCAGAGTTGCCGCGACACATGGAAACGTCAAATACGGTCCGGATGGAACCGGTTACCCGGGTGATGCTTCCAATGGCGCCCTGACAGATCGAGCACGAGAAGCTGCCAGCAACCATGCCAGGCTTGTCGCTGAGAAGCCAAGGTTCGCAAGCACTGCGCCCTGAAGCCCAAACCAGTAGGTGCCGATCAGGTTGAGGCTTATTCCTACAATCGCCGTACCGATCTTGATGACGCTGAGCTCCCGGGTCCTGCGGCCGCTCATGAGCTTCATGGCTGCTAACTCACCAGAGGCAAAACATCCGCCCGAGAGCACCATTAAATACATCAGTCCAGATACACGATGGTACTCGGGCGCAACGAGCAAAGAAAAGATCTGCCGATGGAACATAAAGGCGCCGAGCGTGCCTGCCGCCGTAAGAAACAGAAAGCCGTAAAGCAGGTGATTGTTTATCCGGTTGGTCTGGGCCAGGCGTTGTAAATCGGTCCCATCACCCGCTTTATTAAACAAAATTGGCTGAACCAATTGAACCACGACACCTGTTAGCAAGATGATCGGAATGTAACCCAGCTGCACGAGCACGGCATAGTACCCGACATCCTGTGTCGCGCCGAAGATTTGCAGCCCCCACCGGTCTGAAGACTGCTGCAGCCACAAAAACGCTCCGCTCGCCATGAAAGGCCCGGCGTACCCTTGAATTTGGGCCCGCCACTTCTCAGTCGATGCCGGGCTGGGTGCCTGACTTGCGACGAGCATCCACCAGCCCCTGTAGAAAAATGCCAACTGCGATGCCAGAACGACCGCGGTCGCCAAGGCATATCCGAGCACCACGGCCGTGCTGCCGCCTCCTAGCCAAGTCACCAGCCCGAACGCCACAAGAAAGCGTAGCCAGTTCGCGAGGCCCTGGTGCCAGGCAGTTATCCCACGCTGCCGTCCCACGCTCTGAAGCGCGTCCAAAATTCTTTCGTACCCTGAGAGAAGGGCTAATACAGCGGCACACACCACGATCCCAATAAGGGAGTAGCGGGCGAGCAGCAAAAGGCCGATTACAGCAACTGCCGTCAGTATAACCACGACCTGCCCGGTACGACGCGCGAGCAACCACGTCGCGGTCAAAGACGCGCGAAGCTCGTGGGCTTCGAGCGCGGGTCCAAAGAAGCGTAGCGCTCCCTGCTGAAGAGGCATGAGCGATAACTGAGTGACGAGTGCTCCCACAGTGCCAGCCAGCGCGACTTCGCCATATTGCGCCGGGCTGAGTACGCTGGTGAGCAGGCGGACGCCGACCATCGCGCCGAGGACCGCAACTCCTTGCCCAAGAGCGACCTGAACACCTTCGATCGCCACCCGCCGCGTCGGGGTGAATCGGGCCACAGACTTCGTAATGATATCGATAATCACTTGAAATACCGGCGGACGAGCGCTTTGCGAACCCCATCGCCAATTCCATACCACGCCCTTATGGAGCGGATGTGGGATCTTCGCGCCAGCAGACGTAGATGTCCTCATCGGGAAGGACGCCGTACCGATGCGCCGCAGACGATCCGTGCTCACGAGTGAAGTTGTACAAATGGACCGTAAACCCCACCGCCTCGAGTCGGTCTTTGTAATCGCGGCCGTAGAGGCGTACGTGGTCACGTTGCCCGAAACGCTGTTCGCGCTCCTCGGGCGAGGTAATGTTCCAGTCCTCGTACGTCGCCGCCTCATCCACGGCGACTGGCACCTGCAGAATGGTCCAACCTCCAGGCTTCAGGACGCGCAGCAATTCGCGCGTTGCCTGGCGATCTGCAGGAACGTGCTCGAGGACGTGGCAACAGACGATCGCATCGAACGAGGCATCGCGGAATCCGAGCGCAGTGATATCGGCGCGCGCTGACGCGGAACGGAGGTTCAAGTCGGCGGAGACATAGCGAATATTAGGGTTCGATTTCAGGAGCCGCGCGATGCCGGGCTCGGGACCCATGTGGAGAACCGGCGCGTGCTCGGTCAGCAAGCGCGTTTTGGTCCGCAGGTAAAGCGCTAGCAGCCGCTCGCGATTCACCGCGCGGCAACCGGGACAGAGCGCGTCGGCATCAAGGCCTCCGCCGACGATCCGCTTCTCGCGGAAAAGCGGTAGATCGAGACCATCGGGAAGAAATCGGCGAAAAGTCCGGCTGCAGACTGGGCATTCGCGCGACGAGCCGCTGTACAGCAGCGCCGACGCGCGCAAGCGCCACGGCTCGATCCTCGCCATCATCGTCTCGAAGCGCTCCGGGGAGAGCGCTCCACGAGCGGCTCGACGTAACGTGCGGCGAAACGCGCTGGCGCTCAGGGCTGGCTCCGCCTCACGGTCGCTCCGCGGATCCGTTCTTCGTGGACGCGCGAGACACAGGCGAGGACGTTGTCGCTGTGGACGCACTCCTCGACCGAATGCATGAACGACGCTTCTCCCCATCCGCTGGCGATGCGGATGAACGCATATCCGAGAGTCGTCTCGCAGTTTTCACAACAAAGCATGCTGTGCCAGCGAGACGCACCGGCGCTGCGAAAGTTCACTTCCAGAATCAGCATCGGGGGCGTGGAGCTACTGAGCGCCCCTAGGCCACCGTTCAGAACAGCAAGGTCACCGCCTTCCACATCGGCCTTGATCCAACGTGATCGCACCGAGACCGCGACTGGCGACGTAGTCGTCGAGCCGAACACAGTCTGCCGAGATAGTCGAATCGATCGACGCCCCCGCAAATGGTTGCGCCGAGGTTTCACCATGAGAGATTCCGTGAAAGGTATAGAACGGCATTCTCGTCGCCGCGGCTCCGAGCGTAAGCTCGTCATATGCACGCTACCGTCGCACGAATTGAGATCACAGTTCTTTCTCAGCTTGCGAAGGATCCACCGAATAGGCTCGAACGCGTGCACGGAGCCGACGAGGCGGTGAAACAGACTCGTATACCAGCCAATGTTCGCGCCGATATGAAAAGCGATGTCCCCGGGAAGCAGAATCTCCGCACAAAGACGCGACGTGCCCGTCTCGTAGTTACCCAGAACGCATACCGGCTCCTCAGGAGATTCGAGATGGAGGCGCGTGCCGTATGCGCTCGCGACCTCGACATGACCGACTGCAGCCAGGGCCGGCCGCATCAGATTGATCAGACGCATTTTGCCGCGACTAAATGGCATTCTACGGCCATACAGTCCCGCAGCGGTGACACACATCCGTGCAAGTGCGCGGTTCATTGGCAATCTACCTTCCGTCCCGATCGGCGTGGCGATCCCCTCCATCTCGGTGTTGGGCCTGCCAAAATGCGATCCTCCGGCATGCGTGCAGGTATTTCCACCATCGACTGCAATTAGCGCGGTTCAAGGGCGATTCCCAGAGGGGCCGAATGCGACATTCGCGTCCAACGACGCGTCAATCGCTTGGGCTGCAATCCCGTGGGTCTGGCGATACGAACGCTGTTCGAAATCACTGCTCTCTTGCGATCAACGTTCCCCCCAAGGGGCTTAGCACGCCTTCGCCGGACGACGGACGGGCGAGCGATCCTCGTGCCAATGGGTCGGCGTTTTGTATGTACCAGGCGATGGTTTTTCGCAGTCCCTCGTCGAGCCCTGTCTGCGCTCGGAAACCGAATTCGTGAGCCGCTCGTGTCACATCGAGCATGCGCCGCGGTTGACCGTTTGGCATCGCGGTATTCCAGACGAGATCTCCTGTGTATTCGATCTCACTCGCGATGACCTCAGCCAGCTTCCGGATCGAGACTTCCTCGCCACGGCCGAGGTTCACCGGTTCTGCGGAGTCATATTTCTCGGCAGCAGCGACAATTCCCTCGGCTGCATCCTCCACGTAGAGGAATTCCCGCGTCGGGGAGCCGTCGCCCCAGAGCTCGACCTGCTCATCACCGCGTTCCCTGGCTTCGAGAAACTTCCGAATCATGGCTGGAATGACGTGGCTCGATTCGAGATCGAAGTTGTCGCCCGGGCCGTACAGGTTTACCGGAAGCAGGAAGATGCCGTTGAATCCATATTCCTGCCTGTAGGCCTGGAGTTGCACAAGGAGCGCCTTCTTGGCGATCCCGTAAGGCGCGTTCGTTTCCTCGGGATATCCATTCCAGAGATCTTCTTCCCGAAACGGAACGGCCGTAACCTTCGGGTACGCGCAGATCGTGCCGAGACAAACGAACTTCTCGACACCGGCGAGACGAGATTCCTCGATGAGCTGGATTCCCATGATGGCGTTGTCGTAGAAAAAGCGCCCCGGATGAAGCTGGTTCGCGCCGATCCCCCCAACAACAGCCGCCGCATGAATCACGAGGTTGGGAGTTTTCTCAGCAAGGAACTGGCGAACGGCGCCCGCATCGCGAAGGTCGAGCAGTTTCGAGGACGGAACAAAGATCTCCGCCGGCTTCCGGCGAGCAAGCTCCTTGTGGAGGAAGCGTCCGAGAAAACCACCGCCTCCCGTCAGGAAGACGCGCCGGTCCTGCCAGAACTCATTGCCGCCGGTCATGAGTGACGTACCCTTTCGGAATCTGGCCGGCCCGGGGATCGCGCTTCCTTGAGATGGGCGTCATCAGCAGCCAGCTCGATGTCCGCGTCCACCATCAGTTCCACGAGGCGCTCGAACGTCGTTGACGGAGTCCAGCCGAGCTTCTCTCTCGCTTTCGATGCGTCGCCGCAGAGAAGATCCACTTCAGTCGGACGAAAGTACCGAGGGTCAATCTCGACAACCGTCTTCCCACTCTGCGTCTCAATGCCCTGCTCCTCGAGTCCCGTTCCACGCCACTCGATCTCCATGCCTGCGCGCGCAAACGCCAATGCGCAGAACTCCCGGACTGTCTTTGTCTGGCCCGTAGCGACAACGCAATCTTCAGGTTCGTCCTGCTGAAGCATCCGCCACATCGCGTCGACGTAGTCTTTGGCGTAACCCCAGTCTCGTTTTGCATCGAGGTTGCCGAGATAGAGCGTTTCCTGCAGGCCGTGTTTGATCCGGCCAACCGCTCGTGTGATCTTGCGTGAGACGAATGTCTCGCCTCGACGCGGCGATTCATGGTTGAAGAGAATGCCATTAACGGCGAAGAGGTCATACGCTTCGCGATAATTTACGGTCATCCAGAATGCATATACTTTGGCCACCCCGTAAGGACTGCGCGGATAGAAGGGCGTTGTCTCTTTCTGAGGAGTCTCTATGGCCTTACCGAACATTTCCGAAGAGGATGCCTGATAGAGACGCGGGCGGATCTCAAGCTCCCGGATTGCCTCGAGCAGACGCGTTGACCCCAGGCCTGTGACCTCACCGGTGTACTCGGGCGTGTCGAACGAAACCTTGACGTGACTTTGCGCGCCGAGGTTGTAAATCTCTTCCGGGTCGACGATCCGAAGGATCCGGTTCAGTGAGGAGGCGTCGTTCAGATCGCCAAAGTGAAGAATGAGCCGCCGGTCAGAATCGTGAGGATCCTGGTAAAGGGAGTCGATTCGCTGTGTATTGAATGACGACGATCGCCGGATGACGCCGTGAACTTCGTAACCTTTTTCAATGAGCAATTCAGCCAGGTAGGACCCATCCTGTCCTGTGATGCCCGTAATGAGCGCTTTCTTGCGCTTCAGAGTTGCGTTCGCCAAGCTCATTGTTTCTATTCCATTCGAAGCGCGATTACCTCCATCGAGTCGGCCCCGATGTGGCTGGCTACGTAAGTCACGACAATCAACGCGCCGTACGAACGGGCTCCCCCCCATTCGGTATGCGCACAGTTGTGCAGTCGGGAACTTCGTTTAGCACTTCGTTTCTCATGCGGCCTTCGTGACCGAAACTCCTGGCCGCTAAACGGAACGGCCTCTTTCGGCGGCGAGATCCCGGACCTCGTCGGTCAGCTTCTCGATCTCCTTGGAGAGGAGGTCGTACTCCGAGATTTTCCGCCGCAGGAATGCATAGGTGACGTTGATTTTTTCGTCGATACCCTTCGGCGTCAGGATGTACGCGTAGGCCGACTTGCGTTTGCTGGTGCTGAAGGTTCGAACCTTGAGCAACCCTTTCTCCATGAGCGCGCGGAGGCAGTAGTTTGCCTTGCCAAGGCTGACACCAAGCTCGTTGGCGAGCTCGCGCTGCGTGACATCTGGATGATCCGCGACGTATTTGAGGATGCGATAGCGGACTTCCTGGTTGAGAGCAGGAATCATGTTGTTCAATGGTTGAACGCCGAGATTGAAGCATGAGAAACCGATTGAATGCAAGCGAACCCGTCACTTTGTGAAATGTTGCAACGGATGTAGACGTAAAAAGGAATCATTGAACGCGCCACCTCAAACTATCGATGATTTTGGCGCCTGCAGAGGAGCGTTCCCGACCTGCTCGGTGTCGTAGAATTCGCGGTACCACTCCACGAATCGGGCGATGCCGGTCTCTATTGGCGTACTGGGCCGGAAGCCGACCGCCGCCTCGAGGTCGGTGATGTCGGCCATCGTCGAGACAACATCGCCCGGCTGCATTGGCAGCATTTCCAGGGTGGCCGTTCGTCCGAGTGCACGCTCCAGAGCGGCGATACAGTCGAGAAGGGGAACGGGGCGGTTGTTCCCGATGTTGAACACGCGATATGGCGCGTAACTGGTCGCCGGATCTGGATGTTCCCGTGGCCAGGCAGGATTGGGAGCAGGTACGTGGTCGAGAACGCGGACCACGCCTTCGACAATGTCGTCGATGTAGGTGAAGTCGCGGATCATTTCGCCGTTGTTGAAAACCGGGATTGGCTCGCCTGCCAAAATGCCGCGCGTGAACTTGAAGAGGGCCATGTCCGGCCGGCCCCATGGCCCATAAACCGTAAAGAAGCGCAGCCCGGTGGTGGGCATCCCGTACAAATGCGAGTACGAGTGCGCCATCAGCTCGTTGGCTTTCTTGGTCGCGGCGTAGAGCGAGACGGGATGGTCGACACTGTCGTGCTCGGAAAAAGGCTGCGTGACGTTGGCGCCGTAGACCGAGCTCGAGGAGCTGTAGACGAGATGTTCGACGGCATTGTGGCGGCTCCCCTCGAGGATATTGAGGAATCCCTCCAGATTGCTGGTCACATAGGAGTGCGGATTCGTCAGTGAGTACCGAACGCCGGCCTGCGCGGCAAGGTGAACGACGCGCTGAGGCTTCTCATCCGCGAACGCCGCCGTCATGGCCGCGCGATCGGCAATGTCGGCCCGCCGAAAACGAAAATTAGGATACGAACGCAGGCGGTCGAGACGCGCTTCCTTCAGCGCCGGATCGTAATAATCGTTGAGATTGTCAATGCCGAGAACGTCCTCGCCACGATCGAGAAGACTCCGCGAAACGTGATAGCCGATGAAGCCGGCGGCGCCGGTGACCAGAATCATGCTTTGTAGAGACGTCCGTTCGTTACAGCTGCGGCGGGAACGATGTTGCGCGTATCGACGACGATTCTTGCATCGCGATAAAGGTCTTGCTCTTTGAACTCGGCGTGTGCCGTAGAGATCACAATGGCGTCGTATTCGGCGAACGACTCCGGAGTGCAGGCGACCGACGCCAGATGCAGATCGTGTTTGCGCCCGGGTCGGGCAACCGGAATGTACGGGTCGCAATAGGCGATTTCGGCCCCGCGCTCGCGAAGCAATTCCAGTATCTTGAAACTCGGAGACTCGCGGTCATCGTCGATGCCGGCTTTGTACGAAAGACCGAGCACGAGCACTCGCGCACCCTTCATGCTTTTTCCTGCGTCATTGAGAGCGGCGGCGGTCTTCTCGACCACATAGCGTGGCATGGAGGTGTTCACTTCACCGGCCAGCTCGATGAAGCGTGCCCATACACCATGTTCCGCGGCTTTCCATGTGAGATAGAACGGGTCTAGCGGAATACAGTGACCACCGAGCCCGGGGCCGGGCTCGAACGGCATGAACCCGAAAGGCTTGGTCTTTGCGGCGGCGATGACTTCCCAGATGTCGATGCCCATCCGGTCGAATACGACTTTCAGCTCGTTGACGAGCGCGATGTTGACGGAGCGGAAGATGTTCTCGAGCAGCTTGGCGGACTCGGCCACTTCCGCAGATGCAACCGGCACGACGTGATCGACGACCGCACCATAGAGCGCTGCGGCGGCTTTCAATGACGGTTCATCGATCCCGCCAACGACCTTCGGGATCGTTTTGGCTGAGTAGTTCTCGTTGCCCGGGTCTTCGCGCTCGGGTGAAAACGCGAGAAAGAAATCGCGGCCGCAGATGAGACCTCCGGCCTCGAAACGGGGCAGCAGCTCTTCCCTCGTCGTGCCGGGATAGGTGGTCGATTCGAGAACCATGAGTTGGCCGCGCCGGAGTGTCTTGGCGATGGCTTCGGCCGTGGCGCGGACATACGAGAGATCAGGCTCGCGATGATCGCCAAGAGGAGTCGGAACGCAGATGATGATGGCGTCGCACGCGGCGAGTTGCTGGAAGTCGATCGTCGCCGAGGCTCGGGCGTGGTCGACAAAGGCGGCTCGGACCCGGCCAGCGCCGATGTGACGGATGTACGATTCACCAGCGTTCAGAGCCTGCGCCTTCTTCGGATCGACGTCGAAGCCGGTGACCTCGAAACCCGACTCAGCAAAGAGAAGTACCAGCGGCAGGCCGACGTACCCGAGCCCGATGACACCGATGCGGGCGGCACGCGCGTCGATTTTTTCGATCAACGCCCGCAGCGATGTTGGACTCTCGACCATCGGCGCGGTTTCGGTTGTCATTCCGATTCACGAACCGGGCAAGCTTCGCCCCTTTCGGTGTACATGCCGCCAAGGAAGACGGCGCCTTCGACCGGTATCGACATCGCGAACTTCTTATGGGAGAGCGATTGCCCTCCCGGGCTTGCAGACGCGGAATTGGTCCGCGCCGACACGTCTGGGTTCTTCTGTCCCCGCGCATGCTTCGGCGACTGGACAATCCACTCACGATGCTGCGAGGGACCGGCCAAACCGGGCGGCGTTCAATGGTTGAACGCAGCCAATTCAACCATAACCACCGGCAACGCGCAAACCGTCATGTGGCGCTACCGCTTCGCGGCGCGAGCCTGGACAACGCTCTCGCGCGGAAACTCAGCGGTGACCGACTTGTTCAGCGCCGTAATCGAGACGACGAGCCGGGTCGCGTCGAGCTCTCTGATGACGGTCCCCATGTAACCCTGGAAAACGCCGTCGGCGATTCGTACGACGTCTCCCGCCGCGATCTCCGGATGCGCGACGAGGATCGCGCCCGCTTCCTGCAACGCGCGAATCTGCCGCAGTTCCCGATCCAGCAACTCCTGATCGTCGACCTGGATCATCCTCACGACCGCTTTCGTCGACCATAGCGTTTGCCGCGTATCGTCGTTCAGCCTGATGAACAGATAGCCGCCAAAAAGTGGGATGAACGACTTGAACGTCCGCCCATCGCGCCGAACCTCCTTCTCGATCTGAGGTAGGTAGAACGGCTGCTTCCGTTCCATGAAGAGGCGCGCCACGGCCTTTTCCTGACGGCTGCGGACATGAACGATCGTCCACGGGCCGCCGTCCGGTATCGAGAAGAGATCGGCCGGAAAGATCTCGCTCTCCCTGCGCAGGATGGGCATGCGCGCCTTACGACGGTGCGGCGCGTGCGCGAAATTCCCTCACAAAGCGCGAGTGCGGCGCCAGGCTTCGAACATGACGACGCGCCAGATCAACGCGTCGTGACTTTCGCCCGCCAGGTGACGCTTCCACAGGCTCCGCACCGTCCGCCGATCGAAATAGTCGTCATCGCGGGGCAGGTTCGCCTCGACCCAATCGCGCAGCGCCGTGCGAAGCCATTGAGCGATCGGCAGACCGAAGCCGCGCTTTTCCGCACCGATGAGCGATTCGGGCACGTACCGCTGTAGCAGACGGCGAAGAATCCATTTCCCGGTGCGTTCCCTGATCTTCATCGCTATCGGCAGAGACCAGGCGAATTCGATCAGGCGATGATCGAGGAGAGGTTCACGTGACTCCAGACTCACCGCCATCGTGGCGCGGTCGACCTTCATCAGAATGTCGTCCGGAAGGTACGAGGCGAAGTCGAGATACATCTGCAGATCGGTGACGTCGCGCAGGTGGGGCCATTCGGAATGCTGATTTAGCACGAAGGGCAGCACCGGAGCATCGGCGATCGGCAGCCTCTCATCAAAGAGCGCAGCAGCATGAAACGCGATCGCGTCGCGCGCACGAAAGGCCGCACCGTACCGGCGAATGCGCTCACTGGCGAAGCCCGCCGCACCCAGCACGAATCCAATCGGGATACGCAGCGGACGGGGAACGCGGTCGATCGGCCGCCACATCTTCCGGCCCAGGAAATAACGATGGTATCCGCCGAACAACTCGTCGCCGCCATCGCCCGAGAGCGCGACGGTCACCTCCGGACGCGCCAGCCGCGCGACGAGGTAGGTCGGAATGGCGGACGTGTCGGCGAGCGGCTCGTCGTAGATCTGCGGCATCAGCGGTACAGCGTCGAGGAGTGCCCGTTGATCCACGCGCAGTTGCTCGTGGCAGGTGCCAAGGTATGCGGCGACGCGCGCCGCAGCATCGGACTCATCGAGTTGCCGGTCCTCGAAGCCGATCGTGAACGTCTTCACCGGCGACGATGCGCCTCGCTGCGCCAGGGCCACGACGAGCGCGGAGTCGATGCCGCCGCTGAGGAAAATGCCGACAGGAACGTCCGCGATCATTCGAAGAGCAACGGCGTCTCGCAAAAGAGCGTCGAGCTCCGAGAGTGCGTCATCCTCGCTCCCCTGAAACGGAGCTGTTGACGCAGCGACGTCCGCGGGCGACCAATAGTGCTCCTCCGTTCTCGTTCCGTCTTCTTTTGCGGTGAGCAGCGTTCCCGGCCGGACCTTCTGCACGCCGCGTGCGATCGAAAACGGAGCAGGCACATACCCGAGCCTCGCGTAAAGTCCCGCGGCTCCTCGGTCGATCGCCATCGTGAAGCCGGGATGCGCGGCAAGGGCATCGATTTGCGACGCAAACAGAAGGTTCTTTCCTTCACCGGCCGCATACAACGGCTTCACGCCTGCGCGGTCGCGCCCGAGGATCAATGCACGCTCCTGGCGGTCCCACACGGCAAAAGCGAACATGCCGATGAAACGTGCAACAGCCTGCCGCACACCCCACGCATCGAAGCAAGCCAGCATGACCTCGGTATCGGAGTGGCCGCGCCAGGCCGGCGCGGAGTCCGCGCGATGCAACTCTTCGCGCAAACGCTCGAAGTTGTAGACCTCACCGTTGAAGACGATCACGTAACGGCCGCTCGCAGAGGTCATCGGCTGCGCGCCGGCCTTGGTCAGGTCGATGATGCGCAGACGGCGAAATCCGAGTGCGACTCCGGCGGTGGTATCGACCCATGTCCCTTCGTCATCCGGACCGCGGTGTACGAGCCGCGCCGCCATTCCCTCGGCGGTCGCGCGGAGGTTCTCCGCGCTTCTCTCACCGTCGAAGGAGACAAAACCAGCGATTCCGCACATGCAGGCTGACTAAGTGCAGCAGCGGACGGCGAATTGCGAAGCGAACGGGAGGTGTGAGAGCGAATCCATTCAGGAGCGACGCAGCCCGGCATGCTTGACGAGCGCGTTCTACGCTGACATTCTATCCCACCAGTCAGGAGCCAATTTCAGTGCCAACAACTCACAGTGTGCATGGGGAACGAGAGCTCCCCCTCGAATCCGAAACCCCGATCTCATTCAGCCATCTTTTTCACACGCTGCGCGCCTACGCCGTGGTGATCGTTTTGTCGATGACCGGTGTCGTCATTGCCTATTCGATCGTGGCCATCGCTCTCTATCTTTTCGCTCCGACGCTCAAGACCACGAGCCTGTCGTTTCGCCTCGACTTCGAGGGAGCGGAGCGCAGACAGTTCCCGAACGGACTTCGGTTCTCCCCGTCGGAAATCGTGAGTGCACCCGTTCTCGTAAAAGTGTTCGACGCCAATCACCTCGAGCGGTTCACGAATTTCGGCAATTTCAGCAGGTCGATCGTGATCCTCGAATCGAACCCTGCCTTCGAATTGCTCTCCGCGCAATTCCAGTCGCGCCTCGCCGATCCGAAGCTGAGTCCGATCGACCGCGAGCGCATCGAAAACGATTTCGAGATGAAGCGCGCCAGTCTGGCGAAGAACGAATACTCGATCAACTACCTGCGGGGCTTCGATCGCGGGATGCCCGAAACGCTGATCCGCAAAGTCCTGAGTGACACGCTCGCGACCTGGGCGCAGTTCGCGATCAACGAGCAGCACGCACTGGACTACCGCGTCTCCGTATTGTCGCCGCAGATCCTGGAAGTTCCGTCGGTGGAGCCAGACGACTACATCACCAGGATTCAGGTCTTGCGCTCGAAGGTGTTTCGCATCATCGACAATGTTGGCGAGCTGCAGAAAATGCCGGGAGCCGATCTGGCGCGGACAAGCGACCATCTCTCCCTCGACGAGATCCAGTTCCGGCTCGAGGAGATCGTCCGATTCCGTTTCGAGCCGCTGGTCGGACTGGTGCGAAACAGCGGCTTGATCGCCAACCCGGCGCTGACGATCCGCTTCCTCGAGAATCAGCTCGCCTATGACCAGCGCCTGTTGCAGGCGCGGCAGAGCGAGGCCGACGTCATCAGGCAAGCGCTGGCCGTTTACACGGAGCAGCGAGGCGAATCGATGGCGTCAGCCGCCAACGGCACGAACGGGAGAACCGGAGCTGCGCGCGCAACCGGGGAAACGGTCATGCCGCAACTCAGCGACAGCTTCATCGACCGCCTCCTCACCTTGACCACACAGTCGGCCGACACGCAGTACCGCCAGCATCTCGTGAATGACTACCGTCTGGCGACGACGAAAATGATTCCACTGCAACAGGCCGTCGCCTACGACACCCAGATCCTGAATGAGGTGCGCAACTCGCCCGTGGCAGCGCAGAGGAGCGACCCGTCGGTCGTTCAGCGGCAGCTCGAACAGTCCGTAGCGGAAGTGCGCAAGCTCATCCTCAAGATGAACGAGATCTATCAGGTGGTCTCGCGCAATACGAATCCGTCGACCCAGATCTATGCCGTTACCGACACGCCAGTCTCCCGCACGGAGACTGCCTTCAGTGCGCGACGCCTCTTGCTGTACGGCATCCTCGTGCTGCTCATCGCGTTTCCGATCACGGTCGTCGCCTGCCTTCTGCACAACCGCGTACGGGAGGAAGAAGCGGAAGAGGGATATGAGGAAGGAGCGGTTGTTGAGGCGGGAAGCTGAGCTTCTGGACAATCAGCCGCTGCGTTTCTGAACAGAGAAACCCCGCGCCTACCGTACGCTCTTTCGAAACCAGTCGAAAGTCGTGTCCAACCCATCGCGCAGCGTCATCGGTTTCGGCAGCGCAGCCAGCGCACGGAGGCGCTGACCATCAAGGACGCTCCTCATCTGCTCACCCGCTTTCGCCGGTGCGAATTCGGCGGGAGTGGAGAGCCCGGCGATCGAAGCCAGCGTCTGGTACAACGCATTGATCGAGGTCTCGACCCCGGTGCCCACGTTGTACTCCCCTTGCCATTCGGACTCGGATGCCGCGAGATTCGCTGCAACGACGTCGCCGACGTAGACGAAGTCGCGTGTCTGCACGCCGCTGCCGTTGATCGTGACTGTCTGACCGTTGATCATGCGCTTCGCGAAGATGGCGACGACGCCCGCCTCACCATGCGCGTTCTGGCGGGGGCCGTAGACATTGGCGTAGCGCAGGGCGACGGACGACAGGCCGCGCACGACGCGGAAATAGTGAAGGTAGTGCTCGATCGCGAGCTTCGCGCAGCCGTATGGCGAGAGAGGTTCCGTCGGATGCGTCTCCCCTTGAGGCACGTCGACCGGCTCGCCGTAGATCGCACCGCCGGTCGACGCAAAGACAACGCGTTTCACTCCGGCGTCCGCGGCGGCTTCGAGCAGACGCAACGTACCGACGACGTTGACGTCCGCATCGGCCGCCGGATCCTGCACCGACTTGCGCACGTCCATCTGCGCGGCGTGGTGGCTGATGACGTCGGGCTTCAGCTTGCGAATGAGATCGCCGGCCGCGGCGTCGCGAATGTCGATCTCGTGAAACTCCGCGTTCGGATTGAGATTGCGTCGGTCGCCGGTCGAGAGGTTATCGACGATCGTGACGCGCCATCCCCGCACGACGTAGGCATCGGCCAGATTCGACGCGATGAAGCCGGCGCCACCGGTGATCAAAACGTGGTTCGTCATGCCAGTGTGGCCGCGCCGCGGGCGGCACGTTGCTCCTGCTCCTCGAGCAGGCCGACGAGGTAACGGCCGTACGAGCTTTTGGCCAGCCTCGCCGCCAGTTGACGAAGCTGTTGGGCGTCGATGAGCCCGAGGTAGTAGGCCACTTCTTCGGGGCAGGCGATCTTCAGCCCCTGGCGCAACTCGACTGTCTCGACGAAGTTCGCGGCCTGGAGCAGCGACTCCTGCGTTCCCGTGTCGAACCAGGCAAATCCGCGGCCGAATTGCTCCACGCTCAGTTCGCCGAGCTGGAGATAAACGCGATTCAGATCGGTAATCTCCAGTTCGCCGCGCGCCGACGGCGCGAGGTTTGCGGCGAAGTCGCAGACGCGCTCGTCGTAAAAATAGAGTCCCGTCACGGCAAAGTTGGAGCGCGGCTCCGCCGGCTTTTCTTCGATGCTGATGGCTTTCCCGCGGTCGTCGAACTCCGCCACGCCGTAGCGCTCTGGATCATTCACGCGGTACACGAAGACGGTGGCACCGCGCTCACTCGCAGCAGCCCGCCGAAGCGAGTCGGGGAGACCGTGACCATAGAAGATGTTGTCACCCAGGATCAGGCAACTCGGCTCGCCGGCAACGAAATCGCGTCCGATCAGGAACGCCTGCGCCAGTCCGCCCGGATTCGGCTGCGCCGCATATTCGAGCCGCACGCCCCACTGCGATCCGGAGCCGAGCAGCCGCTGAAAACTGGCCTGGTCCTCCGGCGTCGTGATGATCAGAAAGTCCGTGATGCCGGCGAGCATGAGCGTCGTCAGCGGGTAATAAATCATCGGTTTGTCGTACACCGGCAACAACTGCTTCGACATCGCCGACGTCATCGGATAGAGCCGCGTGCCCGAACCGCCGGCCAGAATGATCCCTTTTTTCAAGAAGCCTCTCCTTCGACTCCATATGGTGTCACACGTTCCCTCGGCCCTCGCCTTGCGATCAGGCCAATGAGCGCGCCGAAGAGGAATCCGCCGACGTGCGCCCACCAGGCGATTCCCGTCACTTCCTGCGTGCGGTGCGCCGCGGCGATCGAGAGGAATCCGTTGAAGAACTGCATGCCGAACCAGATCGGCAGAAAGACGACCGCGCGAATCTCGACCATCGCCCAATACACGACCAACGGCAGCAGCGTGACGATGCGAGCGCGGGGACGAAGCACGAGAAACGCGCCGAGAATGCCGGCGATGCTTCCCGATGCACCGATCGACGGCACGCTGGAGTGCGGAAACAGCAGCGCGTGCGTGAGACTCCCGATCACGCCGCAAATCACGAAGAAGCCGATGTAGCGCGTATGGCCGAGCGCATCCTCGACGGCTCCTCCGAAAACCCAGAGGTAGATCATGTTGCCGATCAGGTGGACAAACCCGCCGTGCAGGAAAAGCGATGTCACCAGCGTGAGCGTCACTTCAAAGATCGTGTAGCCGTACGCCGCCGGATGGAGGAACCGGACCGGAACGAATCCGAAGAGGTTGATGAGCGTTTCCGTGCGCGATCCCAGAAAAAGCTGCGTCAGGAACACGAGTCCGTTGGCGATGACGAGGGCCCGATTCACGACCGGTGTCGTGCGCAAAGGAAGTGTGTGGCGGAGAGGGATCATTGATTATGAGAAGGAACAGACAAGAGTGTCTGTGCCACATGGATTCGTGCCTCGAGCAGTGGCACAAGCAGGAGTGTCTGAGCCACGAAGCCAGAAGCTATGTGGCACAGACACTCTCGTCTGTGCAAGACCTCAATTCAGAGCCTCCCCGATCTCCCGCACCACCTCCGCCATCTGATCCTTCGTCAACTCCGGGAAAACCGGAATCGCCAGTGTCTGCGCAGCCGCGAGATCGGAGTTCGGAAACTGCCCGCCAGCCGAGAGATTGTCTTGGAAGCATTCCTGCTGCGGCAACGTCAGCGGATAGTAGACCTCGCAACCGATGCCCGCACTCCTGAGATGATTCATGACGCGGTCGCGCGTATCGCCGGCGCCCGTGAAGCGGATCACGTACTGGTTGTAGACGTGGCGGCGGCGCGGCAACTCCCGCGGAAGAATCACTCGGTCACCGAGCGCGGCATCGGCGAACAGCTCCGCATACGCCGCCGCATTGCGCCGCCGCCCTTCCGCCCACGAATCGAGATGCGCGAGCTTCACATGGAGAATCGCCGCCTGCAGCGCGTCGATGCGGAAGTTTCCGCCGACGTACCGGTGGTAATACTTGGGACGCATCCCGTGAACGCGGAAATCGATGAGCCGCTCGTACGTCGCTTCGTCTTCGCATGTCACGGCGCCAGCGTCTCCGAACGCGCCGAGGTTCTTGGACGGGAAGAACGAGAACGAGGCCATCGTCCCGAGCACCCCGGCGCGGCGGCCGTCAAACTCGGCGCCCACAGCCTGCGCGGCATCCTCGATCACCGCCAGCTTGTGTTTCGCAGCGATGCGATTGATCTCATCCATCGCCGCACATTGCCCGTAGAGATGCACCGGCATGATCGCCTTCGTCGCCGGCGTGATCAGCGCCTCGATCTTCGCCGGGTCGATGTTGTAGTCGTCGAGGGCGATGTCGGCGAAGACCGGAATCGCACCGAGCCGGTCGACCACCCCGGCTGTCGCGAAGAAGGAGTAGGCGGGGACGATGACCTCGTCGCCGGGACCAACGCCGAGAACCATGAGCGCGATGAGCAGCGCGTCGGTGCCGGAGGATACGCCGACGGCGTAGCGGCTGTGGCAATAAGCGGCGAAATCGCGCTCGAAGTCATCGACGCGCTTGCCGAGGATGAAGTACTGCGAGTCGTAGACCTCGCTGGTAACGCGGAGCACTTCGTCGCGAATCGTGGCGTACTGCAATTTCAGATCGAGGAGTGGGACAGACATGGCGGCGGAGTATATCGGGTGGGTGGGAGTGGGGAGTTGGGGGTGGGCAAGCCCCCAAATGCACCGCCCCCGAAAGTGCTCGGGGGCGGTGCCAGACAACGCGTATTCGCTACTCCTCGTCCTCGGCGGCCTTGTAGTAGCTCTCCGGCAGCTCGGCGCCGTCATCGGCGCCGGCAGCGGAGTCCTCGGCCGGCCGTGGCGGCATGATGGCCATGAAGGTCTTACTACCCTGCGGCACCGGCGACGGTGTCGGGGGCTCGCTCTTCGGCTTCTTGGAACGATTGATGGCCCGCTTCACCACGCGGCGCATCTCATCGGCGTAGGGCTGCAGGACGGCGCCGTTCGGACCTTTGACGGCGCGTTTGACCCAGTGGTACGACTGCAGGGCGTCCTCTCCGGAGCCGTAGAGTTTCGTGTTGATGGTGAACTCCAGCCCCTGTGCGAACGCGGCCAGCCGCTGTGCGATGGGACGGAGCTGGTCGCGGAACTGCAACGCCTCCTGCGCCGCAGCGACATTGAAAAGATCCTGT